>OJIX01000001.1_pt1 | contig 370270 bp, 296 predicted proteins | sample 1595981 | NCBI WGS metagenome assembly OJIX01 (sample SAMEA4350138, study PRJEB24818) | metagenome | biome: human; feature: gut; material: faeces | place: Denmark | collected 2013-09 | reverse complement strand
GTCGGGACACAAAGTTCCGGCTCCTTTAAACTGACCGGTTTGACCTTGCCGCTTAACACGGAACTGAAGGTGGTAGCTATCGTGAATCCATTGGAGGACAAGGTTGCGTCTTATGCGGAAATGGACTATGCGACATTATGTGAAGAATCCGTATCATATACATCTTTAGGGGGAACCGATTATTATACATTCGATCCTAAAACCTTGATAAAGGTCGGAGAGGGGGAGATGACATTAACGTTGACAGATGGATTGATTACGGGAGGTAAGACGGTTAGCCTAAAACAACTGGCGGCGAAGGTACATCTGGAGCTAGAGGTAGATTTGCCGGAGCTGGAAGGTTCTACGACAACGAGTGATTGGAATCTGGGAGGTTTTGCTTTGACGGAATTAACAGCCGTGCTGACTAAAGAGTTAATGAACAGTGCTTCAAATAGCAGTAATGCTGTCACCATTTATAAGTTGGATGGGAAGCTTGGTGCTGTAGGCAAAAATGGTAGAATTCCGGCGGGGGCTGTAGAAATAGCGAAGGCTATGAATGGAAATGGTTGTTCGCATGTAGGATGTAACGTGGGCACAACGATTGGCGACAAATGTGCTCATCTAACGATAACGTTAGAGGGGGGAATAACAGTTGAGAAAATAGAGACGACTCCTAAATGGCTCTTTAGCTTGAAAACAATTCAGATTCTGAATGTGAATACAGAATCAAACTTGATTATATCCGAGAACGAGAAAAATCTCTTGTCTAAATTACTTGACAGCCAACTAAAAACAATAAATAAAGCGTGCTCCACTGTAGAGGTTGTTCTTTATACGTATGAGAGAGAGAAAGTCGCCGATTTGCAGAATGCTCTGACAGTCAATCTGGTCGGTGAGTTTGCGTTGGGTGCGGATATAAAGAAATATATTTATAAGATGAAAGGAAATTTCTTGCATCCTTATTGGGAAAACGGTTCAGGATGGGGAGATGGGAGTTCGGAGTTTTATCTATATCAAGATGATTTGGAGCTTGAGGGTGAGCCTAGCTCCAGTGAGGAGATCACCTCCGGAGGTGAGGGTACGGATTACAAATACTCCATCCCAATCAACCCTGAATATAAAGCGGATGAATGCACGGACGGTTTGATCCACGGTAACTATTATCATGTGACAGGAATGTTGAAACAATCAACAGGTGAATTTAAGATATGGGTAGCTCCTTGGGCTGGGAAAGATGTTAGCGCAAACTTTAATTAAACAGTAAATAGAATATTATGAAAGCGATGAAATATATATATGCCTTGTTCTTGGGCCTGTTAATGCTAGGACTGGGTTCCTGCATGGAAGAGACGGAAGTGAATGGAGGAGAGCAGAAAGTTGATGGATTACGACTGTCCTTGAGCGTTTCCGCTAGCGACGTGATCTCTCCGCTCACGAAAGCCTCGGCTACTGATGCTAATGCTATTAGCGATTTGAATATCCTTGTGTATAATAAGGATAATAATCGTTTAGTTAAAGGATTGTATTTGACCGGTGCAGCCTTGAATGGCCTTACCGTAAATAATAACGAAGAGAATAAGGCGGTTAATTACGATATAGCTTTACAGAATGGCTCTTATCGTGTACGAGTAATTGCGAACGCAGAATCTGATTTGAGTGCGGAGCCGTTCGATGAGATAAATAACCTATCGTATGGAACGCCAGAAAATTTACCTAAGATGGTAATGAGCGCATTCGATGATAATGTATCAGTTAGCGGAGGAAAAGGTTCTGCCATCCTTTCGTTAAAGCGTATTTACGCTATGATATCCGTATCTGTGAATACTTCTGGATTGAAAGATCGTACGATCAAGCCCCTAAAAGTATCTTTGCATCAAGTACCGGCTACTGGTAAATTGTTTATGAACAACTTAATCCCGGCAAATCCGTCACCTTCAGATTATATAACGGAGGCTGATATGATCGAATTTTCCAATCCGGTAGAAAATGTTAGTTCAATGAAAGATAACAGTGTTTTCTTTATGTATGAGAATAAGCAACCGGATGGTGTCTGCTTACTGAAAGACGGACAGTATGTAGAGGCTTATAAAACCCCGGCAAGTTTAGGTAACACCCCAATAAAGGATGTCGCCACTGTGGAAACGGATAAGACTTGTTCTTATATTCGTGTGGAAGCAGAGTATTCAGAAATGGGTGCTAATGGGAAGATTGTTTATCGCTTTTTCTTAGGAGATGACGCTTTTACCAATTTTGCGGTAGAGCGAAACGCCCACTATAACGTGACGCTTAATCTTACCGGTAAGGGCGGGGTTGACGAGGCTTCTTGGCGTGTGACGAAAGATTTCAACTGGGATTTTACGGTGGATGATATTTATATCGGGTATCGGATAGGCTCTATAAGTGATATCCAAGTGAAGTTACCAACAGATCATCAGTGGTTTGATAAGTGTGAATGGAGTGTGGAAGGTTCAAATAGTAAGGATTTCCAGATTGGTGCGTATGATAAAAATACGAATACGATTCGAGTTATCACGAAGAAAACGAATATTAGTAGTAAGGATCACATAACTAATACCGTGACGATTACGGCTACAGGGAAGGATGGAAAATCAATCTCTAAAACTGTAACTGTCAATCAAGTTATCCGTTTGGTCGATCCGATAGCTTTCTATAAGAAATGGGACAACAGGGAGCTTGTCAAAGTTAAGGTGCGAGAATTTAATAAGGAGAAGAGAAAGTATGAGATATTGAATTCTATTGGCCCTTGGACAGCTACTATTACCGCCGGGGATTGGTTTACGCTATCTACAGATGACGGACAGTCTGTCGTCGGAACATCGGAGTCTGTTACAGGTACTGGAGGTGATATTGTTTTTAATTATAAACCGAATTCGAGCACAGGAAGTTCTTCCACCAATCGTTATGGCGCTATCAAGGTAACCTATCATAATAACCGTTGCGAGCATATGATTTATTTGCGTCAAGGTTATGCGGATACGCAATTGTTGGATGGTGGGGCAACTTGGTCTTTATTCAATTGTACGACAAAAGGCTCTATCACCAACGCTCCGACCCAATCTGGATATTTTTATCAAGGAGGGGCTTCAGATTCCTATTATACACCATGGGATGTGACTTATGGTAATAAGCATTTGAATTGGAAAGAAAAAACATCGGAGGACATGCGCAATGAAAAATACAAATGGGAGTATGGACAAGGTCCATGTCCGAGTGGTTATAAAGTTCCTGCGGCTAGCCATTACAGTGCTATTAAGAGTGCTACGGAGAAAAATACATTATTTACATATGGAGGATATGTGTATGATGATAGTTGTCCGGTTGAGAATACTCCTTTTGGTTGGCAGTGGGATTCAGAAGGCAATGCGGTTATAGATGAAACTATAGATTGCAATCCGGCTAAAGGGACATTAATGGTTCGTTCTACTGGAGAACCTGTCAATTTGTTCTTCTCTTATGGAAAGGCTGTTATGACTGAGCATGGGAGTGCTGCAGAGGATACAGGGATTGATGAGATTGGTATTGGGTATTTGGGTGGAGGTCGACTTCTCTATAATACAGCCCATCGATATGGGGCTTTTTATTGGTCTGGATCTGGTGACTCTCATGCTGATACGAATATGCTTTTTATAGATTTTTGGTATTCTCTGAATACCAATGTTCCTATTAATGTCGGAACATTAAATACGAATAACGGCATGTTTGTTCGTTGTGTGAGGAGTGAAAAATAAATTGATATATCTAGTTGTAGAGACGCAGCATGCTGCGTCTCTCTCTATTTAACAGAAATCAATCTGACACTTTGTATTCTTAACTCCCGGAGAATCCCTTTTTCCGTCCCGACCTACGACTTGCCTCCAAATACGCAAGAAAAAAACAGTAATTGCTTAGCATATACGTAGATGTTGAAAAATGCCCTTTCATTCTAGCTAAATTAATTCATCGTAATTCATATCAAGTAGGGTGAAAAGGGGAAAAACAGGCTTACGACTGGGGTGTAACGGTACAAGAATGCCCATTCACGACCGCTTATAACCCTATTAGCGACCGCTTACGATGCCCAACGGCACGGTAGGTGTTGCCCAACGCCACCGTATGTGTAGGCTTTTGCCTCCTAATGTGCGTTGAAAACCGTCCTTTTTTATCCTAAAACATGAATAAAGCGGCGCTCCATGTCTTTATTGTGTGGCTTTCGTTAAAAGGGAATGCCACGATATGCGTCTTATATTGATCAAAAGGATCAGATAATGTCCGTTTGGCTAACAGGTTGATCTTTGATACTAAAGTGATATGAATGGCTTATTTTATCTAAACGAGATTTTTTATTCGGAAAATAGTCCTTACCTTTACGACATAGATACGTTTTCTGAACTTCAGCCTTCCCGAGTTCCCTTCATGGCGAACGGACGTGGTTCTGGCAAACGAGCAAACAGGTAAGACTTTTGGGCGGATCCGGCTGTGATCGCCCAATCTACGGGGTTTTCCTTGGAGGAAGTGAATGACCTTGAGAACCTTATCCGCAAGGAGGAGATTAAGAATTAGAAGTGGATGATGCGGATTGATGGTGTTAATAGAATCCGAGTCTGATAAATACAGTATGACTGATAAGGGGCAGGCTTACACAAGTCTGCCCCTTGCTGTCTTTATAAAGTGTCGGTGTTCCTATCACCTTCTCGGAAATGAATAGGTGTTCTTATCAATCAAGGATAGTTGGTAGGTTTACCCTTTAAAGTTGAAACTCACACCTATCGTGCTAAGAAATGTTATAATCTATTTTTGTGATGCAAATTAAAAGTGAAAGGGATGAATAGGAGAGAACTCGTGAAAACATTGGCTGATAAATTGTCGGTTACGCAAGTGGAGGCGATGCGGTTTGTTCAAGCTTGGGAAGAGACTACGACAGAGGCTTTGGAAAGTGATGGTTCTTTGATGCTATTGGGCTTTGGGACGCTCTCCGCTTGGAAACAAACCGAACGGATCGGCAGAAATCCTAGGAATGGAGTGGCTTATATAATAAGAGCTCGTAAAAGCGTGAAGTTTAAGCCCGGTAAGTTATTACTTAAACGGTTGAATGCGAGCTCGTCGAAGTGAAGGCATTCATGAATGTATAATAAAAACGAAAAAATATTCGATATGAAGAGAATTCTTTTCCTAGTCCTGCTCTTGGTAGCTACGACAGGCGTTTACGGCCAGAAGTTCGCGGTGAAGTCGAACTTGCTCTATGATGCGACTGCTACGATCAACTTGGGCGTAGAGGTTGGCTTGGCGAAAAAGTGGTCGCTAGATCTATCCGGTAACTATAATGGATGGAAGTTTGGCGATGAGGCTCGTATGAAACATTGGCTGGTACAACCAGAAGCTCGTTATTGGTTGTGCGAGAAGTTCAACGGACATTTCTTCGGCTTGCATGCGCACTATGCGGATTACAATGTTGGAGGTCTGAAGTTCTTGAGCAAGAATATGGAGAATCATCGGTATCAAGGTAATTTGTATGGAGCCGGACTTTCTTATGGCTATCAGTGGTTGTTGAGTGACCGGTGGAGCATGGAAGCCGTGCTGGGTATTGGTTGGGCGCATCTGGATTATGATAAATATCCTTGTGCCACTTGCGGAACCGTATTGAAAAGCGATACGAAAGATTATTTCGGGGTTACGAAAGCCGCTATTTCTATTATTTATTTTATTAAATGACCCAAGCGATGAACAAGAAGATAAATACATATATGATGGCGGCTATGATGGCCGTCGTGTCTCCGGCAATCATGGGACAGACTGCCTCGGATGGGGTTAAAGTGATTTGTAACGACGTGGTACAGAAGGGCGACTCGGTGTATATCGATGCCGTGGTGACAGTAAGTGGCGATGCGGTGAAATCCCGTAGCTATTTGGAACTGACCCCCGTCTTGGAATCGGCTTCGCAAAAAGAGGGGCTTCCTTCTATTTTGGTGAACGGACGTATCCGCCAGAAAGTATATAACCGTGAGGTCGCTTTGGATAATTTGAACGACGTACCTCATTATACTATCTTGAAAGCCAATAAGGAAGATCAAGTGGTAAGTTATAAAACCGCCGTGCCTTTTGAGGATTGGATGAAAGACGCACGTGTCGTGTTAGACCCGAATCTATGCGGTTGCGGTAAGGAAGAGGCCGGTAGTCCGTTATTGATCGCTGACAAGATTCGTCGTCGTCCGGATAAGCGCTATGAGGTTCAGCCTACATTCTCTTATATCACGCCGATGGCAGAGACGGAGAAGCATCGTGCGGAGGTCGGTACGGCTTTCTTAGACTTCCAAGTGGGTAAATATCAGATTCTTCCTGATTTCCGTAATAATGCGGTGGAGTTGGCGAAGATCAATAATACGATCCGTACCGTTACAGAGGATAAGAACGTGAAACCGACAGGTATCGTACTGAAAGGATATGCCTCACCGGAAGGCTCTTACGCTAGTAATAAGAAATTGGCGGATAATCGTGTCAAAGCGTTACGTGACTATATCCGCCAGAAGAATGACTTCAAGGCTGATTTCTTCACGATGAGCTCGGAACCGGAAGATTGGGCCGGTTTTAAGGAAAAGGTAGAGGCCGATCCGAATGTACCGAATCGTAGCGAGGTATTGGCGATTATCGATAGCTCGGATGATCCGGATCGCAAGGAGGCTAAGTTACGTGCCTTGGGTGGTGGCGCCGCTTTCCGTTATGTGCTGAAAGATATTTTCCCTTCGTTACGTCGCTCGGAGTATAAGATTGATTATACGGTACGTGAGTTTACGGAGGATGAGGGGCGTGAGATCATCAAGACTCGTCCGCAACAGCTAAGTTTAGGGGAGATGTTCGCGGTGGCTAACAGCTATGAGATCGGTAGTGACGAATATAATAATGTATTTGATATCGCTGTTCGTATGTTCCCGAATGATCCGGTAGCGAATCTTAACGCCGCGAATATCGCTATGGGTAAGGGTGATTATGCTTCCGCTAAGAACTATTTGGCGAAAGCGGGGAACGCCCCGGAGGCGGTTCACGCGAAAGGAGTGTTAAGTATGTTGACCGGTGATTTGACAGAAGCGGAATCTCTATTGAAGCAGGCTCAGGATATGGGAGTAAAGGCCGCGGCGATAAATTTAGAGGAATTGCGCAAGAAAATAGAGGATAATGCGGTATTTGATAGTTTCAACGCTGTAAAATGATAGCTATTCCTCCCTATGTATAGGGTAGAAGGCACTTAATTTGTAAATGTCATGAAGACAAATATTAATAATAATTTCTTTTATATGGAACAAGCATCAGATGTAGTAGAGTTGGTTCTGCCTCATGAGGTAGATAATCCAAACAATGTCTATCTGTATCTGGAAGGAGATGCTTGGTGCGCATACGAACGTTCAGCCTACTATCTGACTCAGATGGAGGTTCCGGTTGTATTAAAGAAAGAAGTAATCCACGATGACTATGACGTGGTTTTACTGAAAGCTTTTTTCGCCGTGAATGATATGTATTTGCCCCTTTCTCCTACGGCTGTGCTGAAGTTGGTTGCCGACGATAAGCTACAGTTCCAGATAAGGGATAGGGTAGAAGGTTTTTCCGAATGGAAAGAGAATGAGTTAAAAAAATTATCTGCTTGATAAGGAAGCGAACGCTTCTTATTTAAGCATGTAAAGTTGAGGGGTGTAACGGTCCTGAAAAGTAGTGATACTTTTCAGGACTATTTTTCTGTATAGGGAGCTTCCCTGTAAATGATCACCCGGCAATCCGGGGAGAGGGTGACGGTAAATTGATTTCCTAAAGCCTCGTTGAGAGTTCCTTGCCACCATGAGGTGAGCTTTCGTTGGCAAATGGGCCAGCGGAGTCCTTCTGTACTAATCTCCCCTTCGGGATAAAGAACGAAAATGGAGATTTGTTGCCCCGGATAAGAAGCGAAAGTCGTTGTTTCTAAGATAGGTGTGAAAAGACCATAGTCGGATAACATCTCCACCCGCTTGAATAAGGGGGCATACTCCATAAGAAGGGATATATTTCCCAATGTATGATCCTCACGCAATCCGGTAGCTCCTAATATGAGAACTTCTCGATAGCCTTGGGCATGGGCGAAGCGGATGGATTTGGAGAGGTCGTTGATCTCTTGGTCCTCTAAATGGTGGATTCGGTCTGCGTAACGTTTGCGCAGATCGGCGGGTATACTGTCCAAGTCTCCTACGATAGCGTCCGGATGAATACCCTTTTCATAAAGTGTCTTTACGGCTCCATCACAAGCGATAATCGTTTTCGCTTCCTTTAATAATCTCAAGGGTAACTCAGCGGAAGGAAATCTCCCATTCGCTACGATCACACATCCTCTTTCCTTCACTTCCGTATTATCTCCCATAATTCATAAATTATAAATTAAAACTCTTCCCCTTTCTTCCGCCAATTGTAATAGCCCACAATGGCTAGTGTCGCATAGCAAAAATAGAGTAGCATCGTTGGATACAAGCCCCGAAGGTAATAAAGATATACGGAAACGAGGTTTACGATTACCCAAAAAATCCAATGCTCGATAATTCGCCTTGCCAGCATCCAAGTAGCGACAATGCCTACCGACGTGGTGAACGCATCGCCTACGGGGATGGGAGAGTCCGTGAATTGATGAAGGAGATACCATAAGATGGCGAATACAACGGCCAATGTCCCGATAATCCCCACGAAAAGCGGAAGGCTCAGATGGGTGTATAGGATACGGTCGGAGGGAAGACTGTCGTTTTCCGTGTGTATCTCATGTTTCTTCCGGGTCCATTGATAGAAACCGTATATGCTGATTCCTACGTAATAGGTTTGCAATCCCATGTCCGCATAAATCTTAGCGGACAGGAAGACAAAGACATACACGAGGGAGGTGAGGAATCCCACCACCCACATGGCCTTATGTTGTTTAATCTCTAGAAAGAGATAGAGCAGACCAGTTATTACTCCGAAGTATTCTAGCCAAACCATTTTAGTAATTGATAATTGATAATTGAAAATTAAGTTAGAATTTGAAGGTGATCCTGGCCATGGCGTTCGTGCCGGCTTGGGTGAAATAACCGTCATCCTTTTTACGTGTGCCGTTTTCGATATACGAGTATACCCATGCGTTGGTCTCGTACTTCTCGTTGAAGAGGTTGTTGATAGTCACGTCTAGGGTTATTTCTTTCATGAACTTAGGCTGGAAGGCGTAACCGATACGTAGGCTATTGATAAAGTAGGGATCGATGGAACGATCCTTGCTGCTTGAATTGTCTATGTATTGGCGGCCTACTATTTGTGAGTTGAAACTTGCGATAAACCCTTTGTAAACGAAATCGAACATGCTGTTCGCTATTAGATTGGGTGAGAAAGCTATATTCGTTGTGCCTAGATCATTGATCTCTTGTCCTCCGGTATCCCAGTTATCCACGTATTCCACGAAATGCTTGATTTTATTTTGGCTGAGGGTTACGTTCGCGTTCCAATTCAGCCAAGAGGTGATTTGTACACCTCCGGTAAGCTCGATGCCCATTCGGTAGCTATCCTTTATATTGGAAGTGAGTGCCTCGCCGATCTCGCTGATCTTGCCGGTCAGGATCAATTGGTTGTTGTAATCCATGAAATAGAGATTGGCTCCAACCCGGAAACGGTCGTTACCAAAACTATAACCGGCCTCGTAATCATATAAGGTCTCGTGGGTAGGACGTTCCTCGGGGCCTGCCTCCGTGAAATTGTCACGGTTCGGTTCCCGGTTAGCGACGGAGAAAGAGACGAAGGCGTTATGGCCATTGTTATGGAAGTTTATTCCGGCTTTCGGGTTGAAGAAGTTCCAGTTCTTACGAATGTCCAGTCCTTCCCCTGCTTTGTCATCGTTTCCCTTAATGGTGTAATGGATCCCACGGTATTGTAAGTCCAGATAGCCGGTGAAAAGAGGGGAAAGACGTTGAGTCAATTTAGCGTATGCGTTGTAGTCTAATTTCTTACCGGTATTGCGATAATATTCGTAATCCGGTTGTGGCAAGACGTTTGCGCTTTTGGTCCACATTACCCGGCCAAAATGATCGCCTACATAGTGGTTGACGGCGGTTCCCAGCGTAAGGCGGGTATTGTCACGTTGATAGTTCGCGCTATAAACGGCCCCATAGAAATAATTGTCGAGCCATTTACGGCGCACGAGGTCGGTCTTTTTTACGGTATTACCCTCCGGATCGATATATTCCGGTAGCTTATAACTGCTGAATTTGGCTTTCGATTTATAATCCTCGTAATATCCATTTCCGTCGGTGTAATGAAGGGTCAGGTTCATATTCCAGAAATCTCCGATACGCTGGCTGGCCATTAAATGGTAGTTGTGTTGCCAATAATTATCCGTCTGGTTGTTATAAAACTTCTTCACTCCATCTTCCTCATATTCTCCGCATGGATTATAGCTACGATCTGTGTCAAGTAAATAAGACGGAACGCCGTTCCATGCTTGATAGGTCTTCTCGCTGTTCCCGAAGGCTTGAAATTTAATCAATGTATTATCGGCATAGAAAGCGGCGGAGGCATAGTAAGAGCTCATACGGGCGGAGGCGCGATCGATAAAGCCGTCGCTACGGATATTGGAGTAGCGGGCGTCGAAAGCGAAATGATCGTAAAGTAATCCGGTGCTGCCTTTTACCGTATGCTTCAGCGTACCGAAAGAACCTGCTGATACGGAATATTCGCCGTAAGGCTTTAAGGACGGTTTCCCGGTCTGCATGGCGACCGTAGCGCCAAAAGCCGCGGCTCCGTTCGTAGAGGTTCCAGCACCTCGTTGGATCTGGATCGATTCTACCGAGGAAGCTATATCGGCCATATTAGCCCAGAATACGGTATGAGACTCGGAGTCATTAACCGGTACGCCATTGATCGTGATATTGATACGGTTCGCGTCTGTACCCCGGATACGAAAACCGGAGTAACCGATACCCGTTCCGGCATCCGAGGTCATGATAACAGACGGGGATTGGGAGATAAGGAATGGGATACCTTGCCCGTTGTTCCGGCTGCTTAGTTCTTGTTTGGAGATGTCGCTATAAGCTACCGGGGTCTCTTTCCCGACTTTGGTAGCGGTAATAACCACTTCATCCAAAGATACGTCTTTTGAGATTTTCAAGGAGTCGACCGGACTGGGCATTTGTGCCTTGGCGGTTGTAGCCAGCAAGGAGCCGGCCAAGATAACCAATACATTTTTCATCTTTTCATCTTTTTGCTTTAAAACTAAATAGATGAATAGAAAGGATCGGAGAAGCATGAATCCCTACGACAGCATTACCTGTACAGGTTCTATGGGTATGATCTCAGCCCGCTCCTTTCATGAAGGATTTTGCGAGCACCCCTTCGTATTCGGCAGCAAAGATAGGCATAAAAGTGTTAATAAATATTACTATCAATAGTAAATCGGATTTCTATAGATATTAATTCTGATTACTATCGATCGTAATCCGGTTTGTGTCGTATTAATTTTTTCTGCAAAAAGATGAGGATATTTTGAGAACTCATTGATTTTTTGTATATTTGCGGGCGATTAAGTGAAGTTGAGGAGGGGGCGGGTAGTCCCCTTCTTTTGTTCTTAACAGATATATGTATGATAGAAAAGAAAGTGGTAAGCCAATTAGTAGAGGAAAAACTAGCCTCTTCAAGCAATTATTTAGTAGACGTAGTGATTAAACCGGGGAACCTGATAGTCGTTGAAATTGATAACGATGAAGCGGTAAGCATTGATGATTGCGCTGAGTTGAGCCGGTATTTGGAGGAGCATCTGGATCGTGACGTCGAGGACTATGAGCTGGAGGTTGGCTCCGCCGGCATTACTTCTCCTTTTAAGGTACTTCGCCAATACGTCAAGAACATCGGAAACGAGGTGGAGATGCTGTTGAAAAACGGCTCGAAGCTGACAGGTGTGTTGAAATCTGCCGACGAGAACGGTGTGGTTGTCTCTGTCGAGAAGAAGGTGAAACCGGAGGGCGCTAAGCGGAAGGTAACCGTGATAGAGGATGAGTCGTATACATTTGATGAAATAAAATATACAAAATACTTAATAAGATTCAAGTAAGATTATGGCCAAGAAAGAGGAAACAATCAGTATGATTGACACCCTTGCGGAGTTCAAGGAGTTGAAGAATATCGATAAAGATACGATGATTAGCGTTTTGGAAGATTCGTTCCGTAACGTGATCGCCAAGATGTTTGGCACGGATGAGAACTATGACGTGATTATCAATCCTGAGAAAGGTGATTTCGAGATCTGGAGAAACCGTACGGTTGTGGCTGATGATGAATTGGAGGATGAGAACTTGCAGCTTACGTTGACGGAGGCCCGTAAAATCGACGCCGACTGTGAGGTGGGCGAGGAAGTGACCGACGAGGTGCATTTCGCGGACTTCGGACGTCGTGCGATCTTAAACTTGCGCCAGACTTTGGCTTCAAAGATACTTGAATTGCAGAAAGACAGCTTGTACGCTAAGTATAAGGATAAAATCGGCCACATCATCGCCGCTGAGGTTTATCAGGTGTGGAAGAAAGAAATCCTGTTGCTGGATGACGATGGTAATGAGTTGCTACTGCCGAAATCCGAGCAAATCCCGACCGATTTCTATCGTAAGGGAGAGACCGTACGTGCGATCGTTCAACGTGTGGATAACTATAATAACAACCCGAAGATCCTTCTTTCCCGTACGGATAAGGTCTTCTTGCAGCGGTTGTTTGAGTTGGAGGTTCCGGAGATTAATGACGGCTTGATTACGATCAAGGCGATCGCCCGTATCCCGGGAGAGCGTGCCAAAGTGGCTGTCGAGTCATACGATGACCGTATTGACCCGGTGGGTGCTTGCGTAGGTATGAAAGGCTCTCGTATTCACGGAATCGTTCGCGAGTTGAGAAACGAGAACATTGATGTGATTAATTACACCTCAAATCTCTCTTTGTTTATCCAGCGTGCTTTAAGCCCGGCTAAGATCTCTTCTATCCGTGTAAATGAGGAAGAAAAGAAAGCTGAGGTTTATCTACGTCCTGAGGAGGTCTCTTTAGCGATCGGTAAGGGCGGTCTGAATATTAAGTTGGCTTGTATGTTGACTGAGTATACGATTGACGTATTCCGTGATATCGAAGGAGCGGACGAGGAGGATATCTACTTGGATGAGTTCTCCGACGAGATCGACAGCTGGGTGATCGACGCACTGAAGAATATAGGATGCTATACGGCGAAGAGCGTCCTTGCTATGAACCGCAATGAGATTATTGAACGTGCCGATCTGGAAGAGCAGACCGTGGACGATCTTTTAGCTATCTTATCCGCGGAATTTGAAGATGAAGGTAACGAATAAGTATTACGACAAAGTTAGATATGCCTATAAAATTAATTCAAGTACAGAGAAAATTGAACGTGGGAATCAACACGGTGGTTGAGTTCCTGCACCGGAATGGGTTCTCGGTTGAGGATAATCCCAACACGAGGATCAGTGATGAACAGTATGCTTTGCTCGTAAAAGAGTTTGGAAAGGATCTGCCTGAGAAAGATCGTAATTTTGCGGCGGATCGTGCGCAGAAAGAGGCTCCTTCTGTGAAAGAAGAGAAGACTGCGGAAATAAAGACAGTGATACCGGAAGAATTCAGGCCTAAGATCGTAATGAAGGGTCATATCGATTTGGATGGTGGACAACATAAAAAACAGCAGGAAGAGCCGAAGGCTAAAGAGGAGCCGAAGGTGAAAGAAGAGCCTAAGGTAAAGGAAGAGCCGAAAGTGAAGGAAGCGCCTGCCGCTCCCGCTGCTCAAGCTCCTGTTAAACCCGCGCAGCCTGCGCAGGCTCCCACGGAGAAAAAAGAAGAAAAAGTTATAGTAGTGGAAGTGGAAAAAGAAAAAACCGTAGAGAAGCAACTGGTTGTTGCGGAACCTAAGGTGGAAAGTGTGAAACCGGAACAGGAAGTAGAGAAGACCGAGGAAAAAGACGATAATCTTTTCCGTTTGAACTCGGTTAAATTGGAATCAAAGATCAAGGTAACCGGTAAGATTGACTTGGATGCGCTTAACCAATCGACTCGTCCGAAGAAGAAAACGAAGGAGGAGAAGCGGAAAGAGCGTGATGAGAAGCAAAAGTTTAATAACAATCGGCCGGGTAATAATAGCAACGGTCCGGGCGCTCCTCATAAGAGTCCGAATTCGCCTACTTTGATTAAACCGAACGCTCCTGCTAAACCGGGTGAGGAAGGTGACGCTAAGAAGAAGCGTAAACGTATCAAGAAAGATCGAGTAGACGTGAATAATACGCCGGGTACGAATTATCTGCGCCCGAATCGTGACGATCGTCCGAATAACGACCGTAAGCCTCGCTTGAAGAAGCCGGTGAAAGCGGAAGTTAGCGAAGAGGATGTTCAAAAGCAGATCAAGGAGACTTTGGCTCGCTTGACCAACAAGAATAATAAGAATAATAAGGGGGCTAAATACCGTCGTGATAAACGTGACGCCGCTGTGAAACGTGAGCACGAGTTGATGGAACAGGAAGAACTGGAAAGCAAGGTATTGAAGCTGACCGAGTTCGTTACGGCCAACGACTTGGCGAACATGATGGACGTATCTGTAACGGAGGTTATCGGTACTTGCATGAGCATCGGCCTTATGGTTTCGATCAATCAGCGCCTGGATGCGGAGACGATCAATATCGTGGCTGAGGAGTTCGGTTATAAGACTGAATATGTAAGCGCGGATGTTGTCGAGGCGATCAACGCTGATGAGGAAGATGATAACGAGGAGGATTGGGTAGCCCGTCCGCCTATCGTAACGGTGATGGGACACGTTGACCATGGTAAGACTTCTTTATTGGATAATATCCGTAGTGCGAACGTAATCGCTGGTGAGGCTGGTGGTATCACGCAGCATATCGGAGCCTACAACGTGAAGTTGCAGAATGGCCGCCGTATCACGTTCTTGGATACTCCGGGTCACGAGGCGTTTACCGCTATGCGTGCCCGTGGCGCGAAGGTGACGGATATCGCTATTATTATCGTGGCCGCTGATGATAACGTGATGCCTCAGACGATCGAGGCGATTAATCACGCTTCGGCTGCCGGTGTTCCTATTGTTTTCGCTATTAATAAAATCGATAAGCCACATGCTAATCCTGAGAAGATCAAGGAGGAGTTGGCGAATATGAATTACTTGGTGGAAGACTGGGGGGGTAAGTACCAGAGTCAGGAGATCTCCGCTAAGAAAGGTATCGGTGTCGAGGAGTTGTTGGAGAAGGTATTGTTGGAGGCCGACCTGTTGGATTTGAAAGCGAATCCGAAAAAACGTGCGGTTGGTTCTATCATCGAGTCTTCTTTGGACAAGGGACGTGGCTATGTATCTACCATATTGGTGGAGAACGGTACGTTGAAGATGGGAGATATCGTTTTGGCGGGAACTCATCAAGGACGTATCAAGGCGATGTTCAACGAGCGTAATCAACGGGTGGAGAAGGCTGGTCCTTCCGAGCCGGTATTGATCCTCGGTTTGAATGGTGCTCCTCAGGCTGGTGATACATTTAATGTATTGGAGACTGAGCAAGAGGCGCGTGAGATCGCTAACCGTCGTGAGCAATTGCAGCGTGAGTTAGGTCTTCGTACGCAGAAGATGCTTACCTTGGATGATATCGGACGTCGTATCGCCGTGGGTAACTTCCAAGAGTTGAACGTGATCGTGAAGGGTGACGTGGATGGCTCCGTAGAGGCTTTGTCCGACTCCTTGATCCGTTTGTCTACCGAGGAGATTCAGGTGAATGTAATTCATAAGGCGGTTGGTCAGATTTCCGAGTCGGATGTGGTTTTGGCAGCGGCTTCGAACGCTATCATTATCGGATTCCAAGTTCGTCCGTCTTTGCAAGCACGTAGAAACGCCGAGAAGGAAGGTGTAGAGATCCGTTTGTACTCTATCATCTACGATGCGATCGAGGAGGTGAAGAGCGCTATGGAAGGCATGCTTTCTCCGGAGATCAAGGAGGAGATTACCGCTTATGTGGAAGTTCAGCAGGTATTCAAGATCACCAAGGTCGGTACGGTTGCCGGATGTATGGTTAAGGAAGGCAAGATCAAGCGTACGAACAAGATCCGTTTGATACGTGACGGTATCGTGATTTATGCCGGCGAGCTAGGCTCTTTGAAACGTTTCAAGGACGATGCGAAAGAGGTCGTGGCTGGCTTGGATTGCGGTTTGAATATTACGAACTTCAACGATATCCAAGTGGGCGATATGATCGAGGCTTACGAAGAGACAGAAATTAAGAAGACGTTATAACGATGAACTGGTTGGACATTACATTGCTATGTCTGGCAGGGATAGGATTTGTGAAAGGCCTGTTTGATGGAATCATCAAACAGGTTGTTTCGCTTATAGCCCTAGTGATCGCGATCTTTTTCTGCGGAAAAGCGGCGGCTTGGCTGAAAGGATATATCTTGGCGTTGGGTTGGTTTCCGGAAGAAGGGGTTACGATCTTGAGTTATATAGCGGGTTTTATCTTGATTATGGGGGTGTTTATTTTAGCGGGAGAACTGGTTACCAAGGTGGTAGGGGCGACACCGTTGAGCGTTATCAACCATTTGTTTGGTGGTTTTTTCGGGTTGCTGGTCGTTTTGGTCTTTACCAGTTTGCTGTTGAACGCACTGGAGTTCGTGGATCGTGGATCGGTCTTGATTCATCGCCAATCAAAGATAGAATCTCGTTTTTATTATAGCGTGAAGCAAATAGTACCAACAATTTTCCCACATAATTTGTTTTCATTAGGAGAATGAAGGGCTTTTATCAATGGTTAATTTTTAATTATGCAGGATTCAAATCATATAATTAATGAGGTAACGAGCGGAGATTATAAATACGGCTTCGTTACCGATATTGATACGGAGGTGATCCATCGTGGATTAGACGAGGAGACGGTCCGTATTATCTCTGCCAAGAAGAACGAGCCGGAATGGTTACTCGAGTTCCGTTTGAAGGCTTTTCGCCATTGGCAGACGTTGGAGATGCCTACATGGCCTCACTTGAATATCCCGCCGATCGATTATCAGGACATTATCTATTATGCCGCCCCTAAGAAAAAAGAGGGACCGAAGAGCTTGGATGAGGTAGATCCTGAGTTGTTGAAAACATTCGATAAACTGGGTATTCCTTTGGAAGAACAGAAGCATTTAAGCGGAATGGCGGTAGACGCCGTGATGGATAGTGTTTCCGTGAAGACTACTTTCAAGGAGAATCTCGCGGAGAAGGGGATTATTTTCTGTTCGTTCAGCGAGGCTGTACAACATCATCCGGACTTGGTGCAGAAATATTTGGGCAGCGTGGTTGGTTATCGTGATAATTTCTTCGCCGCCTTGAATTCGGCCGTGTTCTCGGACGGTTCGTTTGTTTATATACCGAAGGGCGTACGTTGCCCGATGGAGTTGAGTACGTATTTCCGTATCAATGCCGCTAATACCGGACAGTTCGAGCGTACCTTGATTGTCGCTGACGATGAGGCGTATGTAAGTTATCTGGAAGGATGTACGGCACCGATGCGTGACGAGAACCAATTGCATGCCGCTATCGTGGAGATCGTGGCGAACGAGCGTGCCGAGGTGAAGTATTCTACCGTACAGAACTGGTATCCGGGTGATAAGGAAGGTAAAGGCGGTATCTATAACTTCGTGACGAAACGAGGTTTGTGCAAAGGTGAGGGTAGCAAGATCTCTTGGACGCAAGTAGAGACCGGTTCGGCAATCACTTGGAAATATCCGAGCTGTATCTTGGCGGGTGATAACTCGGTAGGTGAGTTTTACTCGGTTGCCGTGACCAATAATTACCAACAGGCCGATACGGGTACGAAGATGATCCATCTGGGTAAGAATACGAAAAGTACGATCGTATCCAAGGGTATCTCTGCCGGTCATAGCCAGAATAGCTATCGGGGATTGGTAAAGGTGTCCGCCCGTGCGGAAGGCGCCCGAAACCATAGCCAATGCGATAGTTTGTTACTAAGCTCTACTTGTGGAGCTCATACGTTCCCTTACGCTGATATTCAGAATGAGACGGCGATCGTGGAGCATGAGGCTACGACGAGTAAGATCAGTGAGGAGCAATTGTTCTACTGCCAGCAACGGGGTATCTCGGTAGAAGAGGCTGTCGGTTTGATCGTGAATGGATATGCCCGCGAGGTAATGAATAAGTTACCGATGGAGTTCGCTGTCGAGGCTCAGAAATTACTAACGATCTCGCTGGAAGGCAGCGTAGGATAGAATAATTTTCAATTTTCAACTTTCAATTTTCAATTAGAAAAGATGTTAGAGGTTAAGAATTTACATGCCAACGTAAATGGCAAAGAGATATTGAAAGGTATCAACCTGTCGGTGAAAGCGGGTGAGGTACATGCTATCATGGGACCGAACGGTTCCGGAAAAAGTACGTTAAGTAGTGTATTGGTAGGTAATCCCGCTTTTGAGGTAACGGAAGGAGAGGTTATCTTCAACGGTAAGAATCTGCTGGATCTTTCTCCCGAGGATCGTAGCCGTGAGGGTATTTTCTTGAGCTTCCAATATCCGGTCGAGATCCCGGGAGTTAGTATGGTGAACTTTATGCGTGCGGCGTTGAACGAGCACCGTAAATATAACGGTCTGGAACCGGTTTCGGCTACGGACTTCTTGAAATTGATGCGTGAGAAACGTGCGATCGTCGAGCTGGATAATAAACTGGCCAGCCGTAGCGTGAACGAAGGTTTCTCCGGTGGAGAGAAAAAGCGGAACGAGATCTTCCAGATGGCGATGTTAGAGCCGAAATTGGCGATCTTGGATGAGACGGATAGTGGTTTGGATATCGATGCCTTGCGTATCGTGGCGCATGGCGTGAACCAGTTGAGGACTCCGGAGAATGCCGCTATCGTAATCACGCACTATCAGCGTCTGCTGGATTACATCAAGCCGGATGTGGTTCATGTGCTTTACAAAGGCCGTATCGTGAAGACCGCCGGTCCGGAATTGGCCTTGGAACTGGAAGAGAAAGGTTACGACTGGATCAAGAAAGAGATGGGAGATGAGTAATATGAAGGCCGAGCAACAATATATCGATCTTTTCGCCCAATGTGAGGATCTGGTATGTCGTCATAGTACGCCGGTGATGAATGCCCTCAGGGCTGAGGCCTTGGCGAACTTTGAGCGACTCGGATTCCCCTCCACGAGAAGCGAGGATTATAAATATACGGATGTAGCCCAAGCGTTCGCTCCGGATTACGGTTTGAATATCAACCGGGTCGCTATCCCGGTGAATCCTTATGACGTGTTCCGTTGTGACGTACCGAACCTGAGCACATCGTTATACTTTGTAGTGAACGATACGTTTTACGATAAGGAATTGCCAAAAGCGCATTTGCCGGAAGGCGTGTATGCTGGAGGGTTGAAGGCTTTTACGGAGCAATATCCGGAGATCGCTTCCAAGTATTACGGAAAGGCGGCACCGAGTAGCAAGGATGGTATTATCGCATTGAATACGATGTTAGCCCAAGATGGTTTCGTGGTGTATGTACCGAAAAATGTCGTGGTTGAGCGTCCTATCCAATTGGTGAATATTTTCCGTAGCGATGTGGATACGATGGCGAACCGTCGTGTTCTGGTGATTATGGAACCTCATTCGGAAGCGAAGCTATTGGTTTGCGATCATAGTATCGATGACGTGAAATTCTTGGCGACTCAAGTGGTTGAGATTTTCGCAGAGGAAGGCGCTCGCTTCGATTATTATGATTTGGAGGAAAGCAGTGTGTCCACGACCCGTTTCTCCTCCGTACACGTAAGGCAGGCGGCCTCGGCCAATGTCTTGGTAAACGGTATTACGTTGACGAATGGCTTGACTCGCAACAATTATTACGTGGAACTGAATGGCGAGTATGCCGAGTCTACCTTATGCGGTATGTCCGTTCTGGACAAGGAGCAACAGATGGATACCTATAGCCATATTACCCATGCGGTTCCGAATTGTACCAGCAACGAGTTGTTCAAGAATGTACTGAATGATCATGCCGTAGGTGTCTTCAGCGGACGTATCTTGGTGAAAGAGGATGCCCAGAAGACCGCCGCTTACCAGACGAACCGTAATCTGTGCGCTACTCGTGAGGCCCGTATGTACAGCAAGCCGCAACTGGAGATTTATGCGGACGACGTAAAATGCTCGCACGGTATGACGACCGGTCAGTTAGATGAGAACGCTTTGTTCTATATGCAAAGCCGCGGTATCCCGCGTGACGAGGCCCGTATGCTATTGAGCGTGGCTTTCACTTCCGACGTGATCGACCATGTACGCTTGGAGGCGTTGAAAGACCGTTTGCATAAACTGGTGGAGAAACGTTTCCGCGGTGAGCTGGCCAAATGCGCCGGTTGCCGGATTTGTAAATAATTGCGAATAAGAGGAAAACTATAATCAGGCATGGATTATCCCGACGATAATGTAGGGAACCATGTCTGATTTTTTTATATCTTTGGCAGTGACAAATTAAAACCTCCAACTTATGCAGTTAACACACATCGCCTTATGGACGAATCATCTGGAACGTTTACGGGATTTCTATGTAAAGTATTTTAATGGTAAGAGTAATGAGAAATATGTGAATTCGAAAAAAGGATTCGCCTCCTATTTCGTCTCTTTCGAGAGTGGCCCCGCCTTGGAGATCATGCAACGGCAAGATATTACTGAGGCTTACGACAAGGATCATATCGGCTTGGCTCATCTGGCCTTTCATGCGGATAAGAAGGAGCAAGTGGATCAAATGATCGAACGTTTCCGGATGGATGGATACACGATCGCCGGTGAGACCCGCGTTTCCGGGGATGGTTACTATGAGGGCGTGATCCGAGATCCTGACGGAAATATAGTAGAGATCGTCGCTAACGGGGAGCCGGAGATACAAGTAGCTTTATTTCCTCCTTATGAGTTACTGCTGGAAGCCGATCCGGATCGGGAGAAAGTCGAGGCTTACCTAAAGGATTCGGATTGCTTTATCGCTACGGTACGAAATTCCGTTGCCGGCGTGATCGTGGTTCGCAAGGAGGAGGGTCGCAAGGCGGAGATCATGAATCTTGCCGTGGCGGATATCTTCCGTCGGCGAGGAATCGCCCGGAAACTATTACGGCATGTATCTAATAAATGGGCTCCGGCTCAAGATGTCGAGCTTTTGCGTATTTGCACCGGAACCTCAGCCGCCGGCCCGATGATGCTTTATCAACAGGAAGGCTTCGACTTGGTTGCCGTAGATCGCGATTATTTCGTACGGAACTATGCCGAGCCTATCTGGGAGAACGGCATTCAATGCAGGCATCAATTGATTCTTGAAAAGCGATTAAAATAGTATATATGAAAAGAAAATCGGGAGGTTTAAGGCCTCCCGGTTTAATTATTAGTAATCTATGAATAGGTCCTCGAATGAAAAATCATCGGGGCTAATGGCATCACATTTCCAGTACGAAGATCCCTTTCGGTGCCAAGGATAATTCGTCTCCCAATGGAATCTCCTTTCCGGTTAATATCTCTTTTCCGGAGGTTTTACCTCGCAATACTTCCGCATAGCGGGCCAACGGGAGGTTCACCTCCTTGTCGCTGCCATTCATCAAGATCAATACGCTCCGGCCATCCAGACTGCGCTCGTAAACATAGACACCTTGGTTCACCATGAAATGCTTCATCTTGCCCTTAGCGATGACAGCGTTGCCCTTGCGCCATTTCAATAAAGTGCGGAGGAAATTCCACGCGTCATTTTGTACCTCGCTGCGACCGGATGCCTCGAATTGATTCACCTTGTCGCCGGGCCAGCCACCGGGAACATCCAGACGGATATATCCGTCTCCCTTCTCCTTGGTGCCGTTCATCAGCAACTCCTGCCCGTAATAGAGCTGGGGAATACCGGGGATCGTCAACAAGAATGTCACCCCTTGCTTGAACGCGTACAAATCATCGACAGACTTAGGCATGGAGGGAAGAAAACGATCCGTATCATGGTTCTCCAAGAAACGCAATACGTTATAGATATCGGGATATACATAATCATAGCACATATGCTCGAAGATCGTGTGCAAGCCTCCGGAATACCCGGTCTCCTCATGGAACGCCTTGCTCGCGATACCCATCAAGCGGAAATCCATTACCGATTTCAGCTCGGTATCCTGCCCGAAGTTCAACCGGCTGCCTTTCTGCCAATAAGCGGAACCGATCGTGTAGTTCATCCACGCCTCGCCTACGATGTTATACTCCGGATACTCGTTCATGACCTCCGTGCACCAATTCCGCATCATGTCCACGTCGGCATACGGATACGTATCTTGACGGATACCATCCACGCCGCAATACTCGATCCACCAGATAGAGTTCTGGATAAGGTATTTGGCTACATGTGGGTTCTTTTGGTTCAAGTCCGGCATGCTCGGGACAAACCAACCGTTCAGCATCGTCTCCTTATCATAATCCGACACGTAAGGATCGAAATAAGCCTCTTTATCGTGGTTGGTCTGCACGTAGTTATCGAGATTATTAAACCAGTCGTGGCTAGGGATATCTTTCATCCAAGGATGATCGCTTCCACAATGGTTGAAGATCATATCCATTACGACACGCATGCCCCGCTCGTGCGTCTTCTCGATCAAGCGGACGTAATCCTCGTTCGTGCCGAAGCGTGGGTCTACCCGATAATAATCCGTCGTGGCATATCCGTGATAAGAGCCTCCCTCCATGTCATTCTCCAATACCGGGTTCAGCCAGATAGCGGTAACGCCCAGATCCTCGATATAATCCAAATGCTGCTCGATACCGGCCAAGTCACCCCCATGACGGGCGTTCGGGCTGTTACGGTCTACCTTATAAGAGGTACGCATCGGGATTTGATCGTTCGAGGGATCTCCGTTTGCGAAACGATCCGGCATGATGAGATAAAGCACGTCGGAAGAGTCAAACCCCTTGATCCGATCGGCGTTCGGTTTACGGGCCTTCAACTCATACGAGTAATTGAAACTCTTTTTGTCCTTCGTGAACGTGATATCAAACCTGCCGGGCTTGGCGTTTTCCACGTCCAGATAGATCAATAGGTAATTCGGGCTTTCCAACGCTACCGAGCTTTTCAACTGTACGCCGGGATATTTCACGCTAGGGAGATATCCGGCGATATCCTTACCGTATACCATCAGCTGGAGTTCCGGGTTCTTCATACCACTCCACCAGAAGGTCGGCTCGATTCTAAGGTTATCGGCTGAAAGCGTACTGGAAGCGAAAAGGGCCAGTAAAAGGCTCAAGAATAAATGTCTGTTCATGATATATGTTTATTGATTTATATGACAAGGTTGTACATACGCGAAGATAGAAGGATTCCATTGATAATAACACGCTTTCGCCCGGCGAAAAGGGAATAAAAATCACGCGAACGTTTGCGAACCCTCGTAAATTAAGACTATCTTTACTGCCTAAATCTAATCAACTAATTCAAATGATAAAAAGTCTAATTGTATCCATGTTTCTGACAGGTTGCGTTTCCTCCCTGTCCGCACAACAAAGTTTTTGGAAAGAAGATTTCTCCGCCGGGAAATTACCCGACGGCTGGATGATTGTCGATTCAACGAAATCGGCAAAGTGTGAATGGATTGTAACCGATCAGCCTTATCCCGGCTCTTTCCAGTTCGAGCAACAAGCACCTCCCATCGCATCTACGAGCCGTGGCTATCATATGCAATTCCGGCCGGGCGTAGTCACCGGGGAGGAGATCACGAAGTGGAATCAACGGGAGGAATACCCGAACGGCTATTTCCAGACCAGCGCTATCGATTGCGCGGGAAAGAACGATGTGGTATTGAAATTCCAGCACCTGTTTCGTTGGAATAATTGGTTCACCGGAAAACGTGCCGGCCTTTGGGTAGGCGTCAGCAACGACGGGGTGAATTGGAAAGAGTATAACGTGATGGATAAGATCCCCGCCGCTACCCAGCTTCATGCCCCGGTGAACGAGGAGATCAACATCAGCGAGGTAGCCGCGAATCAGAAAACCGTCTACTTGCGTTTCTTCTGGCGGGATATCTTCTCTTGGTATTGGATGGTCGATGATATTGAGCTGACAGAGCCTTTCGCGCATGACTTGGCCTTGGAGAAAGTGACCTCACACCAAGAAACCGGGAATACGTTCACGAAGGAAGACGTGTTGAAAGTGAAGCTGAAGAACGTTGGCTCCCAGCCCGTAGACGAGGATTTCACGGTAACCGCCTCTTTAAACAACGGTCAGAAACTAACCGCCACGGTAACCGCCTCCGGGCATCCGATCGCTAAACAAGAGGAATATGAGGTAGCTTTCCCTGCTACCGACCTAACCCAGATGGGCTCCTATAAAATAGAGTTCGCTATCCAATACCCGAAGGATGAGCGTTCGTCAAACAACATATTAAAAGCGAACCTGTTCGCCGCCCGTATGAACTTGGGTAAGTTGACGAAGTTCAATAAGATCAGCAACACGGAATATGAGTTCGTCTCCGGGTACGCTAAGGTTAAGTTGATGTTTTACCGGGATGATATCTTCCGTATCTGGTTGGCACCGGATGGGGAGTATACCAATCCGGCGGCAAACTCGATCGTTGTAGATTATGGGGTAAAGAACCCGAGAGTCTCCATGGCCGACAACGGCAGCTATTATAAGTTCACGACTTCCCAATGTGTCGTACGTGTCTATAAGAACCCTATTCGTTTCGCCATGTATGACAAGAATAACCGTGCCGTGATCTACGAGGAGGCCGAACCACTTGCCTTCGGACTAAAAACGACCCAAACGATGCGCCGTAGCGGTGATGAGGATTTCTACGGTTGCGGTATGCAACAAGGTAATTTCTCATACGCTGGGAAGGAAGCGGATATCGAGGTGACCGGTTGGGATGAGGATCAATCCTCTAACCCGGCTCCCTTCTATATGTCCACGAAAGGATATGGCGTATTCCGCAATACGTTTGCCCCGGGACATTATGCCTTCAACGGCACGGAGATGTTGGACAAGAACTATGATGATGGCTTTAAGCTGATGGGCTTCACCAGTCAGTTGACGCATAACGAGAATCGCTTTGACGCATTCTACTTCTACGGCCCTTCCTTGAAAGACCTATTGAACGACTATACGGATATCACCGGAAAACCTTTTATGCCGGCGATGTGGATGCTTACGATGGGAGATGCCGACTGCTATAACAAAGGGGAACAGCGCACCGGATGGCCTCAATCCACCCCGGACGTAATCAGCCAAGTTGCTGATAAATATGTGGAATATGATATGCCCCGTGGCTGGATCTTGCCGAACGATGGCTATGGTTGCGGCTATGTGAAATTGGATTCTGTTGTGACGGAATTAGGTAAACGAGGCTTCCATACGGGCTTGTGGACAGAGAATGGTGTGGATAAGATCGCCTACGAGGTTGGTAAATGTGGTACCCGCCTGTGTAAATTGGATGTGGCTTGGGTTGGAGAAGGCTATGAGTTTGCCTTGAACGGCTGTAAATCCGCATTCGAGGGGATCGAGAGCAATACGAACGAACGAGGCTTCGTATGGGCTGTTTGCGGTTGGGCCGGAACTCAGCGGTATTCTACGGTATGGAGCGGTGACCAAGTGAGCAACTGGGATTATATCCGTTACCATATCCCGACGATCACGGGTGCCGGCCTTTCCGCTATGAACGCCGCTACTAGCGATGTGGACGGTATCTTCGGCGGTTCCCCGAAAACCTATACCCGCGACTTGCAATGGAAGGTCTTCACCCCGATCTTTATGACCATGAGTGGCTGGGCAGATGCCGACCGTCAGCCTTGGGTATATGGGCATCCGTACACGGATATCAACCGTAAATTCTTAAAGCTGAAGATGCGTCTGAACCCGTACGCCTATACCTATTGCCATGAGGCGCATATGACCGGTGTACCGATGGCTCGTGCGATGGTATTGGAATTCCCGGGCGACGTGGTTACCCGTGATACGACTACCCAATACCAGTTCATGAGTGGTGAGTGGATGATGGTTGCCCCCGTATATACCCGGAAGAACGTACGCGACAGTATCTACTTCCCTGCCGGAGAATGGTACGACTATTGGACCGGAAAGAAATACGAGGGTGGCAAGTGGTTGGATAAATATGAGGCTAAACTGGATATTTGCCCGGTATTTATCCGTCAAGGCGCCATTATCCCGATGTATCCGGATATGAATTATGTAGGCGAGAAACCTGCGGATGTCTTGACCTTGGACTTATATCCCTACGGAAACACCTCTTTCAATTTATATGAGGATGACGGTCTCACCCGTGATTATAAGAAAGGCGAGTTTGCCCGTACCTTAATCTCTGTTTCCTCCCCAAAAGGTGAGAAAGGAACGATCACCGTGGATATAGCGAAAGCGAAAGGAGATTATAAAGGACATTACCAAGAGCGTACTTACCTATTGGATGTCCGCTCAGAATCCAGCCCGTCAAACGTAACCGTAGCCGAAAAGCCCCTATCTGCCATCTCCCCCGAAGCGTTCAATGCCGGACAAGAAGGCTGGTACTTCGATGCCTCGGATCGTATGGGAAGGGTTAAGGTACGGACGAACCGCTTGTCTACGAATCAGGATCAGAAGATTGTAATTGGTTTCTAACACTTCTATTTATTTTAAAGGTATATGAAAACACAATTGACTTTATGTATATCCGGGACATTGCTGCTTGTCGGAATGTCCGGTTGCGAAAAAACTCCGGAGCGTCCTATGAATGTTGTGTATATCTTAGCGGATGATTTAGGATATGGCGATGTGGGTTGTTATGGCCAGCAGATTATCAAGACGCCCAATATCGATCGGATGGCGAAGGAGGGAATGTTGTTTACGCAGCATTATGCCGGATGTACGGTGAGTGCCCCTTCCCGTTGCTCCTTGATGACCGGATTGCATACGGGACATACGCAAGTCCGGGGAAACCGGGAGATCACGCCCGAAGGCCAACAGCCGATGCGGGAAGATACCTATACGTTGGGTAAATTAATGAAATCGGCTGGTTATACGACCGGTATCTTTGGTAAATGGGGATTGGGAAATCCGGGCTCTGTCTCCATTCCCAATAAGATGGGCTTCGATGAGTTTTATGGGTATAATTGCCAACGGCAGTCGCATTCCTTCTATCCGGATCATTTATGGCATAATGAGGAGAAGGTTCTTTTTCCTGAAAACGAGAACAATGCTTGCAAGACATATTCACAAGATTTGATTCATGAGCAAGCATTGAAGTTCATCCGGGATCATAAGGAGCAACCATTCTTTGCGATGCTTACTTATACGCTGCCTCATGCGGAATTGAATCTTCCGCATGATTCTATTTATAAGATGTACGAGAACTCATTCGAGGAGACTCCTTATATTGGTAAGTTTGATAAAGTGTATGGCGGTTATAACACCTCGGAGAAGCCCTTGGCCTCCTTTGCCGCCATGGTCTCCCGGTTGGATAAATACGTGGGGGATGTAATGGCTGAATTGAAAGAGTTGGGTTTGGATAAGAATACGATCGTGATTTTTACCAGCGATAACGGCCCGCATCATGAGGGTGGAGCTGATCCGGACTTTTTCAAGAGCTACGGACCTTTCAGGGGGATCAAACGGGATGTATATGAAGGAGGTATCCGTATACCTATGGTGGCATGGTGCCCGGGTACGATCAAGGCTGGAGCTCAATCGGATCATATAAGCGCATTCTGGGATGTCATGCCTACGTTGGCAGAGCTTACAGGTACGGTTTTGCCCGAGCAGACGGATGGAATCTCTTTCTTACCAACCTTGTTATCAAAGAAAAATCAACAGGCCCATAATTATTTATATTGGGAATTTCACGAGTTGAATGGCCGGGAAGCATTGCGCTCCGGTAAATGGAAACTAATCCGGCAACCGATCGTGGGTGAAACTATATTGGAACTGTATGATTTAAGTAATGATATACATGAGGATACGAATCTAGCGGAGAAGTATCCCGATAAGGTAAAAGAACTAGTATCCTTAATGGACAACGCCCGTACAGAGTCTCCGTACTTTGACTTTGGAAGAGAAAAGTAGGCGTGCGAGTAGAGGATAAAGTGTAGGCGTAATATCTGTTAGGTAATGATAAAAAAGGCTTTCTTTCAGCGAGAAAGCCTTTTTTTTGTATCTTTGGCTCTCGTAATTGTAAGACAAAAAGAAGTAAGACTATGTTAGACGTTCAAGCGATCCGAAAAGACTTTCCGATCTTGGATCATAAGATATACGATAAACCGCTGATATATTTTGATAATGGCGCTACTACCCAGAAACCTCGTCAAGTGGTAGAAAAGATAGAGAATGGATATTATAACGTAAACGCCAATATCCACCGAGGCGTACATTTCTTGAGCCAAGCGGCGACAGAGGCGCATGAGGAGGCTCGCAAAACGGTACAGCATTTCTTGAATGCCCGTTCCTCGAATGAGATTATTTTTACCCGGGGAACTACGGAATCCATCAATCTGATCGCTTCCAGCTTTACGGATGAATGTATGTCGGCAGGGGATGAGGTGATCGTGTCCGTGATGGAGCATCATTCCAATATCGTTCCTTGGCAGATACAAGCGGCCCGGAAAGGTATTACGTTGAAGGTGATCCCGATGAATGAGAAAGGGGAGTTGAATCTGGATGAGTATCGTAAATTATTCTCGGATAAGACTCGTCTGGTTTCCGTGACTCATGTGTCTAACGTCTTGGGTACGGTAAATCCGGTAAAGGCGATGATCGAGATCGCTCATGAACAAGGCGTGCCGGTGTTGGTAGACGGGGCTCAAGCCGTTCCGCATATGAAGGTGGATGTGCAGGACTTGGATGCGGAGTTCTATGTTTTCTCTGGTCATAAGATTTACGGACCGACGGGTATCGGGGTCTTGTATGGCAAAGAGGAGTGGTTGGATAAACTTCCTCCGTATCAGGGAGGAGGCGAGATGATTGCTACGGTCTCGTTCGAGAAGACAACTTTTAATGAGCTTCCCTTTAAGTTTGAGGCGGGAACTCCGGATTATATTGGTAGCACGGCGTTGGCGGAAGCCTTGCGGTATGTAGACCGGATCGGTATAGAGAATATAGCTGCTTATGAGGATGAGCTTTTGCGATATGCGACCGCTGGATTAAATACGATCGAAGGGATGCGTATTTTCGGACAAGCGGATCATAAAGGAGCGGTGCTTTCTTTTTTGGTGGGTAATATCCATCATTACGATATGGGGATGTTGCTGGACCGTTTGGGAATAGCGGTTCGTACAGGGCATCATTGTGCCCAGCCTTTGATGCATGCCTTAGGGATCGAGGGGACGGTGCGGGCGTCTTTCTCCTTTTATAATACGAAAGAGGAGATCGATACGTTCATCGCAGGTGTGGAACGAGTTCGGAAGATGTTTTGAGTATGATGTATTATATTAAGAAATATCCGTTTTCACTGGCGATTATATTGATCGTTATTTACTTGTCGTTCTTTAAGCCGCCGAGGATGGATGATATCCCTTTATTCCCGGGTGTGGACAAGGTGGTTCATTTCTGTATGTATGGGGGGATGTCGGGTATGCTATGGCTGGAGTTCTTGCGGAATCACCGGAAGTATGAGACGGTATTATGGCATGCTTGGATCGGGGCGGTTTTATGCCCGATCGTTATGAGTGGGATTATTGAGATATTGCAAGAATATTGTACGACGTACCGGGGTGGGGATTGGTTTGATTTCTTGGCGAATACTTGCGGGGTGATCGCCGCTACGGCATTCGCTTGGTTCGTGCTTCGCCCTTGGATTGTGAAGGATTTGAATAGTTAAAATTACGATGCCCATTCAATGGAGCTTATGATGGGCATTTAAAGGTGCTTACGATGCCCATTGTAAGGATGCTTGAATGAGCATCGTAAGCATGTGGCGTGTTTTACGATAAAAAGAGATAGATACATGTTATTACCCTATATGGAAACCGGGCGTATAGAGGCTGGGTGTGATGAGGCGGGAAGAGGCTGCTTGGCGGGTGCGGTATTCGCCGCCGCCGTGATTCTTCCGGAAGATTTTAAGAATGAGGATTTAAACGATAGCAAGCAATTAAGCGAGAAGAAACGGTATAAGCTTCGTCCCGTTATCGAGCGTGAGGCGATCGCTTGGGCGGTAGGTATCGTTAGCCCGGAAGAGATCGATAAGATTAATATTTTGAAAGCCTCTTTCTTGGCCATGCATCGTGCGATCGAGCAATTGAAAGTACGGCCGGAACATTTATTGATCGATGGAAACCGTTTTACCCCTTATCCCGATATTCCACATACGACCGTAGTAAAAGGCGATGGCAAATACCTGAGTATCGCCGCCGCCTCTATATTGGCTAAAACCTATCGGGATGATTATATGAATGAATTGGCCTTGGAATACCCCGCTTATCATTGGCTGGACAATAAAGGTTATCCTACCAAGGTCCACAGGGAAGCGATTCGTACCCACGGAATCACGCCTTATCATCGCAAGACTTTTACGCTCTTACCGGAGCAGCTTACACTCGGTTTTTAATACGTATATAGGCATAACCTTATGCGTATATACGTATGAGGCTATGCCTATATCGGTGTAGGCTTACACGTATATACGTATCGGCTCGTGCCTATATACGTGTGAAAACACCTGTTTTTATTGTTGTTCCTTTGCCCGGTAAGCCATCGCGTACAGACGCATTTGCTTCACCATCGCTACCAACCCGTTGGAACGGGTAGGGGATAAATGCTCTTTTAATCCTACCTTGTCTATAAAGTATAGATCCGCATCCAAGATTTCTTGAGGGGTATGGCCCGATAAGATCTGTATCAGCAAAGATACGATACCTTTTACGATCACGGCATCGCTTTCTCCTTGGAAAATAATCTTTCCATCCACATAATCCGCTTGGAACCAAACCCGGCTTTGACAACCCTCGATCAAGTTGCTTTCCGTTTTATATTTCTCATCAAGCGGGGGAAGTGAATTTCCCAGATCTATTAATAACGCATATTTGTCCATCCAATCGTCGAAGACTGAGAATTCTTCGATTACATTGTCTTGAAGTTCATTGATTGTCATTTTATCAGTATTTTATCGATTGTATATTACTTCCAGTACGGTTTGACCGGCAGCTTTTAGAGTCTCACGGTCTATATTTTCCATATTATCTTTTTGAGTATGCCAATAACTGGCGAAACCTGTTTTAGACTCAGGGTCGTAGTTAATGATGTCGATACTCGGGATATTACGTCCGCTAATCACATATTGGTGATCGTCTATGAGCGCTCCGCCGGTGGCGTTAATGAAATATTTGCCATATCCCAGATCGCGGGCCGCGCTCCATACCATCTCGACGATCGGGGCTGCCGCACGTAAGGATTGTTGCTCCTTGAAAAACGTGGCGTTCTTGCCGCCCACCATATCCAATAAGATTCCGTATTCCGCCGTATAATTAGGGACATGCGGATTTTTTGCCCAGAACTGGGTACCTAGGCACCAGCTATCCGGTGTATAATCGGTTACGAATTCCGGCGTACCATAATCCTCCGCATCGAAGAAAATAATATCGATACCGATACCCGGGGCTTTTTGTCCGATTTGGCGGGCGATCTCCAATAAGGCACCTACGCCGCTACCGCCATCGTCCGCCCCGTCCAATGGGGTCCGGTGCTTGGAAGGATCGGGATCGTGGTCCGAATAGGGACGGCTGTCCCAATGCGCGAATAGTAAAACACGTTTACTATTCTCCGGATCAAACGAGCCTATGATGTTTCTCGCTTCCAGCTTCGTTCCGTCGTAGGCGGTCAGTATCGCTTCCTGTTGGTAGACTTTGGCGCCAAAGCGCTTCAATTCAGATGCTAAGTAATCCCCGCATGCTTTATGAGCCGCCGTGTTAGGTACACGGGGACCAAAAGCGACTTGGTTCGCTACATAGGCGTAAGCGCTGTCTGCGTTGAAATCGGGAACAGCTGAGGCGATCGGTTGTTTTTTGATCTCCGGCATATTACCTGTCTCTTTGGTTCCTTTGGCTCCACATGATAAAAGAGCAAAACTCAATAACGCAAAAAATAATCTGATCATAAATCTGTTTTGTTTATAATGTTTTTACGGAGGCAGTCGCTTGAACCTCGTCTAATACACGCATCAAGTTTCCACCCCATATCTTGGCGATATCTTCCTCTGTATATCCTTTCTCTATTAATTTAACAGTGATCTGTATGAAATCGTTGTCACTTTCGCAACCGATAATTCCGCCACCGCCATCAAAATCAGAGCCGATACCTACATGATCGATACCGGCGACTTTCACCATATGATCGATATGTTCGATCGCGTCGGTAAGGCTTGCGTTTTTATAATCCTCATTGATATAGCGGTCGAGCAAGCAAACTTGCGCTACGCCTCCATTTTGGGCAAGGGCCTTTAGTTGTTCGTCGGTCAGGTTACGGTCGTGCTTGCACATCGCCATAGATGAGGAATGCGAGCAGATGATCGGGGCCTTGGACAATTTGATAACATCCCAAAATGACTTCTCAGAGGCATGAGACATATCCACCATGATACCTTGGCGATTCATCTCTTTCACAACCTCTTCACCAAACGGACTTAAACCGTCCCATTCTTTCTTGGTATGGGTGGATGAGTCGCAAATATCGTTATCGTAGGAGTGGCAGAGCGTGATATAATTGACACCTATCGCCTTGAACTTAGCGATATTCGCCAGATCCTTACCAATGCCGTATCCATTCTCTATACCGATAAAGAACGCTTTTTTCCCTTCATTCTTCAAGCGGATGAAGTCTTGGTTCGTAACGGCGATGCCACATAAATCCTTATTCAATTCAGCTTGCTTGCGAATACCTTCGATCAAGCCTGTTACTTTTTGTACGGCTTCTTGTAAAGAGACCTCATCACGTTTACCTTGTCCGATGAAGGCCGCAAGGAACACCCCGTCTAGTTTCCCTTCTTGCATCTTAGGGATGTTTACCCGGTTACGTTCCCGGTCCGCGATGCTGAATCCGGCACGTTTGAACCAGAAAGGAGTATCGGTATGTGTATCTACGGAAAGGAAATGCTTGTGCATCTCTTTGGCTTGGTGGAAAGTCTCGGCCTTTCCTATCAGATGGCGGAATATCCTTAACATCGTAGTGTCGCCTCCGTAAGTCAACGCTTCCGGATGCCATTGAACTCCCATGATGGATCGATTCGGATAAGCGTCGATAGCCTCGATAATACTGTCGGGCGCATAAGCGGTAGCCTTGAAGATAGGCGCCAACTCCTTGATCGCTTGATGATGAAGAGAGTTTACGGCTAAGGTATCTTTCCCTAGAATAGAGGCTAGCTGTGAGTTCGCGTCAACAAAGACACGGTGTGAGCCATACGAACTGGGTAAATCTTGCCTATGCTTGACAGAATGATCGCCACGTTGTGAGGGGATGTCTTGGTAAAGCGTACCGCCAAACGCTACATTCAACAGTTGCAATCCCCGGCATATGCCTAAGACGGGAATATTTTGATCGGTAGCCATCTTGATTAGTTTCAACTCATACAAATCGCGTACCGGATCGACTTCCTCCAGCTTTTCCCGAGGCTCCTCCTCATACCATAGAGGGTTTACATCCGCTCCTCCTATAAGAACTAACCCGTCTAAATTCGATACGATATTCCTGAGTACTTTACCGTCAGTAACAGCCGGGATGATAATCGGAGTTCCCCCTGCCTTTACGATGGATTGGATATAGGTGGCCCCTACCCGGGAAGCACCACTTGAGATACTGGCGGAAATCCCGATCAATGGGGAGAATCGTGCCCGCACGTTTACATCGCAAGAGTCTGTCAACTCATATAGCTTTTTTAAGTTGGGGACTTCCGATCCGGGTGTCTGTGCCTGTGCTCCACATAAGATACTACAGGCGCATATTGCTGTGTATAAGATATTTTTCATAATATGTAGTTGTTTTCGTTTGCTATTTGTTTGGAAAATCTTGTATAGCGGTCATAACCCTTAGCAAGTTCCCACCCCATATTTTCCGTATATCTTCTTCTGTATATCCTTCTTCTAAAAGTCGGACGGTAATGTTAATCAACTCATTGGTAGCCGAGCAACCGATCAGTTCCCCGTCTCCGTCAAAATCCGAGCCGATTCCTACATGATCGATACCGATTAAATCCACGATATGATTGATATGGCGGATAGCGTCGCTTAAAGAAGCTTTTTCCTCTTCCTTATTGATGAATCCTTTGTATAGGCAGATTTGGGCGACACCCCCTTGAGCGGCCAGCGCTTTCAGTTGATCATCCGTTAAATTGCGGGGATGATCGCAAAGCGCACGTGCGGAAGAGTGGGAGGCTATGATTGGCGTCTCGCTCACTTCCAGTACCTGATAAAAGGTACTTTCCGCCGCATGCGAGATATCAACCATGATTCCTAATCGGTTCATCTCTTTTACCACTTCCTTACCGAAAGGACTTAGTCCTTTCCATTCCTGTTTTCCTCTAGCGGAATCACAAATATCGTTATCCCCATTATGGCATAAGGTGATATAAGAAACTCCCATCTCCTTGAACATTCGTAGGTTTTCGACCAGCTTCCCTAAAGCGTACCCGTTCTCGATGCCGAGGCAGATCGCTTTTTTCCCTTGCGCCTTAATCGTCCGGATCTCTTGGGGGGTAGTCGCTATAACCATCCGGTCCGGATGTAAGGTTTGCTGGCGTTTTACTTGATTCAGCCGTTCTATCGCATACGCTGTCGCTGCCTGTAAGGATGCCTCATCTCGTTTACCTTGCGGGATATAGGCGACCATAAAGGTCGCGTCGATACGCCCTTCTTCCATAAAAGGAAGATTCACTTTCCCTCCTTCTTTCTCCCCGATATTAAATTCACCGGGAAAGATCATTGGGGTATCTGTATGGGAATCGATCGTCACGATCCGTTGATGGATCGCTTTGGCTTTTGCGAAACGGCGGGCATTCTCGATATGGTAAGCGAATAGGGCTTTCATGGCCTCATCCCCTTGCGGAGCCATGGCCTCCGGATGCCATTGTACACCGAATATCGTTTTCTCCGTATGTTCCATAGCCTCATTGATTCCATCCGGGGCGGTCGCTGTCGCTCTAAATCCGGGGGCGACCTCTTTTACCGCTTGATGGTGGAAAGAGTTGACAAGGATTTGTTCATCTCCATTGAAAATAGTACGTAGGCGGTTCATTCCCGGTTCGAGTGTTACCGTATGCGACGGATATTCCCGAGCCAATGTCTGGCTGTGTTTCAATAGAGCATGATTGGCTTGTGAATGGATGTCTTGATAGACACTTCCTCCGAACGCTACATTCATGATCTGATGCCCCCGGCAAATACCCATGATCGGAATTTGTCGGTTAGCGGCCAAGCGAAGCAAGATCAAATCGTATTCGTCACGTAACGTATCTACGTCTTGCAATTGCGGGATAGGCTCCTCATGCAAATAGAGCGGATTGATGTCTCCACCCCCGCTCATAACTAATCCGTCTAGTTCGGAAACCAGTACGGTCAATGCTTTCAGATCCGTGATCACCGGGATAAGTACCGGGGCTCCCCCCGCATCCAGCACGGCTTGCACGTAGGTCTCCGCTATACAGGAAAGTCCGTCTCTCCGGTTAGCGGATATTCCTATTCGGGGAGGTTGAAGGCTTTCTTTAGCCGGTATATAATTATCAACTTCTTTGTATAGGGCCTCTAGATTCGGACGACGGACTTTCATGATTTTAAGCATCTATGTTAGCATATGTAGCGTTTTCCTCGATAAACTCGCGGCGAGGGCCTACGTCTTCACCCATCAACATGGCGAAGATTTGGTCAGCCTCGGCTGCGTTGTCGATCGTGATTTGCTTTAACGTACGGTTTTCCGGGTTCATGGTCGTATCCCACAATTGATGGTCGTTCATTTCTCCCAAACCTTTGTATCGTTGTGTATGGATCGAGTTCTCGTTGCCTCCTCCATATTTTAAGATGAACTGCTGACGTTGTTGCTCGGTCCAGCAATATTCCTCAACCTTACCTTTCTTACACAAATAGAGGGGAGGAGTCGCCAGATACACATATCCGTTCTCGATCAAGGAACGCATACGGCGGAAGAAGAAGGTCAAGATCAATGTGGCGATGTGGCTACCGTCCACATCGGCATCGGTCATGATAATCACCTTGTGGTAACGCAGCTTCTCCATGTTCAACGCTTTCGGGTCATCCTCCGTACCGACGGTTACGCCCATCGCGCGATAGATGTTCTGGATTTCCTCGCTTTCGAAGATCTTATGATCCATCGCTTTCTCCACGTTCAATATCTTACCGCGCAATGGTAGGATCGCTTGGAAGTTACGGTCGCGTCCTTGCTTAGCCGTACCCCCTGCGGAGTCTCCCTCGACAAGGAACAATTCGCAGATCGCTGCGTCTTTAGAGGAACAGTCCGCCAATTTACCGGGGAGCCCACCTCCTGTCAGCGGAGATTTGCGTTGTACCAATTCGCGAGCCTTACGAGCGGCATGGCGGGCTTGAGCGGCCAAGATCACCTTGTCGACGATTATTTTCGCCTCTTTCGGATGTTCTTCCAAATAATAGCCTAACGCCTCGCCGATCGCCATATCCACGGCACCGGTAACCTCGCTATTACCCAGCTTCGTCTTTGTCTGTCCCTCAAACTGAGGCTCGGCTACCTTGATAGAGATAACGGCGGTCAAACCTTCACGGAAGTCATCCCCTTGAATCTCCACCTTGGCTTTCTCCAATAATTTAGAATCCTCGGCGTACTTTTTCAACGTACGGGTCAGACCCCGGCGGAAACCGGCTAAGTGTGTACCACCTTCTATCGTGTTAATATCATTTACGTAAGAGAATACGCTCTCGTTGTAAGAAGTATTATAAGTTAACGCCACCTCGACAGGGATACCCTGCTTCTCGGTAACGATATGGATTACGTCTGGAATCAGTTTCTCTTTAGAACGGTCGATATAGCGGACAAACTCTTTCAATCCCTCATCCGAATGGAATACCTCGGACTTGAATGAACCGTCTTCTTTCAGAACTCGCTTATCTGTCAGACGTAGCGTAATACCTGCGTTCAAGAATGCTAATTCACGCAAACGGGTAGCCAAGATATCATACTTGTATTCCGTGACCGTAAAGATAGAACCGTCCGGCTTGAAAGAGATCGTAGTACCTGTTTTATCCGTATTATCGATAACCTGTACGTCGTGCAACGGCTTTCCGCAAGAGAACTCCTGCATATGTACTTTGCCGTTCCTGCGAACTTCCGCTTTCAGATAAGTAGAGAGGGCGTTTACGCAAGATACACCCACACCGTGCAAACCACCGGATACTTTATAGGTTCCCTTGTCGAACTTACCGCCGGCGTGCAGCACTGTCAGTACTACCTCCAAGGCTGATTTACCTTCTTTCTCATGAATATCCACGGGGATACCACGGCCGTCGTCGGTAACCGTGATCGAGTTGTCCTCATTGATTACCACGTCGATGTATGTACAATATCCGGCTAGCGCTTCGTCTATGGAGTTATCTACGACCTCATACACTAAGTGATGGAGACCTTTCTCGCTGGTATCGCCAATATACATGGATGGCCTTTTTCGTACTGCCTCTAACCCTTCAAGTACTTGAATACTATCTGCGGAGTACTCTGTAGAAGTATTCTTAATTTCTTCACTCATGAGTTTATCTTTCTTTAAAATCTGTAATTATCTATGTCCTCAAAAAAATCTAACAAATGTAGTGATTTTTATCGAGATAGCGAAGTGGGGGATGTGAAAATAGCGAAAAAAGGACGGGTGTAGTAAAAAAGGAGAGAGATAAGCCATAAACTTATCTCTCTCCTTTTGATTGGTAGCCCATAGGGGAATCGAACCCCTCTTTCAAGAATGAAAATCTTGCGTCCTAGCCGATAGACGAATGGGCCATCAGGTTTAAAAAAGCCGGGCTTATTGAGAGTCCGGCTTTTACTTGTAAAAGTAATTACCTTCTGCTTATGCTAGCGCATTAACGTGCTTAGCCAACTTAGATTTCAGATTACCGGCCTTGTTCTTGTGGATAACGTTCTTTTTTGCAAGCTTATCCAACATAGAGCATACCTTAGGGAATAAAGCTTGTGCCTCATTCTTGTCTTCAGTAGCGCGCAAAACTTTCATAGCGTTTCTAGCTGTCTTTGCGTAATATCTGTTACGCAAACGTCTTGCGTTTGTCTGTCTGATTCTCTTGATTGATGACTTATGATTTGCCATTTCTAGATCTTCTCTTTATTGTTTTTTAATCCTGTTTATTGTAGCCCATAGGGGAATCGAACCCCTCTTTCAAGAATGAAAATCTTGCGTCCTAGCCGATAGACGAATGGGCCAAAATGTCAAAGCTCTCACTTATAGCGTTCTAAGAAAGTGATTTCCCGATTGCGAGTGCAAAGATAGACGATCTCTCTGAACTGGCAAAACATTTCGAAGGAAAATTTAATACTACTCACTGTTTTAACTTCTCTTTAGAACTTATATCTTCCAGATGAATTTCCAAGGCTTTAACGGAAATATTTATTTCCCAGATACATACACATAACGACGCCGCTAATAGCAATAAGGCTATGCCAAATATCCATGCGGCGAAAACCTGCCACGATACATAAATGAAGAACATAGCGATCACGCAGAGCAGCAAACTGAGTATTCCTAATATTTGCATGGAACGGGTCAGATAGAGCCTTTTCCGCAGGTTCGCTATCTGGGCGATATCCTTGGGGTCATGGGTTTGCTGATGCTTTTCTTTCAAGGCACGCACTACGCTGGCGTATGAAAGGAAGCGATTCGTATAGGCCAACAATATCAATGATATGGCGGAAAATAATAAAGAAGGGGTCGTTAAGTCCAACATAATTCTATACTTTAATTATATGTATAACGTTAATTTGAGTATCTTTGTTCTTAATCATCGTCGCAAAGATACGAATTATGTTGTGTAAAACGAGGGGGATTGTCTTGCATACGATCCCTTACAATGATAAATATTCTATTATATATATGTATACGGAGGCGTTTGGCCGGGCCTCGTATCTGGTTAGTCGTAGCCGAGGGAAGAAAAGCACGGTATCGAAGGCTTTGTTTATACCTTTGTCCGTTCTGGAAATGGAGGTGGAGCACTTGAATAAGCGGGACTTGCACCGGATTAAGGAGACCCGCATTTGTTTTCCGCTGAATGATGTTTGTTGTGATCCGGTTAAGAATGTATTGGCGCTTTTCCTCTCGGAGGTTCTTTTTAGGGTCGTGAAAGATACGGAGCCGGATCCCCGTTTATTTGATTATTTATACGAGTCCATACATCTATTGGAGTATGCGGATAAAGGTATCGCTAATTTTCATATGGTTTTCTTGTTAGGTCTTCTCCACCATCTCGGTATTTTCCCGAATATGGAATCGCATAGGGTGGGATATTATTTCGATATGTTGAATGGGGTGTTTACGGATCATATCCCGATGCATCGGCATTATTTAAATAAGGTGGAGAGCGCTTTCTTTTCCCGTTTGCTGCGTATCAGTTTTGAGAATATGTCGCTTTATGGTTTTTCCCGGCAAGAGCGGGCCCGTATTATTCATCGTATTCTTGAGTATTACCGTCTACATCTCCCGGATTTTCCGGAAATCAAATCGTTATCGGTGATGCAAAGCTTATTTGATTGATCTATTTGATGTTATATTAGCTCTTGAAAACACGTACGTGTTTTTTGAAAAAGACGTACATGTTTTTCCGGAAACACGTACATGTTTTTTCGGAAATAATGAGAAGCTTCCGGATAGGCGGGAAAAACATCCGATAACGGTTGCCTATTTGAGGAAAAGATTATACTTTTGCAATCTCAAAAGAGTTGGTCTTGTAGTTCAACGGATAGAATAGAAGTTTCCTAAACTTTAGATCCGGGTTCGATTCCCGGCGAGACTACTTGTATGACTGTTCGAACAATTGAGGAAAGATCCCTGTCTTTTTGATGGATTGTATGATTTTGCCGGGGAAGTACGTAAAGATATCCTTTAGAGACCTATTTGATAGGCCTTAAACGTTACCCATTCGCCATTATATAGACATTTAAAAGTCCGACCACTAATCCATACGTTCTCTAGTGTTGTTTGGCCGTCTTCATAGTCCATATAAAGTATATCGGTATAGTAATTGTTCCAGTCCCAGTAGAATGGAATTTCCTCTCGATCTATGCGTCCGCTTGGGTAATGATAAATTCTTGTATCCCATCCTTTCCCATCCGGATTAAATGTAAGTTGCTGCTCACAATCTAAACCGTCTACGACAAACCAATCAGTCCATACATAATTACATAAATCATAGGTGATTTCCTCATACGGATCATAATACGGATCCTCCTCGCAACTACTGAACCCGCATAAGACGGCGATCAATAAGAATATGTTTATTAAATATCTTTTAGCCATAACTCTATACCTTTAAATACTATTCGAAGGTAAAGATACAAATTTAAGGAAAGGATATTTCTTTTTTTTATATCTTTAGCGCAAAATTTTCAGATATATGCAAAAAACATTACGCATTAAGAACGATATTCATGAGCTTTCCATGATGAATCAGTTCTTGGAGGAAGCTGGAGAAGAATTGGGATTAAGCACCGCTTTCATGATGAGCCTGAATCTGGTGATGGAAGAAGCTGTCTCAAATATAATTTTTTATGCGTATAAGGGAGATGTTGAGGATGCCGTAGACATTTCGTTGGTCAGGGAAGGTGGGGAATTGATCGTGACTTTGATAGATCATGGGATTGCTTTCGATCCGACTTTAAGAAAAGACCCTGATATTACTTTATCTGCCGAAGACCGTCCAATCGGAGGGTTGGGTATTTTCTTGATCAAGAAGATTATGGATGAGGTCTCTTATCAGAGAGTAGATGAGCGGAATGTCTTTATCATGAAGAAAAAAATAACCGAATAAAATATAAAGATATGGAAGTAGTTATTGACCAAAAAGGTGAAGAGACTGTAATTAAGATCAAAGGAAGATTGGATACGAATACGGCTCGCGAATGCGAGGAAAAGGTTTTGCCGGTATGGGAGAATCCGGGAGTAAAAGTATGTGTCGATTGTTCTGATTTGGAATATGTGAGTAGTGCGGGCCTCCGATTGTTTTTAATATTACAAAAAATGACGACTGCCAAGAAAGGGTCTTTACGTTTGATCGGTATGCGGAATGTGGTTCGTGAGACCTTTAGTTTGACGGGATTTAACGCTCTCTTCAAGATAGAAGACGCAAAATAAGTGTGAAGGTTAGGAAAAAGGTAGCCGGTGTGTCAAATTTGGCACATCGGCTTTGTATTAATCTTTTAGATCTTTGTCGATGGGGCTATCCCATTTGCCACCGTTTAATATATCAAGGGTGAAGGTATCGTCTGATTCCTTCGGGGTGTAGAGAATCCCAGTATAACGAATAATGTGATTTATGAGAGGCAGGATGTCATTAACTTCTCTTTCCCGGGTTACTTCATTTATCTGATTTTTGGCCGAGAGGTGTGCTTTGAGCATGAATTCCGGAGCCGGGATAAACGTGAAGAAGGAATGGGAGAAATTTGTTTTCCCGATATCAGAGTCGTTAAAAGTGTCGGTTTGTGTATAAGGCGTGTTTTGAGAAATGCCATTCCCAGTGGTTAAGTCAATCTTGTTTTGATAATTGGAGACATTTATCGTGAAGCTTTTTAGGGCTTTAGGTACGCCATCGGCGGATATGAACTCTATTTTGCCGACGATTCTTTGTAAGGTGATATCTTTAATGATTCTTTCTCCCGTTTGTACTTCTTGGGTGAGAAAAAGATGAAACGTATCTGATACTTTACTGAATAGTGCGGTTTGTCCGGACACGGAGATATTCTTGTCTGAGTGGGCTAGGAAACAAATATGATAGTTGCCGGAGGGCAGTGAATCATAAATGATCGTGAAATCCGGATCTTGAGGCGTGAATTGCTTATGTTTTACCAGAATGTCCGGTTTTCCGCTTTGGTATACGATATAATCGATCCGGTTGTATAAATTATCCGGATCGATATCTGGTGTAGAAGGATCTTCCTCGGCATCGGGATTTTGGGGAATAGGCTCAGGGATATTCAGCTCGGGAATACTCTTGGTTACGGGGAAGGGTAATACTTCCTTTTGTAAATCGATCGTAAACTGTATGGGTGATAATTCCTCTTGTAGGTCGGGGTTAGGTACTTCCTTTTCCGTTCCATTACAACAACAAAAACAAAGCAGACAGGCGATAGCCACTAATTCTTTTTTCTTCATAGTTGAAATTTTTGGTAATATGTTTGACGCAAAGGAACGATATATTTTGTGAATTAAAAAATATTAAGCTGTTAAATTGGCGTACGCAGGGTTATTTTTCATAGCTTTGTGAATCAACAATGTAATTACCTTAGTTTAATAAAACGGAATAATACCATGAAACGAAAAATCAGAATGGGAATGGTCGGTGGAGGACAAGGCTCGTTTATCGGGGCCGTTCATCGTATCGCCGCTAATTTAGACGGACAGATCGAGTTGGTCTGTGGATGCTTCAGTTCTCGCCCGGAGAATTCATTGGCTACCGGACAATCTTTATTTTTACCGGATAATCGTATTTACGCATCTTATCAGGAAATGATAGAGAAAGAGGCCACCCTGCCTGAAGGCGAACGGATGGATTTTGTGTCTATCGTTACCCCGAATCATGTGCATTTCGGTCCGGCCATGATGGCGTTGGAACATGGTTTCCATGTCGTACTGGATAAACCGATGACATATACCTTGGATGAGGCGAAGCAATTACGAGACAAAGTGAAGGAAACCGGAAAATTGTTTATGCTGACTCATACCTATACCGCTTACCCGATGGTGAAGGAGGCTCGGGAAAGGGTACGCAGGGGCGATTTAGGTAAGATACGCCGTATTTATGTGGAATATCCTCAAGGCTGGCTATATAATGACTGCGCTGATGTTAATAAGCAGGCGGCTTGGCGGGTGGATCCCAATCGGTCGGGTAAGGCCGGTTGCATGGGGGATATCGGGACTCATGCGTTTAATCTGGCGGAATATATAACAGGGCTGAAGGCCGTGGAATTATGCGGTGAGTTGAATACCTTCGTGCCGGATCGTCTTTTGGATGATGATGGGGCGGCATTGATCCGTTATGAGGGAGGCGCGAAAGGGGTGCTGACCGCTAGTCAGATCGCCGTAGGTGTAGAGAATGGCTTGAATATTCGTGTGTATGGAGAGAAAGGTGGGTTGGAATGGCGTCAAGAAGAACCGAATACGATGATTATGCGTTGGCCGGATCGTCCGGCGGAGATCATCCGTACTTCCAATGGATATATGTCGGGTATCGCCGCTCATAATTCCCGTACGCCGGGCGGGCATCCGGAAGGCTATATAGAGGCATTCGCTAATTTGTATCGGAATTTCGCCTTGGCTTTGCGATCGATTCTGGCTGGTGAGGAACCGGCTCCTGAAACCTTGGATTTCCCTTCCGCCGAAGACGGTGTCCGTGGCATGCGGTTTATCGAGACGATTGTAGCTACCGGATCGACAGAGAATAAATGGATAAAAATAATCGACTAAAAATAATACTATATATGGCACGTCCTGTAACATTATATACCCTCCAGTGGGGAGATTTATCACTGGAAACAGTTTGTCAAAAAGCGAAAGAATTCGGATACGACGGTGTGGAATTGGGACTTCCCGATCATGTGGATGTCCGACGTACGGATACGGCTTATTATCAAGGAATCAAGGATCTGTTAAAGAAATATGACTTACGGCTTTATGCGATCTCTACCCATCTGGTTGGACAAGCTGTTTGCGATAATATCGATGAGCGTCATAAGGCAATCTTGCCGGATTACATTTGGGGAGATGGCGATCCGGAAGGGGTTCACCAACGGGCTACCGAGGAGATGATCCGGACCGCCCATGCGGCAAAGATGTTGGGAGTCGATACGGTTGTAGGTTTTACGGGTAGTTCTATTTGGCATTATTTGTATTCTTTCCCTCCGGTAACGGACGCTATGATACAAAAGGGGTATGATGATTTCGCCCGTCGCTTTACGCCCATCTTGGATGAGTTTCAGAAACTGGGTGTACGTTTTGCGTTGGAGGTACATCCTACAGAGATCGCGTTCGATACTTTTTCCGCACGCAGGGCATTGGAGGCGGTAAATAACCATCCTGCTTTCGGTTTTAACTATGATCCGAGTCATCTAGGATATCAAGGGGTGGACTATGTGGATTTCATCTATCAGTTTCCGGAGCGTATCTTCCATGTGCATATGAAGGACGTATATTGGAGTGATACCCCTAAGCAGGTGGGTATATTCGGCGGTCATGTTACTTTCGGCGATCCCCGTCGATATTGGAATTTCCGTAGCTTAGGACGAGGAAAGATTAATTTTGAGGAGATTATCCGTGCTTTGAATTCAATTGGCTATCAAGGTCCGCTTTCCGTGGAATGGGAAGATAGCGCTATGGATCGGGAACATGGGGCACGGGAATCTTGCGAATTGGTGAAGAGAGTGGATTTCCAACCTTCCGCCCATGCGTTCGACGCTTGTTTCGGAAAGGAATAAATAATTATTAATTACAAAAAACACGAGATTTGATGAGTGTGAGAAAGTGGATGTTTGCCGGGGCCTTGTTATTGGCCGCCGGCTTGAGTTCTTTGGGATTTGCCCAAAAACCGGGGTTGAAGTTTAATCCGGATAAGAAGTTTAAGATTGTACAGTTTACGGACTTGCATGTGAAATGGCAAGACCCTCGTTCGGACATCGCTTTTGAGCGTATGAACCAAGTGTTGGATGACGAGAAACCGGACTTGGTGATTTTTACGGGAGATATTATCTATAGCAAGCCTGCGTTGGAAAATATGCGGAATGTATTGAAGACAGTCTCCGACCGTAAAATACCATTCTCCATTGTTTTCGGAAATCATGATAATGAGCAGGGGGCGACAAAAGAGGAGTTGCTGAAAGTAGCCGAAAGCCTACCGTATAGTTTAACGGCGGATGAGGTTCCCGAAATCTCAGGCGTGGGTAATTACGCCTTGACCGTACGTTCCTCCGACGGGAAGAAGGATGCTTTCGTCTTGTATTGCATCGATTCGAATACCTATTCAACTATCAAGGGGGTAAAAGGATACGATTATATTAAGCGTGACCAGATCGATTGGTATTGTAAGAAAAGCGCAGAGTTTACCCGGAATAACGGGGGAGAGCCGGTTCCTTCTTTGGCTTTCTTCCATATTGCGTTGCCGGAGTTTAATCAAGCGGCTTCCGATGAGAATGCCCAACTCTATGGCATACGTAGGGAAAAGGCATGCGCTCCGGCCTTGAATTCCGGCTTATTTACGGCGATTAAGGAGAACGGGGACGTGATGGGTGTATTTGTCGGCCATGATCATGACGATGATTATGCGGTTTGCTGGTATGACGTATTATTGGCTTACGGTCGTTTTACGGGTGGTCCGACGGAATACATCCATATACCAAATGGAGCACGTGTGATCGAGTTGAACGAGGGAGCCCGTACCTTCAAGACTTGGATTCGTACGAAAGCCGGTGTAGAGCAACTTACTACCTATCCGGATTCATTCGTGAAAGAGTGAGGATCTATATCATTCTGAAAATGATATAAAAACTGTATTCCTTATTGTTAAAGCTCTAAATTATATCTAACTTTGCGGTTGGTTGAAAAGTAAAAACTAGAGTATGAAGAAAATTAGAGCCGCCATCGTAGGTTATGGCAACATTGGGAAATATGTGTTAGAGGCCCTTGAAGCTGCCCCGGATTTTGAGGTAGCAGGTATTATTCGTCGTAATCCGAATGATATTCCGGACGAGTTGAAGGCATACACGGTTACTGATAGCATCACCAAGTTAGATAAGGTTGACGTAGCGGTTTTGGCTACTCCTACACGTAGCGTGGAAGAGCATGCGAAAGAGATTCTGGCTTTAGGCATCAATACGGTCGATAGTTTCGATATACACGGAGGTATCGTGGATTTACGTCGTTCTTTGGACGCTGTAGCGAAGGCTCATAATACGGTAGCTGTAATTTCTGCCGGTTGGGATCCGGGAAGCGACTCTGTGGTACGTGCTTTGTTAGAAGCGATGGTGCCGAAAGGTATTACTTATACGAACTTCGGTCCGGGAATGAGTATGGGGCATACGGTTGCCGTGAAGGCTATCGAAGGCGTGAAGGCGGCTTTAAGTATGACGATTCCTTTGGGAACAGGTGTACACCGTCGTATGGTTTATATCGAGGTAGAAGACGGATACGATTTCAAGCAAGTGTCTGCCGCTATCAAGGCGGATGATTATTTCGCTCATGATGAGACTCATGTAATGCAGGTTGAATGTGTTGATAATTTGTTGGACATGGGACATGGTGTGAACTTGGTTCGTAAAGGTGTATCGGGCAAGACTCAGAACCAGTTGATCGAATTCGATATGAAGATCAATAACCCTGCCTTGACCGCTCAAATCTTGGTTTCTGTCGCTCGTGCGAGCTTGAAGCAACAACCGGGCGCATATACGATGATCGAATTGCCGATAATCGATATGCTGTACGGCGAGAGAGAGAACTTAATTAGAAGACTCGTTTAATATAAGTTGATGGTTGACAGCTGGCAATTGACAGTTCGGGAAATCCTGACTTGCGATTGTCGACTGTCAATTGTCAATTGCCAACTGAAATAATTATGCTTGATTTTATTACATGGACTGCCGATCCCGCTATCTTTACCATCGGTTCCCGAGAGATTCGTTGGTATGGATTGGCTTTCGCGATTGGTTTCGCTATTGGCTATATGATTGTAGAGCGGATGTGGAAAAAAGAGGGACTGCCGCCCGCATGGATCGATTCCCTTTTGATTTATACGATGCTCGGTACGGTGATTGGTGCCCGTTTGGGGCATTGTTTGTTTTATGCGCCGGAATATTATTTAGCCAACCCGATTGAGATTTTCAAGATTTGGGAGGGAGGTTTGGCTAGCCATGGTGGTACGTTAGGTATAATTATCGCCATTTATTTCTACTCGAAGCGAGTAAGCCATAAAAGTATGTTATGGGCTTTCGATAAGTTGGTGGTTCCGACAGGATTGGTAGCTGCTATGATTCGTCTGGGAAACCTGATGAATCATGAGATTTACGGTCATTCCACTGATTTGCCTTGGGGATTTCGTTTTATCGATAATTTACACGCATGGAGAATGGGGGCGGAGCCTATTTTTACCGCTCCGAGCCATCCGACGCAATTGTATGAGGCCGCTTGTTATCTGGTGACGTTCGCTATCTGTATGTGGCTATATTTCAAGAAAGAGGCTTGGAAAAAGCAAGGACTTATCTTCGGCGTATTTATGATATGCGTATTCGGGTCTCGTTTCTTCATAGAATTCGTGAAAAATGACCAAGAGCCTTTCGAGGCTGGAATGATGTTGAATATGGGGCAATGGCTAAGTATCCCGTTTGTTTTGGCAGGGTGCTGGTTTGTCTGGAGAGCACTAAGAAATGGAAAATTAAAGATTGAAAATTGAAGATTAGAGAGCACACGCTTCGTGATTATCAATTTTCAATTATCAATTATCAATTAAAAAAGATGTACAAGTTAAAAGAAATTGCGGATAAAGTTTATTATGTAGGAGTTAATGACCGTCAAAAGGCCCTCTTCGAGAATATGTGGCCGTTGCCATACGGCGTTTCCTATAACTCGTACTTGATCGTAGACGAGAAAACCGTATTGATCGATACGGTCGATGTTTGTTACTCTGATATTTTCTTGAAAAAAGTAGCGGATGCCTTGGACGGACGTTCTTTGGATTATCTCGTGGTAAATCATATGGAGCCGGATCATGCGGGAAGTATCCGTTTGTTGCGTCAGCAATATCCGGACGTACAGATTGTCGGAAACAATAAGACTTTCGGAATGCTGGAAGGATATCATGGCATCAAGGAAGGCTTGTTTGAGGTGAAAGAGGGTGATACCTTGAATACGGGTCGTCATGAGCTTGTATTTTATATGGCTCCGATGGTGCATTGGCCGGAAGTGATGGTTACTTATGACGTTACGGATAAAATCGTATTCTCCGCGGATGCGTTCGGTACGTATGGCACATTGGATGGTGGTGTGATCGATACGGAGATGAACGTGGAGCATTATTGGGAAGAGATGATTCGCTATTACTCCAACATTGTCGGAAAATATGGAAGTCCAGTACAAAGGGCATTACAGAAGCTTTCGGGCTTGGATATCCAGACGATTTGCTCTACCCATGGACCTGTTTGGCGTGAATATGCGTCGAAAGCGATCGATATCTATGACCGTATGAGCCGCTACGAAGGTGAGGAAGGCGTGGTTATTATTTATGGCAGCATGTATGGTAACACGGAGCAGATGGCTGAGGCGATCGCCGCTTCTTTGGCTGATAATGGCATCAAGAATATTGTGATGCATAATGTTAGCAAAAGCCCTTCTTCTTATATCTTGAAAGATGTGTTCAAATATAAGGGAGTTATCGTAGGTAGCCCGACTTATAGCAATCAATTGTTCCCAGAGGTGGAAGCTGTGTTGAGTAAGATCGAGTTGCGTGAGGTGAAAAATCGTATTTTCGGTTATTTCGGGTCTTTCACATGGGCTGGAGCCGCCGTGAAACGTTTGGCGGCTTTTGGCGAGAAGATGAAGTGGGAGACTGTCGGTACGCCGGTTGAGCAGAAGCAAGGTTTAAGCGCTACTAAATACGAGGAGTGTTTAGCCTTGGGCAAGGAAATGGCTGGGAAATTGAAAATGGAGAATTGAGAATTGAAAAGTCTAAAGGCTCCGACAACAGATAAAACGAAAGCTATTAACAATAGATCTAATTTATAAACAAAAGAAAGGCGAGATGCGTAGATTGGGAATCCTTTAATTTTCAATTTCCAATTTTCAATTTTCAATTAAAAAAAGCGTAACGTTATGAGATTAATTATCGAACCTAATTACGAGCAACTCTCAAAATGGGCTGCCAATTATGTAGCAGCGAAGATCAAAGCCGCGAATCCAACCGCTGAAAAACCATTCGTACTGGGCTTGCCTACCGGATCTTCTCCGCTGGGTATGTACAAGAACCTGATTGAATTGAACAAGCAGGGTGTCGTATCGTTCCAGAACGTGATCACTTTCAATATGGATGAGTATGTCGGCCTTCCGAAAGATCATCCGGAAAGCTATCATTCTTTCATGTGGAATAATTTCTTCAGTCATATCGATATCAAACCGGAGAACGTAAATATCTTGAATGGTAACGCCGAGGATTTGGAGGCTGAGTGTGCGTCTTATGAGGCTCGCATGAAAGCGGTCGGTGGCGTAGACCTGTTCTTGGGTGGTATCGGTCCTGATGGCCATATCGCGTTCAATGAGCCGGGTTCATCTTTGAGTTCTCGTACTCGTATCAAGACGTTAACTACAGATACGATTATCGCTAACTCCCGTTTCTTTGATAATGACGTGAATAAAGTTCCGAAGACTTCTGTAACGGTTGGTGTAGGTACGGTTCTTGACGCTAAGGAGGTATTGATCATGGTAAATGGTCATAACAAGGCTCGTGCGTTGCAACAAGCCGTTGAGGGCGCCGTGAACCAAATGTGGACAATTACCGCCTTGCAGTTGCATCCGAAGGGAATCATTGTTTGCGATGAGGCGGCTTGCGCGGATCTTAAGGTAGGTACTTATAACTATTTCAAGGATATCGAGAAGGATCATCTTTGTCCTTGTTCATTGCTAAAATAAACGAATCTCAGATAGGGCTTTCTTTTAATGCCCATCATAAGGAGTTAAGAATGCCCATTGTAAGGAGTTTACGATGGGCATTCTTATAACCTTACGATGGGCATCGTTGTTTTAGGGCAATTGGTGGCTGCCGGCTGGCTTCCTCATAGAAGATATACTTCACTGGTTAGAGGAAATATACTTTTCCTGTCAGAGGATATATACTTCATTGACAAAGTCTGTACTACTTACTTTTTTGCGTTCTTGACGTAACGATCCAGCCATAGGTCACATTCATACAATAGATGTAATATGTTCTCTTTGGCGGCGTAGCCATGACTCTCATAGGGCAATACGACATAACGTGCGATCGCCCCGTGGCCTTTTAGGGCACTGAACAGGCGCTCGGATTGGATCGGAAAGGTTCCGGAGTTGTTATCCATCTCACCATGTATGATTAATAAAGCTCCATGTAGTTTATCGGCAGACATGAATGGCGACATGGCATTATATATTTCCGGTACTTCCCAATAAGTACGGGTCTCTGTTTGGAAGCCGAACGGGGTAAGCGTACGGTTGTAAGCTCCGCTACGTGCGATGCCGGCTTTGAACAGTTTGGTATGTGTTAATAGATTCGCTGTCATGAAAGCTCCATAGGAATGTCCTCCTACGGCTACACGATTCGGATCACCTACACCCATCTCGGAAATAACTTTTACGGCCGCCTCGGCGTTCATTGTCAATTGCTCAATGAAATCATCGTTCGGCTCCGCTCCCTCACTGGTACTAACGATCGGCATCTCGACATTTTCCATTATACAGAATCCACGTAAAACCCAATAGACGGGAGAACCATAGTTGATATTCGTAAACATGTATTGAGAACCTCGTACCTGAGAAGCCTCGGCCTTGCTTTTATATTCTCTCGGATAGGCCCACATTAAGACAGGTAATGGACCGTCCTTCGCTTTATCATATCCGGCAGGGAGGTATACGGTCGCTGTTAGATCCAAACCATCCGCACGTTTATACTTGATCTTTTGTTTGCTAACGTTTGCCATGGCCGGATATGGATTGGCGAAATGAGTCAATTGAGCGAATTTTTTCTTTTTCAAGTCACGAGAGCAGAGATTCGCTGGTTCTGTAATGGATTGACGTGAAGTGATCAATTGAAGCTTTTCCGGATTCGCTACCTTTAGGATGGTCTCATAATATCCGTCCTCGCAGCGCCAAAGTTCCGTGTTCTTTTTTGTTTTCAAATTGTAACGGCTAAGGTAAGGCATATCCCCTTTAGATGAGGCTCCTTGGGCAAGCATCAATAACTCATTGTGGGCTTTATTGGTATAAACGATATATTTACCATACGCATTTTTAATCGTAAGTGGATTTCCCGGATTGTTGTAATTATCGTCGGTGGATACATCGAATAATAGAACCGGAGACTCAGAAGAGCAAGGCTTAAAAGTAAATGTCCTGTTTTTACGAGTCTCCCGGGAAGTCTCGATCAATAAAGCGAAAGCATCGTCATTCCACAGGATGTTGCGGAAACGTTTCTCTGTCTTTGCGACTTCCTGTTTCTCGCTGTTGAACGGATAGCTTATTTGGTAGATAATATCCATGAAATCGGTCTTGTTTTGCTTAGGATCTCCTTTATCTTGCGCTTCCGCCCAGTAAACGGTAGCCGGTTGATCCGATCTCCATCCGAATTGACGGGGATAAGGCGAGGTCGTGTCATATCCCATCGGAATATTGACGGTTGGATTATCCGCTAACGTATAAATGGAATTGCCTTGTAAGTCTATGACCTCGAACTTTTGTGGGAAGTTATATACCGGTACTTGATAGGAATACGGACGATGAACTGTCGCGATAAGTAGCAAAGATTTATCCGGGGATAATGAAAGCGTACTGCCGTAGATTGCCGGTTTTCCGATCTCGTACACAATGCCCTCTTTTATACGTACCAATTGGGAGGTGAAGTAATAGTCGAATAATTGCTCGTCGTACGGATTTTTCAGCAAGTCTTGATAGGTACGAGCGGGCATCACCTTTCCAGTACTTTCTTGAATGATGGGACCGGATGGGACTGTGGGTTTCTCCGGTGCCTTTCCCCTGTTTTCTGGAACCATAAGCGTAATAAACTCATTGTCGCTAATCCATAAGATCTCCGCTCCACTTGTCGCATTGATTTTACGGGTACTTACTTTCTGAGCTACGGGCTGTTCCGGGGTACAGTTATAAAGATATACGCCATTCGCTTCTTCCACGAATAGAGCTACCTTATTGGATGAAGGAGAGAATGAGGCTTCTGTGATTACCGCGTTGTCAGGAATTCCTTCAATCTTGATTTCTTCTTGAGTAGCGATGTTCATTAAACTGGCACCCGTATATTCGGCTTGCCGGCTCGTATTGAATGTTTCGGGACTGATACGCATTCCCGCTAATTTAAGCTCCGGTTGCGCAAGCTTGGCGATAGACCGGTACGGGGAACGCTCTAACTGGAGTGCCCACTGATTGTTATCACTAATTCGGATGATCGGGGATAATTTGGCTAGGGCCACTTCCTCTATTACGGCTGGAGGACGTTGATAATGTGTTTCTTGCGCTATTCCAGGACATATAAGCGCTAAAGAGAGCAGAGCTGAAAATAAATGATTTGTTTTCATAAATAGTGATATAAGAAATCCCCAAAGATAACCTGTTAAAGTATACTTTGGGGATTGTGATTAATGTAAGTTAACGTAAAAAGAGTGTTAATAGTTCTTTTCGATCAAGTCGTTGAAATCTGTTTCCTTTTTTGGAATCTCGAAGATCCAACCATCAGCATTCGGATCCTTGTGCAAGAAACCACAGAAAGTAGCGTCAAAATTAGACCCGGTTCTATCCAATGGCAAACCTAGACGTTTCAAGTCGAACCAACGGAAACCTTCGCCCCAAAGTTCGATACGGCGATGTGTCATGATCTCATCCGCTAGTTTTGCGCCTGTGTTACCCAAATCCTTGTACTCTGGATCACGTTCTTTCAACAAGGCTTGCAAATATTCCTTTGCTTTTGCGTCTTGATTGGAACGAGCGAAAGCCTCGGCTGCAGTCAAGTACATTTCGCTGATACGCATGAAGGCAAAATCACCTACAGCATCAGCTGTAGAGCGTGCCGTGAACTTGCGGTTCTGATAAACACGCTGGTTGTAAGAAGTTGCGGGTACTTCTGCCTTTCCTGTCGGATCCCACCATTGACGGCGAAGATCGGTTGGCGACATTAAGTCGTAAGTACTTTGGCTGATACATTTGATACCTGTGCGGATAGAGCTGGAGTTGAAGTTCCAAGACATATACGCATAGAAAGAGTAGAAATAAACCGTTTGGTCATTCTGTGTCATTGCGGCATACATCGCCTCTTTCGTAGCGGAAGTGATATTAGCGAAACCATTCATCAATTCAGACTGAGACATGATCTTACAGCCATCTTTCTCTGCTTCATTGATAGAATTCACTGCGGCCGTAGCTGCGTCTGCGTATTTCTGTTGAGTCAGAAGAGCACGTGCTTTCAATCCGTAAACCGATGCTAGGCTATAATGATTCTTATCATTTGGCTCATAGTCTGCCAATAAGTTCAATGCTTCGTCTAAGTCCCCGTGAATCTTTGTGTACACCTCTTCTACCGTATTACGTGCCATAGGCTCGATTTCCGGACTCGTACGATAAGGAACTCCCGGTTGAGAGTTGTCCTGTCCGTTACGATATGGTTTCGCATAATATTGTACTAGATTGAAATGACTCCATGCACGAATTGCCAAACACTCGCCCTTGATATGGTTCGCAAGCGCTTTTTCGCTATCTGTGAGTTTTGACTCATCGCTAAAGTTATCATTCAACGCTTTCAAGATGTTGTTTGCATTCAAAATGAACTTATAATAAGTTTCCCACTCACCGGAGTTGTACGAACTTGTTGCGTTCGTTGGATAACTCCAGTTTAAGAAACCTTGATGCCAAGTCTGCGTGTCCCATGTCAAATCATCAGCTAACGCTTCTCGACCGATGATGAAACCGGGCTCACCTCCCAAACCTTGGTTGCCTAAGTCTTGAGATACCATCTTACGATGAATACCGTTCAGTGCAAGATAAAGATTGTCGAGCGAAGTGGATACTGTCGTGAATGAAACGTTCTCGGTTGGGATTGTATCCATATAATCGCTGGAACAGCTTGTGCCGATCAGAGAGCCACTTAGAAGCAGTCCTGCTGCGATGTGTTTGAATAATTGTATATTTTTCATATCTTTTCCTTTGTTTGATGTATTATGAATTTAGAACGATACATTTAAACCGATCGTAAAGTTCTTAGCCGGCATATATTCATTGTAAGATACTCCGGCATAGTTAGCTTGCGGATTCAGACCTTGACGGGCTTTCAACATGAATAAGTTCTCTGCGCTGACATTGACGCGTGCACTCTTGATGTTGATAACGTTTAGGATAGACTTAGGCAAGTTGTAAGCCAAAGTGACAGTACGCAAGTTCAAGTAATTTGCGTTTGTCAACCAACGTGTAGAATAGGATTGTCCAATGCTAGTCGCATGACCTGAGTTATTGTCCAAACGAGGTACATCTGTGATCTGGCCCGGAGTTGTCCATGCGTTATGTAGATCCGGTGACATCGCATAACCGAACTCACCTACATCCATCAATCCTCTATAACTCGAGTCAAGCACCTTGCCTCCTAATGAATAAGAGAATACGGTAGAAAGGTCGAATGCCTTATAGCTCAAATTGATATTGAAACCACCATATACTTTCGGAACGGCAGAACCACTGAAATCATATTTCGCATAGCTATAAGAGTTTGTCAATACTTGACCATCTTTCTCTACAAGTGTCTTTTTTACCGCATCTTTAATATTACCATTCGCATCGGTGTTGTTTTCGGCATCAAAGATATACAATCCATCTCCGTTATCAGGATTAACACCCCACCATTGACGTAACCAGAACTCATAGATTGAATGTCCCTCCATCAATTTCTTAGAGTCTTTGATGATACCATCTTTCCGGTTGGCATCAGGCAGACGAGTCACCTTATTATTGATGAATGTAGCGTTTGCGCCGACTGATAATTTCCAATCTTTTGATTTTAATACTTGGTAGTTTAAGTCGATTTCCACCCCTTGGTTACGAACTTTACCAATGTTTTGTACGATCTTTTCGACACCACTGGATAACGGTTGGCTAACATTGAATAACAAGTCTCTGGAGGCCTTACGGAAGAACTCGACCGTACCATTCAAGCGACCGAACAATCCGAATTCTAAAGCGACATCGGTAGAAACCTGTGTCTCCCATTTCAAATTATTGTTTGCCATAGTCGGGAAGTAGAGACCTGCTTCCAAACCGTTGTTGATACCCAAATTATACAAGGTTTGATAAGGATAGTAATCCTGTTGTGTGTCATCATCTGTATAATAGATGGCATCGTTTCCGGTTTCACCGTAGGATGCCCTCAGTTTCAAATTGTCCACCCAAGTCAAGTTTTCCATGAAATCTTCTTGGCTGATACGCCAAGATGCTCCGAATGACCAGAAGTTACCCCAACGGTTATCCTTGCTAAAGCGAGAGGAACCGTCACGACGATACGAGGCTGTTACATAATATTTATCATCGAAATCATAGTTCAAACGAGCGAAGTATCCTTCTTTCTTATATTCGCGTGTATAAGAATCCATTGAGCTTATGCTTACGAAGTTACTGTACTCATACGTTCCGGAAACGATCTCATTAGTCTTCATACCGTAGTTATATTGTAAACGGTAGCTATAGTTCTCATGGCCTAACAAAGCTTCGATGTTATGCTTACCAAAAGTCTTTGTGTAATTAATCAACTGGTTGAATGTCTGTGTCAAGAAGTTTCTATTTCGGATGTTCAAACGTCCCGGTCCTGCGGTTCCGTCACCTACCTCTGGGTTCTCATATACTCTACGGCGTTCATCCTTATTGTCAAATGCGTAGTTCACTGTTAAATTCAATCCTTCGATCGGAGTGATCGTTACATAAGTACGGGCACTAGAGTTTGTGGTAGACATCAAGCGATCGTTCCACAGGGCCTCAGCGATACCGTCGCGTCCATTGCTGGAGATACGGGCTCCTTCATAATCGTAGGTATATAAAGCCGGATCAGTAACTACGTTTCCTTCTTTATCCAAATAAGCCCCTGTCTCAATATCATGCTTATGTACCGGATAGATCGGTGCCATAGAACGAATGAAACGAGATAAGTTACCATAACCAGCGGAGTTGCTAGAAGTAGAAGTAGAATAATTGGAGTTTGTACGACTTAAACCTAAATTCAATCCACTCTTGAACCATTTCACCGGATAGATATTATAGTTCAAGCGTGCGTTGTAACGCTCAAAGTCTGTCTTAATCATATATCCCTTATCATTCAGATAGCCTATGGAAGCATATGTGTCGCTCTTTTCTGTTTTTGTATTGTAGCTTACATTATATTCTTGGCGATGTCCGGTACGGTAAGCGGCATCTTCCCAATCAAGGTCCTCACCCCATTTTAAAGCCGAGGCTGATGGATTCAATAAACCGTCTGTGCCCACGATTGCGTCATTGGCGATTCCTACGAAAGGATTATATTTTAATTTGTTGATAATATCTTTAGAAGCATTAGCGGCAGCGTCGGTAGCACTTTGTCCGAGTGACATATTTGCGTTTCTCAACATTTGCCATTGCAAAGGATAATAATCGTATACACCTACTTTTGCGTAATCGTTATAAGCTCTGCTAGACCAACCTTGTGAGATACTCAAGGTAACACCTGCGCCACTGCTGCTAGAACCTTTCTTAGTCGTGATCAAAACCACACCGTTACCTGCGCTAGATCCATACAAAGATGTAGAAGCGGCATCTTTTAAAATTGTCATTGATTCGATATCAGATGGGCTGATAGAAGAGATATCACCACTGAAGATGGCACCATCCACTACATATAAAGGAGCATTATCCGCGTTTACTGAACCAAAACCACGGATCGTTACCTTGGCAGCTTCTCCCGGTTGTCCGATAGAGGAAGTCATTTGTACTCCGGAAGTGTTTCCTTCCAATGCGGAGAGGGCGTTACTCAATGGACGTTTGTCCATCAAAGCGGCACCCACCGTGGATGCGGAACCTGTAAAAGAACTTTTCTTTGCGGTACCATAAGCTACGACAACAACTTCATCTATAGCTTGAGAATCTGAAGAAAGAACAATTCTCATGTTTTGCTGAGCTGTAGTTTCTTGAGTCCGTAAACCTACATAAGAAATAATTAGCTTAGCATCTTTCTGAGTTTCTAACTCAAATTTACCATCTAAATCGGTAATGGTTCCAATAGTGGTTCCTTTTACTACGATGGATGCACCTATAACAGGCTCCCCATCATCTTCATTAATCACTACACCGGTCACCTTCATTTGCTGGGCGACCATACACTGCACTCCCAGAAAGAATGAGAGTAGTACAAGCGTTAATTTGTGCTTCATAGAATGAATTTGTTTGTTAATTAGACACACATTATTTTTTCAAGAGACCATAGTTTGCACAGAACTACAGTTAAAATACTTATCAAAAAAATGTACACACCAAGACTCCTGAAAATCACAGCCGTAAATATACTAATTTTTATTATAAAAAAGCAAACTGTTATAAAACATTCTAAAACTAATATAATATTGATTGATATTGTCAAATTCAATTTAGTTGTACTGGGGATCTTGTTGCATTATGATAGCTGGCAGGAGGTTTTTTGGTCTTAGCTATCTATCTGTTAATTATGATGTTAAACATAGTTCTGTGCAGACTAAATGCCTTAATGGATGCTGAAAGGGAAGATGTCCATAAAAGATATCTTCCCTTAAACTTTGTGTGTATAATAAAAAAATGAAGTATTAATTAACGTTTATAAACGGATAGGGTTACCATTATAGAAATCTAGAATCTTCGTACGGAAGATAAAATCATATTTGGCCTGTGCCTGTTCCGCTAGACTTTGCGCGTATTTTGTTTTAGCCTCATTAAATTCAAAGACAGTGCTTTTACCTGCGTTGTAACGCTCTTGGGCATAATTGAACGCTTCCTTGCTCGCCGTGACGGATTTGTCGGAAGCCGTATATTTCTCTTGGGAAGCCGTTGCGTTGTAGTACGCTTGCTGGATTTCCTTGTATAACGTTTTCTTTGTATTTTCCATCAGCAATTCCCGGTTGATAATGTTGATCCTTGCGGTACGAACGCTATTGCGTACTTGGAAGCGGTTGAAAAGTGGAATGCTCAATGAGAATCCGACGATCTTTTGCCCATTCTGCTTAAACTGCTCGCTAAAGGAACGAGTATCGGCAAATTCACCTCCGGAAGTAGAATGATAATATCCATTGCTGTAACTAGCCCCGAAATTTAACTTGGGGTAATAGCCCGCTTGCGCGACACGCAACATTTTCTTTTGGCTCTCTAGCAAATACTGTTGTTCCTTGATCTGAGGCTTGAACGTAACCGCATGATCGTAAATGTTTTCCGGAGGTAGGATGCTACTCATATTATCAGCCACCGCATCTTCAATTACAGGAGTCTGTATATCGAAACTCCGATCGCTTCGCTCTAGTTCCAGACTTTGCGCCAGATCCAGTAAAGCGAGGTTCACATTGTTTTGCGACTCGGTAAGCGTGACCTCATCTTTCGCTAATTGGGCTTTGATATCATACAGTTGGGAAAGTGGCACCTTTCCGGCGTTCACCATGGCCTCTGTTTTATTCACCTGCTCCTTGTCTAGTTCCACTTGTAGTTGCGCTATTTTCAGTAACTCTTTATTATAAAGTACTTGCAGGTAGTAGGAAGCTATATTGATGGATAGGTCTTCTCTCGCCTTATTCAAGTTCTCGATAGACGCTTTTAGATCAAGTTTGCGGGCGGCGATATCGTTCGGTATTTTTAACCCGTCAAATAAAGGCATGTCCAGATTGATCCCCAATGTGGAATTGGCGGCGTTCTGGTCCACGATCACCCCGGATTTAGACGTGGAGCGTCCGAACTGGAAGCTCTGTCCAAGACTGCCATTTAGGGCCGGGAGCCAACTGTATTTGCTGGTATGTAAGTCTACCTTTCGGCTTTCCTGTTCCTGCTCCTTTTGCTTTAAGTCGATATTATGCTCGATGGCATATTGGATGCACTCCTCCAGACTCCATTGCTTCACCGCATCCTGAGCGAAAACATAGTTTCCGGACAGGAGGGAAGCGATTGCCAGTATATATAAGTTTCTTCTCATCATACAATCTTTCTTTTATTTCTTATTCGGGTCAATAGCTGCGCCCCGGACTTTATCGGTCGCGGCCAGTCCTTCTTGAACCTCGATCTTGATACCGTCGGACAGACCTACCTTTACCGGATGTTTCTCGAAGACTTGCTCCGGTTGCTCTTGTTTAACTAACTGAACGAATGCGGAATCCCCTTGGAACTCGACCGTGCTTTCCGGGATCGTAAGAACGTCTTCCGCACGTTTTAGCACGATCTCGGCGTTGGCGCTATATCCCGCACGGATGAAAGCATCTTCGGGGATCGTCACGGCTGCCTTGATCTCAAATTGAATGGCTCCGTTTTTCTCAACACCTTTGGGTGATACATATTCCAGCAAGGCCTCGAACGAACGGCTTTCCATGGCTCCGATCGTAAGCTTGATAGGCATTCCCTCGTGAATGCGCCCGATCTCGGTCTCGTCTACGTTTCCCTTGAAGATCATGTCATTCATGTTGGCGACTGTGGCGATTGTCGTACCGTCGTTGAAGTTGTTCGCTTGGATAACGGAGTTACCTACTTTCACCGGGATATCCAGTATCATACCGGTGATGGTACTACGGATCTGCGTGGTACTGGCTACATTGGAGTTCTTGGCGATACCGTCACGAATAATTTCCAGTGCGCTTTGCGCATTCTCTTTCTCCTCGACCGCCTTTAAGTAGTTGGCCTTCGAGAGATCGAAATCCTCTTGGGCGATAACACCTTGCTTGAACAGCAGTTCATCTCTCTTATAGGTTTCCTCCACCTGTTTAAGAGATATATCCGCTATGTTTACGCGAGATTCGGCGCTATTTAGCTGTACCATCTCCGGTATGACCTTGATCGTGGCGATAATCTCCCCGGCCTGTACCATCTGTCCCGCTTCTTTCCTTAGCTCGGAGATGATACCGGATATCTGCGGCTTGATCTCTACCTCGTAGCGAGGTTCCACGCTTCCGGTGGCCACCGTCTTGGTCTCTACCGTATCCCTTTTGGGGGTTACGACCTCATAAACGGTTATTACCGGTTGCGCCTTCTTCCATAAGAAATAGAATGTGCCTATTACCGCCGCACCTACGATCGTTAATAAGATAATACGTAGGATTTTCTTTACGATGCGATTCTTCATGATTATATAGTTTTATTTTAATTATCGATTCGTTATTATTCATCTCGGATGGCATCTATCGCTTTGATCTGCATGGCTCTCCATGCGGGAATCAGTCCGGCCATAAAACCGCTTATCAGTAGTACCACCGCGGCGGCTACCGCTGTTTGGATGTTTACGCCGGGATTCAGCAGGGTCGGATCGTTCGTTGGATTGGCGGACAATATCTTATCCAACAAATCCAAGAGGAAGACTCCGGCGCTTAATCCCAGTAAGCCCGCCAAGGCAGTCAGCACCAAACTCTCGCTCATGACTTGCGAGATGATGTCGAAAGGCTTGGCTCCCAAAGCCCTTCGTACGCCTATCTCCCTCGTGCGCTCTTTTACCGTTACCATCATGATATTGCTGATACCAATAATACCCGATAGCAAGGTACCCATGCCGACCAGCCAGACCAAGATGTCGATACCTGTAAACAGTAGATTGAATGTCTTGAATTGTGCGGCGATATTGACTACGCCTATCGCCTGAGGATCGGTCGGTGCGATCTGATTTTGCGTCTTCATGATATTCTTGACCTGCTCGATCGTCGTCTCAATCGGATATCCCGGTTTCACGCTCAGTGCGAGGAAATGCAGGATATCGCCTTGGTTCAAGGTCTGCTGCATGGTATTGAACGGAATGAAGACGGTTTCTTCTCCCCGGCCGCCCAGATTCAGGCCCGATGCCCTTTGGTTGACCACTCCTACTACTTGGTAGTAAAGCCCGTTCACCCGGATATATTTGCCGCAAGGGTCCTCGTTGTGGAATAATACCTCATTGATCTTCGTGCCGATCAAGCAAACCTTGCGCTTTTCCCGCATATCGATCTCATTCAATAAACGGCCATAGTATAGGTCTTGCGTATCGATATTGAAGTAAGCCGGATATATACCTTTCACGTTGAACGTTCCGGTCATTATCCCGTAAACGATATTCTTTTCCGAGCGGCTGCCCCAAAGGATGGGGGAGATATCCTGTACGCTAGGTACGTCTCGTATGATGGCGTCTATGTCCCGGTTCCTCATGTTCCAGTTTCGCCCCTTGTTGAATCCTTGGTAGGGTTCGCTGGTGCGATCGGCGTAGAAGAATAGCGAATTCGTCGCGAATCCGTTGACGCTCTTGAACATGGCGTTCTTGAATCCCGATCCGGTACCCAGCAACAATACCAGCATAAGGATTCCCCAGAACACGCCGAAGCAAGTCATCAAGCTACGTGTCTTGTTGCGGGTGATGGTTACCCATATTTCTGTCCATCTGTCTATGTCAAACATATCTTTTCGGTTTATTCTGTTCTCATGGCTTCAATAGCGGATACATTCACGGCTTTGCGAGCGGGGAAATAGCCCGCCAGCACCCCGGCTACGACCAGCACCCCGGTAGCGGCCAGCGATATCCCTAGGCTGACGGTCGGGTGCCGGAATAAGGTAAGATCCTCGCCGGGATTTCCTCCGGATGAAGCGTTGTTCATCCCGCTCATCGTCATGCCATAGTCGATTAGCTCCGTCAACCCGATTCCCATCAGCATCCCGATGTAACCGAATATGGCGGTGATCATGATGGACTCTACGATGACAAGCTTCAATATCGAGGCCGGTTTCGCCCCGATCGCCTTCCGGATGCCGAACTCCCGGGTCCGTTCGCGTACGGTGATCAACATGATGTTGCTAACCCCCACGATACCAGCCATCAAGGTGCCGATACCTACGATCCAGATGAAGAGCAAGATACCGTCTGTCATCGTATTGAACATACGGATCTCATTGCCGGTCATCCACATACCGATGGCATTCTTGTCTGTCGGGTCGAATATGTGCTTACGTGCCATATACGACCGGAACCTGTTCTCGAAATCCTTGCACTCTTCTTCGGTGGAGACCCCGTTTACCGTAAAGTAAATGGAGCCGAACCCGAAGCCTTTATTATAAAGTTGTTGCGCTACGGTAAACGGTATATATGCGGGCGCGTTGTTACTCTTGTCGTCATCATCATAGATACCAACAACTTGATACATCATATTGCCGCATTTCACGTATTTACCCAGCGGGTCCTCGTTACGGAATAGCACTTCCGCCATACGGGGGCTTAGTATGATTACCTTGCGTGTAGCGTTCATATCCATCTTATTGATGAAGCGCCCGTTCTGGCTCGCTACATTAATATATATAATGGAATTGTAATCCTCGGATACGCCCCGCAGGTCGCCCACGATGTATTCTTCCCCATACGAGATGGTATCTGTTTGCGAAATGGTAGCCGAGCAGTATTCTATTTCCGGGAATGCCATCTTGATGCCGCTGAGATCCGCTTCCTTGAACTCGATCCTGCGGTTCGTGGGGTTACCTTTATAAGGCATGGTGGTATAGCGCCCCCAAACCTCCACGGTATTGGCGGAAAACCTCCGGAAGTTGAATATGATGCCGTTTCTCAACCCATTTCCCGCTCCCAGCAGGGTAATCAGCATAAAGATCCCCCATGATACGGCGAAACCGGTCAAGAAGGTACGGAGCTTGTTTTTCTTTATCGTGCTCCATATTTCCCTAAAATTGTCAAAATCAAACATGCGATTCTTCGTTTACGGTGTATTCAATCAATCCGTCTTTTACCCGGATAATCCGGTCGGTAGCTTCCGCCACGGATGGCTCGTGGGTAACGATCACCATGGTCATACCTTCTTGGTTTACGCTACGGAGGAGTTCCATCACTTCCACGGTCGTGGTACTATCCAATGCCCCGGTAGGCTCGTCGGCCAATATAATCTGCGGCTTGGCGATCAAGGCACGTGCGATGGCCACACGTTGCTTCTGTCCGCCGGACATCTCGTTCGGCATATGATCCGCCCAATCCTTCAATCCCACCATGTCGAGATATTCCAGTGCCATGGCGTTTCTCTTCTTCCGGCTTATGCCTTGGTAATAGAGTGGGAGAGCTACGTTCTCCACTGCGTTCTTAAACGAGATTAAGTTAAATGATTGGAAGATGAAGCCGATCATACGGTTCCTCAGCTCGGCGGCACGGCTTTCGCTTAGATTCTGAATCAACTGTCCGTTTAATAGATAGGTGCCCGTGTCGTACGTATCCAATATCCCCAAGATATTCAATAGGGTTGACTTCCCGGAACCGGACGCTCCCATGATAGATACCATCTCTCCCTTCTCTATATCTAGGTCGATACCTTTCAAAACGTGCAGTGGGGCTCCGTTAAAGTACGTTTTGTTTATTCCTTTCAGTTGAATCATCATATTATGTAGTTACTTTATATATTAGACGTACAGTTTGCTAAATAAGTTACACTGTTGGTGAACACTTTTATCATCTGGTTACAAATATATGTTTTACTAAGATACCTTGTATCGCAAGGTACTACTAATTATGTAATATTAACAAAGAGGTCTTGATTATAAGTAGATCCTTGTTCCTTTCCTCTGTATATTTTAGGCTAAACAAGCGGCTGTCTTACCCAATTCATAAGGATACATTCATCATGCACCAACTGATGCATGATCTTCTAACGGCTGGTGCATGATCATCTACCAACTGGTGCATGATCGTCCACCAGCCGTTGGACGATGAAGCTAACCTTATCTTTGCCCTAATAGATAAAGGGAAAAGCTTTAGGCTATACAGGCATAAACCCTTAACTTTGCGGCGAAATTCAAATAGCAGAAAGATTTATGGTAACAATTGGTACGCCCAAATCGGCTACGGCAACTAAAGTCGTGCTTTGTGGCTCGGGCGAATTGGGGAAAGAGTTTGTAATAGAGTTGCAGCGTTATGGCGTGGAGGTAATCGCCTTGGATAAGTATCCGGACGCTCCGGCCATGCAGGTGGCGCATCGTTCCTATGTGGTCTCCATGCTGGATGGCGATGCCTTGCGGGAGATCATCGAGAAAGAGAAACCGGATTATATCGTGCCGGAGGTGGAAGCGATCGCTACCCGTACCTTGATGGAACTGGAGGAAGAGGGATACCATGTGATTCCTACCGCCCGTGCCACTTGGCTGACGATGAACCGTGAGGGAATCCGCCGCTTGGCGGCCGAGGAACTGGGCTTGCCTACCTCGCCGTATCGTTTCGCCGAGACCGAGGAGGAATTCAAAGAAGCGGTGAAGGTAATCGGTATGCCTTGCGTGGTGAAGCCGATCATGAGCTCGAGCGGACACGGACAGAGCGTGGTTCGTGAGGAAAAGGATATCGATCGTGCTTGGCAGTACGCCCAAGAAGGAGGACGTGCTGGAGCGGGTAAGGTGATCGTGGAAGGTTTCGTGGATTTCGACTATGAGATTACCCAGCTGACGGTTCGGCATATCGGAGGAACGTCTTTCTTGGAACCCGTAGGACATGTTCAGGTGGACGGTGATTACCGGGAGTCTTGGCAACCGCAAGCCATGAGCCTTGCCGCTAAAGCGAAAGCCCGTGAGATCGCCGGTAAGATCACCGAGGCTTTAGGCGGACGTGGTATTTTTGGCGTGGAATTATTCATTAAAGGAGACGATGTCATATTCAGCGAGGTTTCCCCCCGTCCGCACGATACCGGAATGGTGACGATGATTACGCAAGATTTGTCTCAATTCGCTTTGCACGCCCGTGCGGTGCTTGGCTTGCCGATCCCTAATATCGTGTTTCATGGAGCGGGAGCTTCCCGTGCCGTTGTAGTGGAAGGGGACAGTGACCGGTTGTCTTTGGGGAATCTGGATAAGGTTTTGGAACAACCCGATACGCAGATGCGTTTCTTTGGAAAACCGGAAGTTCATGGACATCGCCGTATGGCCGTCTTGCTGGCTCGTGGTTTGGATGTGACGGAGGCAAGGGAGAAGACCGGAGTGATGATGGAGCGGTTAAATGTTAAATTGTGATGCTTCCTAGGATAAATGAACGTTTTGGTGTGTGTTGTGAATAAAATGTGAATATTTACAGACCTATTTTTCTATCAAAATAGTTTATTTTTGTCTCAAGTTTTTAAAGAGACATTTGATAATCTATAAACGCAGATTACATATGTTTGTTTCACTAAAGAGTGAAATCTGATTGCCGAAAGTTTGTACTTATTTTATGAATACAACAAATGGAAATATGGGCGTTGATTTGAAACGCTCTATTTCTATTCTCGGTGAAGATAAAAGAGTGAGCAAACAGATCAATAGCTAAGGGTGGGTAGATTTAACCAAACAGACATCCTTATCTCCTTTCGCCCACCCTAGCTATTGTTCTTATTTTACTTGGATTCCTTTTGTATTTCTCATGGTTTCCATCACGGCATGCGTATCTACTTGGGCCTTTTCTTGTATAAACTCCGGGAGGTTGTAAGTCCACAACAGGTCTTTATAATATTTTACGGGATTTTTTTGCGGCAGGAGGAATGGTTTATGGGCCGTACCTTTATCATCGATATAGGTAAAGAACGGGCGTGTGTATAATCCATCCAACCTGCGACTGCTAAATACCAGCCAACGATTGTTGTGGCTCCATGAATGGTAGCTTTCTCCTTCGGCGCTGTTCGCCTCGCTCAGCGGGTACGTCTTTCCGTCGGATAGGCGGATCATATATAATTCAGCGTCTTTATGCCAAACCCCGAAACCGCCATATTCCTGTAGGGTAAAAGCCAGATATTTACCATCCGGTGAGATTCTAGGGAAGGATACGCTTTTGTGATTGGCCCGGCCATTGTATAAAGTATCTACTTGCTGGCCTAGGGTGCGGGTTTCCGGGTCAAAGTCGACACGGCATAGGCTGTAGGTCATTTGTCTGAAATTCTTAGAAATAGAATCTACGGCGGCGGTCGAACTGAAATAGAGGCTCTTCCCGTCGGGAGAGAACGCAGGGAATATTTGCCATGCGTCTTTGGAATTTAACGCTTCGCAAGAGAATACCTCGTTCTTCTTCACGTCGTAGATCACGATATCGGAATTATGATCCAATACTTCCAGCGTATTGGGATTATTGATGAAGAAGTTTTGGTAGGTATCGCATACGGTGGCCGCCAGATAGTTACCATTCGGATGCCAATACATGTAGACAAAGTTTGAGACGGTCTCGGGAGTCTTGGTATTTAGCTTGGTGATTTTCTTTCCATCAATCAGTACGGAACCAGCGTGTTTGCCTCGCATATGGAAAATCATTTTATCCGGGTTCCCGGAGGAAAACGTATGGCAGTTTACGCAGTTATAGTCGGTTAGGCTATTCTCATAAATCACGCTTTGGTCATAATTCTCCAAGTTTCGTTGATAGATACCCATCCTGTTCCACATATCATTGCTCAAGGCTAATAACCGATAGGCTATATATTTATCAATGGAATCATTTGCGATGTCCATATGAAAAGGCGTATAGGCGTTCCATTCGCCCTGTATGCGTTTAGCAATGGTCAATTCTATTTGGTTTCCGGCATTCTCTTTCAATAAGGCTTTCCATCTCTTTTGTGGGATCTCAAAGAGCCCCTCATCACTATAGACTTGGAGTTGAGTCTTTTCCCCTTTAATGATAAGGCAGTGCTCACTGCTATCGGCGATAGAGAAATTGAGCGGGGCGATGTTCACAGGGATGGTCACATCCTTGTAATCCGGATAAATGGTTATTTCCTTGTTTAAGCTCTTGGCGATCTGTATGTCGTTTTTGGAGCATGAAACCATCAAGGCGATGAGAAAAAGGAAAAGATATCGGTTTGTATTTGTATAAGTCTGTCTTTCCATATGTGTTTTATTTAGAGAGTATCAAATAGTACCAGAAAGTAGGTTGATAGTCGGCTATTCCAGTCGCTAGATTTTGTCGGGCATGCCTTAGTCCCAATACACGTTGCTTGAATATCGAGAACTCGGACAGGACTTTATCGGTTACCCCATACTTGCGGCAATATTCCGGATCATGCTCCGCATAAGAGATCACGGCTTGTTGCAAGGGTTCGGGTAATATAGGGAGTACTTCCGTCCCACTGAATCTTTCAACAAACGTTTTTATAGCGGGCAGGTCTTTCGATAATAATAACGTACCGATCGTATAATCCAATGCGGCTTTATTCTGGGGATTCTCTTCCAATATAATCATCAGGTTATCAAACAATCCGATTATATTGGCGAAAAGGTCTTTGTCGCTGGATAGGCTTTTTCTTTTTGTACCTAATTCCGGGTCGCTCTCCACCGCTTGGTCATTATATAAGAACTTTCGTTGCGAGGAGGCCCATTCGTGATAGGCCCATGTCTTTTCCAATAAGGATATAAACTTCTCGGCTGCGGGATACTGTCCGTATATCAAATGGGATTTTATTAATAATTTGGTCATGACGGGACTGCCGTATGTAATTCCTACCGAGGTACCAAAAGCGAAATTGTATGCCAAGGACGTGATTCCTACATGGTAGTATATCTGGCTGAACAGGAAACTTTCCTCTATATGCGCTTGGTATTTTGAGACCAAAGATTGTATTCCGCTTTGCGGATATTTGAATAAATCAGTCTGCATGACACCCTTGTGGGATAAGGCAAGGTTTAAGCAATTCAGGTGTAAGTAGTTATTATAGTTTAGATCGGCGGACGAGATTATGGCGTCCCATTGCTCGGTATCTATGTAATGAAACATTTGCATCAACGTATAGAAATCTTTATTCCTCTGTTGAAGAGCCGTTTGCGTATAATACATACCGGATAAGGCAAGTAATGCTACGGCTACTAAAGCTTTTAAATAGGTTTTTATGTGATCTAAGTAACGTGATAGGAAGAATAGAAGCATAACGAGTAGCGCTACTTGCCAAGAGAAGCCGTAGAATGGTTCCAGCTCAATGAAATACTCTACGTAATCTTTCATCCAAAATACATAGTCATAATCGGGTTTACTGCCTCCTAGGACACATAGGGAGCCTACGATAAGTAGCAGCAGCAACGGGATGAAGCTTGCGTACCAGCGTTCGCATTTTTGTAATACATCAAATAGTAAGATGCTAAGGGCGAATAATATAGCTACAGATCCCATCGTGTAAAACAATCCGGTCGCCAGCAAGCAACCAATTAAGGTACGGTACGTCCAATTAAATCTTCGTGCGCTGTAACTATATACGTTAAGCGCCAATGACCAAAACAACATGGCTATCAGTCCTTCATAATGATAGCTATCTTTCATTAGGTAAAGATATTGGAATAGGATGGGGAGAAAGGCCAAGGGCATAAGATATAATGCCGGATGTATCTTTTGTAAGGTCAGCCAGAATAACCAACCGGAGATTCCACCGATCAAGGCGGTCACCAGCGATCCGATAAGCGGGATCCTGAAAAACTGTATCAAGAATTGAGAGATAAAAGTCGCTAGCCCCCCTATCTGCTTAAGTATGCTGAATATATAGGTGGAATCGAATAGGAAAATCTGCTGCTGTTCCCGATAAAAAAAGAGAGGCTCTTGCATGGTCTGCAAATGAAACCATAAGACGCCGGTCAATAGAATGAATGGAAGCGGTGGTAATATCTTCTTATATAAAGTACTCATGTGATTTATTCTATTTACGATAAGTTACGTCAATTCCTTTATCCTCTTTGGCTAGCGTGCTAAGCGCCCGGATATTGGAGGATACTTTTCCGGTAATAAACTCGGGTATATTATAAGATTTCATGAAACGGTGATAGTAGTCTGTGTCTTTCTGAGGCAAAAGGAAGGGCTTAGACGCATTTCCTTCTTCATCTATATAAGCAAAATAAGGACGTGTGTATAACCTGTCTATCCTTCGACTGCTGAAGACGATCCAGCGGCTGTTGCTACTCCATGAGTGATAGCTCTCCGTATCCGTGCTATTGGCGTTTTGCAAGGAATGAGAGATTCCGCTCGCTATATCCAGTAGATATAGATCTGCGTCTTTATGCCAGATCGAGAAGTTACCGTAGCCGGACAGCGTATATAACAAGAATTTCCCGTCTGGGGAAACACGAGGAAAAGAGGCGCTCTTCCCATCTTTTCCGGCATTGTATAAGGTATCTATACGGGAGCCGAAACTCCGGGTTACGGGATCGAACGCTATGGAGCAAAGGTTATATTTTACTTCTGAATATTCATGCGGCATGGAACGTGCCTCTGCCGAGCAGAAGTAAAGAGTCTTGCCATCGGGAGAGAATGTCGGGAAAGTCTCAAACGCTTTTGCTGTCCGAATGGAAGGCGTACTGATAATCTCATGCTTTTCCGTATCGTATACAACTACGTCGGATTGGCTGTCGAAGACCTCCACCCGGTTTTTGTCGTTGGCATGAAAGCTTTGGCTGGTCTGATTGACAGAGAAGGCTACGTATTTCCCCGATGGATGCCAAGAGGGATAGACCAAAGGCGAGATCGTCTGATCGGTCTTCGTATTTAATTTCTCGATCTTGTCTCCGTCGATCAGATAAGTGCCCGAATACTTATCCCTCATGTGGAACAGCATTTTATCGGGGTTTTGCATACAAAAAGAATGGCAATTCATACAGTTTTGACCGCTGTATTTGTTTTCCATGATAGGGCTTTGCTTATAATCTTCCAGATTCCGTTGGTAAATACCCATTTGATTCCAAAGCTCGTATCCGGGTTCGATCAAGCGATAAGCCAGATATGAATCCATGGGTTCCGGAGCGACGAATAGTGAGAATTCCGGATAGGCGAGCCATTCTTTGTCTTTTGCGTAGAGCTTTACTTGTATCGCTTTTCCTGTTGCTCTTTTCAGCAATTTTCTCCAATCGGATGCGGGAAGATAGAATTGTCCCCCTTTTTCCTTGACTTGTATCTTTTCTTCTCCGAATTTGAGTACGGCGAAAGCTTCCGTATGCGGATTTTGTATCTTGAAATTTAAGGGTGCGATATTATAAGGGATCGTCACATCCGCATAATCGGGAAATAATACAGGTTTCTCCGAGGTTTCTTTGCTTACCGGGATCGTATCCGAGCAGGATATTCCTAGTAGAATAAGAAATAAACAGGTGATATATAGAATATTTCTTTTCATGGTTGTTGATCATTTTAGAGTATAATAAGACCAATAAGTGTCTCCGAACGACTTCTTTATAAGTTGCGGAAGTTGTGGGTTGTTCCGGTTCTGCACGACTAAATTCCGATAACCTGCGAATTTGCGGATCACATTTCCGGATACGTTAAAACGCTTCCAGTAATCCACATCCTTCTCTGCTAATAGGATAACAGCCTCTTGGAAACTCACGGGGAGAGAGGGGAGTACCGGTGTTCCATAATACTTTTCTATCAGCCTTTGGAAAGCTTTCATGTCTTTAGACAGCAGATAGATAGCCCCGGTGAATTGGATCGGGAGCTGATTTTCCGGATCTTGTTCCGCACGGATAAGTAAATCATGTTCCAGTCCGTTGATACCGGATAAGTTACTTTCCTTCGGAAGAGCTTTTCGTTTAGGCCCTAATACCGGATCAGCTTCAATCGCTTTGTCGTTATATAAGAAGCCTCTATGCCGTTTGGCCCAATCATGATAGGCATATGTTTTTTCTAAGATACTGATATATTTCTCGGCGATAGGATACGTTCCGTAAATCAAGTTTGTTTGAACAAGCCGTTGCAGGTTCCGGGGATTACCGGCGCCAATTACGGTGACATACCCTTCAAAAGCCATCTCCTGCGATAATGCGATTTCCCCTAGCGTAAAATAGGCGTCGCTTAACAGGGTGGAGACCGTAAAGGTCTTGTTCCAAGAGGCGAGTAACCCTTGAGGACCGTGTTGATCAAAAGCGAACATCCGGTCTGCCAACTCCCCTTTTTCCGCAAGTGCCCTATTTAAGTAAGTTAAATATAAATAGTTTTTGATCGGCCCGTGACAATGCCGGATGATCTCGTCCCATTGTTCGGTACGGGCATAATAATCCAAGACTTTTAGAGGATAGGCTTTCTGGTCGTTATACCGTGGAATCGTTACCCAGCAAAGGAATAGGATTAGGATGAATTGAACGGTAAGCTCTATCCCTGTTTTTTTCTTTGATTGGTTTTTGCCTTTAGGATATACGAATGCCCCGATCAAGCTAAGCGGTAAACAGACCCATGCGAAATAGATGAGATTGGGAGCCGCCAGAATCGGGTGGTAAAAAGCGTCCGGTAAGAATGCGAAGCGATAACTGGTGATGGTAGTTGACCAGACACTTCCGATCCCGATAAACAGGTATTCAATTAAAACCGCTAAAAAATAGAACCCCTGTTTGGAACGGCTTATCGCTTCCTTGAGAACCACACTTAATGAGAATAGCCCGGCAATCGGTCCTCCTATCCAAAAAAGTAGTGGGGTGATTACCAATGCGGCGGATAGCCGGTAACAGGGATCTTTTATGCGCATCCATGCGTTCAGGCTAATCAAACAAAATAGGAATGCGATAGTGCCTTGTACTAAATAATTGAAGTCGTATTGAATCAATAATAAGAATAAAACCGGGAGTAAGTAAAGCAGGAAGAGCTCTTTATTTGGATTAATTTGCAGGATGATCTCCCTCATTGTTAAGCCGATAGACGTAAGTATAGCTGCGATAATGAAAGGCCCTGCATAAGGCGTAATAAAGAATTGTGTCAAGAATTCCCCGATAATCAAAGATAAACCTCCCGGACTGCTGATTTTATCCGCAAGATAATCTTCGGAAAACTGGAATAGTTGAAGCTGCTCGATATAGAAGAAATGAAACTTGCCGGTTATTTGCAAGAAACCCCCTAATAGGACAAACAGGATCAAACCGAGGAGTATTTGTTTATATCTCATGGCTAGAGTACACGTTTCATTTTGATTTAAAGTCAAACAAAGATACGATTTTTATCGGAAATACCAATCTACACAAAACGAAGTTAACTTAATTGGCACATGGAGTTAACTTCGTTGGCAAAGTATGTTAACTTCGTGAGCAAAGTAAGTTAACTTACTTTTGGGGATTAAAAAGCAGGCCGGACATATCACATGCCCGGCTGCCCTTTCTGACTGTTAACCCACTTGTTTATTTCCAGTTTTCATTCTGAACTAAAAGACCATCCATCTTTAAGATTTCATTATGAGGGATAGGCATTGTTGCCCATTTTGCGTTGTATGTACTATTGGAATATTTACCTAAATGCTTAGCTTCGTATTTCACGAAATCATTTAATACCTCGGATGCGATACCCCAGCGAGCTAAGTCATACCAGCGATGACCTTCCATCGCTAACTCGATACGACGTTCCCAACGCAGTGCCTCCAGCGCTTTGTCTTTTGATGCGAATTGAGAAGGTGGATATAAACCTATACGATAGTTTGCGGCAGCATCTGTACTTTGCTTCCCGTTAATCTTGTCATCCAAAACATAAGTAGAACTAGCCTCGGTCATTGTTGCCGGATCTACTGCCTTTACATAGCTATTGGCGGCACGAGCACGTACTTGATTAATGTATTCACCTGCTTGTTGAGGCTGTCCTAACTCGATCAAGGTTTCAGCGTACCAAAGCAATACGTCTGCGTAACGGATCAAGTGGAAGTTTTTAGCAGTGGAGTTTGTTTGCGTCGTGTTAGATAAGCTTCCTTTATCGGCTTTTCTAGGGATATTCTTCTTGTTTAGGTATAAACCTCCGTTAGAAACATCACGTACCCAACCATCCAACGCATTTGGCACTGTCCAATCTAAGAATGGAGTCTCGAAACGACCGGTAGAAACATCCAAACGAGGGTCTGTATAGACGGTCAAATCAGTGTGAGGTAAATTGTTCTCGTCTAAAGTTGATAACGCAGGATCATTACGATAAGAATCATCCATTTTAGGTAATCCGTTTGCGTCAACAATATGAGCGTTGACCATATCATAAGAGGGTTGATAGAATCCCCAACCTCCAGTTCCTAACGCTCCGCTGAAGCCGATGTGCCAAGCTCCGTTGATATTGGCAGTTTGTTCTACGGTGCCGGAAACTGCAGCTTGGACATCGAATACAGATTCTCCTGTCCAGTCACTTTCCCCTGCTGTATAGAGTTCCTCGTATGTATCTGCCAAGCGGAACTTAGTGCCTTTGTTATCTTTTCCGTTTGCGATTACATCTTCCAAAATCGTTTTAACTTCAGTCCAATGATTAGACGTTCCATTTTTTCCGTTATATGGAGAGGATTGGTACATCTTTACTTTAGCCAACATAGCGCCAGCTGCCCATTTGTTTACGCGTCCTGCCTCGGTCCAAGTGTCGGGCAGATTGTCATAGGCAAACTGCAAGTCTTCTACTATCTTATCCCAGATATAGATATAATTCCCATTCTCATCCACATTAGAGACTTGTGGGTTCACGTTCTCTTTCATGGCTATGTCATCTACATAAGGAACAGCCGCTCCAAATAATTTTACGACCTCGAAATGGAAGAAACCGCGTATGAAGCGGGCTTGGGCGATTGTTTCCGTATAGAAGTCTTTACTTTGGCCTGCTATAGCCGAAAGCTCTTCTTTTGCTAAATCCGCTACCTTGATTACGTTGTTTGCGGTGAATACCCCATGGTAACTATGTGCCCATTTTGTTTCAAAATAAGCGTTGTCAGTTGTAAATGTATAAGTTTCCAAGCTGGTAAAGTCTGGTTGGTCTTGGAAAGTTGAACCTTTGTTTGCGTCACCTCCCATTACGTCACCATATACATAGTTGGTCAATGTCGAACGGAAGTATCCATCATTCGCATCTGTAGAGTTTAATCTAGCGTACATACCAGTTAGCAACTGAGTAATACCTTCTTGCGATACAAAATCCGGTTCCTGTTTATTTGTGACTGGCTTCACATCCAAGAAATCGGAGCAAGCAGTCATGCTTCCCATCGTGGCGGCAATGACTGCCGCATATATAAATAGATTTTTCATCTTGTTTCAATTTTTAGTTAGCAAATATTTGTTAGAATGTCACATTTACACCCATGATAAATTGGCGTGGCATACCATAAGAACCGAAATCGGTACCCATCGTACGGTCATTGGAACGACCGTCTGTATCTGTACGAACCTGTGGGTCTAGTCCGGAGTAACCAGTCAATGTGAATACGTTTGCTATTTGACCATAGATGCGGATCTTCTCAAACTTGATTTTATCTAAAATACTCTTTGGAAGTGTATAACCTAAAGTCAACGTTTGCATGCGTAAGAATGAACCATCTTCTATATAGCCGGAATTAGACTCATTTGCGGCGATTGTACTCTCACCATTAGCGGTTGCCCACATAGGATAGATACCATCAGGGTTGGTTACAGGATGCCATGAATTGTCGCGACGATCTTTAGAATAAGCGGACTGTAAGGAACCATAATGTGTATAATATTTATACATGGCGAATAGATCATTGCCTACGGAGAAGTACATATAAGTACTTAAGTCGAATCCTTTCCAGTTAACACCTAAGTTGATACCTCCTGTTAAATCCGGATGTGGGTTTCCAATGAATGTACGGTCACTAGCGTCGATCTTACCATCGTTGTTCACATCTTTTACTTTGAACTGACCTACATAATTGGCAGCGTTTAACGTAGAAGCATCAGATGTACCATATGGCAATACTGTTCCACCGGCATCATTCTTATAGTTACGGACTTCTTCTTCACTCTTATAGATACCATCTAGCTGATAACCGTGGAATTCACCGATTGCATGTCCCTTCATCAATACGTTCATGTTGGAAATACGAGTTCCGGTAAAGATTCCGGCATCAGTACCAATCTCATCCAGTCTATTCTTGTAATGCGACAAGTTTACGCCTACAGAGTAACCTACCTCACCGATTTTATCATTCCAAGTAATATTCAAATCAACACCTTTGTTCGTCATATCACCGATGTTTACTTTCGGCTTGTCAGCGGCACCGGCCAAAGCAGACCAGTTGGCATCGATCAACATATCAGAAGTTTTCTTGATGTAGTAGTCGAAGTTGGCGGTTAATCGTTGATTAAAAGCTGTAATATCGAAACCTGCATTAAACATCTTAGATGTTTCCCATTTTGCCTCGATATCACCAAGATTGGTTACGCCAAATCCTTGATATACCTCTGTGTCAGAACCATTGATGCTATAGAGATAACGGTTACCAGTACCATATTGGAATGCCCAGTTATATGAATCGATATTGGAGTTACCGGTTGTACCGTAACCGGCACGAATCTTCAAATCGTCTAACCAAGTACGTGATTTCTCCATGAATTTCTCGTCCGACATACGCCAACCTAAAGAGATAGAAGGGAATGTACCCCAGCGATTCTTTTCAGAAAAACGAGAGGATGCGTCGCGACGTACCGTAACTGTAGCCAAATATTTACCTTGGTAAGCATAGTCCGCACGAGCGAACATACCGAACATGGTGGATACAGCGTTCTGGTTTCCGCTATTTCTTAAGTCAGAGCTAGCACCGTTGTTGATTACCCAAGTGTTGGGATCATCTTCGAATGGATAGTTGATACGACCTGCCTGGATCCAACGTCCTAAACCCTCACGAAGTGCCTCTGTACCAATCACAGCATTGATCGTATGATCGTCGTTGATTGTTTTGCTATAAGTAGCGGTGTTTGTCCATTGATAATCTAACCAATAGTTTGCTTGCTCGTAGAACTCGTTGTTGTTACGTCCTTCTTTATTGGTCATGATCGTACGTTTGTTCATCCAGAAGTCCCATGCGCCACCTAAACGTGCGCTGAACTGAGTACGGATCTTCAAATTCTCTCCAAGGCTTTCTAAAGGCATAATCTCTGCGTAGATAGCTGATTGGGCACGTAAGAAACGACGACGATTGTCCTTGCCATAATCAACGGACATTGGTGCGCTCTCAGCACGTCCTCCTTCGGCATTTTGTGAACCGGAATAATCACCGCCAACTGTGTAGATAGGTACCCAAGGTTGGATGGAGAAGGTCTTACCGAAGGTATTATCATCACCTTGACGACCGCGTTCTCCTGAGTTCTCGATTACGGCGATGTTGGTATTCTGACCGATATTGAACCACTTGTTCACGAAGAAGTTTGTATTCGCACGCAAGGAATAACGACGGAACCATGACTCCTTGATCGTACCTTCACGATTCATGTAGCCTAAGCCTACTGAATAAGTCGCTTTTTCACCACCTCCGGTGATAGAAATCTGGTGATCTTGCACCTTACCGGTTTGAACTACTTCGTCGTACCAATTCGTGCCGGCACGAGCTTCTTCCTCAGAGTAGCCGTCCTCAAGCATTTGGTAGTAAGCGGAACGAGACCAAGTGTTCTCACCATTGTCTTTGTAAGAAGCTTCCCAAGCTGCGATACTGCCGTATTGAGAGATGATCTGTTCTTTACTATAACCAGCAGGTTTGATAGCATAAGGCATTGTTAAATGACCTGTACCGTCTTTACCTATTGAACCGAACTGGGCGTGGTTTACTGTTTGGCCACCGCGGTAGTTGAATAAATTACGTTGCCCTTCTTCTTGGAATTCCATAGCTTCCCAAGCGTTCAACAGACCATAACCGTCATTGGCCATCTTGGCTACACCGAAGTAACCGTTATAAGATACTTGTACACGGTCGTTCTTTTTTCCTTGTTTAGTCGTGATAACGATAACACCATTTGCACCTTTCGCTCCATAAATAGCGGAAGCAGCAGCGTCTTTCAAGATCTGCATGGATTCAATATCATTCGCATTTACCGCATCGATATCTACTCCTTGTACACCATCGACAATGATCAACGGGTCTGAGCCGTTTACGGAACCCACACCACGTATACGAATCGTTGTCTCCCCTAATGGACCACCACCTGCTTGTACAAATACACCAGCAGCTTTTCCTTGCAAAGCCTCAGCGAAATTGGAAACAGGAGTCTCTTTTAACTCATCCGTAGCGACAACAGCCACAGATCCGGTAATATCCTTCTTCGCTTGTGTACTATAACCAGTAACGACGACTTCATCCAAAGCTTGTGAATCCTCGACCAGCGTGATCTTGATGTTTGTCTGATTACTCTTCAAAGTAACCTCTTGAGTTACGTATCCGATATAAGAGACTACTAAGATGGCGTTTGCGGGCACATTCTCTATAATGGCTCGTCCATCCATATCAGAAATATTTCCGATAGTAGTTCCTTTTACGACTACGTTGGCTCCAACGATAGGACCAGATTTATCCACGATGTGGCAGTTAATCTGTCGTCCATCTTGCTGGACACTCATAAATCCCGTACTAGGTGTAGGATACAGATGATCTGTTTCTGTTGCAAAGGCCGTTCCGGCTCCGTACAGAAGAAAAGAAGCTCCTAAGACTAATGGCTTCCATGATACAACATTTCTCATACAAATTTAGAATTTAAGGTATAATAAAATAAAAAACACAAACTTTTAACAAAATGAATTCACTACTCTCTCATACCTCTAAGGTATATTACATCTGTTTACATCTTAAAATAAGTAAACATCACTCTCTTCTTTTCAACTTCTTTTGTGTAGCTTCTTCATTATCATGGTTTTAATTATGAAAATCACTTCTTGTTTTTTTCATGATATTAAAAAAAACGACTAGTTGAAACGATCGTTTCATTTAGTCGTTTGTAAAGATCTGTCTTTTTTTTGACACATGCAACTTTTTGTTCATTTTTTTTTATTTTATCTTATTGCTAATGGGAAAGATAACCTTTTCTTCCCACAAAAAAGCTCTTCTTTTTCAAATCCTCTTTCCCCCTTCTCGAAAACGCAAGATTTAAACGATCGTTTCAACTAGTCGTTTTATGAAAAAACATTTAGACCATAAGATAGATGAGTAATAGCTACAAGTTGTGATGTTGTGTCTATATGAAAAAATCAAATTGTTAAGTAGATTGTGTTTTTTTGATTTATACCTTAAATTCTAATTTTATGAGTAATGTAGTATTTTGGAGACAGGTGTTTCTGGGAGCCTCTTTATTCCTTTGCGGCGGATATCCCATCATCGCTGCGGAAGTTGGCGATTTAACACCAAACGTAGGAACTCGTAGCCTACAACAAGATGGACGTAGAGTCATTTGTGCTATTTCAGACAAAGCCGGACCAATTGTAGGGGCAAATGTCCTTGTTAAAGGAACCACTATCGGAAATATCTCCGATATGGACGGACGTGTTATTTTAGAAGGTGTGCCTAGTAATGCGATTTTAGTTGTGTCTTACATTGGCTATGTCAGTCAAGAAATTCCTTTAAAAAGTAGTCAGACGAATGTGAGGATTCAATTGGTGGAAGATACTCAAGCTTTGGATGAAGTGGTAGTAGTTGGATATGGTACGCAATCGAAGAAGGACATTACCGGTTCTGTTGCTGTTGTTTCTACAGACGCTATCCACGAGACTCCGGTGGCGACTTTCGCCGAGGCTTTGCAAGGAAAAGCATCCGGTGTGTATATCTCTAATTCCGGAGGTCCCAGCGGTGAGACTACGATCCGTATTCGTGGTGTGGGTTCTCTTAATAGTTCAGACCCGTTGATTGTTGTGGATGGTGTATCCGGGGTGGATATCAGTTCCGTAAACCCGAATGATATTGAGTCTATGCAAGTGTTGAAGGATGCTTCAGCTACCGCTATTTATGGTGCACAAGGTGCGAATGGCGTAATTATCATTACGACGAAGCAGGGTACGCGTGCTGATCGTGTTCGTGTCTCTTATAATGGATATTTTGGTGTCGCTAAGATGGCTAACAGCGGTTATGATTTGTTGAACGGTTGGGAATCGATGGAATTCGAGGAATTAGGACAGCAGAATCTGTATAACTATCGTGGTTTGGCAACCTCTCATCCTCAATTCGGGCAAATCGCCGCTACGGGTGGTAAAGGTATTTCGATGCCTTATGCGATTAAGCCGGCCGGTTATAGCGAACAGCAGATTATTGATATGTATGGGAGCGTAGAGGCTTGGGAAAAGTCGTATGTAGACGATGGAAGCAGCTCTTGGGCCCGATCCGCGTATTATCAGATGTTGGCCGACGGTTATTCCGATGCGGAGGCTCGTAAGGGTACCAATTGGTACGATGAGATTGTACAGACCGGAAAGATCCAAGATCACCAGATCTCTTTGGTGGGTGGTGGCGAGAAAGCTACTTATTCTGTCTCTTTGGGTTATACAAATCGAGAGGGTACGATCCAGAATTCTTATTTCAAACGTTACTCTTTACGTACGAATACGACCTATAATCCTAATAAGTATTTCACGATGGGCCAAAATACGAACCTTGCCGCTATGGAAACGGGAGGAGAGTCTGGTCGTCAAGGAGATGCGAACACGTTCGCTAAGACTTATACCATGAATTCGTGGGTACCTATATATAATGTAGGAGGTGATTATACGGGATCCGTGGCACCTAATGCGGGCCGTGATATTTCCGCCGTGCATCAGGTAGCTATGAATGAGAATGATTGGACACGCATGTTTCATGGACAGACTGCGGTTTTTGCCGAGCTTTCCAATCCTTGGATCGAAGGTCTGAAGCTTCGTTCTCAGTTTAGCGCTCGCTTGAATGGTATGTGGAGTTTGGAGATGACCGAACGTCAAAATATGGCGAACAAAGAGGCTTCTGCCAACAATACATTGACTGAGACGGGCAACTGGCGTTTGAACTGGCAGTGGACAAATACGGCTACTTATACCAAGAAGATTCATGAAGATCATAATATTACCGTTGTTTTGGGTACGGAGGCTATCAAACAAGGTGTCGGCCGTTATATGCAAGGAACCCGTATCGATTACATCTTCGAGAGCGATCCGAATACTTGGACACTGGATAATGGTTCTTCTTCTAATATAGGTAACTCTAGCCGTTATCAAAGAAAAGTGACTATGTTCGGCCTTTTCGGACGTGCGGACTATTCTTATAAGGGTAAATATTTGGCGACATTCACGATTCGCCGCGACGCTTCTTCCAAGTTTGGCTCCAAGAACCGTTGGGGTAACTTCCCTTCCGCCTCCTTGGGATGGCGTATGTCTGACGAGAAATTTATGGAGCCTACCCGGAAATGGTTGGATGACTTTAAGCTGCGTGCCGGTTATGGTACGACCGGTAATTCGAATATTGGTTCTTACAACTATGCGTTCCAGTATGGTACGGGAAATTATTATATGTATCCTATCACGGGATCGGATTCAGAGACTTCTCCCGGTTATGTGCTCTCGAACTTGGGTGACTCGGACGCTAAATGGGAAACCACAAAAATGTTTAATATAGGTTTCGACCTTACGGCTTTGAGTAACCGATTGACCGCCGGATTTGACTTTTATGTAAAGAATACCTCAGACTTGCTTGTGCCTGCTAACTGGTCTGCGCTGGTTGGTAACGCATCAAAGCCTAGTATCAATATCGGTGATATGAAGAACAGAGGTGTTGATTTGTCCATTGGATGGAGGGACAAAGTTGGCGAGTTCGGTTATAACATCACGGCTAACATCTCAAGATACAAGAATGAGGTTACCCGGTTGGGATCTTCTGATTTGTTCAACGATACTCGTTTGAGCAAGGTGAATATTACTACGGTGGGCCAACCTGTCGGAATGTTCTACGGGTATCAGATTGAGGGTATTTATCAAAATGAGCAAGATGTTATTTCCTCGGGCGTTCTGCCTTATGGTGTGGCTACGGAAAACGATTTGGTCGCTTCCGCATGGGTAGGCCGATATAAGATGAAAGACGTGAACAACGATGGTAAGATCGACGCGGATGACCGTACGATTATCGGTAATCCTCATCCTGATTTGACCGGAGGTTTCAATATCTCTTTGACTTGGAGAGATTTTGATCTAAGTACTTACATGTATTACTCGATTGGAAATGATTTGTACAAACACTACGAGTACTATACGATGTTTGGAAACTTGCAGTCTAATTATTCGAAAGATCGTTTGGCGAAATCTTGGGATCCGGTGAATAATCCGAACGGTATTTATCCTTTGTGGACAACGACCTCGACCGAGGGCCCCGAGGCTGGTAACGAATCGAACTCCAATTATGTGCAAGATGGTTCTTATCTTCGGATGCAGACGTTGACTTTGGGGTATTCATTGCCTAAGAAGTTGCTGAAGAAGATCGGTTTCGAGAAGATACGTGTATACGGCCAGATCAGTAACGTGTTTACGATAACCGGTTATGATGGATTGGATCCGGAGGTTCGTTCGCATACTTCGTTCGAGAACGAATATGTATCAAGCGATATGAATAAAGGTATCGATTATGGATCTTATGGTATGCCTCGTCAGTTCTTGATGGGTGTGAATGTGACATTCTAACGTATGTGCTTTATAAACGATTAATTTGAATTCATTATGAAAAAAGTTCTTATATATTTTGCGATGGCGGTGGTTCTCGCGTTAGGCAGCACATCTTGTTCCGATTTCTTGGAGATCGAACCAGTAGGTGCGGTTAATGAAACCAATTTAACGGATCAGGAAGGTATTAATTATCTTCTTACCGGCATGTATTCAGCGTTAAATATTCCGGCGGCTACGACTAACTCTTATTTTGGGGCAAGCTTGACAAACTATACGTATGGTGATGTGATGGGCGGTGACGCTAATAAGGGGTCAACGGCTGCGGACCAATCGGACTTCACGTTGTTGGAGACTTTTAGCTTTACGACCGATAATTCCTATATCAAGCGTAAATGGGTGGCAGTATACGATGCGGTGGCTCGTGCTAATAATGTCATGCATTTGGCCGGTTTGATTAAAGATGAGCTTTCCGCTATACCGGGACAGGAGAAAGATTTTTATACCGAGGCCATAGCCCAAGCTCGTTTCATGCGTGGTTTTTATTTGTTTGAGGGTATCAAGAATTTTGGGGCGGCTATTCCTTATGTATCTTTGGAGGATTATGAGTCGTCCGTGAACCCACTGATATCGAATGTGGATGAGAGCGGTAACTATATTTATATTTGGGAACAGGTGGCTGAAGATTTGCAGTATGCTTATGATAATCTTCCCGGCGCATGGCCGGAAGAGCCCGGTCGTGCCAACAAATGGGCGGCTGGAGCGTTTTTGGCGAAACTGAGAATATTCCAGTCTTCTCCCTATAATGGAACGAATGGAACCTCCAACAAATGGACGGAGGCTAAATCGATTTTAGAAACGGTTATCGCTAATGGTACGGATAGCAAGGGCACGAAATATACCTTGACCCCGAGTTATGAGACGCTTTACACGGCGGGCGAGAGCGACTGGACGGGCGAGTCTGTGTTTGACGTCCAGATGGCAATCTCCGGTACGCAGTATTATACCAACGCGATCAATGGTAACTCTCATATCTCATTGTCTGGCAAGATTGGTTCCGGCTGGGGATTCTACCAGCCTTCTTATGACTTGGTGAATGCGCATATGGTGGATGAGAATGGATTGCCTTATCTCGATAAGTCGTATCAAAGCAAAACCTCGGTTACGACAATTGATGGCGATAATGTACCTCATACGGATTTGACGGTTTATACGGATCCTCGGGTTGATGTATCTGCGGGTCGTTTCAATGTGCCCTATATGGATTGGGATATACCAGTTACTATCGATGGCTGGATTCGTGATTTGGCGAATGGCGGTCCGTTCTTGAATAAGAAGAACCTGCCGAAAAAGGCGGATAAGGGAGGCTTGAGCTTGACTACAACCGGTGGCTCAACTGCCAAGAACTTCCACTTGATGCGTGTAGCTGAGCTTTACCTGCTTTATGCTGAGGCTTGTATAGAAACGGGTGATATCAATACTGCCAGAGAATATATCAACAAAGTTCGCGCACGTGCCGCACAAAGTTGTATCATGGCTGCCGACGCGAATAACAATATGGCTTTAACTTCTTCTCCATATGTATTGGAGGATAAGGTGAGCGGAAATACCATTGCTAATACGGCGGCTAATTATCGCATCGGCTTGTATCCTGCGAGTGGCTGGACAGTGGATAAGGCGATAAAAGCCTTGCGTTTCGAGCGTAGGATCGAGTTGGCGATGGAGGGGCATCATTGGTATGATCTTGTGCGCTGGAATGCGGCTTCTGAGGAGCTGGGTAATAAAGGTTCGGGCTTCTTGGCTTATGAAAAGAGATATTTGCTGAAGTACCAATCGGCTACGTATCCGGATAGATTAGTGACACTTCCGATCCCTAACGATGAAATTGTCACCATGGAAGGCGTATTAGTCCAGAATGAGAACTGGAAATAAATTGTAAGTTGATAATCATTGTGGGCCGGGCATGTGATATGTCCGGCCTTTTGTATATTTGTACCGTGAATTCAACAACCCGGTGAGGTTCGGTGTTCTTAAGATAAACAATAAATGAGGATCATTATGAGATTGGTGTATATTTATCATAGCGGATTCGCTTTGGAAGCGGATGGCTTTTCGATCTTGATCGATTATTTCAAGGATAGCGATCCGGACCCGGCCAAGGGATACGTGCGTAGCGAACTCTTGAAGCGTGCGGGCACATTATATATATTAGCGTCGCATTTTCATCCGGATCATTTTCATCCGGAAGTATTGAAATGGAAAGAGCAGAAGCCGGATATCAAATATATCTTTTCCAAGGATATATTGAAGCGTCGGAGGGCCAAGGCTGATGATGCTATTTATTTGAAGAAGGGGGATGCCTATCAAGATGAACTTCTGACCATCAAGGCATTTGGTTCCACGGATGTGGGGATCTCTTTCCTGATAGAGACAGAAGGCAGACGGATCTTCCATGCCGGCGACTTGAATAATTGGCATTGGAAAGACGAGTCCACCCCGCAAGAGGTAGCCGAGGCTGAGGGTAATTACTTGAAGGAACTGGATATAATAGCGAAAGAAACCTCTGTGATGGATCTCGTCATGTTCCCGGTCGATCCTCGTTTGGGTACCGATTTCATGAGGGGCGCCCAGCAATTTATCGATCGTATAAAAACAAGCGTATTTGTCCCGATGCACTTTTGGGAACGTCCGGCGGAGGTTATGGCTTTCGGCCCTTACGCCGAATCGAAAGGATGTCGTTATATCGTATTGTCTGTTCCGGGAGAAGGGACGGATATATAATATATTATTAATGTATAGGTTATTTTAAACGCATAAATTTATTAGGTATGGAAGTTAAAGGTAGATTTGACCATTTCAATATTAATGTATTGGATTTGGATAAGAGTATCGCTTTTTATAATAAAGCGTTGGGATTGAAAGAGCACCATCGTAAGGTAGCGGAAGACGGTTCGTTTATCTTGGTTTATCTAACGGATGAGCAAACCGGTTTCTTGATGGAGCTGACTTGGCTGCGTGACCGGAAAGAACCTTATGAGCTAGGCGACAATGAGAGCCATCTTTGTTTCCGGGTAGCCGGCGATTATGAGGAGGTACGTAAATACCACAAGGAAATGGGAGCGGTTTGCTTCGAGAATACCAAGATGGGATTGTATTTTATTAATGATCCGGATGACTATTGGATCGAGATATTACCGTTGCGATAATTCTCCATTATTATATAACAATGTTGCTTAACATAAGTTTTCGAAAAAAGAAGATAAAATGACAGGAATCTGTAAAATTTTCTTCAAATCGTATTGCAACTTGTGTTAAACCTCTTATATTTGCTACCTAGAAAGAGGAAAATCATTATTAATCCTAAATATAAAATCATGGAGAAGCCTTATGTAGTAGGTATCGATATAGGTGGTACCAACACTGTTTTTGGTGTAGTTGACGCAAGAGGAACAATCTTGTATAGTGGATCAATTAAGACTGGTAAATATGCAGACGTTAATGACTATGTAGCGGAATTAGCTAAAGGTCTGAAGTCTGTTATTGATCAGGCTGGTGGTCCGGATAAGATTAAAGGTGTGGGTGTAGGTGCTCCGAACGGAAACTTTTTCAACGGATGTATCGAATTCGCTCCGAACTTGCCTTGGAAAGGTAAGATTCCTTTGGCTCAATTGATCAGCGAACAGATCGATGGTATTCCTGTTGCTTTAACAAACGACGCCAACGCTGCCGCTATCGGTGAGATGACTTATGGAGCCGCTCGCGGTATGAAAGATTTTATCGTGATCACTTTGGGTACTGGCGTGGGTAGCGGTATCGTAATCGGTGGTAACTTGGTATACGGACATGACGGTTTTGCCGGTGAGTTGGGCCACGTTATCATGCGTCGTAACAACGGTCGTCAGTGTGGTTGCGGTCGCCAAGGATGTCTGGAGGCTTATGCTTCAGCTACCGGTGTGGCTCGTACGGCTCGTGAATATCTGGAAATCCGTAAGGACGAGAGTGTTCTTCGCGACTTGGATCCGGATGAAATCACTTCAAAAGACGTATACGACGCAGCTATGAAGAATGATAAGATCGCTCTTGAGATTTTCGAGGCTACCGGCTCTATGTTGGGAGAGGCTTTCGCTGATTTCGTAGCATTCTCTAGCCCGGAGGCTATCATTTTGTTTGGCGGTCTTACGAAAGCTGGCGATTTGATCATGAACCCGATTAAACGTTCAATGGAGAAAAATATGTTGAAGGTTTACGCAGGTAAGACTAAATTATTATTCTCTCAATTGAAAGAGAGCGACGCTGCCGTATTAGGAGCAAGTGCTTTGGGTTGGGAAGTAAGAGACCAAAGCGCTGGTTTGGAAGTCTAAATCCGGTTTTACGTATAACGAAAAGACATTTGCGAAATAAGGCAAGCCGCATCTATATTTAGGTGCGGCTTGTTGTTTTTAATTGAATTATAAATCATAAAGTATGAGACATCCGTTGTATCAATTTCAGTTTTGCCCGGTTTGCGGGGCAAAAGCTTTCGTGGAACATAACGAGAAAGCGAAAAAATGTATGGCGTGCGGTTTTGTTTATTATTTCAACCCGTCGTCGGCTGTCGCTTGTTTCATAAAGAACGCTAAGGGGGAGTTATTGCTGGTTCGCCGAGGAAAAGAGCCGGCTAAAGGTACATTGGATTTGCCCGGTGGCTTCGTCGATATGTTTGAGTCGGGGGAGGAGGCCGCTCGCCGGGAAGTAAGGGAGGAGACGGGGTTGCATATCCAGAATTGCCGTTATTTGTTTTCCTTGCCTAATTTATATATGTATTCCGGCTTTGAGGTGCATACGCTGGATATGTTTTATGAGTGCTTGGTAGATGATTTCAATAACGTGCATGCGGAAGATGATGCCGCCGAGATCGTGATCCTTCGCCCGGAGAATGTGAATCCGGAAGACTTCGGTTTAGACTCTATCCGAAAGGCGGTACCAGCCTATCTTAGAAAATAACAATTAGGAAAATTGTACGAAAATGAAAGATGATATATCTTATCGTTGCAACATGATACATCTTGTCGTTGTAAGATAATACATCTTCTCCCTATAAGGTGTATCATCTTCCATAGAGATAATTTTAGAACGTGTTGTCCTAAATATTAATAGAACTTGCCTTCTGTTTGGCGCATATTACTTATATTTGCGAATTAGAACGAATAGGCACTGAAGTAAGTGCTTGTATTAAAAAGCAAATGAGTGATGAAAAGAATACTTATTCCGCTGTGTCTGGTAGTAGGCAGCCACATGGCAAGCGGGCAGAGATCGTATCAATTTGATGCGCCGAACCGTTTGTTTGTCGAAGGCAAGGAGTTGTTTAGTTTGAAGAATTATTCAGGTTGCATCGATAAGCTGGAGGCGTATAAACAGCATTCCACGGATGCCGACTTGATTCAAGAAGCCGATTATATGTTGGTCTACTCCGCTTATGAGCAAGGCCGTCCCAATGCCGTTGAGTTATTGAAAGATTATCTGGATGTGTACCCGGCTTCCCGTCATGCGGACGAGGTGAACTTCTTGATCGGTTCCGCCCATTTCGGACAGGGAGAGTATCAGAAAGCTATCTTTTGGTTTAACGAATCGAACATTGATATGCTAAGTCCGGAACAACAGGAGGCTTATTGTTTCCGTCTGGCTTATTCCTTGTTGCAAATCGGGGATATGGAGAAGGCCCGTGGTTATTTCGCACGGATCGAGCAGATTGGAACGAAGTACCGGGAAGCGTCTACCTATTATGTCGCTTATATCGATTACGCAACCGGTAAATACAACAATGCCTTGGTGGAATTTACCCGCTTGAAGGACTTGCCTGATTATAAAGAGCGATCCTTGTACTATATCACGCAAATTTATTTTATCCAGAATAAATACGAGAAAGTGATCAGCGAAGGTAAGGAATTGCTAGCCTCTTATCCGGATAGCGAGAACAATAGCGAGGTTTACCGTATCATGGGTAACGCCTACTATCATCTGGGAAATGAGGATCAGGCGATTAATATGCTGAGTAAATATGTATCCTCGACGGATAGCCCGTTGAGGGGCGATTTATATATCTTGGGCGTATGTTATTACAATAAGGGTAATTACAGTAGCGCCGTGAACGCTTTGGGGCGGACCGTACGTGAGAACGATGCCCTTTCGCAGAACGCTTATCTGTATCTGGGGCAAAGTTATCTGAAATTAAAAGATAAGAATAACGCCCGTATGGCCTTCGAGGCTGCCGCGACTTCTTCTTTCGATAAGCAAGTGAAAGAGGCGGCTATGTATAATTACGCTTTATTGATCCACGAGACCGCTTTCACGGGCTTTGGCGAGTCGGTGACAATCTTCGAGGATTTCTTGAATGATTTTCCGAATTCCAAATATGCCGATAAGGTAAACGATTATCTGGTGGAGGTTTATTTGACTACCAAGAACTATCAAGCGGCTCTGAACTCTATCGATAAGATCAAGCATCCGAGCACGAAGATCTTGGAGGCGAAGCAAGATATCTTATTCCAGTTGGGAACGCAGGCGTTCACGAATATGGAATTGGATAAGGCGGTCGATCTTTTCAGCCGTGCGATCTCGTTGGGCGCTTATAATCTGGAATCTCGTAACGACGCTTATTTCTGGCGTGGGGAATCTTATTATCGCCAAGGTGAGTATAACAAGGCGATTTCCGATTATCGTACCTATTTGAATAATACCCGCCAACGTAATACGGATATGTATGCCTTGGCACATTATAACTTAGGTTACAGCTACTTCAAATTGAAAGAGTATGGCGAGGCGTTGAACCGTTTCCGTCAATACGTGAATTTGGAAAGCAATCAGCAGACTCCGGCTTATGCGGACGCTTATAATCGTATCGGCGATTGTTTATTCCACAACCGTCAGTTCGCTATGGCGGAAGAGAATTATACCCGTGCGGCGCAATTGCAACCGTCCGCCGGAGATTATTCGGTGTATCAGAAGGGCTTCTTGCTGGGATTGCAGAAAGATTATAAGGGAAAGATCAGCGTGATGGATCGCTTGATCCGTGAGTTCCCGGAATCACAATATGTGGATGATGCCTTGTTCGAGAAAGGACGTTCTTACGTGTTATTGGATAACAATCAAGCGGCTGCGGCAAGCTTTGAGCAATTGATGCGTGATTTCCCGCAAAGCAGTCTGGCTCGTAAGGCCGGCGTACAGCTTGGTTTGATTTACTTCAACGACAATCAGCCGGAGAAAGCGGCCGACGCTTATAAGAGCGTGATTAGCAATTATCCGGGTAGCGAGGAGGCGAAAGTGGCCTTGCAAGATTTGAAGTCCGTATATATCGAGCTGAACGATATCAATTCGTTTGCCGCCTATGCGAATTCGTTAGGTGGAAATGTTCGTTTCGAGGTGAGTGAGCAAGACTCCTTGACCTATCTGGCGGCCGAGAAGTTATTTATGCGAGGCGATAATGAGGGCGCTCGTCGTAGCTTGACGAATTATTTGCAAACCTTCCCGCAGGGAGCGTTTAGCTCGAACGCTAATTTCTATTTGGCAAGTATCGCTTTTGCCAAGAAAGATCTGGAGGAGGCGAAACGTCTGTTCTCGTTGGTATTGGAGAGCGGTGATACGAAATTCAGGGAAGAGTCTTGGGCTCGTAAGGCTGAGATCGAGTATCTGGATAAGGATTACGCCGCCGCTATGGAAAGTTTCAAGCATCTACAGGCGGTAGCGGAGAATCCGGAGAATAAGGAGGCCGCTAAATTGGGCTTGATGCGTTGCGCCGAGTTGACCGGTCAGCCGCAAGAGGCTTTGCTTGCCGCCAACGATTTGCTGAAGGAACCGAAGCTATCTCCCGAGATTATGTCCGAGGCCCGTTATGTCCGTGCGAAGGCTTATATCAGCTTGAAGCAGGAGAACAAGGCGTTGGCCGACTTGAAGGAGATCAGCAAGGATACCCGTACGATACACGGGGCGGAGGCTAAATATCTATTGGCTCAATTGTATTATGATAATAAGGATGATAAGAATGCCGAGACTGTCTTGATGAACTTCATCGAGAACGGTACGCCTCACCAATATTGGTTGGCACGGGGCTTTATCTTGTTGGCTGATATTTATATCCGCCAAGGTGATGATTTCCAAGCTCGTCAATATCTGACCAGTTTGCAAAACAACTACAAGGGCGATGATGAGATCGCCGCGATGATCGAAGACAGATTGGGTAAACTAAAGAAATAAAAGAAAGCGATGAAGACTATATATAATGTAAAGGCGTTGTGTGTGGTAGCTTTGCTGGGTTCGGCTGCTGCTGCGAGTGCGCAAGAGGATGTTACGAAAGAAAAGAACCTGAACCGAGAGATGACGCTTGAACGGGAGTATGATCCTTCCGTGCAGGACGCTAGCAAGGTAAATACGCTTCCCGTGGTGAAAGAGCCGGAGGTTCGTAAGATCCCGATCGATTACTCGAATTATACGATCGCCGCCGATCCGCAGAAAGAGATTAGTTTGTTGCCTTCCGGAAATATCATGACGCAGATGGATTACAACAAGCGTCGGGGATATTTTAACTTTGGTATGGGTACGCGCATGAATATCAACGGAGACTTGGGCTATCATATCCTGAGTACTGAGAAGGATCAGCTGAATCTATGGTATTCGCATCGCTCCACGAACGGAAAGCCAAAGGATTATGATGTCAAGGCGAAAATCAATGACAACTTGGGAGGCATCAACTACAAGCACGCTTTCGAGAAGACGATATTCAGTATCGGAGCGAAGTACGGCTACTCCGCATTCAATTATTATGGGGCGGCATTGTCTGATCCTACATCCAGTTATGCCCCTTCGGAGGATTTGTTACAGAGAGATCGCGAAACCAACCAAGTGAACCAGACGATCGCTGCTACGATAGGTTTCGAGTCGAAGGAGGAGGCTGAGGTTGGCTATTTGTTGGACTTAGGTTATACTAATTTCTCGCATAAATATGGATTAAGTAGGGTGATGGACGGCCCTACGGAGCATACTCTAGAGGCAAAGTTTGATCTGAACGCTGGTTTCAATGGGAATATGCGAGTAGGCTTGGGCGGTTTGGTCGAATATTTCAATTACAGTTTGCCGGAGGTAGGAGGTTATGAATATGAGTTCAAGAACCATGTCGAGGCGATGTTGTCGCCTTATTATAAGGTAGAGGGTGATAATTGGAATTTAAAGCTGGGTGCGAACGTGATGCTGGCTACGGGCGACGAGACAAAATTCATGGCCTCTCCGAATGTAGCCGCCGATGTGGAGGTGGCCGACAAGACGGAGCTATACGTGAACGCTGGCGGCAAGATGTACTCCAACAGCATGTACGAGATGTCGCGTGTGAACCGCTACCTCTACCCGATGGCAGAACTATTGCCCTCGCGCAATTGGCTGGACGCTGTCTTGGGTATCCGGAGCGGCGTGGCACCGGGCTTTTGGTTTGATGTGTTCGCCGGATATAAGATAACGAGCGATGATGTGCTGTTTACTCAGTCTGATGTTTGGTCAGCGAATTATTTCGGCAGTTTCAGTGTTGCGGAGCCGGGTATCGACACGAAGCAACTTTTCGTGGGAGCCAACTTGAAGTATAGTTATCAACAATGGTTCGATATTGCTTTGAAAGGTGTATATAATAATTGGAAAGCGGAAACGGATGAAGGCGAGTTGCCTCATGCGTGGGGGAAGCCGGAAATGGAACTGAATGCGAACCTGACCGTCCGCCCGATTGAGAAATTATCTATCGCTTTGGATTATTATTTGGCTACCGGACGTTATGCGAATGTACGGACTTGGGGTGTCAATGGGAACACTGGTATGACGTACGATAAAATGAATGAGTTTAAGATGGATAACATCAACGAGCTAAACCTAACAGGTACCTATACCTTCAACGATACCTTTGGTGTTTATGCCAAGTTGACCAATATTCTTTGCCAGAAGTACGAACTGTATTACGGTTATCCGATGCAGAGTTTTAATGCGATGTTGGGCGTGAATATCAATTTCTGATATCCGGAGGACAGGAAGGATGGGCGACATAAATATCAAACAACTGGAAAGCCTTCGCTGGAGGATGCGGGTGATCGAGACGCTGACCGTGATCGGGACGGCGTGGATCGCCTTGGCGGTTTACCAGAAGAAGGAAGAACTGGTTTATTATTTGGTGGGAGCCGTAGTCCTTCTATTCCTGTTAAAGTATTATACGCAATTCCGTCTGCGAAAAAGACAGTTCGTCTCTAATCTCGTTGAACAGCGGACGATGGAATTGCGTTTCCAGCGGGATGCGATGCAAGCGGAGTCGGAGAAACTATCCCGTGCCCTTTCTGCCTTGGCGGACGCTCAAGACGAGTTGGTTCGTAAGGAACGTCTGGCATCGATCGGCCAATTAACGAAAGGTCTGGTAGACCGTATCTTGAATCCCTTGAATTATATCAATAACTTCGCTCATTTGTCTGCTGCATTAGCGAAAGATATCAAGCAGAATATCGATGAGGACGAAGAGACCGGTAAACACGATAATTATAATGATACGCAAGAACTGCTGGTTCTTTTGACTGGCAATCTGGATAAGATAGCCAAGCATGGTGATAACACGGTGCGGATCGTAAAAGCGATGGAAGAATTGCTGAAAGATCATTCGGCGAATCGAACCTGCGTGGATATTAATGATTTATGTAAGGTCAATCTGGATATCTTGCGAAAGAATTATGCGAAGGAGATCGAGAAGAATCAAGTAGATCTATCATTCTCCGGGCTTTCCGTACCGTTGACAATCGAGGTGAATATCGATCAGATGGGAAAAGCCTTGTTGCAGATATTGGATAATAGTATATATGCGGTCTTGAAAAAGCTCGGGGAACCGGGATATCAGCCTTCTGTCTCGTTGGTATTGCGTATTCAAGCGGATAAGTTGCAAGTGGTTATCCGTGATAATGGCGTCGGTATAGAAGAAACGATAAAGACGAAAGTCTTTTCTCCGTTCTTTACCACCAAACCGACCGCGGAAGCGGCAGGAACAGGTCTTTACTTGAGTCGGGAGGTCGTGTTGAACCATAAGGGTACGATCGCTATCGAGTCGGAGAAAGATAAATATACGGAAGTTACGATTACGTTGCCTATTTATAGTTAGGAAAGGAGGTTCATCATGATACAGGATTTACATACCGAGATCGATCGGTTAAAAAGGCGGATTAAACTTTGCGAGCGGGTTACGCTGGGTAGCTTGGTCGGTATTTGTGTATCTGTGAAGTTCGGTCATCAAGAATGGATCGGATTGCTTTTCTTGATTCTGTTTTGCCAGATCTCTAAGTTGGTTTTCAAGCGGAAACTCAAACAAAAAGAGTATTTGGTAAAAGAGGTAGAGGAGCGTACGCAGGAGATCCGTTCGGAGAAAGATGCGATCCAAGAGGAATCCGAGAAATTGGCGGCCGCTTTGAAAGCCTTGGGTGAGGCGCAGGACGAACTGGTCCGTAAGGAACGGATGGCTACCGTAGGACAATTGACTCAAGGTTTGGTGGACCGTATCTTGAACCCACTGAATTATATCAATAACTTCGCAAATCTGACATCGGGGTTGGCCAAGGATCTCCGGGAAAATCTGGATAGTCAGAAAGAGCATCTGAAACCGGATGTGTATGATGACTCGGTAGATTTGCTGAATATGATGACCAGTAATTTGGAGAAGATCTCCGAGCATGGTTTCAATACGGTCCGTATCGTTAAGGCGATGGAGGAATTGCTGAAAGACCGAAGAGGTAATCTTACGCTTACCAACATAAACGGATTATGCCGGATTGCCTTGGATAAATTGAAGAAAACGTATGAGCAGGATATTCAAGAGAAGAATATCCGGATTGTTTTCGATAATTTGACGCTGTCTTTGATGATGGAGGTAAACGTGGAGCAGTTCAGTAAGGTTCTGGCCGGGATATTGAAAAATTCCATGTATGCCCTGTTGAAGAAATCGGAGACTGTGACTTTTAGTCCGGAGATATTCCTTGGATTGAAAGTCAATAAGGATATGCTGGAAATAATGATCCGGGATAATGGGTCCGGTATCGACGAGAATATAAAAGATAAGATATTCGCTCCTTTCTTCACGACAAAGACAACGGGGGAAGCGGCCGGCGTAGGGCTTTACCTATGCCGTGAGATCGTGCAAAACCATCGGGGAACCATCGAGGTGGAGAGTAAGAAAGGAGAATATACCCAGTTTCTAATTACGATCCCTGTATATCAACCGAAAACAATTACACCGCCTAAAGAGGAGGAATAGATATGGAAGACCAGAGTAAGGAAATAGAACGGCTACGTTTGCAAGTGAAGAACTTAGAGAAATTATCTTCTTTAGGTATGTTGAGTGCCGGGATCGCACATGAGATCCAGAATCCGCTCAACTTTGTCATCAATTTCAGTAAGCTGTCCTCTAAGTTAGTGGATGACTTGGAAGATATATTAGAAGAAGAGAAAGATGTCTTGCCTCCGGAATCTTGGGAGAAGCTGACCGCCTTGCATGAGGAGTTTAGCGAGATCGTTAACGATTTGCATGGTAACTTGAAGAAGATCGAGGAACATGGAAACCGGGCGACAAGTATCATCCGGGGTATCTTGCTTTATTCCAGAGGGAAGGATGACGAGTACATCCCTACGGATATCAAGAATCTGGTGAAGGAATATGTTTGGCTGGCTTATCATTCGATGCGAGCGAACTATAAAGGTTTCAATATTGCGATCCGGGAGCATTACGAGGAGGGGCTTCCGATGCTGAAAGTGATCCCGCAGGATTTGAGCCGTGCGGTATTGAATGTCATGAATAACGCTTGCTATGCGGTCTATAGTAAATCCAAGCTCTCGCCGATCGGGTATGAGCCGGTTATATCCGTGGATCTACGGAAGGAGGGAGATTCTTTAAGATTAAGTATCGAGGATAATGGTATCGGTATGCCGGAGGATATCCGGGAGCAGATATTCTCCGCGTTTTTCACCACGAAACCGGTGGGAGAGGGAACTGGCTTGGGGCTATCTATCACTCGATCCATTATAGAGGAGAAGCATGACGGGAAGATAGAGGTGGAATCGAAAGAAGGTGAGTTTACCCGTTTCATATTCCTTATTCCATTAACGAAATAAACAGAAGAATTATGGCGATCAAGATATTAAGCGTAGACGACGAACAGGATCTGGAAGCGTTGCTAACCCAATATTTCCGTCGGAAGATCCGTAAGGGAGAGTATGAGTTCTCCTTTGCCCATAATGGTTTGGAGGCGTTGAGGATGATGTTGGACCATCCGGACTTTGATATCATATTGAGCGATATCAATATGCCGGAGATGGATGGCTTGACATTGCTGACGAAGATTAACGAGATGCGTAACCCGGCCTTGAAATGTATCATCGTATCGGCTTATGGGGATATGGAGAATATTCGTACCGCCATGAACCATGGTGCTTTCGACTTCGCTACCAAGCCGATCGATATGGAGGATCTGGAACGTACGATCGAGAAGGCGGTCGAGCAGATTTCTTTTATCAAGGAGGCCCAAAAGGAACATCATCAGCTAGAGGAGATACAATACGACTTGAACGTGGCACGTGAGATACAGCAATCGATCTTGCCGAAGCAGTTCCCTCCGTTCCCGCAATATAAGCAATTCGATCTCTACGCGACCATGAGCGCGGCGAAGGCCGTGGGGGGTGATTTCTATGATTTCTTCTTGGTGGACGATAATCATCTGGGTTTTACGATCGCTGACGTGTCGGATAAGGGTATTCCCGCCGCTATTTTCATGGCGATCAGCCGTACGGTGATCCGTGCTACGGCGCTTAGGCAGCTTTCCCCGGCGGTCTGCATGAAGGAATCGAATGATCTATTGTGCCGTGAGAGTGTCAATGGGATGTTTGTTACTACTTTTTACGCGATCTTGAATATCCATACGGGCGACGTGGTTTATTGCAATGGGGGGCATAATCGTCCGGTTTGGATTCGTAAGAACGATAAGGTATCTCTTTTGCCGATGACTGGTGGGATGGCCTTGGGAGTCGTGCCGGGATTAGCTTATAAAGAACAATCCTTGAAACTGGAAGCGGGAGACAGCTTGTTCCTCTATACGGATGGAATCAGTGAGGCGATGAACCTGCGGAACGAGCAATATGGAGATATCCGTTTGGTAGAGGCTTGTAGCTCCGTGAAGAACCAATCTCCCAAAGCCATGATCGAAGGTATATCCGAATCCGTCCAATCATTCGTGAACGGCGCTACGCAGAGCGATGATATTACGATGTTGGCGCTGACTTATAAAGGGCAGATTTTATGAGAACGAGGGTGTGACGGATTTAGAAGTGACTATTCGGAAATGTTACTGATTGTAACTACTAAATTTAAAAGAGAGCCGTGTCAAACTCTATTCTTGAGTAATGACACGGCTCTTTTTGTTCTGATCATCGGATGAGAGGCTGATTAGCATCATTCGGAAGGCTTCCTGTCCTTCATTTGTTCTATGATATAGGCTATTGCTTCCTCGTCTGAGTCGTAAACATGATATTCTAAGCTGACGTTTTTATCAGGTGATAGCTCTTCTTGATAATAGAACTCACTTTTTGGGAAGATTGTATCATCGTCAGCGATATCATCCGGATAAAGGATCGTTGCGTGTAATAGATTGTCTCCATCCGTTTTTAAATAAAAACGACCACCTAGCTGCTCATGTACCAATAGCTGATCGGGGGTGATTAATCCATTTCCTTGAGATTCATACATGTATTTATGTCCGACAAGTAATAGTATGTTCCCGAGTCCTTTCTCTCGTTGATAAGCGTTCCATTTCTGCCATAGAGTGTCTTTGCTACTTATCTGTATTGGAATATATAGCTTACTGTCATGGAACCAAATAGTTGAGGGCGAATCAGCAAGATAGGATTTCCCTTCTTGCATTATTTCTGTCGAGCCATCTTTCTTTGTAAATGTCTTGGATGTCTTTATTGAGAAGAATCGGTTTTCCATTGTTACTCGAAATTCTTCTCCACTCAGTTCATCGTCTTTATCGCATGTACAGAAAAAGACCAAGGAGAACATAGATAGCATGAGGTATTTAAATAGTGATGTATTCATAATTAAAAGGATTATTTTAACATATAACGTTCTGTGTCATAAATGGTATTTGATACCCAATCGCTATAGGAGCTAGCCTCGAGCCATAAATAATCATACGAGCCATCGTATCCCCAGTTCATTCCTAATTGATGTGTCTCCCAACCATCCTCGTAATTAGCAATATACATGATAGTATCCTCTTTGTATATGTAAGGAGTCAATGTATAACTTGTCAGGACACGGGCCTGCTTTCCTTGAAGTTTAATTTGGGAAATATAATTTCTTAAATCTTTGACAATTGCAGGTTCATTTTCGCTTATGGATAAATTCCCGGATTTTGTTTGAGTAATATTTTGCGTACCGATCATGTCCAAATCTTCCGATAAGTTAGTACATGAAGATAAGCCTGCTAATAATGTGAAGGTTAATAATGTTTTTTTCATGATGATTTAATTTAAAAGATTAATCTTATAGCCTTTTACATAAATGGAGTTTATTCTTTCCTCTTGGCTGCCGCCTTCGCCGCGCCGACGCGCTGGTTGTAGAGGGCGGTGGTCTCGTCGATAAGGGCGTTCAGCTCGTTGACGAAGCGGGCGGTCTCGGCGGTGGGAGCCGCTACGCTCTGCACGAAGGCGATCGTGGTCATATCATCGTAAAGGTCGTCCATACGTAGGCGTACGACCGCGCTCGCCTCTTTGATGGAGGCTGCCCTGTTGCCGGTGCGCTGGGCGGTCAGTTTCGCGTATTCGTCGTTCGCCGCACGGAGGCTATCTAGTATCTCTTTCAGCCCCAATGTCTGTATCAGCGCCGGAACCCCCTCCTTGTCGAGATCTAGCAAAAGACCCTGTATCTGCGCCGTCTCTTGCTGGTTGGCCGATTTATAGATGCCGATATAGGGTTTGATAATATTGTAGACAGTCTGTGCCGCCGTGCGTTGCGCCTCGATGGGGCTTTTCCTCATTTGCGACACCGAGGTGGTGAGATAGACCACGAGGTCGTCGCGTTGTTTGTCCAAGTCTAGCAACTGGGCGGTCTCGTCGCTGATGTGGGATTGGTTCACGAGGTCGGTCATTAGGGGCAGCTCCTTCTCGAAGGCCGTCTTTTGTGCGTCGGTGATGCCTAGCGGGTTATTGTCCAGACTGATCTCGTCGGGGCTTTCGGAGTCACCACCTCCCCCTCCGGCAGCGAACGCCAGCCGGTAGAAGGCGTTCATGAAGTTTGTGTACTCTGCGTTGTTCAATTTAGTCAGGCCCGCGGGTTTGATTTTCGTGTATGTTCCCATTTTTTTTTATTTAAGGTTTAACTTATTGTTTGTCCTCAGTGGCTAAAGGTAGGAATTAATTTGGATACTATGCTTATTTGGTAAATAATAGTCGCCGCCGGAGTCGGAACGGTAGCGAAGTGGGGGGCGAGGGGCGCCATACGTTTCGCTTTGCTTTGGAGTCGTGCGGCGGGGGTCGCCGTGCGTTTCGCTTAGCTTTGGGGTTATGCGGCTAGGGTCGCCATGTGCTTCGATACCGTTCCGACTCCGGCGGCGGGGGCCGTTCATCATCTTCTTAATGGTTGTACATATCCTTATTATAAAAATCCAGCACCTTGATCGCCATATCGTAGGCCGCTTGTGCCGGGCTTTCCGGATTGATCTCTATCGCTTGCAGGTAGCTGTTGAGGGCTAGGCGTACGTTGCCTAGTTTATAATGAGCTTTTCCGAGGAGAAACCAAGCCTCGTCGGATCTCGGTTGCTCCGTGAGGTAAGCGTCCAAGAGCCGGATCGCTTCTTCTAGTTTATTCTCTGAAATAAGTCGCTTTATCTCTTCCATATTTTTGAATAGCTTTTTGATTTTGTCCCGCGAAGGTAAATAGAAACGCATGACTATATATATAATGTATAGGAAAAAACGCTTTTTTAGTGATCGATATACTGCGTACGTTAATTATTTGTGTAAGTTTGCACCCGATTTCTAACCAGCAAAAAATAGATATGCAAAAGAATTTGGTAATAGTGGAGTCACCAGCCAAGGCAAAAACCATCGAGAAGTTCCTCGGAAAGGACTATAAGGTTATGTCTAGCTATGGTCATATCCGCGACTTGAAAACGAAAGATTTCAGTATAGACCTCGAACACAATTATGCCCCGGAATACGTGATTCCCTCAGATAAGAAGAAACTCGTGACCGAATTGAAGAACGAAGCCAAGAAAGCCGAGCAGGTTTGGTTGGCTTCCGATGAGGACCGGGAGGGAGAGGCCATCTCTTGGCATTTATATGAGGTATTAGGATTGAAACCTGAGAATACGAAACGTATCGTTTTTCATGAAATTACCAAGAACGCTATATTACATGCGATTGAGACGCCGAGAGATATCAATATCGATTTGGTGAACGCGCAGCAAGCCCGTCGTATCTTAGACCGTATCGTGGGTTTCGAGCTATCCCCCATTCTTTGGCGTAAGGTGAAGCCGGCTTTATCCGCGGGGCGCGTGCAATCGGTTGCCGTACGTCTGATCGTAGAGCGGGAGCGAGAGATCAACGAGTTTGTCTCGGAGGCCGCCTACCGTGTGATCGCTAGCTTTATCTTGCCGGATGGTACGACAATCCTCAAGGCGGAGCTGAACCGTCGTTTGAAAGATAAGGAAGAGGTGGAGGCATTCCTTGAATCTTGCAAGGACGCTTCTTTCACGATCGATGATATCTCGAAAAAGCCGGTGCGTAAAACACCAGCCCCTCCTTTTACGACATCTACCTTGCAGCAGGAGGCCGCCCGTAAGTTGGGTTATTCGGTCTCGCAGACCATGATGATCGCCCAACGCCTGTATGAGTCCGGATTGATCACGTATATGCGTACTGACTCCGTGAACTTAAGTGATTTGGCTTTGGGGACGGCAAAAGAGGCTATCTTGGATACCTACGGTGAGAAATATTATAAATTCCGTCAATATCATACCAAGAGCAAGGGAGCGCAAGAAGCGCACGAGGCGATTCGTCCGACCTATATCAGCAATGATGAGATAAGCGGGACCGCTCAGGAAAAGAGATTATACGAATTGATCCGCAAACGTACGATCGCTTGCCAGATGGCGGACGCCGAGTTGGAGCGTACGACGATCTCCGTAGGCATCGGCGGCAAGAAAGAGAAGTTCGTGGCTACCGGTGAGGTCATTACTTTTGACGGTTTCCTTCAGGTGTACCGCGAGAGTTTTGATGACGAGAATGAGAAGGAACAGGAAAACGGCCTTCTTCCTCCGGTTACCTTGAACGAGGTATTGAGTATGAAGGATATCGTCGCTACCGAACGTTTCACGCAACGTCCTCCCCGCTATACGGAAGCAAGTTTGGTTCGCCGTTTGGAGGAATTGGGAATCGGTCGTCCTTCTACCTATGCTCCTACGATCCAGACGATCCAGAATCGAGAGTATGTCGTGAAAGGGGATAAGGAAGGAACGGAGCGTACTTATAATATCATAACCTTGGCTCAGCATACGATCAAGGAAGTCCAAAAGACGGAGATCGTAGGAGCGGACCGGAATAAGTTGATGCCAACCGATATCGGTACGGTCGTGAATGATTTCTTGATGGAGTATTTCCCGGGCGTTATGGATTATAACTTCACGGCGAGCGTAGAGAAGGAATTCGATGCCGTAGCGGAAGGCGAGATGGTATGGACGGACGCGATCGATAAATTCTATAAACTATTCCATCCGATCGTGGAAGAGGCAGCCTCTGTCCGTACGGAGCATAAAGTGGGTGAGCGTGAATTGGGTATCGATCCGAAGAGCGGCAAACCTGTTTTCGTGAAGATCGGTCGTTATGGCCCAGTCGTACAGATCGGGCAGGCGCACCCAGAGGATAAAGAGGCTCCTAAACCTCAGTTCGCAACCTTGATGAAGGGGCAATCTATCGAGACGATTACTTTGGAAGAAGCCTTGAAATTGTTTGATCTACCCCGTACGATCGGTGAATATGAAGGTAAGGTCATGGTTGCCGCTGTCGGACGTTTTGGCCCGTTTATCCGTCATGACGGAAAGTTCGTATCCATACCGAAGGGCTTGAATCCTTTGTCGATAACAGCCGAGGAAGCTATCGAGTTGATCGAGGCAAAAAAACAAAAAGATGAGCAACGATTTATCAAGAAGTTCGATGAGGATCCGGAAATGGAGATCTTGAATGGTCGCTTCGGCCCTTATATCTCTTATAAGAAAAAGAATTACAGAATTCCTAAGACGATAGAGAAACCGGAGAACTTGACCTTGGAGGAATGCCAGAAGATAATCGCCGAGGCGGGAGAAAAACCTGCTGCGACGAAGAAACGTACGACACGGAAAAAGGCTTGATTATAGGCTCTAAAAATTCATAGTTATGATTTACTAAACTCATAACTATGAATTTTTCAAAACATAACTATGATTTTTTTAGACATCGATGCCCGTAAATTCTTTTAACGCATATCCGATCAAGAAGCTTAATGCGGCCACGCTAAAACTAAGTACTGCCATCTCAGTAAAACGCTTCCGGAAACTCTCGCTTCTCGCTATGGAATAATAATAGTTGAAAAGGGCGATGATACTCAACGCTATGATGAGCATAAGCCCTAAAGCCATTAATACGTTCGATATAAAGATAAATGGAGCGACCAAGGCGACTACCGTAAAGATATAAGCTATTCCCGTATAGATCGATGCCTTAACAGGATGTTTCCCGTTTTCATTTCCATTCTCGGACTTGGTAGATAGATATTCGGAGGAAGCCATGGATAATGCGGCGGCTATTCCAGTGATGCTTCCGGTCAACGCTATTAATCTAGAGTCGCTCAAGGCAAGGGTAAAGCCAGCTAAAGCACCTGTAAATTCTACCAAAGCGTCATTTAGCCCCAGTACGACAGAACCCATATATTCCAACCGTTCCTCATTGATCAAGGCGATCAACCTCTGCTCATGCTCATCCTCGTCACGTGCGATTTGTTGCAAATCCGGATACTCATCATAAGAGGCGTAATCATTCTTGGCGCTTTCCTCGCTACCTTCCATTAGCTTAATGGCGAAAGTAATCCCCAAGATACGTGCCAACCAGTAGTATTTAGTGACACGTAATTTATTCGGGGAGATCTCTTGCCCCGTATACTTTTTCAGGATCGTATAATGTCCTTTCTCGTCATTCGCTATCTGTAGTAATACTTCCTTGTTGCTTGGATCTTTCTCGATAGCGGCGAGTTGCGTATAGAGAAGGCTCTCCGTGATTTCATTTTGTTGAAATCGAAGGAGAGCCTTTCTTGTTTTCTCGTTTATGTTCATCTTCTATCGTTACATTCTTTCCGGAACCTCGATGCCTAATAAATCCATACCGGATTTCACGATCTTAGCTACATTGGCGGATAAGACTAAACGGAAGTTCTTCAATTCCGGATTCTCTTCGCGAAGGATGGAGAAATCGTGATAGAATTGATTGTATTCCTTTACCAGATCATAAATATAGTTGGCGACACAGGCCGGGCTGTATAGCTTACCTGCCTCTTTCACGATCTCCGCATAATCGGCGATCATTTGGATCAGGTTCTCTTCTTTCTCGGAAATGGCGAAAGTAAGCGGTAATTGCTCCGGTAATACGATGCCCTGTTCCGCCGCTTTGCGCAATACGGAACGGATACGGGCGTAGGTATATTGGATGAATGGTCCCGTATTCCCATTGAAGTCGATAGACTCTTTCGGGTTGAACGTCATATTCTTGCGAGGGTCTACCTTTAATATGAAATATTTCAAGGAGCCAAGACCTACGATTCGGGCGATATTCTCAGCCTCTTCCGGAGTCATCTCGTCCAATTTCCCTAATTCTTGGGAAATCTCACGTGCGGTACTGATCATCTCGGCCATCAAATCATCGGCATCTACGACCGTTCCCTCACGGCTCTTCATCTTACCTTCCGGTAGCTCTACCATTCCGTAGGAGAAGTGGACCAATCCTTTGCCGAACTCGAAGCCTAACTTATCCAATAAGATCGATAATACTTGGAAGTGATAATTCTGCTCGTTCCCTACCACATAGATCATCTTATTGATCGGGTAATCATCGAAGCGCAGCTTGGCGGTACCGATATCCTGCGTCATATAGACGGAAGTTCCATCCGCACGAAGCAATAATTTCTCATCCAGCCCGTCTTTCGTCAAATCAGCCCATACGGAGCCGTCTTCACGGCGATAGAAAATCCCTTTCTCTAGGCCTTCCATCACCTTACCTTTTCCTTCCAGATACGTTTGAGACTCATAATAAATCTTATCGAAATCTACGCCCATCATCTTATAAGTCTCGTTGAACCCGGCGTATACCCAATTATTCATCATTTCCCAAAGCGCACGCACCTCTTTGTCTCCGGCTTCCCATTTACGAAGCATCTCACGGGCTTCCGCCATCAAGGTGGATTGAGCCTCGGCTTCTTCCTTGGTAAGGCCTTTCGCTTCTAACGCATGGGTCTCCTCTTTTAATTTGTTGCTGAATAATACGTAAAAGTCACCGATCAGATGGTCACCCTTCTTTCCGGTAGACTCTGGGGTAGCTCCATTTCCCCATTTCTGCCAAGCCAACATGGATTTACAGATATGGATACCACGATCGTTTACGATATTCGTCTTTACGATCTGGTTACCGTTCGCTTTCATGATCTTCGATAAGCTGTATCCTAATAAGTTATTGCGGACATGGCCCAAGTGAAGCGGTTTATTTGTATTGGGAGAAGAATATTCGATCATAACCAAAGGCGACTGCTCGGTAACCGGAATGATACCGTAAGCGGGCTGCTTATTGATCGAGTTTAGTAAATCGATCCAGCAAGAGCAAGCGACCGTCAGGTTAAGGAATCCTTTGATTACATTGAATTCAGCTACCGCTGGCTCGTTTCTCAACAAGTACTCACCGATTTCCTGAGCGGTCTGCTCCGGAGATTTCTTCGACATGCGAAGGAATGGGAATACGACTAGGGTCAAGTGCCCCTTGAATTCTTTTTTCGTTTTTTGTAACTGCACTTGGCTAGCGGTGACATCCGCTCCGTACAGCTCTTTGATGCCGGCTATGATAGCCCCGGTAATCTGTTGTTCGATAACCATATTCGTCTAACTATAATTCGGATTTTATTTGCACGCGAAGGTACACAAAAAAAGGATACAATTTGCATCGTATCCTTCTTCTATAGAGAATAATGGTGTTTCTTATTTGATTAGCTCGTTCAATTCAGCACCAGCCTTGAACTTCACGGCCTTGCGAGCTGCGATTTCAATGGTTTCTTTAGTTTTCGGGTTAACACCTTTACGAGCGGCCTTCTCTGACACAGAGAATGAACCGAAGCCAAGTAGAGCGACTTTACCGCCTTCTTTTAATTCGTTAGAAACTGTGTCAACAAAAGCTTCTACTGCCTTTTTAGCATCCACTTTGCTGAGACCTGATTTTTCAGCGACTGCACTAATAAATTCTGATTTGTTCATGATGGTTTGACTGTTAATATATTAAACAAAACTATGATAACCGATAGACGGCTCCAAATGTAGTTTTATTTTGAAATATCACAAAAGAAAAACCTACTTTTTTTACCGATTTACATATGTTTTAGTATTATTATGGGCAAAAACGGCTAAAATATATTTACCTTTGCCGCTAAATTAACGTAGTATATGATGAATCAGACAAATTCGGGGTTCTTGAATAGTATCCCGCCGGTAACGAAAAATCTTATCATTATAAACTTGCTATTTTGGGTAGCCAGCCTTGCACTGCCGAAAGTCGGCATCGATTTGGTGGATTTATTAGGGCTTCACTTCCCGGGTGCTACCGACTTCAAGGCTTATCAGATCGTTTCTTATATGTTCATGCACGATACCCATTCGTTCGCGCATGTGTTTTTTAATATGTTCGCCGTTTATATGTTCGGCCGGGTATTGGAGAACGTATGGGGCCCCAAACGTTTCTTGATTTTTTACTTCGTGACGGGTATAGGCGCCGGTTTGGTACAAGAGGTGGTATGGTTCTTTAATTTGCGGGATGTGATCTTCGCTAGCCAAGACATGATAAACTTGAATGGAGCCCAGATTATCAGCAAAAGCGAGTTCTTGAATTATTTCGTGACCATTGGCGCTTCGGGTGCCGTATTCGGAATCTTGTTGGCATTCGCGATGATCTTCCCGAATGTTCCTTTGTACTTGATGTTCATACCGATCCCGATTAAAGCCAAATATTTCGTAATATTTTATGGTCTTGCCGAACTATTTATGGGTGTGGCTAGTTTTGGTGGCGATACGGTAGCGCATTTCGCTCATTTGGGGGGTATGTTATTCGGTTATTTCCTAATTCGTTATTGGAAAAAGAAAGATGCAGACAATGGACGGTATTTTTACTAATTTGAAGCGTATGTTTCAGTCGGGTAATATCCTGTCGAAACTGATATATATAAATGTAGGCTTGTTTATCTTGATACGTTTGGCCAGCGTATTGTTTATGCTCTTTAATGTGCAAGGGGTACCTTTTTTGCAGTATTTGCAGTTACCGGCTTCTCCGGAACTTTTGCTCTTCCGTCCGTGGACGTTGTTTACTTATATGTTCACTCATTTTGACTTCTTGCATATCTTGTTCAATATGCTTTGGTTGTATTGGTTCGGGGGATTGTTCTTGAATTTCTTCAATGAGCGGCAGTTGGGAGGCTTGTATATATTGGGAGGTCTTGCGGGTGCGATATTGTTTGTCCTTGCTTATAATATTTTCCCTTATTTCCAGAACGTGGCTTCTTTTAGCTATTTGATGGGGGCTTCGGCATCTGTTATGGCGATCGTTTTCGCCGTGTCGTTTTACCGGAAGGATTTGGAGATTAATTTATTCTTGATCGGAAGGATCAAATTAATTTATTTGGCTATCTTTACGCTGGTGATCGATTTGTTGGCGATGACTTCTGATAATGCGGGAGGACATATCGCCCATATCGGCGGGGCTTTGTTTGGTATGTGGTTCGCTTCCCGTATTCGTAATGGAAAGGACTTGACCGCTCCAATGAATCGGTTGATCGACTGGTTCGTGAATTTGGGCAAACGGAAACCGAAGATGCGTGTGACTTATAAACGTAACGAAACGGATTATGAGTATAACGCACGCAAACATCAGGAGTCGGTGGATCTAGATACTATACTGGATAAATTGAAACGTTCCGGTTATGAGAGCCTTTCCGCTGAAGAGAAAAAGCGACTTTTCGACGCCAGTAAGAAATAACAGATACTTATGAAAACTCTACGGATTTTTCTTCAATTCTTATTTGTCGTAGCGAATGTGGTGGCTGTCGTGTTGTTGATAGTCTCGGCTTACTCGGATCGGGTGTCTCCTGAGACGAGTATGACGTTATCTTATCTGGGATTAGCCTTTCCAGTCTTATGTGTAGTCAATCTTTGCTTTATTATCTATTGGCTGTTCTTATGGGAATGGAAGTTCTTATTGATCGGCATATTCTCCTTCTTGTTATGTTGGGGTCCCGTGAAACGCTATTTTCCGTTTCACTCGCATAAGGATGTCCCTCGGGAAGAGGTACTGAAGGTGCTGACTTATAATGTGATGGCTTTTGGGTACAAGAATCATACGAAGATAGCTCCGAACAAGATTATCCAATATATCGCTAACTCGGACGCGGATATTGTTTGTTTGCAGGAATATGCCACGGCTAAATCAGAGAAGAGCCTTACTGCCTCTAAGATCTATGATGCGTTGAGCATGTATCCTTATCGTTCTGTATTTTATCAAAGCTCCACGAAATTCCAGAGTTTCGGCATCGCTGTGTTCTCCAAATATCCGCTGTCGAATTCCCGGATGGTGAAATACGATTCGGATTATAACGGCTCTTCCGTACATGAAGTGAACATCAAGGGAAAGAAGTTGACCTTGATTAATAACCATTTGGAATCGTTTAAACTGACGATGGAGGATCGGACCCGTTATTCATCCCTTATAAAGAGCTTTAGCTCGGATGGGTTGGACGATTTGAAAGGAGCGTTCGAGCAAAAGCTAGGACCTGCTTTCCGGATTCGGGCTAAGCAAGCGGAAGCGGTATCAAAAGAGATTAAGAACGCGAAAGGAGATTATGTCTTGGTATGCGGTGACTTTAATGATACGCCTATTTCTTATGCGCACCGTACGATCCAAGGGGATTTGATGGATGCCTTTGCCGAGTCTGGCCGGGGAATGGGTATTACCTATAATCAAAATTTCTTCTGGTTCCGTATCGATAATATCCTGCATTCCCCGAACATGACCTCTATGAATTGTTCCGTGGATAAGGTCGCTTATTCAGACCACTACCCGTTATGGTGTTATTTGAAACTTGAATAAAAGGGTTTCATCACTCGGATTCTGCGTTCTGCGCAGCGTCAAATACGTCGGCGAACAAGTTCTCGACAAAGAAGAAGGTAGCGTTACAGAATAGCTTAGGATCTTTGATCAGCGCTATCGTATTGCTATCCCCATTATTGGCGATCACATCTTCCGCTTTATAGGTCTTGTACTTTTTATCGTTTAGCGGATCATATTGATATACGATATCGCTTGCCTCGATCGTGTATCGGTTGTCGAAGCAGGTGATACGCATTTTATATTTAATGATAGTCTTGTCTGTATCATTCAACAATAATTCAACCTTAGAGCTTACGAAGATGGTCCCTTTGTTCTTGTTCGAGTTTACGTTGGATAAGAAGACATCTTTTCCATAAGATTTCTTAGCCCATGCGTTAATAGCGTTGAATATTTCTAGTTTAGAGGTATTCTCGATCTCTACATCATCACTATAGCATACCTTCCCGTTTTTCATGGGGGCGCATTCGTCTACCTCGCCTTTATGCCCCTGCGCCATGACTAGCACAGGGAACATCATATATATTAATAATAGAATCTTTTTCATAAATGCAACTCTCTTTTTCGTTATTTGATCCATACATTCGTAATCTCGCCGATTAACATCGTTTGCTGTCCTTCGGAGGTCTCGCCTTGTTTACGGCACTCGATAATAATCCATGGCGCATCGGCAGATGTGCCGGGCTTGGAGAAGGATAATCGATATACATCGTTATTGCCAATCGCTTTATAAGCAGGACTATCTTTGGATATGGAGATTGTACTGATCGTTTTACCGAACATATTGCCTATGCCTTTCCATTCAACGTTTGCGTCGGTCGTATTTCCTTTTACGGCTTTGATCTGTAAAGCGTTGTCCGGTAACATTTGGAGGATCGTGCTAGGTATTTTGTCCGCTTGGAACGCTACGAAACCTTCCATCGGTGCCACAGGTCGTGTTTCCCGTTGCGGAGCGGATACTGGTTCTACCGGTGCGGCTGTCAGCAACTGTGCGCCTAATACGTTGGCTGCGCTATCGAACGTCTTATCCGCGAAGTCAATCGTGGCCTTACGGAACTTACCGCTGATACGGTTCAATTTCGTCTTGCTCTTATTCAAGGCATACTCGTCCGTGATCCATTCCTCGGCTAGGTATTTCTCCGGCTCGTTCTGGTAAGACACGTTATATTCATATCGGATGCCCGCAAGTTGCAGGGTACAAGCATGTTCCTTACATTCAATGATAATACGGTATTTCATCATCGCCCGATCGAGGGATAAGGCTGTGCTGGAGAATACTATATATTCTTCTCCGATAATGGCGATCTCGCCTTTTGCCTCATTTTGATAAGCTACTCTACTTTCCTTTGTGTTAAAATTTTCTTGTCCCCATTTTAATAGTTGTTGGTAGATTTGTGCCTTGCTTAAAGAGGGGGCATTAATCTCTCGGGTAAAAACGACTTTACCGTCTGCAACCGGAACGGCCCCTGCCAGATAGTGTTGATCCTCTTGTGCGAATAGCAGGGCGGGGATAAATAACAGAGCGAATAATAACTGTTTCATGGTATATTTTCCTTATTATTTTAGCCCCAAAGATATACATTTGCGTTTGAAATAAACTATGAGCGTGACAAATAATTATACTAATTGCTCTTTATCAAAGAAAAAAAGTCTATATTTGCACCCTGTGAAAAAACGAATATAAATAATGTAATAACATAAACCTAAGATTCAGATGCAAAACAAAGGATTTGTAAAGGTCTTCGCGGTGTTACTTACGCTTGTCTGTTTGTTCTATTTGTCGTTCTCGTTCGTGACGCAACATTACAACAGTAAAGCCGCTGAGTATGCGGGTGGAGATCCTGCGAAAGAGAGTGCTTATTTAGACTCACTATCTACTCAGAAGGTATGGTTAGGCTATACGCTTAAGCAATGCCGTGAAATGGAAATTAGTTTAGGTCTTGACTTAAAGGGCGGTATGAACGTTGTCCTTGAGTTGAACGTGGCGGATGTAATCCGTTCGTTGTCTAACAACAACCAAGACGAGAATTTCAACAAGGCGTTGGATTTAGCTTATGCGCATCAAGCGACTAGCCAAAAAGATTTCATCGACCTTTTCGCTGAGGAGTATAAGAAGTTGGATAGCGGCGCACGTCTTTCCGCTATTTTCAGTACATTCGAGTTAAAAGATAAAATCACGCCCCAGAGCTCAGACGCTCAGGTTGTTTCTGTTTTGAAACAAGAGTTGCAGAGTGCGATTGATAACTCATTCAACGTATTGCGTACTCGTATCGACCGTTTCGGTGTGGTTTCTCCGAACATCCAACGTTTGGAGACAGCGGGTCGTATCTTGGTTGAGTTGCCGGGTGTGAAAGAACCGGAACGTGTTCGTAAGTTGCTTCAAGGTAGCGCTAACTTGGAATTCTGGGAAACTTATAAGTTGCCGGAAATCTATCAACAATTGGTTGCCGCTGATAATGTATTGGCTACTATCCTAAGTAAGGAGGCTTCCGCTGATTCTGTTGCTACCGATAATGTTGAGAAAATCGCTGATGCCGCTGATGCGAATGTAAGTGAGGCCGATTCTTTGTTGGCTGAGCTCGGTCAAGATAAAAAAGATACGGAAGCTAATCAAAGCATGGAAGAGTTCGCTAAGCAACATCCATTATTTGCTTTATTGCAGATTAGCCAGTACAACGGTCAGTTGTCTCCGGGTTCGACGGTAGGTATCGCTCAAGCAAAAGATATGGAGAAGATCAGCGAATACCTGAACATGAAACAAGTGAAAGAGGTATTGCCTCGTAACTTGGCTTTAAAATGGGGTGTAAAGGCGATCGATGATAAAGAGCAGTTCTTTGAGTTATATGCCTTGAAGGTAACGAACCGTGACGGAAGTCCCGCTTTAGGTGGTGACGTAGTAACAGATGCTAACGCTGACTTTATGCAACAAGCCGGTCGTTCAGAGCAAATGGTTAACATGGTTATGAATGCCGAAGGCTCTAAGGCTTGGGCTCGTTTGACGAAAGAGAATATCGGTCGCCAGATCGCTATCGTTTTGGATGAGATGGTTTATTCCGCTCCGAACGTAAACGATGAGATCACGGGAGGTCGTTCACAAATCACCGGTCACTTTACACCGGAAGAGGCGAAGGACTTAGCGAACGTATTGAAATCGGGTAAGATGGCTGCTTCCGTACATATCGTTCAAGAAGATGTCGTTGGTCCGTCTTTGGGACAAGAGGCTATCAATGCCGGTGTGATTTCTTTCGTTTTGGCATTGGTGCTGTTGATGGTTTATATGTGCGCATTCTACGGATTGATTCCGGGATTGATCGCCGACGGTGCTTTGGTATTGAACATCTTCTTCACGATGGGTATCCTTGCTTCTTTCCAAGCCGTTCTTACCTTGCCGGGTATTGCCGGTATGGTGTTGACGCTGGGTATGGCAGTCGATGCTAACGTATTGATATATGAGCGTACGAAAGAGGAACTTCGTGCCGGTAAGTCTTTAGGAAAGGCTATCGCCGACGGTTACAGCAATGCGTTCTCCGCTATCTTCGACTCAAACTTGACATCTATCATTACCGGTATCGTATTGTTCTATTTCGGTACGGGTCCTATCCGTGGTTTCGCTACGACGATGATCATCGGTTTGTTCGCTTCATTCCTTACAGCCGTGTTCTTGACTCGTATCGTTTATGAGGCATTGTTAGCGAAAGATAAATTGAAGAACGTGACATTCACGACTTCTATTACGAAAGACTTGTTGACAAACCCGAAGATCAATTTCTTGGGTGCTCGCAAAGTCGGTTATTTAATTCCGGCGGCAATCATCGTTTTAGGTGCTATCTCTTTTATGACGATCGGCTTGAATAATGGTATCGATTTCACGGGTGGACGTAATTACGTGATCCGTTTCAATCAAGAGGTGAAGACTGACGATGTTCGTAATATGCTGGACGCTCAGTTAGACGGTTCTGTTAGTGTTATCCAGATCGGTACAGCTGATCAAGTACGTGTGTCTACCAACTATAAGATCAATGATAACGATCCTACGGTAGATCAAGAGATCGAGAATAAATTGTTTGAGGGCGTGAAATCCTTACTTCCGGAAGGAACTACATTAGATGAGTTCACGACTACTTTCATACAGAGTTCGCAGAAGGTGGGTCCTAGCATGGCAGACGATATCAAGAATAGCGCTATCTTAGCGGTAATCTTCGCCATGATCTGTATGGCCGCTTATATCCTGCTTCGTTTCCGTGATGTGTCATTCTCTGTGGGTGCGTTCGCCTCTGTTGCTACGACTACATTGTGTATCATTTCTTTCTATACCTTGTTATGGAAGGTTCTTCCGTTCTCAATGGAGGTAGACCAGACGTTTATCGCAGCTATCTTGACGATTATCGGTTACTCTATCAATGATACCGTGGTTGTATTCGACCGTATCCGTGAGACAATCGCTTTGTATCCGAAGCGTGATCGTTATCAAGTGATCAATGATGCGTTGAACTCTACCTTGTGTCGTACATTTAATACATCATTGACTACGTTGGTGGTTGTATTGTGTATCTTCATCTTGGGCGGTAGCACGATCCGAAGCTTTACGTTCGCTATCTTATTAGGTATCATTATCGGTACATACTCTACTTTGTTCGTCGCTACTCCGATCGCTTACGAGTTGCAGAAGAAGAAGATCAATAAGAAAGCTGCTGCTGAGAAAGCCGGAAAATAATATATTTCTTTAAGGATTTTATGAAGATCCTCTATCTTTCCTGTGTAAACGGAGAGATAGAGGATTTTTTTATGTATTAATTCTTAAGGAGATAAAGTATGAATGAGAATGATTTTGTGGTGGGTGTACTTACGTATATCACCTGCCTGCGTGAGAAAAAGCGTTATTCCACGGCGAAGAGTTATCAAGATGCGTTGAGGTCGTTTAAATGTTTTTGTGGCCGGGAAGAGATTCCTTATGCGTATATTAATCGGGATACACTTTTGCGTTATCAATCTTGGCTGTTGGCCAAGGGATGTGCTCGTAACACGGTATCTACTTATATGCGCCGGATTCGTCACATCTATAATTTAGCGGTAGAGGTGGGTGAGGCTGCCTATATTCCTCATTTGTTTAAGCATGTGTTTACGGGGGTTGAGAGTAAACGTAAAAAGGCGTTGCCTTCGGAAAGCTTACGCTTGCTGATGACAAGCCCGGTGACAGATCCACAACAGAAGAGGACCCAATCAGCCTTTTGCCTGATGTTTTTGTTTTGCGGGATGGCTTTCGTAGATTTGGCGCATTTGCGAAAGGAGGATATCAAGGAAGGGATCTTGTCTTATTATCGGCAGAAAAGCGGATCCCTTATACAGGTGGAGATCCCAGCGGAGGCACAAGGGCTGCTGAATGAGTTGGCAGCCGATACAACCGAGGATTCGCCCTATCTGTTTCCTTTTTTAGAGGGAATGAAGACCGGTGAGGATGCCTACAAGGAATATAATACCGTATTAGGAGGTTTTAACCGCAGATTGAAAATACTGTCGGAATCCATTGGCATTCATACTCGGGTTACCTCATACACGATTCGTCACTCTTTCGCCACGACCTTGAAGGAGCAAAACGTACCGATTGAGATGATCAGTGAACTGTTAGGGCATAAATCTATCAAGACTACGCAAATATACTTGAAGAGTTTCTCTTTAGAAAAACTCTCAACCGTAAACAAACTTTGTTTCGAGAGTGTGTATAATTATGCGCCGAAAGTAGGGTGAAGAAAAGTACGCTACTTGGCGAGTAGCCAAACTGACTGCTACTTGGCGAGTAGCCTTAACAAGAGGAGTGAAAGGATATTCCTTAGTTGTAGAGACGGAGCGTGTCCCGTTTCATCCCCTTACAATGGTATTTTAGTTACTATCAGGCGGTGGGAGACGGAGCACGCTCCATCTCTACATGATGTTATATGGAATTTACTTCGGATAACGTGATGATTTCGGGAATAACGAGGCCATTTCGTTTCTATTGCCATGTCTATACATCAGAAATAAGAACGAAGATTTAAAGAGAATTAAGGTTGAAACACAAACAAAGCCTAATGTTTGCTTGTGTTATGTTATTTTTTACTACATTTGCGGCATGAAATGAACGCTACTCGCCAAGTAGCAGTCAGTTTGGCTACTCGCCAAGTAGCATGAGTATTGAAGGGATGCAAATTTTCAGTAATTCCTTTTTTGTTTTCACATAAGTATTTATTTATCAGGGTATTACAAGAATATCTTGATAAGGCTCTGAATTATCTTCCTCAATGAATATCGTGACAAGTAATAGCTCTGATAGAGCTATGGTGCATATACGCAATCGCCGTAGCCAGGAGGCTGTACGTTGGTACGTACTGGCGCTTCCTACCGCTGTTGGGGGACGTGATAATATCTATTCGTCAAAAGGATTAGATGCCGAGCTTTCCCGTCGTAAACGTTGTGGGGAACCCTTGTTCGAGTACTTTGCCCCCTCGTATGTCGAGGCTCGCAAGGTGGGAGGCAAGATGGTCAATACGAGGAAGCCTCTTTTATACAACTATGTGTTTATCCATGCTTCGGAGAATGAGATTTTCCGTTTGAAACGTATCATGCCCTTATATAATCTTCTTCCTCGGGTATCCGTGGGCGAACACTCTTATTTTCCTTACCTGTCAGATCATGAGATGGAGACCTTACGCTGGATGGCTGAATCTTATTCCAATGAGCTTCCGGTGTACGTACCGGATAGCGGTCGCTTGCTGAAAGGTGACCGTGTACGTATCACCTCGGGTTCTTTCATGGGGATGGAGGCTGAGGTGGTGGTGCAACCGGGTGGAGGTCATAAGGATGTCATGGTACGTATCCTTGACTGTATGTGGGTTCCTCTATTTGAGGTAAGGCAAGGCGAGTATGAGCTGATCGAGTTGAATACGAAAGGCAAGCATGTTTATACCCATTTGGATAACGATCGTTTATCGGAAGGTATGCACAAGGCGTTGGGGCGTTATTATCTCTCGGGCAAATTGGGAAAGGAAGACGAACTTTTGGTTCGTGAGGTGCTGAAGGGCTATGCTTCCCTTCGTGTGGAGACCGACGTGATGCGTTGCAAGGTTTACTCATTACTCCTTCCGGCCTATAAGCTGTTGGATCAGGAAGAGGAGTTTGAACGCTTGTATTCCACCCTACGCAATATGCTTCCATTGGTTAAGGCAGTGAATTCTCGTGCCTTGCTGCTCGTCACGCTTTACGGCTGCACGAATAGCAACCTGTATTACCGTATGGCGCATGAGCTGGTAGATCCCTGGCGGGATGACCCTTCGCCTAAGAGAAGCAAGGCCTTGTTGATACAGCGTTTACACGATTACGATATTTGGCTAAAACATTAAATAGTAGACTGTCATGAGAAAGGAAAGCGAAACTCCCTCCGGTATCCGTTTGATGCTATTGCTGAAAGGGCATTTGAGAGAGATCATGAATCGTGAGTGTGCGAATCAGACCTCGATCCATTTATATTGTACGGGATCTTATTGGGTCGCGTTCGAACGTTCCGCTTATCAATTGCGTCGTGCCTTTCCGGATAGTGAGATCACGCCGATGCGCCTGTACGCTTATCCTTTTCCGGTTGTCATGGTTTCCGTAACGGATCGTTCCCTTCGTTTGTATGAACGAAAACATATAGCTAAGCAGAACGGGGCGGATTACAAGTTATTGACTGTACCTGAACTCTCCGCTCCCGCCTACCAAGCGTGGCATTCGAGGGAGGTGAAGGGACTCCCTGCGTTAAACTAATCGGAAAACTCGTTCACGACATTAAAACAGGGACAGGATTTCGACGGGTCCAAGTCTTGATGTCCCACGATTAGGGCTTTGGGGAATCGCTGATGCAATTCACGAAACAAACCCTGTAGGGCTTCTCGTTGGGCTTCCGTTCGGGTATCCATGGGAGTCTTTCCATCGTTGGCGAGTCCTCCGATATAGCAAACCCCGATACTGTACCGATTGTGGTTCTTACAATGAGCGCCCACTTGTTCAAGGGGCTTACCGATCTCGATCGTACCATCGGTCGGGATAACGAAGTGATATCCGCAGCCTTTCCAGCCGAGAGAGCGATGCAGATGGTCGATGTCCATCATCCGTAAAGTGCTGCCCTGCCTATTGGCAGAGCAATGCACGATAATCAGCGTGATGGTTCTCATCCGATCCAACCGCTAGCGGCTCCACCGGCAGCACCGGTGATGACCAGTTCGACAATACGGATGATGTAGAGCAAGACGCTCTTCCAATTTGTTTTTTTCATACTTGTAGTCTTTAAATAAATGAATAAAATAAGCTTCATGGTTTAAGAGCCGTATTTCTCAATGGTAGGATTTAGATCTCATCAGGAGATTCTGAGTCTCCTTTCTTCAATGCAGCCAAGTCCACCGTGTCTTTATTCTCTTTTACCGCCTTCAGCGAGGCGGCTTGGATCGCACGGCTGGTTACTAGGTTGAATTCTGCCTTAGAACGTAGGTTCTCGAAGTCTATACCCGGATTGAATAGAATGTTCACCGCCTTGATATTATCGCTGGAGAAGTCCTTGAGTGTAGCGGCCGGCTCGCAGGTGATGGAGATACTAAAGATTCCTAGTTCGCCGAATTGTACCTTGTAGCCGTTCAGCAATTGTTCCACTAGACATGAGCAGGTGTCGCTTACCACGCCTTTTACCGTGCCGCGTGTGAAAACACCGTTGTGATCTGAGATGTGCTTCACGAAATCATCGAAACTCATCACTTTCGTCACTTGGTTCTTGGCGTACGCCTGTTCCTTTGCGGTCTCATCCAGTGGACTTTTCCACATGTAAGTTGAATAATTAATCATACTTCTTTTTTTTAAAAGATTAAACTTATTGTTGACAATGCGAAAGTACAACCCCCGGATAGCGAAATCAAATCCGTTGATAACCGTTGACAAACTGTTTACTTTTCATTGACAAACGATTCATATATACCTTATGTCTGATATAACGATTACCATACACGGCGGCAATAACCAGATACTCCCCAACGCTACGGAAGCCATCCAGAACTTCTATGTGGGGGAATATTGCGGGGAGACCTCCCTAGAAGAGGGGGACGGTAGATCCGGTCTCATGCCTGAAACGATCCGTTTTCGTGCCTATATAAATAAAGAAGAGGATCTGGAACGCTATCTTGCGCAGATCGTCGAGTGCCGGACGGTTACCGAGTTGGCCCAAGTCATTCTGGTCATGCAAGAGAACGAGCTGAAAATAACCCCCGAGGAGATGGTCAAAGAGCGTTTCATCCGCCTCTTTCTACCCATCACCCCCCGAATCACGAAGGGTAAAAGCGTCAGCAACATCCGTGCCCGTATCAACGATGCGTGGAGCAGTCGTCTCAGACACCGCTCAACTGGCCGTTTTTGAGAAGATATACTGCATATGCCCGAGGATATATACTGCGTTAGGCAATTGATATATACTTCATAGGGCAATTCATATATACCTCGTTTTCCAAGGGAAACGAAAAGTGATAACCTTACTGAAAAAATTACGATATGACAGAAAACCATGAGCGGGCGGAACAAGCACGTTTCGTCTTCCATATCTACGGTTGCAATGTGCAGATCGTGCCCAATGCAACCCATGCGATCCAAATCATCCACCAAGGTGATGGTACGATCTTGCGGACGGAAAGCTGTATTACGCCCGCCGCTTCGGGACGCCACGAGTCACAGGCGCCGCCGTTGGGAAAAGTTAGGGCATTGAATATAAAACAAACAAAATACAAATGATGGATTTTCATAAGGGCAGATGGCGATTGGCCTTAGGCCTTCTGGTGAATTTGCGGTATATCAACCGTTGGATCATTTTTAGTGCGGACCTTTTCGTCTCGCTTTCCGTATCGTTGCTGGGCGTACTAGGAATGTTCTCCATTCTGCATATACGTATTGGAGAGTCTGATGTGCTGAAAGTGGGCCTCTCCTCATTTGTGGCCAGTATCGTTTCGTTCTTGCTGTTCAAAGCATATCATGGGGTTATTCGCCATTCCACGCTGCGTGGCTTGTGGCGGATCGGTGGTGCTGCGATCGGCAAGTCGCTCTTGATGTTCCTGCTGCTTTGGCTGTTGAAAGCCCGTTTCAGCCCTCCTATCTATTGGTTGGGTGGAATTATGGACAGTACGTTGACGATCGTGATGTTGGTTACGTTGCGTGTCTTCGTGATTAATGTCTATAACAGCGTCCTCCTGCAACTAGGCAAGAAACGCAAGCGGGTACTGGTCTTTGGCACGGAGGAGGAGAGCGTGATGATCGCTACCTCGGCGAACCGTCAGGTATTCATGCAGAATTATAGCATCATGGGCTTCCTTTCCTTTGGCAATTCCAAGAAAAGCATCCGGATTGCAGAGTTACCGGTCTACCAGATCGAGAACGTGGAGGATCTGTATCGCTTGATCCCTCGCAACAGCTTGGATGGCGTTCTCTTCCCGAATATAAAGGTTGCCCATCAGGAGCGTGACCGTTTGATCCGTTATTGCGAGCAGGCCTCCTTGAAGACATTGGTAGTCCCGGAGATGGAGGAGCTACGTGGAGGTGAGGCGAAGCGTTCCGTTCGAGAGATCCGTATCGAGGATTTGCTAGGTCGTGAGGAGATCCATATCAACCTGGATGAGATCGGCAATCTGTTGGAAGGGAAGACCGTGCTTGTCACGGGAGCTGCCGGCAGTATCGGTAGCGAGATCTGCCGCCAGTTGGCTCATTTCCCGATTAAGAAGTTGGTTTGTTTCGACTCCGCTGAGACTCCGATGCATAATCTCCGTCTGGAATTGGAAGAGAAATACAGGGGACTGAACTTTGTCCCGGTGATCGGCGATGTTCGCAGCCCGGACCGTGTGGATTATATGTTCCGCAATTGGCACCCCCAAGTGGTGTTCCATGCGGCGGCCTACAAGCATGTCCCCTTGATGGAAGAGAACCCCTGTGAGGCGATTCGAACAAACGTGTTCGGTACCCGTGTGATGGCAGATGCCGCTGTAAGTTATGGTGTGGAGAAGTTTGTGATGATCAGTACAGATAAGGCGGTGAACCCCACGAACATCATGGGCTGTAGCAAGCGCTTGGCCGAGATCTACGTACAGAGCCTGAGCCTTGCGATCGAGCGAGGAGAAGTGAAAGGCGAGACACGTTTCATTACGACCCGCTTTGGAAACGTATTGGGTAGCAACGGTTCGGTTATCCCCCGTTTCCGTGAACAAATCGCTCAAGGAGGTCCAGTGACGGTCACCCATCCCGATATCATCCGTTACTTCATGACCATCCCGGAGGCTTGCCGTTTGGTATTAGAGGCCGGTACGATGGGCAAGGGTGGTGAGATCTTCATCTTCGACATGGGAGAGCCGGTGAAGATAGCGGATTTGGCGAAGCGTATGATCGAGCTGTCCGGATTGCAGGTAGACAAAGATATTGAGATCAAGTATACTGGTCTTCGCCCCGGCGAGAAATTGTATGAAGAGCTACTGAACAACAAGGAGAACACGAAAGAGACCCCTCACGAGAAGATTCGAGTGGCAGCAGTTCGTGAGTACGACTATAAGGATGTGATAACACATATCCATGTATTAATCGAATTATCCCTTCGTGTCCAGATCCTCCCGATGGTGAGGGAGATGAAAGCATTCGTGCCTGAGTTCAAGAGCCAGAATTCTCGGTTTGAGGAGTTGGATTGAGGAAGGAATATTTCAAGGAGAAATGTTTGTGGTAAAAGGAATTGACTATATTTTCATACAATCAATTTGATATGCAAGCATCTATTTTGGATGAATAAACAAAAGAATATGGAAGCGACAGTATTTTATCCCGTGCAACAATATTTGTTGAAGTTTTTTGCTTTTGATGGCTCGGAGGAAAAGCTATTAGAGATGAAAGCGGTTTTGACGAAATATTTTTCGCAAAAATTGGACAAACGTTTGGATGAGTTATGGGATTCGAGAGGTCTCAATCAGGAGAAGCTTGACGAGCTGAGGACAATACACCTTCGTACAGATTTGAACGATGAGTAAAATCGTATTGGATACGAATAGTTTGATTCAAAGTCTTCCGAGTAGAAACCGATATCATTGAATATGGCAGTCGTTCTTAGATGACGCAAATGAATTATGCGCATCTGAAAGATCCTTAATGAAAATGAAGAAATGTTAGAGCAACTGACGGGAAAAGAGATGACTAAACTAACCTTAGATGTTATTTTGAACAATCTATATATCAGCTTCCTTACTCTTTATTATAAGTTTAATTTGATAAAATCAGATCCGAATGACAATAAATTCTTGAATTATGCTGTTATCGCAAATGCAAAGTTTATTATGACGGAGGATCGTCATTTTGTCGCCGACACTGTCTGGAAGAACAAACAATCACAACTTAAGGCAATCAATACCATCTTGTCGTTATAGGATGACAATGTACCATGTCTTTGCTATTGCTGAATAGTTACATATAACCCCTTTATTGTGAAATAAAATTAAAAATATTTCATTTTAGGTTTTTGTAGGTTTAAAATGACTGTTTACGTTCGATATAAATTATATTATAAATGATTCAAATTACAGATAAAAGTAAATGCTGTGGCTGCAATGCTTGTGGTGATGTATGTACCCATAAGGCTATTACTTTCAAGACCGATATAGAAGGATTTTGGTATCCGGAAGTTGATAAAAATAAATGTACAGATTGTGGTCTTTGTGAAAAGATCTGCCCCAATCTGCACTCTGAAGAGCTAAAGAAAAATGATTTTGAGATTCCTGCGTGCTATGCCGCCGTACATAAGAATATTGAGGTACGTTTCGACAGTACTTCCGGTGGAACATTCACGGCCCTTGCCGAATACGTTTACAAGCAAGGCGGCTACGTGGGTGGTGCGGTCTATAATGAAGACTGGTCTGTGTCTCAGTTCCTTTCAGCTGATAAGATCGACTTGCCTCGTTTGCGCTCTAGCAAATACCTTCAGAGTCGTTTCGATGGATTTTATATCACTGTTCGTGAAGCCTTGAAGACTGGCAAGCCTGTGCTTGTTTGTGGAGGCCCATGTCAGATGGCAGCCCTGCGCGGCTTCCTGCACAAACCTTATGATAACTTGATTTTGGTGGATTATATCTGTAGGGGTATAGCCTCGCCGTTGTTTTTTCGGAAGTACATAGAATATTTGGAAAACAAGCATCATTCAAAGGTAGTCTATTTTAAAGCTAAAAACAAGGAGTTAGGATGGCGTAAGCATACTTTTAAGGTCCTCTTTGAAAATAGAGATGTCGAATATCAAACGTTGGAGAACAATCCGTGGCGTATTCTGAATTATGTCGTTCCTGAGGTATGCCGACCGAGTTGCTTTGAATGTCCCTTCAAGGGTTTTCCTAGAACTACTGACATCACTATAGGTGATTTATGGGCTGATAAAAAGTATATTCCCAAAGAATTTGATAATGATTTGGGAACGTCCGTAGTCTTTGTACATAGCAAAAAAGGTGCTGACTTGATACAGAATATAAAAACGCTGAAAAAGCAGGACTTTCCTCTAGACAAGGCCATAGCAGGAAATTGCCATTTAATGAAGCCTTTGTGCCATTCTAGTCATGACAGGGATGCGTTCTATGCTATCCTCAATGAATCACTGGATGCCTGTATCAAGAAGTACTTGCCTCATTTTGGAGTAGAACAGCTTAGCGTCAAGGAAAAACTAAAAAATTTGGTACGCTTTTTTTTGAATGTAAAAAGAGTCTCTGGCTGGAGCCTTGGCACATGGTTGAAAAATTTTCGATATAATTTTTTTTGTGAGCAAGTAAAAGGAAATGTTTTGGAAGGAAAATACTTCATCATAAATAAGTATTGCACTATAGTTCTAGAATCTAAAGCACAACTGATATTGAATGCGCCTTTCTATTTTGGAAATAAGCGCATCAAAGGCTCTCGTTTGGATAGTAGGCTCTTAATAGAAAGCGGTGGGAGGATGGAGATTAAATATGGATCCTATAATGTTGCGTATGGTGCCGATATTGAAGTGTTTCAAAACGCTATTTTAGAAATAGGTGGCGAGTTGGGTGCGAATATAGGCTTGACAATCATATGCGCTGACCATATTTCTATCGGACAGCATACCGGATGTGGACGAAATGTCACTATCCGCGATAATAATGGGGAACATTTTATATCGATTCGTGGATATAAAACCTCCTCTCCCGTTACTATTAAAGAACATGTATGGTTAACGGAAAGTTGCACGGTGATGCCTGGGGCGGTAATCGAGCCAGGTGCTATAATCTCTGCACGTTCGGTGGTTTCCGGTCACATACCTGCTTTCAGTATAGTGAAAGGTGATCCAGCCGTGGTAGTAGAAAAAAATATTGTTTGGAAGGGTTAGATTTAAAAATACTTGATATATGGAATTAAAAGATTTTATTGGCAAATTTGTTTCCCAATTCGAAGAGGAAGATCCTACTATTTTTGAAGCTGATTTGGATTTTCATGAACTGGATAGTTGGTCATCGCTGACAAGTCTTAGTGTCGTGGCGATGGTCTATCAGGAATATGGTGTGGAGCTGGACACCCAAGACGTGCGTAATGCCGATACAATTGAGGATCTTTTCAATATCGTAAAAGAAAGAAAGGCATGAAAACAATCATACCTGATGTCTCTATCCGCAGTATTGCAAGCTGGTTACCGAGTAATAAGATTCCCTTGTCTTCTTTCGCCGAGCAATATGGTGAAAAAGAGACAAGAGATGTTATCCGTACAACAGGAGTTGAATGGGTTTACAGAACCGATGTGAATCAGAAATCATCCGATTTGTGCTTCAACGCTGCCGAATATCTAATCAGTAAGGATAACATCGACAGAGAGAGCATAGACGGCTTGGTTGTATTGACTGTGACTCGTGATTGGGCGCTCCCTGATACTTCTGTCTATCTCCAGCATAAATTAGGATTGAAGAATGAGACCGTTTGCTTGGATATTAATTATGGTTGTACCGGTTATATCTATGGTTTGATGCAAGCAGCCATGTGGATACATAGTGGATTGTGTCAGAACGTTTTAGTTCTTGGAGGTGATATGCTGAAGAATTGTCTTGACCCTAAAGCTGTTGGTAGTATTGATGCGAGCGATATAGGTACTGCTTCACTGATTTCAAAAGGAACAACTGGCATGGCCTTCCATCTCTGTTCAGATGGTGCGAGATACGATCGGATCATGATGCCCCATGGTGGATATATATGCCAAGATGGAATGGGGGTTTTCTCATTTAGTATAGTGAACGGTCCTAAAAGCATTCGCGCTGTGATGGATTTGATGAAATGGGAGGATTCTGATGTGGATATATATGCGTTGCATCAATCCAGTCAGTTGATTATTAAGAATGTTAGAATGGCATTGAAGTCAAGTCAAGAGAAATTTCCAGTGAACATGAAGGACTTTGGTAACTCAAGTAGCTCCACTATCCCCAATTTGTTATGTGATCTTTATGGATTGAACAAGGCAAACCGTCCGAGGCATGCCGTTTTTTGTTCCTATGGCGCTGGCCTTACGTGTGGAAGTGTTGCTCTAGATCTTTCCAAAACTCATTTCTATGAACCGCTGAATAAACAGTGACCGATCCATTACTCGTAAGAATCGAAAAATATTTATTAGATAGTTATGATGAAGATTAATCTCATTGAGTACTTTGAGGAGAGCGTACAGCGATGTCCTCAAAAGACTGCGGTGATAGACCGTGACCGTACCATAACCTTTTCCGAACTTCGTGGAAAGGCTTTGGTGCTTGCCTCTGCCATCGGATGTATCAAGCGCCCCGCGGCTGTGTTCTTGAACAAGAGTATCGAGAGTGTGTATGCGGATTTGGCGATTATTTATTCTGGTAATTTTTATATGAATTTGGATGTGAGGTACCCTGCGGAACGTCTCAAGAACATCTTGGATTTGGTTTGCCCCGGTGTCATCATCACCAATAACCAATACATGAAAAGTATCGTCAGTGTCATTCCGTCCGATGTTCAAGTGATTAATTTAGACGGGATGGACTTTACACAACAGGTGGACGAATCCGCTATTTTCACCAATCTTGGGAAGTTGATTGACACCGACCCGTTGTGTATCATCAACACTTCCGGCTCTACGGGAACACCCAAGGGAGTGGTACTTAACCATAAGAGTTTCTTTGATTTTACCGAATGGGCGTTGGATACGTTCAAATTTGACGATAACGAACTGATGGGCTCCTTGTCACCATTGGTGTTTGATATCTACAGCTTCGAGTTGTGCATGCTGATGGCCAAGTCAAGTACCCTTGTTGTCATTCCCGAACACTTGTCGGCCTTCCCTGCTTCTATTCTGAAAATATTAGAGGAACACAAGGTTACTTTCTTGTTCTGGGTACCCACCATTATGGTGAACATAGCCAATATGGACTTACTTTCCTCCATTCAGTTGCCCGCATTAAAGACTGTATGGTTTGCAGGCGAGGTATTTCCTACCAAGCAGTTCAACTACTGGCGCAAGATGTTGCCTCAGACGACGTTTGCCAATCTGTATGGTCCTATCGAGATTACGCTTGATTGTACCTGTTTCATCGTCAACCGGGAAATTAAGGACGAGGAGTCTATTCCCATCGGATTCCCTTGCCGCAACACGGATATCCTTATTCTGGATGCGGACAACAAGCTGGTGACAGAAGCCGGCAAAGAAGGTGAACTCTGTGTACGTGGCACTTCGTTGGCTATGGGCTATTACAACAATCCCGAAAAGACTGCGTCTGCCTTTGTGCAGAATCCTCTGAACCATGCTTATCCTGAAACAATCTATCGCACGGGCGATGTTGTGGTTATCAACGAGCGTGGTGAGATCGTTTTCAAAGGCAGAAAGGATACGCTGATTAAGCATATGGGCTATCGTACCGAGTTGGGCGAGATAGAGCACATCATCATCAACAAGCTCAAGCTGGTGAAGAACGGATGTGTGGTTTATAACTTCTCCAAGAAAGAGATCACCCTGTTCTATGAATCGCCAGAGGAGATCACTCCGGCAGAGTTTCGTAAACGTATAGGACAGGAGTTACCGAAATATATGCTGCCCACTGTGTATCATCATCTCGATGAGTTGCGACGTAATACGAACGGTAAGATTGACCGCCTGTTCTATAACAACCAAGTCAATGGATAAGATAGATTCACTTGATAAGATTAATGCCTTTGTGAGCGATATTCGTTCTTTGCGTAAGGGCTATCTGACCAATTTCTTCTTGGATAGGAAGAAGCACTCTCTATGGATAGAGAAAGGGGAACTCTTTTACGTATCCTTCCCTGACTGCTATTTTTTGCTCCATCTGACTAACTCGGTCAACAATCTGTTCTTCATTACCACAACCTCACAACAGTTGGCAGAAAACTTGAAAGCCTTTCTGCCAATATTTGCCGAGCAAATGGTCGTGGACATTGTAGGTGATGCAAAGATCGTGGATTTGAAAGATGTGTTTGTAGAGCAAGGCTTCAGCGTGTATGAGCAGCTCTACCGTATGAATCGTATCGGAACTCTGGAATTTAAAGAGATCGATACCCCCAATGTTTGCTTTGCGGAAGATGTCGATGCTCAAGTGGTGTTAGATATGCTTCACTCTTACTTTGATCCTTTGTCCGAACAGTTGCCCAGTTATGAGGAAATACTGTATTTTATATCGCAGAAGAGCGTTCTTGTATATAAGGAAGCAGGTAAGGTGTATGGATTCGTTATCTTTGAATTGAACGGGCAGACCTTATATCTGCGTTATTGGTTTGTCTTGCCCGAATACCGGGATTTAAAGATTGGTTCCCGATTGTTCAATGAATTTATGCGAGCTGGTCACGCCACCAAGCGTCAACTCTTTTGGGTGATAGCTAGTAATGAAAATGCCATTAAACGTTACCGTCATTACGGCTTTGAAGTAGAGAGACTTTATGATTATGTATTAATTAGAAATAAATAAGGGTATATAATTGCCAAGATTAAAGGAGAAAAAGATTATGAGAGAGAAAATTATTTCGATTTTGAGTGAGTTACGTCCCGAATTCGATTTCAGCGAGCCTGTAAACTTTATAGAGGAAGGTATGCTCGATTCCTTCGATATAGTGACGCTGGTCGATACTCTCGACACCGAATATGATATCGTCATTGATGGTATTGACATCATTCCCGAAAATTTTGACAGCCTGGATAGTATTGTGAGGCTGCTGCAGAAGAACGGGGTGAACGAATGATAATCGTGTGAATGCTATTTAAATAAAAGGGGCAGTCTGAAATGAGTCAGGAAGTATCTTCAACAAATAAGCGTATAGCAAAAAATACACTTTTTCTATATGTGCGTATGTTACTTGTCATGGGGGTAAGCATATTTACTTCCCGTGTGATACTTCAAACGCTTGGTGTAGAGGATTACGGTATTTATAATGCGGTAGGTGGAATTGTGGCCGTAATAGGAGTGCTTAACGGTGCCCTGTCTTCATCAACCAGTCGTTTTCTGGCTTACGAATTGGGAATGAAGAACGCAGAGATGCTGAAGAGAACTTTCTCGGTTTCATTGAATTTGCATATGGCTGTGGCTTTTATTGTCTTGCTGTTGGCTGAGACTATAGGCCTCTGGTTCTTTTACGAGAAAATGGTTATACCGGTGGAACGACTATCGGCTGCGTGGTGGGTCTATCAGTTTTCTATTGTTACGGTGATGGTTAACTTCACCCAAGTACCTTACAATGCTTCACTGATAGCCCATGAAAATATGTCTATTTATGCCTATGTAGGCTTATATGATGCGTTTTCGCGATTAGCTATCGCTTACCTCCTTTCCTTATCTCCCATGGATGACTTGGTGTTTTATGCTTTGTTGTTAATGCTGAATACTTTTTTGATTCAGTTTTTTTATAGGTTTTATACGTATCGGCGTTATCAGGAGTGCCGTTTCAGATGGATTACGGATAAGACTTTATATAAAAGGCAGCTGGCTTATTCAGGGTGGGAGATGTTTGGCGGATTGGCATCAATAAGCCAAGGGCAAGGTATTAATATCCTTCTCAACTTATTTTTCGGTCCCATGGTCAACGCGGCACGTGCGGTGGCTTATCAAATCCAAACGGCTGTCAACCATTTTGTGATTAATTTTCTTATGGCCACGAGGCCGCAGGTAATTAAAAGTTTTGCCGAACACAATTATGAGAGGATGTACTCACTTACGTTTAAGTCCGCACGTTATTCGTTCTTCTTGATGTTGGCATTAATCTTGCCCATCTGTTTTGAGTTGAGGTTCATATTAAACTTATGGCTGGGCAAAGCCACTCCTCCTGATACGTATGTATTCACTTTGATCATACTTTTACTCAGTCTTGCCGAGGTTTTCCGTGCGTCCATGATTATGGCCTTTCACGCTATCGGCAAGATGAAGCTGGGGAATTCGCTCAATGGAACCATAATGATATTGTCCTTGCCTATTAGTTATGCCATATTGAAAATGGGTGCTCCTGCCTATGCGGTGTTCATAGTTCTCGTCATCATTAATATAACTGTTATGATTGATGCTTATTTCATTGTCTATTCTTATGTACATTTCAACATACGTGAACTTTTAGTTGGCGCTGTTCTCCCATGTGTCTTAGTTGGTGCCTGTTCTGTAATTGTGCCTACGGCCATCGTATATTTGATGGAGGATGGATGGCAGAGGTTCATTATTCTATCCTTGCTTACAGAGGTCGTATTGATGATTCTTATCTTATACGTAGGAATAACACGTGCCGAAAGAAAAAAAATAGTCAGTTGGATTCAGACTAAGATGAGCAAGACTAAACAATGATCAGAGAATTTGTTAATACAGAAGATCTCATGAAACATTATATAAAGAACAAAATCAATACATTCATTAAGTCTTCTCATTGGTACAACGAGGTCCTTTTCAAAGATTGCGTGAAATTTTGGGAAATGAAAGAGGAGCCATTGGACGTTGTGAATCTAGGCAGCAGTTCCGGCGTATATGATTTCGATTACAGCGATATGGGATGTAAGGGAATGAACTGGGCTGTGGCGCCGCAGACGATGGTAGGCGACTTTTTGATACTCAAGCGATACCGCAAGTTTCTAAAGGATAATGCTATTGTGTTTTATCCGCTTTGTCCGTTTACGTCGATCAGTGGAGCGGTGGATTACATAGAAGACCGTTGCTATAGTTTTTTGGACTATCGAACGATTCCCGGTGGACACTATATCCGGAATAGTAAAATAAAGGGATATAAAAATAGCCCTATATCTATATACCCATTGGTGGAATTTATCCGTGACATTAAGACACGTATCCTTCCGCCCAAAGAAGTGATAATGGGAGATAGGCAACTGGAGCGTGATGCTGAGAATTGGATAAAGGGATGGACTATTCAGTTTAATATCAATAACTTGAATGATAAATTCGTAGAGAGTCATAGAACGGTATATGATAGGACTATATCTATGTTAAAGGATATGATTGAATATTGCAAAGAGGAGAAGTTAAGGTTGGTCCTGGTCATACCACCTATGCATAGATCTTTGTGCCGTAAATTTCCCTCTGTTGCCAAAGAGCAACTGATAGACTCTTTCATTACAGAAGCCAACGGGGGGGAGACATGGTACTTCGACTGTATGGAAGAGCCTGGATTTTCGGATGACAAATCCTTGTTTCGCAACTGCTATTATCTTAACAAGAGAGGAGCCCTACTATTCACTAAGTACATAATGGATAAAATAGATAATAAGTAATTATGGGAATAAAGTCTTACATCGTGAATTTCTTGAAATTCCTTAAACATGGGGGAGTAAAATATGTCTCTGTTACATTTACCAATCCTGATGCGAGATATACCAATAAGAAAGTATTTATTTCTGGCGGTAGCGAGGGATTGGGCAGAGCTATGGCTAAGGCGTACTTGGCAGAGGGTGCTGAGGTTATAGTGACTGGAAGAAGTAAAGAAAAACTGTCAAACTTCCAGCTTTCCGAAAGTAATGCCAAGCTTCATACGTTGGTATGGGACGCCTTGGATTTTGACTCTTATAAGCAGAAGTTCGATGAAGCCGTTTCCATGATGGGTAGAATCGACATATTCGTGAACAATGTAGGAGGTGGTATGTCTAAGTATGAACCGTGGAATGCATATACCGCGGAAGTACTGGACAGGACATATGATATCAATACGAAAAGTATGTTTTTGATGTGCCAAATGGAAGGGCTGTATATGATTGACAATAAAATCAAGGGGAATATACTCAACATTACCTCTATCGCCGGCTACCAAAGACTTTTCGACCCTTATGCCGTGGCCAAGTGGGGCGCTCATAGCTTGACAGGTGGAATCGCAAGAAAACTTATTGCTTATGATATCGTGGTGAATGGTATTGCGCCTGGCACATGCCTGACCTCCAATCCTGCGTTGCCTCATAATAGGAACTTTGAAGACAACGCTTATTTCCAAGGACAGCCAAGTCAACGTTTTACAATGCCCGAGGAAATAGCGAAGACTGCTCTATTTCTTACCAGTGGCGAAGCAAGACAAATAGTTGGTTATATAGTTCCCGTGGATGGAGGGGTACTGATTTAAGTGTGCTGATTTATAATTGGATATTAGCTGAAATTGGAAAGGTGATTGCTTTCGAAGCACCATAAAGTATATTGATTATTAAACAGTTAGTGATTAAAACGATATTTATATGAAAAAGAAAATAGGAATAATAACATTGCCATTGAATACAAATTATGGAGGTCTTATACAAGCATATGCTTTACAAACAGTAATAGAGAGATTAGGTTTTAGTGCTTGTGTATTAGATACTCCAAGATACGTATTGCGTTTAGATAATCATATGCTATATTTGAAGAGAATGATAAAAAAAATCTTGGGATGCTATCATGGTGCAATATATAAAGAGAAAGAGTATTATGAATCTTATCCAATTGTAGCAAGAAATACAGAAATGTTTATACAAAAATATATACATAGGGTAAAGATAAATGACTTTTCCTTTGTTGATATTGATGATTTTTATGGATTTGTTGTAGGTAGTGATCAAGTCTGGAGACCTTCTTATTTTCAGTATACAAAAGATGCGTATTTGAATTTTACAGGTAACTTTGATGTGAAAAGAATTGCTTATGCCCCTTCATTGGGAGTAGATTATTGGGAATATTCAGAATGTTTAACGGCAAAGTGTAAATCTCTTTTATGTAAGTTTGATGCAGTATCTGTTAGAGAAGATTCTGCAGTAGATTTATTCGAAAGGTATATGGATCGTACGGTTGAGCATGTTTTAGATCCAACAATGTTATTAAGCAGGGAAGATTATGTTAAATTATGTATGAATGCTAGAGGGTTAGAATCACATAAAGATTGTATATTATCTTATGTGCTAGATCCTGTTAATGAGTTAGATAGTATTATGGAAAAAGTAATGAAATTGACAGGAAAAGAGGTGTATAGTTTTAACCAGCAATCTGAAAATTATAAGATAAATCCTTCAAGGCGAGTTGCTTTACCTGTGGAGGCTTGGTTTAAGGCTTTTGATGATGCTAAGTTAGTTATTACGGATTCATTTCATGCTTGTGTCTTTTCTATCATTTTTCATAAACCTTTTATTGTGTTAATAAATAAACGTAGAGGAATAGCTCGGATTGAATCTTTGTTACGATTGTTTAAACTGGAAAATCGAATCGTATGTAATGTTTCTAACTTAGTAAATATTGAAGATGGAGATTTTGATTGGAATAAAATAGATGAAATTATGAAAAAATGGCAAAATAAATCTATATCTTTTTTGATAAAAGCTTTAAATTGCTAATTTTATGATATATGTATTTGTAGTATTAGGTTTGTTTTGGTTTATATATATATATGACTATAAAGGTTGTCGTAAAGATAAATTATTGTGGTATAACATTATGATGATAATCTTTGTTGTTATAGCTGGCTTTAGATATAGACTAGGAATTGATACGGTAAATTATGAAGATGAGTTTTATAGAGAAACTTTATATTTCTCAGAATGGAATTTGTCTAATATCTTTTTAGAAGCTGATACAGATTCTGGTTATTTAATGTATACGTCTCTTATGAAGAGCTTGTTTGGTTCTTGGGAGGTCGCTCAGTTCTTGATTGCTTTATTTGTAAATGTTGTCGTTTTTAGATTCTTGTATAAAAATACAATTTATCCATTTGTGGCAATATTATTATATTTTTGTTCTTTATATTATGATTTGAATTTTGAGACGCTTAGACAAGCTTTAGCTTTGTCATTTTTTTTGTTAGGTTATAAATATTTGATGGAAAATAAATACCTTAAATATTATATATTTGTGATTTTATCTATATTGTTTCATAAAGTAGCATTGTTGACATTGTTCTTTCCTTTTATTAAAACATTAAAAGTTAATGTTTGTACTGTTGTATTTTTGATTTTTTCGTTTTTTTTTATTGAAATTATAAATGATAGTTTTCCTGAAGTTGCTATGTTGTTTTCATTCTTGAAGATGGATTTGGTAGAAGAAAAAATATTAGGCTATGCGGGCTCAGAGATATTTGGTGGATTTGTAGATCGTTCTGTGTTGAATTTTATTAATATATTTATTGTTTCAATATTTCCTTATTTGGTTTTTGCTTGTATTGATAAAAGATATAATTTGGAAATATCATCAAAAAATGATTTTTTATTATTTTTGTATTTGTTGGGGGTTGTACTTACAACTTCAGTGCCTATATTCTATAGATTATCTCAATTTTTTCTTATATTCCCTATTGTTTATATGACAAATGCATTTAGTTCGTTTTTTAGAATTAAAAGTCAAGGGTTAAAATGCTTGATGTTAATATGTTGCATCTTTTTTTTATATGCTCATGTTGGGCGATTTTTCAGACTGTCTCCTGATAGTGGAGAACGATTATTAGTTAGAGTATATCCTTATAGTAATGTATTTACTAAAGAGAAGGATACAGAGAGAGAGAAGGTATATAATTTTTATTTTTCTAGATAATAGTTTTATCATGAAAGTTGTTTATTTTGCGCCGACTTCGACATTGTATGGAGATAATATTGCGTTATTGAATATTTTGCAAGTTTTAGCTCTTAAAAATGTGTGTTTTTTGATAATAACATCAAGAGAAGGTGAATTTACTCTTAAATTGAGAGAACTTGGTTATGAATATGCGTTGTGTAATTTTAATCCTGTTTGGTGGCCTACTATTTCCTCTTTTAGAGATATTGTTTTATTCCTACCTAGGCTTGTTTATTATAAATTATTTGGATATTTATTGGTGGATAGAAGAAGGATTAGAAAGATAGTTTCTGAATTCAATCCTGATATAATTCATAGTAATAATAGTTGTTTTAAACTTGGGCTTGAAATTGCAAATGATTTAAATATTCCTCATGTTCAACATATACGTGAATATGGAAAGTTGGATATAGGTAAAAGTTATTTTCCAACAAAAAATAATTATGTACAATCTATTTCAAAGAAAAATGACTTGGTTTTATGTATTACAAATGATATAAAACGATATTTTCTTTCTGATAAGAAATATAGAAATTGGCATGTGGTTTATGATGGTGTTATAAATGGTAAAAATATTTTTATTCCGATCAAAGAACCTTACTTTTTGTATGTTGGTAGATTATTTCCAGGTAAATGTGTGTTTGAGTTGATTAATCAATTTGCTGTTTTTGTTCAAAATACATCTAGCAATATCCGTTTAAAGATAGTTGGTGATGGAACGAATGAATATAAGGAAAAATTGGTTAAATGTGTTTTAGAGAATAAAATTGTAGATAAGGTTGATTTTTTAGGATATAGCTCAGATGTCTATTCAATTATGAGTAAAGCTTTGGCTTTATTTGTTCCTTCTTCTTTTGAAGGTTTTGGTTTTATAACAGTTGAAGCAATGTTTTGTGGTTGTTTAGTGATAGGACGCAATACTGGAGGAACTAAGGAACAATTTGATAATGGTTTGACTTTAGAGGGTGATGAGATTGCTATTCGTTTTGATAATGATGAGGATTTGGCATCTATTATGGAAAATATATCAATGAATGGTGTTGAATCCTATTATTCAATGATAAAACGTTCACAAAAAGTGGTAATGCAATGTTATACAATAGATATAAGCGCAGATGTAGTGTATGGCTTATATGAGAATATGTTGAAAAACAAATCAGAGAAATAAATATATATGGATAATACAAAGAAAGCACGAGTTATAGCATTCTACCTTCCTCAGTTTCATCCTATACCTGAAAATGATAGATGGTGGGGTAAAGGATTTACTGAATGGACGAATGTCGGAAAAGCGAAACCTTTATTTAAAGGTCATTATCAACCACGTGTTCCTGCGGATTTAGGATATTATGACTTGCGCATGCCTGAAGTTAGGGAAGCACAGGCTAAAATGGCTCGTGAAGCAGGTATTGAGGGTTTTTGTTATTGGCACTATTGGTTTGGAAATGGGAAAAAACTATTGGAGCGTCCGTTTCAAGAAGTTTTATCTAGTGGTAAACCTGATTTCCCTTTTTGTCTTGGTTGGGCGAATCATAGTTGGACTAATAAGTCTTGGGAAGCGGGAACTAAGCGTATCAAAGAGTCTACTTTGGTTGAGATGGTTTATAATAAAGAAGAATATGTCAAGCATTTCTATGAAGTATTGCCTGCTTTTAAAGATGAACGATACATTCAAGTTGATGGTAAACCTTTATTTTTGGTTTTTAGGCCATTAGAAATTACAGATCCTCACGTGTTTATAGATATTTGGCAGGAGCTAGCTAAAAAGAGTGGATTGAAGGGAATCTATTTTGTCGGAATTGCTCATAATATGCTTCCTCAAGATCTGACATTTAAGAATATTTTATTAAAAAATGCCTCTGATAATTCTGCTTTTAATTATAATTCAGTTTTAAATGCTGGTTATGATGCTGTGAACTCAAGAGGATACAATCGGGCTGATTATTATTCTAGATCTCTAATTGATTTTTTGTGGCGTGGAATATGCTTGCGTGCCTTTAAATATGCTCCTATATCCAAATGTGATCAGAAGAAAATAAATCAGTATATGTATGTGAAGGAAGATAAATGGAATAATGTATTTCCTACGTTAATGCCTAATTGGGATAGGACTGCACGTAGTGGTTCCAAAGCAAGAATTTATACAAATAGTACTCCTAAGTTGTTTAGAAAACAATTACTTGATGTATTGGATATTTTATCCAATAAGGATAGTGAGTATAGGATCGCTTTTTTAATGTCATGGAATGAATGGGCTGAAGGAAATTATGTAGAACCTGATCTAAAATATGGTCATGGTTATTTAGATGTCTTACGGGAATGTCTTATAGAAAACAAATAAGTTTATGTTTATAGCATTGATATCTCGTGGTGTCCCTTCAAAACGTGATCCTCAATGGGGATGTTTTGAGAAGGATCAAGCTGAAGCACTTGCTGCTGCCGGTCATAAAGTGGTTGTCATTAGTGTAGATACAAGATTCCGTTTTTATTGGCGTAAGCTTGGTATATCTCATTATTATACTAATGGCATCCATTATTATGATTGTTTTATCGTACCGGGGGTAATTATCCGTAAGTTCTTTGGAAAGAGACTTCATATTCTTTTGGTAAGCATACAACTACAGAGGCTTTTTAGACGTATTGTACGAGAATATGGTAGACCTGATATTATCTATTCCCATTATCTTACTTATTCATGTGCTGCGTTATCATTAAAGGACAAATATCATCTGCCTTTAGTTGCGATTGAACATTGGAGCCAGCTTGACAAAGATGTTTTGTCTGATTATGCTGTTTGGTTAGGTAACTTAACCTATCCTAAATGTGATGCGATCATTTCAGTCTCAGACTCTTTGAGGAGACGTTTACTTCAACATTTTCAGATTGACAGTATTGTTGTTCACAACATGGTAGGGGTGGAGTTTTGTGAAAGTTATTCTAGAGGTAGTTTGGATGGTAAAGTTCGTTATGTTTCAACAGGTAGTTTAATTTATCGTAAAGGTTTTGATTTGTTAATTTCTGCTTTTGATCGCCTCAAGCTTCCTTCGGATAAATGGGAACTGACTATTATCGGTGAAGGCAAAGAACGTGCGAATCTTGAATGCCAAATAAATCAGGTGGGGTTGAGTAATAATATTCACTTGGTAGGAAGAATGGGGAAGAATGAAATTGCTAAGATATTATCTTCTTCTGATGTTTTTATCTTTCCGTCACGCTCTGAAAATTTCTCAGTTGCCGTTTTAGAGGCTTTGTGTCTTGGCATGCCTGTAATTGCTTCTATATGTGGTGGTATTAAAGAATGTGTAAATTCTAGTAATGGATTATTATTTCCTGTAGAAGACATAGGAGCTTTATCTATAGCTATTAATACGATGTATGAGAATTGTCATCAATATGATCGCAAAAAGATTATGACTGATAACTGTGCTCGTTTCACTCCTTCTGTAATAGCTAGGCAATTAACAGATGTGTTTAATGAAGTAGTTATTAAGAAATGATGAACTTAATTGTCATAGGAGTATATGGAATGGGGTGTATACTCTATTTAAATGTTTTAAAAAGAATAATGTTTCTATGAGGAGACTTTTAAATAGTTACATAATGAGATTATTAGAAAATAAAATAACATTGATAACAGGTGCAGGACGTGGAATAGGGCGAGTAATAGCTGAACAATTCGCTAAAGATGGCGCTACTGTTTATGTCAATGATCTACAAGAAGGGGATATGGCAACTTGGGCAGATGATTGTGCTTCAAGGAATGGTGTTAAAGTAGTACCTGTTTGTTTTGATGTGACAGACAGTGCTGCTTTAAAGGCCGGCTTGATGTCTATTTATAAGGCAGAAGGACGTATTGATTGTGTGGTGAACAATGCCGCTATCATAGCTAATCAGAAATTAGGTATGGTGACTAAGCCTTTATTGGAGAAAATGTATGCGGTTAATGTTTTTGCCGTAGTAGATATACTTCAGATAACGTCACGCTTAATGGCTCGTAATGGTGGTGGTAGTTTTGTGAATATTGCTTCTATTACAGGTGTGGCTGGAAGCCCGGGACAGGTGGCTTATAGCTCTTCTAAAGGTGCTGTAATAGCGATGACTAAGTCTGCTGCTAAGGAATTATCTCCCTTAAATATAAGGGTTAACGCCGTGGCTCCCGGTATTATTGAGACTGAACGTTTCAAGGAGCTGTATGAGAGTGATGGTGATAAAATTGATCAACGCATTTCTCGTATAGCTCTTGGCAGATTAGGTACACCGCAAGATGTGGCAAACGCAGTATCATTCCTTGCCTCAGACCGTGCGAGCTATATATCAGGACACATTTTAGGCGTAGATGGTTGTGCCTCAATTTAATTTTGGTTTTGTATGTTTTTGAATATAGATAAGAAAGATCCAAATACTTTAGCTGTCATTGATGACAGTGGCGAACGATTAACATATGGTGATCTGTGTGATAAGGCAAAAGAGTTTTCTGAGGCACTTCCTTATAGGACGCTCATATTTATCCTTGCCGAGAATTGTAATGGGGCGCTTTTAGGATATATCTCTGCGTTAAGTAACGGTGTTGTTCCGCTTATTATTTCCAATAATACGGAGCAATCTTTGTTTGATACGCTTTATGGGAAGTATCAACCGGAATTTCTTTGGCTTCCAACTAATAAAATAGCAGGTTTTAATCTTAAAGATACTCTTTACTCAACTAATGGTTACTCGTTAGTACGAACAGGGTTTGATACACCCAATTTGTATGAGGATTTATCTTTATTACTTCCTACCTCTGGCAGTACAGGTAGCCCTAAGTTGGTAAGGCATAGCTATCGTAATATAGAGGCAAACGCTGAAAATGTCATGAACCTATTTGGCTTAACATCATCAGAGCGAGCTATGGCGGCTTTGCCTATGCACTATACGATGGGGCTTTCTGTTATCGCAAGCCATTTATATGCCGGAGCTACTTTGTTGCTTTGTGGTAAATCTTTGCTTGATCCCGTATTTTGGAATATGCTTAGGGATGGTGCCACTAGCTTTACAGGTGTGCCTTATAGTTTTGAATTGCTTGCGAAGTTGCGTTTCTTCCGAATGAATTTACCTGAACTTAAAATCATAACACAAGGAGGAGGAAAGCTGACTGAGGATATGTGGTTGCAACTGTCAAGTTATGCTATTAACAATGGAAAGAGGTTTATAGCAACGTATGGACAGAGTGAATGCACAGCACGTATGGCATATCTTCCGGCTGAACTCGTTTCAACTAAAGTTTGCAGTATAGGCATCGCTGAACCCGGAGGACAACTCTCCATAATAGATAATGATGGGAATGAGACGTTTGAAGGCGAGGCTACTGGAGAGATGGTATATAGAGGTGAGAATGTCACTTTAGGATATGCTACCAGCAAGGAGGATTTGTTGAAGGGAGATGAGAATCATGGAATCATGCATACGGGCGATTTAGCTAGGAGAGATGCTGATGGCTGTTATTTTATAGTAGGTCGCTTGAAGCGTTTCTTGAAGATATTTGGTTTGCGAATAGGTCTTGATGAGGTCGAGAATTTGATTCGTGGGAAATATGGTACGGATTGTTATTGTAGCGGTGATGACGAGTATCTGCTTGTCAAATTGACTAACGCAAGTGCTGCTAATGAGATTCCCGCATTTATAGAAGAGAAGACGCATTTGTTTTATCAAAGGGTGAAAGTGGAAATAGTTGATAAGATACTGAGGAACGAGGCAGGTAAAGTTATTAATCAATAAAAATTTTAATTATGACAAATATAGAAAAGTTGAATGAGATATTTTGTGAGGTATTTAATGTTGAAAGCACAGCATTAAGTGACAACTTTAACAAGGATAGCGTTGACGGCTGGGATAGTGTCCACCAACTCAGTCTAGTAGCGGCATTGGAAGATTCTTTTGATATAATGTTGGATCCGGAGGATATTATCGGGTGTACCTCATATTCTGGAGCCAAAAATATATTAAAAATGTATGATATTCAATTATAACTTTTATGAGAAATCTAATTATTATTGGCGCAGGAGGTATGGGCCGTACAATCTATGATATGGCTCTTGAAAATAATGGGTATCTAAAAGATTTTCAAATTAAAGGTTTTATTGATGATGATATTCATCAGTTAGATAGGTTTGGAAATTATCCTCCAATTATTTCTACTATTTTAGAGTATGAGCCTGATAAGGATGATATATTTGTTTGTTCTATTGGTGGAGAATCACGACGCAAGTGTATGGAACAAATGATTAATCATGGAGGTGAATTTATAACTATGATTCATCCATCATCTCGTATTGGTACTAATGTATACATAGGAAAGGGTACATATATAGGTGCGTATACAATTGTAGCAGCTGACGCATATATCGATGATTATAATTTTATTCAATCTCATACGATAGTAGGCCATGATGTTCAAATAGGCAAGTGGAATAGGATAGACTCATATGTGATGATTGTTGGTGGAACAACTATTGGAGAGGGATGCATGATTCATACTCGTGCAATGATTAGTCACAATGTACATGTAGGCAATGATGTACATGTCGGAGCTTCTAGTTTAGTTATTAATGATGTTGAATCAGGGATTACTGTTTTTGGAACTCCCGCTAGAAGGATAAAATAGAGTTCCGTATTTTTTCTGTGAATTTTAATGGATTAATTGTAAGCACTCTAAATCCGGACTGTGAAGTGAAAGATTTACCTTCAGATCAAGCATAGAATATTTTTGTGAATATTATTTAATGGTGTTTATCAAGAAAATAATATATAGCTTCCTATTTTGGCTAGTCTTTGCCACAAAGACTGGCTATGACAAAGGCTTCCTAAGCCGCAAGCTTACCACTTGTCAAGCCTCAAGTTTACGAGTAGGTAAGTTATTCCTTGGGAAGCCATATATAGTGTCACTTGAAAGCGATAAAAAGGTGCATCGGGAATTATTTGAACTTAATAAAATCACATTGGCAACAAGCTATTATTAAAATTAAATCATTTATAACATAACTCGGTTTAGAGCACTTTAAAGTGCCCTTTCAAGGTGGTATGCCCTAAATTGAGAATTTAAATCTATATTTTATTATGTATTTGATATTCAAACGATTGATTGATGTTTTGGTCTCATTGGTTATCCTTTTGTTTTTATTCCCATTTTTGATATTAGTTGTCTTTTTGATAAAAATAGATTCAAAAGGACCTATTTTCTATTTGCAAAGTAGAGTGGGTAAAAATGGACATCTTTTTAAAGTATATAAGTTTCGTACTATGACTAATAAGCAGAGAGATCCTAATGCTAAGCAAACATTTTGGGATGACCCTGATATAACTAGGATAGGTGGTTTATTAAGACGTTTTAAAATTGATGAGTTACCTCAAATATGGAATGTATTTGTCGGGGATATGTCATTGGTTGGACCTCGTCCAGCTTTGCCTAGTTTATATGAAAAGTATGGTGACTTAGCAAATAAACGGTGTTGTGTTAGGCCGGGGATGACCGGATGGGCTCAAGTGAATGGAAATATCTATTTACCTTGGGAAAAGCGTTTGCTTTTGGATAGTGAATATGTTGATCGTATATCGTTTATGTTTGATTTGAGAATTTTAGTTAAAACAGTTGCGATCGTTTTACTTGGAGAAGATAAATTTATAAAGAAATGAGAGTTGGGGTAATAGGCAGTGTAGGCAGTAGTTTGTTGACATTGCAAAAGCTGGTTGAATATTCATTTAATATTGTTGGAGTTTGGGGCTATGAGCCTCATTCTACTTTAAATGTAAGTGGGTATTGCTCAATGCGTAAGTTGGCCGAGGATAATAAAATATCTTATTATCCTTTTGTGAAAATAAATTCTAACGATATTAAAGAACAAATTAGAAAGTCTTCGGTAGATATTCTTTTTGTGGTTGGTCTATCACAGTTGATAGATGAGGATATTATTAGAATGCCTAGGTTTGGATGCGTAGGTTTTCATCCTACAAAGTTACCGAAAGGACGAGGTCGTGCTCCTATGGCATGGCTTATTCTTGATAGAGGAGAGGGCGCTGCTACATTTTTTAAAATAGATACGAAGGCTGATGAGGGTGATATATTTGTGCAGGAACCTTTTTGTATAGATGATAAGGATGATGCTTCTTCAATTGGCATCAAGTTGAAGGAGGCTATGGTACGGGCTTTGGATCGTTGGCTTCCTTCTTTATCTTCTAGTGGGTTAAAAGGTATCCCACAGGATGAAAAGGCAGCGACTTATTATGCTAGGCGTGCCCCATTGGATGGTTGTATAGATTGGTCGAATACGGCAAAAGATATTGATCGTTTGATTAAGGCAAGTACTTCGCCTCATCCCGGGGCTTTCTCTTTCTATGGTAATAATAAGGTTCTGATATGGAAATCTAATTATTATGCTTCTGGATATGCGAAAGGTGTTATTGGCCGTGTAGTGAATTTCAATAATGATAATCCTGTTGTTCAAACAGCTGATGGTTATGTTGAATTGGTGAAATATAACATGGTTGATTATTTGGATAGACCAGTCGATGAGCATTTGGTTGTAGGTTCTAGATTAGGTTATTATGATCAACATGAGATTTTCCGTTTGCGGAATGAGATAGAAATGATAAAGCAAGATTTAACGTTGTTGAAAAATGAAAAATAATGTTTTGTTTATCGCACCTCATGCGGATGATGAAATATTGGGCTGTGGGGCAACTATTTATAAGATGATACAAGAAGGTCATAATGTGTATGTGCTGATTATGACAAATGCCAGTAAATCTGATCCAAATATTTTTTCCGAAAAAGGTATTCAGTGTGTTAGAACAGAGGCACTGGAGGCTCATCGGTTACTGGGTGTAAGACAGACCTTTTTCTTTGATTTTCCGGCTCCTGCATTAGATCAATATCCAGGTTATATCATGTCTCGTGAAGTTTCAAAATGTATATCCGAAAATCAAATAGATACAGTGTTTATTCCCCATAGAGGAGATATACATAAAGATCATCGGATGGTCTTTGACAGTGTATTAGTCGCTTGTCGTCCTGTTGGAGATTATACGGTTAAGCGAGTTTATACCTATGAAACGTTATCTGAAACGGAATGGGCTGCTCCTTATGCGGATGATGCTTTTATTCCCACGGTATTCATTCCTTGTAGTCAAGATGGAATAAAAATGAAATTGAGAGCGATGGAGTGTTATCAATCTCAACTAAGGCGGTTCCCTAGTTCTCGTTCTTTAGAGGCTTTGGAAGCTTTGGCGAAATATAGAGGTGCTACAATTAGCGTAGAAAGAGCTGAGGCTTTTATGCTGATCCGAAGTATTTTCTAAAATCACAATAATAATGAATAAACGAATTTATCTTTGCCTTGCTCACATGAGCGGCAAAGAACAACTGTATATCAAAGAGGCCTTTGATACGAACTGGGTCGTACCTCTAGGTCCGAACGTGAATGGATTCGAGAAAGATCTGGAGGAATTCGTGGGTGAAGGTAAACATGTGGTGGCTCTGTCTGCCGGTACTGCCGCGGTGCATCTGGCGTTACTTGCCTGTGGCGTGAAGCCGGGGGATGAGGTGCTGGTACAGAGCTTTACCTTCTGTGCTTCCTCGCATCCGATCACTTATTTGGGGGCTACGCCTGTGTTCGTGGACTCGGAGGCGGATACTTGGAATATGGACCCTGTGTTGTTGGAAGAGGCGATTCAAGATCGTATCGAGAAGACGGGGAAAACACCGAAAGCGATTGTTCCCGTTGCCTTATATGGGATGTCTTATAAGGTGGATGAGATTATGGCGGTCGCTGATCGGTATGGGATTCCGGTCATTGAGGATGCGGCGGAGGGTTTTGGCTCTCGTTATGATGGACGTATGTTGGGTACGTTTGGAAAATATGGGGTGCTGTCGTTCAATGGGAATAAGATGATTACGACCAGTGGCGGTGGTGCGTTGATTTGTCCGGACGGGGAGGCTAAGCGGGAGATCATGTTCTACGCTACGCAGGCTCGGGAGGCTTATCCGTATTACCAGCATGAGCGGATCGGGTATAATTATCGGATGTCGAATATTTGTGCGGGTATCGGGCGTGGTCAGATGACGGTAGCTGACGCTCATGTGGCTCATCATAAGCATACGTGTGATTTATATCGGGAGCTGTTGAAGGATGTGAGAGGGATCACCTTGCATGAGAATCCTTCCGGTCGTTTTGATAGTAACTATTGGTTGAATACGATTGTCTTGGATCCTTTATTGAGGGTGAAAGGGCAGGAGAATGCTTATCAAGCAACGGTACAAGGTGCTGTTGGTGGTGCGGGCGGTGTGACTCACGCGGCGGTTAACGCACATACGGATTGCGAGCCGAATGCCAATGTCGAGGCGATGCGTATGGGACTTGACGCGATGGGTATAGAATCCCGTCCTTTGTGGAAACCGATGCATAAGCAACCTGTCTATAAGGATTGCCCGGCTTATGTGAATGGGGTGAGCGAATCTTTGTTTAAGGTTGGCTTGTGCTTGCCTTCCGGTCCGTATGTGACGGATCGGGATATTGAGTATATCGTTGGAGGTATAAGGGGCTTGATTGAGCGTTGATTTTAACAGCTATTCCATGAGTTAAATTCGTTTTACTGTGTAGGCCTAAGTAGAGGCTAATCATAAAGATTTTATTTTTGTTACGAGGAGGGTGTGTCATTTTGATGCACCTTTTTTTGTGTTTGGTAGAAAGTTGCAAGTTGAACAATGTGGACGCTTTGTTCTTGCCATGTGACTATGTTCGTCGTTATGGAGACGGCAAGGATGCTGAGATAACAAAGCCGTCTCAAACAGCCGCTTAATTGTTAAAGAATAAGAAATCTGAATTTTGTTCAGAAAAACTGGTATGGTTAACCTGTTGATAAATACTGGGTACGCTGTATTGGTGGTTCACGCTTGCAAAAAAAGTAGACTAAATACTGTATTATAATCAATAATGATTATATTTGTTTCTGTAAAAGAAAAAGATTATGGATACAACGGTGAAAATAGCGGATAGTTATATAAATTTATTGTCTTCGTTTAGCGATGAGATAAAGTTGCGTGTCATTCGTAAGCTTTCAGAGAGCCTTTTGAGGGGTAAAAAGAAAGAGACATCCATACAAGATTCGTTTGGCGCTTGGGATGATGACAAAAGTGCAGAAGAGATTATTGCTGAAATTAATAAAGCACGTGTTTTGGGAACGCGATCTATTGAATCTTTTGACGAATGAGGCGTTATCTTTTAGATACCAACATATGTATCTTCTATATGAAAGGGAAATTTCATTTAAATGAGAAGATTGATGATAAAATGAAGCGATATTGCTTTATTTCTGAAATTACTATTGCCGAACTTCTATATGGAGCTACTTGCTCAAATCGAAAGGATAAAATGTTGAAAGAGGTAGAATCTTTTATCTCGCAGTTTACAGTTTTACCAATTTACGGTTCTTTGCTTATGTTCGCTGAACTAAAAAGCACATTGAGATCTCAAGGACTTTTAATAGATGATTTTGATTTGTTGATTGGAGCTTCTGCCGTAGCAAATGATTTGATTTTAGTTACAGAAAATGTAAAGCACCTAGAACGTATTCCTCATCTTAAAATAGAGAATTGGATTGATAGAGCGAAGATTTAATTGATAATCTATTCATTTAATTAAAGTTACTTCATGATAGGAAAGATATAATGGAGCAAGTAGCTATTGCCGCTCGAGAAAGTTCACTTAGAGCGGAGATGGAACTGAAACGAAGAATGCAGGAAGTGAGAGAAAAACTGAAGATATATAGATCGAACGAATCTAAATAGTGATTTGTAATGAAAGAGAAACGCCCTACACTTTGTATTGTTGCTGGTCCTAATGGATCAGGAAAAACTTCTACTACTGAACAATTATAATTATGCCCCCGTCTTTCTTTCCCTTAGGGTGGATGAGAGAGACGGGGGCTTTTTTATGCTTCTAAACATGGAATGATAATTGGTTGGGATTTGGATAATCGCTAACTTGTCGGCGCTGAATCCGTGAAATTCCTTGCAGATTGTAAGCACCTACTAAATCATTCACGTTATGGAAATACATCTTGATAACTATTTGCCGGAATATCCTTCCTTCGTTTCCGGTATTCGCCGTGCTCCCGATCGCGGCTATTCGCTTACGCCCGCTCAAACAGAAACGGCATTGATGAACGCGCTTCGTTACATCCCTGTTGAATTACATGAGAAGCTAGCTCCTGAGTTCATGGAGGAATTATTGACCCGGGGACGGATCTATGGTTATCGCTACCGTCCGCAGGGAGACCTGAAAGCGAAGCCTATCTCTGAATATAAAGGTAAATGTATCGAGGGAAAGGCCTTTCAAGTAATGATCGATAATAACCTCTGCTTTGATATCGCTTTGTACCCTTACGAGTTGGTTACGTATGGCGAGACTGGGCAGGTCTGCCAGAATTGGATGCAATATCGTTTGATTAAGAAGTATTTGGAGGAGCTGACCGAGGAGCAGACCTTGGTGATTGAATCTGGGCATCCTCTGGGATTGTTTCATTCTAAGCCGGATGCCCCACGGGTGATTATCACGAACTCCATGATGGTGGGAATGTTCGATAACCAAAAGGATTGGCATATCGCCGCCCAGATGGGAGTCGCTAATTATGGACAGATGACGGCCGGAGGTTGGATGTATATCGGCCCGCAAGGTATCGTACACGGTACGTTTAATACATTGTTGAATGCTGGACGTAAGAAATTAGGGATTCCACAAGATAAGGATTTGCGAGGCTATCTGTTTGTATCTTCCGGTTTAGGAGGAATGAGTGGCGCTCAACCTAAAGCCGCCGTGATTGCCGGTGCTGCCAGTATAATCGCCGAGGTAGACGCTTCCCGTATCGAGACACGCCGATGCCAAGGATGGGTCCAGTATGTGACGGATGATATGGGGAAAGCTTTCTCCTTAGCCGACGAGGCGATTCGTAAGAAAGAACCGATCTCTATCGCTTTTCATGGCAATATCGTGGATTTATTGGAATATGCCGATAAACAGGGGCTTTCCATCGACCTTTTGAGTGATCAGACCTCGTGTCATGCGGTCTATGAAGGTGGTTATTGCCCGGTAGGCGTGACGTTTGAGGAACGTACGGAATTATTGGCTCATCACCGGGAAGACTTTTGTGCTTTGGTCGATAAAACGTTGAAGCGACATTTCGAGGTGATCAAGCGTCTGGTTGCCCGGGGTACCTATTTCTTTGACTATGGGAACTCCTTCATGAAAGCGATCTATGATGCCGGTATACATGAGATTTCCCGTAACGGTGTGGATGAGAAAGATGGTTTTATATGGCCTTCTTATGTGGAAGATATCATGGGGCCGGAATTATTTGATTATGGGTACGGTCCTTTCCGCTGGGTATGTTTAAGCGGTAAGCCGGAAGATTTGATTCGCACGGATCATGCGGCTATGGCGTGTATCGATCCGACTCGAAGAGGGCAGGATATGGATAATTATAATTGGATACGTGACGCGGAGAAGAACCGTTTGGTGGTGGGTACGCAAGCCCGGATCTTATATCAAGACGCTGAGGGGCGCTTGAAGATCGCCCTTGAGTTTAACCGAATGGTACGTGATGGGGAGGTAGGCCCGATTATGTTGGGACGAGACCATCATGACGTGAGCGGTACGGATTCTCCATTCCGTGAGACCTCTAATATACGGGACGGAAGCAATGTGATGGCTGATATGGCGGTGCAGTGCTTCGCTGGAAATGCCGCCCGGGGTATGAGCTTGGTCGCTCTTCATAATGGTGGAGGAGTTGGTATCGGTAAGGCGATAAACGGAGGTTTCGGTATGGTTCTCGATGGTAGTGAGCGGGTGGACGAGATACTTCGCTCTGCTATGATATGGGACGTGATGGGGGGTGTCGCTCGTCGCTCATGGGCCCGTAACCCGAATGCGATGCGTACGAGCGCTACTTTCAATGAGAACCGTGGCGAACAGTATCATATTACCCTTCCGTATATCCCGGAGAGGGCGTTTATTCATGAAATCGTACAAACATCATTAAATAAAAAGGTATGAGTACTTGGAATAAGATTATGGAATGTGTCCCTAACTTCAGTGAAGGACGGGATCTGGAGAAGATAGATAAGATCGTAGCGCCTTTCCGGGCTAAGACGGGTGTTAAACTGTTGGACTATAGTAATGACGAGGATCATAATCGCTTGGTTGTTACCGTGGTAGGGGAGCCAGTCGCTTTAAAACAAGCCGTATTGGAGGCCATTGGAGTTGCCGTTGAGTTGATCGATTTAAACAAGCATAGCGGTCAACATCCTCGAATGGGGGCCGTAGATGTTGTTCCTTTTATACCGATTCGCGGATGTACGATGGAAGAGGCGATCGCCTTGTCTAAGGAAGTAGGGGAGGAAGTGGGCGCTCATTATGCCGTGCCGGTCTTCTTATATGAGAAATCGGCTTCCGTCCCTTACCGGGAGAATCTGGCTGCGATCCGTAAAGGAGAGTTTGAAGGGATGGCAGAGAAAATCCATCAACCGGAGTGGAAACCTGATTTTGGTCCGGCCGAAAGACATCCGACAGCCGGTACGGTCGCCATAGGAGCCCGCATGCCTTTGGTCGCCTATAATGTGAACTTAGGAACGAATCAATTGCAGATCGCTACGGATATAGCGAAGAAAATCCGTTTCATCGGCGGAGGTTTACGCTATTGTAAAGCGATGGGGGTTGAGTTGAAGGAACGTGGTATCGTACAGGTCTCTATTAATATGACCGATTATACCCGTACGGCCTTGTACCGGGCCTTCGAGTTAGTTCGTATCGAAGCTCGCAGATATGGTGTTCCGGTGGTGGGGAGCGAGATTATCGGCTTGGTTCCTATGGAGGCGTTGATCGATACGGCCTCTTACTATTTGGGATTAGAGGACTTCTCTATGAATCAAGTATTGGAAGCCCGTATTATGGAATAGCGTATGGAGAATAGCAAGATATTAATCAGGAATGCTGCCCAGATCGTCACTTGTCATGGGGATAAGGCACGACGGGGAGCGGAGATGTCTGATTTAGGCGTTATCGAGGATGGAGCCGTAGCGATGTCTGATGGGGTTATTACGCATGTAGGACCTACGGAGGAGGTACTTCGAAACATCCATGCGGAGGATTATTTGGAGATTCGGGCGGAGAACCAAGCGGTGTTACCCGGATTTGTAGATAGCCATACGCATTTTATCTTTGGCGGTTACCGGGAGGAGGAGTTCTCTTGGCGATTGCGGGGAGATAGTTATATGTCGATCATGGAGCGTGGTGGAGGTATCGTGAATACGATGAAAGCTACCCGTGAAAGTGATTTCGATACACTATGGGACAGAGGGGAAGAACGTTTGGATGAGTTATTCTCCATGGGTGTTACCACGGTGGAGGGGAAAAGTGGTTATGGTTTGGATTTGCAAACAGAATTAGTTCAGCTTCGTGTCATGTCGGACCTGAATGAGTCTCATCCGATGGATGTCGTATCGACCTTTTTGGGAGCTCATGCTGTTCCTCCTGAATTTGCCGGTCGTACGGACGATTATGTGGATTATATGATCGAGGAAGTTCTTCCTGCCATACGAGCCGAACATACGGTTACGTTTTGTGATGTGTTTTGTGAGAAAGGCGTTTTCTCGTTAGAACAGAGTGAGCGCTTGCTTCGTGCCGCCCGTCATCATCGTTTTAAATTGAAGATGCATGCGGATGAGATCGTTCCTTTCGGAGGGGCGGAACTGGCGGCCTCCTTGAAGTGTGTAAGTGCTGATCATTTATTACATATATCGGATACAGGCATCAAACGTCTGGCAAGAGCGGGTGTCGTAGCTACCTTACTTCCGCTGACTGCCTTTTCCTTGAATGAGCCGTATGCGCCTGCCCGGAAAATGATAGATGCCGGTTGCGCGGTGGCTTTAGCTTCCGATCTAAATCCGGGAAGTTGTTTTTCGGCCTCGATCCCGATGATGATAGCCTTGGCCTGTATCTATATGAAGATGAGCCCTGAAGAAGCGGTAACGGCATTGACCATTAATGGAGCCGCAGCTGTGGGACGTGCCTCCGAGATTGGAAGTATCAGCGTGGGAAAACGTGCGGACGTGATCTTGCTGAAATACCCGTCTTATAAGTTTCTACCTTATCATGTGGGAATGAATCTCGTGGATACCGTAATTAAGGACGGGGAACTTTATATGATGTAAGATAAGAATTGTTGAATCATTTAAATCAAAATACTATGTTAGCAGACTTGACAATTAAAGATTTTTTGGCGGAAACGGCGGGTAGTGCTCCCGTTCCCGGTGGTGGAAGTATATCTGCCTTGAATGGCGCTATAGCGGCAGCTTTGACAGAGATGGTGGCCCATCTGACTGTTGGCAAAAAGAAATATGCGGAAGTGGAAGGACAAATGAAAACGATCGCTATCGAGGCGGCTTTGATCCGTGAGCGTCTTACTGAATATATTGATAAGGACAGCGAGGCTTATGATCGTGTATTCTCAGCTTTTAAGTTGCCGAAAGAAACGCCTGACGAACAGGTGATCCGTACGAATGCGATACAGAGCGCTACTAAAGAGGCGGCTATTGTTCCGATGAGGGTGGCGGAGGAGATCGGTTCCGTAATGGAGACGATTATCTATGTGGCTCACAAAGGTAATCAGAATGCCGTCACGGATGCTTGCGTGGCGATGATGGCTGCCCGTACTTGTGTATTGGGGGCTTTATTGAATGTCCGAATTAACTTAACGTCCATCCAAGACGAGGTGTTCGTCGGAAAGATGCGGAAGAAAGCGGATGAACTGGAGGCGAACGCTATCCGTGTAGAGCAAAAGTTATTGGATTGGGTGAAGACTAAATTATAGCATATGAGCAATGTCTATTATGTGGGTTCCGAGCCTCTCTCTTTTGAGGGAGTCGAACGGATACTTACTCAAAATATGAAGTTGGAGCTTTCACTCGAGGTGAAGGAGCGCATCCAGCGTTGCCGGGATTACTTGGATCATAAAATCGAGCAGCAGGAGGGGCCTTTGTATGGGATTACTACCGGTTTCGGTTCCTTATGTAATAAGAATATCTCTCCGGACGAATTGAGCACCTTGCAAGAGAACTTGGTGAAAAGTCATGCCTGTAGCGTAGGGGATGAGGTAAGTCCGGTGATCGTCCGTTTGATGATGTTATTGAAAGCGCATGCCCTTTCGTTGGGGCATAGTGGCGTACAGGTGATCACCGTACAACGTATTCTGGATTTTTTCAATAATGACGTGCTTCCGATCGTGTATGATCGTGGCTCTTTAGGTGCTTCCGGTGATTTGGCGCCTCTGGCGAATTTGTTCCTGCCTCTGATCGGCGTGGGTGACGTTTATTATAAGGGCCGCAAACGGGAAGCGATCAGCGTATTGGACGAGTTCGCTTGGAAGCCTGTGAAGCTGAAAAGCAAGGAGGGGTTAGCTTTATTGAACGGTACGCAATTTATGAGCGCCAATGGCGTATTCGCCTTGATGCGTGCGTTTAGCCTGTCCAAGAAAGCGGATCTGATCGCCGCTTTATCTTTGGAGGCTTTCGATGGGCGTATCGATCCTTTCATGGATTGTATCCAGCAGATGCGTCCGCATCCCGGACAAATCGAGACCGGGGCCGCTTTTCGACGGCTATTGGAGGGAAGTGAGTTTATCGCCCGGAAAAAGGAACATGTTCAGGACCCGTATTCATTCCGTTGTATCCCTCAAGTGCATGGGGCTACGAAGGACGCTATCAATTATGTGGCGAATGTCCTGCTTACCGAAGTAAATTCCGTGACGGATAACCCGACGATCTTCCCGGAGGAGGATAAGATTATTTCCGGCGGTAATTTCCACGGTCAGCCCTTGGCGATTTCTTATGATTTCTTGGCGATTGCCTTGGCTGAGTTAGGAAATATATCGGAACGTCGTGTCGCTCAATTGATCATGGGTTTGCGGGGATTGCCTGAGTTCTTGGTCGCTAATCCCGGCCTAAACTCCGGTTTCATGATCCCTCAATATGCGGCTGCTAGTATGGTAAGCCAGAATAAGATGTATTGCTATGCGGCGAGCAGCGATTCTATCGTGTCTAGTAATGGGCAAGAGGATCATGTGAGTATGGGAGCGAATGCGGCGACGAAGTTGTTTAAGATCATGGACAACTTGGATCATATCTTGGCGATCGAGTTGATGAACGCTGCACAAGGAATCGAGTTCCGTCGTCCGGCTAGGACTTCCCCGGTATTAGAGAAGTTCTTGAAGGATTACCGGAAAGAGGTGCCATTTATCGATGAGGATATTATCATGTACACGGAAATACATCGTACGGTGGCGTTTATTCGTAGGAAAGACTTTGTATATTAATGAATATCGTTAATAGAGGTTAGAAATCCAGCTGAATCTCCTATTCGGCTGGATTATTTTGTATTTTCGCCGTCAATCTAAACACAATCGATCTACTTTATGCAAAATGTAACAAATCCTACCGTGAAAACACACGTAGTTTGGCTGGATGTCGTACGCTTGATAGCCATGTTTACTGTTGTTTGCTGTCATTGTACAGACCCGTTTAATTTCTATCCCGGAGATTCTCCGATTATTGGGGATATTAAGTTTTGGGGAGCTGCCTATGGGGCTTTTCTTCGTCCTTGTGTACCTCTGTTCGTTATGATTACGGGAGCCTTGTTGCTACCGGTCCGGGAAGAGACTTCTATTTTCTATAAGAAAAGGATATTGCGTGTATTCTGGCCTTTCTTGATTTGGTCTGTTATTTATAATTTATTTCCTTGGTTTACGGGACTGCTTGGTTTGAGGCCGGAACTTATTCTTGATTTCTTCCCTTATTCGGGAGAAGAGGTGACTCGTCAATCGTTGAGTGTGTCTTTAGGCTATATCGCCCAGATACCGTTCAATTTCTCATTGTTGGATGTACATATGTGGTATATCTATTTACTGATAGGTTTATATCTTTATTTGCCGATCTTCTCCGCTTGGGTCGAGAAAGTTTCGGATAAGGCGAAATTATGGTTTCTGGCAGGTTGGGGAGTGACTTTGTTTATTCCTTATTACCGGGAATTCGTATCTCCTTACATTTGGGGTGGATGCTCATGGAATGAATTCAGTATGCTTTATTATTTCGCCGGGTTTAACGGTTACTTGCTATTGGGGCATTATCTGCGGAATCATGATTGGTCGTTAGGAAAGATCGTTGGGATAGGCATTCCTATGTTTGTCGTAGGCTATGCCATTACTTTCTTCGGTTTCCGCTATACGACCGCTTTGCCTGCTTACACGGAGGAACAGTTAGAGTTATTCTTCTATTATTGTTCTCCCAATGTGGTGATGATGACGATTCCTATCTTCTTACTGGCGAAGAAGGTAAATGTTAAGTCGGATACGATTAAGCGAATGTTGGCGAATTTAACCATATGCGGTTTTGGTATCTATATGGTACATTATTTCTTTACGGGACCCAGCGTGCTGTTGGCGAGAGCCTTGAATATCCCTTTGGGTTTACAGATTCCTGCCGCTTCTGTGGTAGCATTCGCTGTATCTTGGTTGATCGTATTGGGTATCAGGAAGATTTGCGGTAAGAAAGCCAAGTATATTGTGGGCTGAATTTATACGTACGTTCGCGTAGGCTGATACGTATATAGGCGTAGGCCCATGCGAGCGTACGTGTAGGACGATACGTATATACGTGCGAGGCCACACGTATATACGTATAAATCATCTTTATTTCTTGGTTACAATCACTCGCTCTGTCGGAGCCAGATGCTCGTTGCGATAGTCTATTTGCTTGACTACATTCTCGGCCAATTCTTGGAATGCCTTACCTGTGATCGAGTCCGGGTTCAACGCTACCGGCTTACCTTGATCTCCTCCTTCACAGATACTTTGTACGATAGGAATCTGTCCCAGTAACGGCACGTTCAGTTCCTCAGCTAGGCGTTTACAACCTTCCTTTCCGAATATATAATATTTGTTTTCCGGTAATTCCGCTGGGGTAAACCAAGCCATATTCTCGATCAATCCTAAAACAGGGACATTAACCTTATCTCCGGTGAACATGCTGATACCCTTACGAGCGTCCGCTAAAGCAACCTCTTGCGGCGTACTTACCACCACGGCTCCGGTTATCGCTAGTGTCTGTACCATTGTCAAATGGATATCACTCGTTCCGGGAGGTAAATCAACTAAGAAATAATCAAGCTCACCCCAGTTGGCGTCGCCGATCAATTGCTTCAATGCGTTGCTAGCCATTGCTCCACGCCATAGGACCGCGTCGTTTTTATTTACGAAGAAGCCGATGGATAACATCTTGACACCATAATTTTCGGCCGGCTTGATCAGTTCCCTGCCCTCTACCTCTTCCATATAAGGGCGAGCCTCTTCTAGGTTGAACATCTTGGGTTGGGACGGCCCGAATATATCGGCATCCAGCAATCCTACCTTATATCCTTGTAAAGCCAATGCGACAGCTAGATTAGCGGCAACGGTACTTTTACCAACTCCTCCTTTACCGGAAGATACGGCGATAATATTTTTTACTTGCGGTAATAATTTATCCGGTTCCGGGCGAGCTAACTGACGGGCTTTTACCGTGATGTTTCCCTTGATATTCACCTCCGGGCTTACATAGGTTAAGATAGCTGTCTCCGCGGCTTTTACTACGGAGCGGATAAACGGATCATTCGGCTTCTCGAATAATAACGAGAAGGTGACATTCATACCATCGATACGAATGTTGTCTTCTACGAGGCCCATGGAAACGATGTCCTTTCCCGTACCCGGGTAACGAACGTTCTTCAACGCCTCAATAATCAGATTCGGATAGATTGTCATATCTGTTGATTTTTTTTAAGTCATTCTTTTATTTACCAGAAGCCAAAGCGCTTCGTTTACTGCGATTAAAGCTACGATAAGGATCTAACTCTATTTCTACGTCAGGTTCCACCAATCGCTCTCTTTCCTCACAAACAAATTTGATGTATTTGATGTTTAAGCCACGATCTAGCCATTGTTGCTCGTAATAGGTCTTGATGGATAAGATCTCATCCGCCAGATTGGAATGATATAGGTCGTCTGTACTGAACAATACGGGATAATGGTTCGTTTTTACCATCTCGCACGTATAGGTATACATGAAGTTACTGTCCGTTTTTAAATGGATAATACCATCTCCGGAAAGGATTTCCCGATACATTTTCATAAAACGGGTTCCGGTCAGACGCTTGTTGACCTTTTTCATTTGAGGGTCTGGAAATGTGATCCAGATCTCGGCTACTTCGCCTGGAGCGAAGAAATAGGAAATCAATTCGATACTCGTACGTAGGAAAGCCACGTTCTTCATCCCGGTTTCCAGCGATTCTTTCGCGCCGGTCCACATACGTGCTCCCTTGATATCGACACCAATAAAATTCTTATTTGGGAAAAGCTTTCCCAAACCTACGGTATATTCCCCTTTTCCACATCCCAATTCCAAAACAATAGGATGGTCGTTCTTGAAAAAACGTTCATGCCACTGTCCTTTCATGTCAAACCCTTTTTCTTGTAGGGCGGCGAAAGGGTATTGGAATACGTGCGGATAGCCCGCCATATCGTCAAACTTAGCTAATTTATTCTTTCCCATGTCGCGAAGATAATACTTAAAAAAATGCTTTTTACGTTTTTTCTACTGTTTTAGATAGGGGTTTTTTATACGTTGGCGAGTCTTTTGAACATATAGGCTGTCAGAAGTTTTATTTGAAAGTGGAGTTGTAACGAATAAAAAAGGATATGTTGAGAGTATTTTTTAGACGCCCGATATTTAAGAATCCGAGGTTTGTCGGATTTGTTTGGTTTGCGACGGCCCTTGTCGCTTGCTTATTGAAATTACCTGTGGGAAGGACTTATAATAACTTTATGATTTATAGGGCTTCCTTTTTCCATGCGTTAGAGTTGAAAGACCTTTATATATATTATCCGAATGAATACCACGACCGGTTTTTATACGGGATCCCTTTTACGGCTATAATAGCGCCTTTCTCCCTCTTCTCTCCTTATATCGGGATGTTGCTATGGTGTCTCGCGAATAGCTTGTTGCTTTATATGGCTATCCGTAAACTCGGATTGGCGGATTGGAAACAGGCGTTTGTCATTTGGGTATGCTTGAATGAGTTGTTTACGTGTGTTCTTATGCAGCAATTTAACATAGCCATAGCCGGCATGATTTTATTCTCGTTTATTTTTATTGAGCGGAAACAGGAGTTTTGGGCGGCGCTAATGATCGTCTTGGGTACGATGACTAAGATTTATGGCATTGTCGGTCTTGCTTTCCTGTTATTCTCAAAACGCCGGATCGCCTTTTTGAAAGGACTTATTTTCTGGGGCATAGTCTTGTATGTTCTTCCGATGTTATATACATCTCCTCAATATGTGGCAAGTCAATACGTGAAATGGTATGAGGTACTTCTCGATAAGAATGTAGAGAATTTATTTACCCCTTATACAAATATCTCTTTGTTGGGAATGGTTCGTAAGATATCGGGAGTCAATACGTATAGTGATCTCTGGTTGGTTATCCCCGGGCTACTTTTATTTATTGCTCCTTATTTTAGGATAAATCAATATGATAACAGGCGGTTCCGCATGCATTTTCTTTGCTCTACTCTTTTGTTCATGGTCCTTTTTAGCTCCGGAACAGAGAATAGCGGATATTTGGGAGCCATGATAGCCGTCTGCCTTTGGTATATAGGTACGCCTACCCGTAAGACGACTCCTGGCTTGAATACGGTACTATTCGTTTTCTGTTTTATTCTGACATCCCTTTCCCCTACAGATATATTTCCCTGTTATATCCGGAAAATGTATGTTATTCCTTATGCGTTGAAAGCACTTCCTTGTGTGTTGATCTGGTTTAAGATCGTATGGGAGCAATTGACATTGGATTTTTCAGAGCCGCTTCATCGGCCGAAGACTCTCCCGGGTAAAGAGGAGGCGATCGACCTTATCTTGCCTTGTTATAACCCACAAGAAGGCTGGGAACGTCTGATGATCGAGAAACATGCGGAATTGGTAAAGATGCTTAAAGGCCGCTCATTCCGTTTTATCGTCGTGAATGACGCTTCGAAGAGAGGATTTACGAAGGATGCGGTGGGACGTCTTCTGGAGGCTCTCCCTGATACGATGATCGTAAGTTATGATACGAATAAGGGAAAAGGAGCCGCTGTTAGGGCTGGCTTGTCTCATTCCACCTCATCTATTACTTTATATACGGACTATGATTTCCCGTATGAGACGGATTCTATCTGCCGGATGGTAGAATGGTTGGAATCGGGATATGATGTCGTTATCGCCGTGCGGAATCATACTTATTATACCCATTTAAGTACTCGAAGAAAGATTATGAGTTATGCTTCCCGTATATTGAATTTTACGCTTCTAGGATTAACGCATACGGATGCTCAAGGAGGTTTGAAAGGTTTTAACCAGCGGGGAAAATCGTTCTTGGCCTCAACTCAGGTGAATCGCTTTTTATTTGATACGGAGTTTATTTATAAGGCTTCGCAGGAGTCGGATGTACTTATTAAAGACATGCCCGCTGATTTGCGGGATAACGTTCATCTTCCCAATATGCGTCGTGGAGTCCTTGCGGAAGAATTAAAGAACTTATTTTTAATCGCTTGGAGAGGGTAGGAAGATTACAGGATTGTTAATAACCCTGTTGAAAACCCTGTGAATAACGGAAAAAGAACAAAAGAAAAAAGAGATACCTATTAATAGGTATCTCTCTTTTTGCTCTTCCTCTTGGACTTGAACCAAGGACCCTCTGATTAACAGTCAGATGCTCTAACCAACTGAGCTAAGGAAGAATCAGTTTTTAACTTTTTAATCTCTATATGAAAACTCTTTTCGCTCTTCTTCTTGGACTTGAACCAAGGACCCTCTGATTAACAGTCAGATGCTCTAACCAACTGAGCTAAAGAAGAATGTTTTTCAGTCTTTCCCGATGTCTTTTCGCTCTTCCTCTTGGACTTGAACCAAGGACCCTCTGATTAACAGTCAGATGCTCTAACCAACTGAGCTAAGGAAGAATTTTTTGCTCTTTCAAAGGTTATTCCGTAACCCCTTTCTGAAATTGCACTGCAAAAGTACGGGGTATTTTCGAAATATGCAATATCTTTGCGAAAAAAATTACGAAAAAATGAATACAATAGGTTTAGGAAACGCTTTGGTTGACGTTTTATTGAGGCTTGAAAATGATGATGTCCTATCGGAAATCGGTATACAGAAAGGAGCTATGGATATGATTAACAGGGAACAAATGATCGCTATCCGTACAACTTTAGCTGGCTTGCCACGTACGCAAACCCCGGGAGGATCTGTCTGCAACACGATGCGTTCGATGTCTTCTTTAGGGGCGAATTCCGGTTTTATCGGTAAGATCGGGGATGATTCGATCGGCGGATTTTATGAGGATGCGTTGGAAAAAGCGGGTGTCACTTCCTATTTTATCAAGACGGATGGACTTACAGGTAGCTGTACGGTGATGATTTCTCCGGATGGGGAACGTACGATGGGGACTTTCCTTGGCCCGGCCCCGACAATAACCCCGGATGAGATCACCGAGGAGATGCTAAGTAAATATCAATGTATTTATATAGAAGGTTACTTGCTCGTAAACGAGCCGTTGGTTCGTTCTACGATGGAGAAGGCTAAAAAGTTGGGCTTGAAAGTAGCGCTGGATTTGTCGAACTTCAATATCGTGAATGCTTTTAAAGGAATGCTGGAGGATATCATTCCTAAATATGTGGATATTTTGTTCTCTAATGAGAGTGAGGCTGAGGCTTTTACCGGGCAAAAGGCTGCTGAGGCCGTACATACCTTGTCTGAGTTGGTAGAGGTCTCATTGGTCACTTTGGGAAAGGAAGGTGCCTTGATCGGTAGTCATGGTCAATTTTATTCTGTCCCGGCTGAGGGGGGCAAGCCTGTTGATACGACTGGCGCCGGTGATAACTTCGCCGCCGGATTCTTATACGGTCAATCCATAGGAGCGTCTTTGGTACAATCCGCACGCATCGGATCGATGCTGGCGGGCTATGTGATCGACGTGGTTGGCCCGGAGATTCCGTATGATAAATGGGAACAAATAAAGTTAAAAGTAAAAGGGATATTGGCTTAGGCGGCGTATTATTCCTTACATTTATGCCGTTAATTAACTAAATATTGTATGTACAGATTGGTTCAACGAAGAGGAATTATAGGTTTATTTTGCTTGCTGTTCGTCGCAAGTAGCGTAGTGCCGGGATGGGCGCAAAAAGATAACCGCTTTGAGGTGAGTAAGAACCTAGACATTTTCAATTCTTTATTGAAAGAAGTAGAGATGTTCTACGTGGATTCAGTGGATGTGGATAAAACCGTTCAGCGGGGAATCGAGGCAATGTTGGCTGGTTTAGATCCTTATACGGAATACTATCCTGAGCAAAAAACGGAGGAATTGAGTCTGATGACGACCGGCGAATACGGAGGTATCGGTTCCTTGATCCGTCAGCGTAACAACGAGGGAGGCGTGATGATTGCCGAGCCTACCGAGGGAATGCCGGCCGATTTAGCGGGTCTGAAGCCGGGCGATCTGATCTTGGCGATCGATACGATCGATGTTTCCAAGGCGACAAACTCCCGGGTCAGCGAGTTGTTGAAAGGTGTTCCGAATACGAAGATGGTTTTGACGATCCAACGTCCGGGCGAGAAGAAACCCCGGAAGTTCGAGATTACCCGTAAGCAGATCACGACACCTCAAGTTACTTACTACGGGGTTAAGAATGACAGTATCGGTTATATTTATCTAAAGGCATTTACTATCAAGAGTGCTCAAGAGGTGAAAGAGGCATTCTTGGATTTAAAGAAAAATCATAATATTAAGTCTTTGGTACTGGATTTGCGCGGTAACGGCGGCGGTGTGCTGGAAGGTGCCGTACAAATCGTAGGTATGTTCGTACCGAAAGGCAGCGAGGTGCTTTCAACGAAAGGAAAGATCAAGCAATGGGATCGTACGTACCGAACCTCTACGGAGCCTTTGGATACGGTAATGCCGTTGGCTATATTGATCAATGGAGGTACGGCTTCCGCCGCTGAGATCGTATCGGGATCTTTGCAGGATATGGATCGTGCCGTGTTGGTGGGACAACGTTCGTTTGGTAAGGGGTTGGTGCAAGCTCCTCGTGACCTGCCTTATAATGGGAAAGTGAAAATCACGATGAGTAAATACTATATCCCGAGTGGCCGTTGCATCCAGCAAATCGATTATTCGCACCGGAAAGAGGATGGTAGCGTGGCTGCTATTCCGGATAGCTTGACTTCCGTATTCTATACGTCCAAGAAGCGTCCGGTTCGTGATGGTGGTGGCGTACGTCCGGAGTTTGAGGTGAAGGAGCCGAAAGTGCCTACCATGATGTATTATTTGGCGGCGGATACGGTCTTGTTCGACTTCGTTACGGATTGGGCACAAAAGCATAAGACAATCGCTCCTATCGAGGAATTTACGGTTTCCGATGAGGATTTCGAAGCTTTGAAGCAATACGCCAAGTCCAAGAATTTCACGTATGACCGCCAAAGCGAGAAAGTATTGAGGAACTTGAAAGAAGTGGCTGAGTTCGAGGGGTATCTGGAGGAGGATTCTACTGCGTTCAAGGAATTAGAGGCTAAGCTGACTCCGAATCTGGAAAAAGATTTCGATCGTTTCAAGGATGAGGTGAAACGAGTAATGGCCGCCGAGATCGTAAAACGTTATTATTACCAACGAGGAGAGTTGCAAGAAAGCTTGAAAGATGATCTTGTATTGGAGAAAGCGTTGGAGGTATTGGGCGATCCGGATTTATACAGGCGTACATTGAGCGTGCCGGTTGAGTTGGAAGCGGCCACCAAGGGTACCGAATAGGCGGGTTTCTGCCGATGCCCATTCAAAGGGCCTTACAATGCCCATTCAAGCGAGCTTACGATGCCCATTGTCAGCTCCCTTGAATGGGCATCGTGCTTTTCCCTCTTTCGCCAGTCTGTTTGGGGGCTTTGAAGCGGATATGCAATACGACCAATTCCGAGACGGTTCCCACCCGATAAGGAGGTCCTGCTATACCAATGCCGGAAGATACATAGAATTGCGTAGGTCCTTTCTTATAATATCCGTACGGGCATTCATACACAAGTTTCATCAGTAGGGGATAAGGCCATAACTGCCCGTTATGCGTATGTCCGTGCAGTCCCAAATCCACCCCATTCATATTCATCTCGGCGAACGACCAAGGTTGATGATCCAAAACGATAATCGGTTTGCCGGTATCCACCCCTTCCATTAACGAATGAAGCGATTTTCGTTTCTTATGGATGAAATCATCCCTCCCTATCAAATAAAAAGTTGAGTCCGGTTGGACCACCGAGTCTATTAGTAGCGTACCTCCGGTCTTTTGCAGCCAACGATATTTGGCGTTCCGGTTTGCCCGGTATTCATGATTCCCGTAAACGATATATACGCCCAACGGAGCTTTTAATTGTTTTAAATCATCCTCGATGTGGGCGTTTTCCGCAAACCGGGATTCATAATCCATGATATCCCCCGCTAATACCACCATATCCGGATGCTGTGCGTTGCTGAGTGCCACATATTTTTGTACCAAGTCCTTCCCGATAACCTCTCCGATATGTAAGTCGCTCATCATGACAATAGTCAGACTATCCCGATCCCCCGCGGCTTTGGGCAACGTGATATATACGTTCTTAACAATCGGATTCATTACCGTATGGTATGCGTGAATCATTAAACCGGTAACACCGAATACGATAAGAAAAAACAGGGTTAGCTTGGTTTGCTGCCAATGCCCTTTCATCCATTTGGGGAACCATGGCTTGATACGTTGGGAGAGCCTGATCAACTCAAGTACCAAGAGAGATAAAGTGATATAAATGGACGCTATATACCAAGTGTTACAGATGTATTGGATCGTGATTATCACGTTATCAGGTAGTTCATTCCTAAAAATAAATCCGAAAAAATAAAGCGATAGTTCGAGTACGAAAAACAAGATAAAAGGAATCCGGCAACTTTTCTTAGGAGGAAGCGCTTGATATCCTCTCCAGAAAATATACGGATTTAGTAATAGCTGCGCTACGATCGATTGAATAAATACTTTCATCTTTACTCTTTGAATGTAATATTGAACACCACCATCTCGCTGTCCGTCCCGATACGGAAAGGCGGTCCCCACAAAGATAAGCCGGATGAGACATAAATCGTACTATTTCCGATTTTTTTAATCCCGTAACTTAATTCGAACAGATGATCCACGATCCAGTTCATCGGCCATACTTGTCCTCGATGTGTATGTCCGCTAAACTGTAAGTCTACGCCAGCCTCTTCCGTTTTTTCTAAATCGTAGGGTTGATGGTCTAGTAAGATAACAGGTTTGCTTTTATCAAGGTTCGCAGTAAGCTGACCTAAAGTTTTCCGTCCTTTGTTATGCCGGTCGTCCCGTCCTATGAGTTGGATCTGATTGGGCAAGATAGCCACGGAATCCCTTAAAAGTACGATGGGCGTCTGCGCTATAAATTTCTCGCTCTCCTCTATGCCACTGATATACTCATGGTTACCCGGTACCATATAAACGCCTAATGGGGCGTAGATCTTGGACAGTTCCTCTTCCATATGCTCGTATCGCAGAGGTGCGACACTGTTGTCTATCAAGTCTCCACCGATAAGAACGATGTCCGGGCGTTGGGCGTTTATCATATCCACATATCCGGCAAGCATTGTCTTGTTGGTAGCGTATCCTAAGTGTATGTCGCTAATGGCTACGACCTTCAGCGGCTGTCCATCGGTATCGGCCGGTTTGTTGATAACCATGTTGATAATTCGTGTATCAGGATGTTGGTAATTATAGTTTCCATATCCTAATAAGCTGAGTGTTAAGAATAAGGATAAATAGAATGAGTATTTGAAACGTAGGTGGAAAAGTCGTAAGATATCAAATACCAACAGGGCCAATACCATGTATAAAGTGAACACGAGCCATCCTGTTCCTACTTGGGAAACTGTTTGAGCGAAAGAAGCCGGCATATCTAGGTTCCTGAATAGAAAACTACTGAAGAACGACAAAGCTCCTCCCCAAAAAACAATGGATAACAATACTTTAACTCCGGTAGACTGGCTTTTCAAAGCCTGTTTTCCCTTTAGATAAATATAAATATTCCCTGCAAGATACAGGATTGGAAGTATGATAAAGAACGTCCACATCTCAATTAATTTTCCGCGAAGATAATGAAAACTCTTTAGGTAGCAAACGCTGCACGCTACGTCCCTATAGGATCGATATAAATTCCAAACAATAAGTTTGGTAATGAAAAGAATTATATAATATGCTGATTATTAGTATGCTAAAAACAGGATGATCTTTTACTCAAAACATGTACGTGTTTTTCAAAAAAGTCGTACGTGTTTTTCCCGAATCATGTGATAGGGAACAAGGGCGTATCTAGAAATCTACAATAAGCCCCCCTTAATTACGATGAGGAGAGTTGGTCTTTTTTTGATAATATATATCCAACTCCTTTTACGGCATCTATTGAAAGTGTGGTATCTTTTTCCAATAATTTGCGCAAACGTGAGATGCTGTTGTTTAGGCTATCATGAACTTCTTGCCCATCCCATATTTCATGAAAAAACTTTTCTCTGCTTACTGGCTGATTTAATTGCTCGGATAACAGATAGAATAACTTGAAATCTTTAGGACTTAATGTTTTTGACTGCTCTTGTTTATAGAATAATTTATGAGTGGAGAGTTCCAGTTGGTAATCTCCAATAGATATACTATTTGATATCGGACTGGCCTTTTTACAAAACCTTTGGATTAGGAAATCTATTTCTTGTATATCATACGGTTTTTTGGTGTAATGATTAGCTCCGGCTTCATAGCAGCGTGTTATTTCCTCCCCTTCGTTGTGGGAAGAGGCTATCAGTACAGGCAATGAAGGATGCTTTGAACGAATAAAAGGCAAATAATCCAATGCGTTTTGATTGCCAACTTCCAGATCGAGAAGCAGGATATTAGGGTAGTCTTTTTCTATCATGTCTTGAATACCGCTTAACGTGTTGGCGTAGTAAACCTCGTATCCTTTACTTTGCAAGGCCAATACGATGATTAATCCAAGGTTTGGGTCATCTTCAATAAAGATCACTTTCAGCTTATCTTCCATATCGTGTTATGTGTTTTCGGCCGGCAAGTTAATGAAAAATGTTGAACCTACATTTTTCTCGCTCTGAAAAGTTAGGGAGCCGCCCATTTCTTTAGCCATTAGCATTACGCTACTCAACCCTAATCCATATCCCGGTTGCGCTGGCTTGTCGGCTTGTTTCACCCGGAAGAATTGTTGTCCGAGTTTCTTCTGGGCTTTCTTGGGGATTCCCCAACCGGTGTCTTTTATGGCTATTCGGTAATGGTTGTTTTTCATAGTCAACGTTACGGTGATTCGTACATCGTCATTCGAATATTTCAATGCGTTCTCTAGCAAATTCCGGAGGCAACGTTCCAGACGAACGGTATCAGCTTCGATCATGTCGGGGAAATCCTCGCTTTTCTCAAGCTTGAACAAGGGGATCTTGTTAGGATAGAGCCTTGCTATCGCTTGGTAGGTTTGCTCAATAAATGATTTAATATCTATAGGCGACTTTCGTGCGCTCTCTTTTCCATCCGCTGTTTTCAATAGTGACAGCATGGACTCGATGATCTCTATCAACTGTTTTATCTGAGTTTTTCCGGTATTTAATATATTCACTTTCATCGGTTCATTCTCTAGGCTAGCGATAAGATCCATAGAGGCATACGCCGTGTTCAGCGGGGATTTCAAGTCGTGGATAGCGCTATGTACGGCTATTTCACGGTCTCGGAGTTGGGCGTGGGCTTTACGTATTGTTCTTAATAAATAATATAGGCAGCTCGCCGAGGTAAGGATGATTAGACAAGATACGATAAAAGCCAAGAGCTTTCGTTGGACAATGTCAGAAAGAGGTAATTTAACGAAAGCCTGTACATATTGTAATCCCTGCGTTCCTATCGGGAGCTTTTCTGTTTGGAACTTATAAAATGAAAGGTTGAATTTTTTTCCTACCGTATTTACGGTTTGCCGGGTAGAGTCTGATATTTCTATATAAGATATTGCTTGTAAATTGTGATCAGTTAATGTTTTATTGAATAGGCTGTCTAATACATTTGGTTTTAAGGGTCTATTTGCATTACGTAGACCGTCTTGCATACGTTGCGCTAATAGGTCGGCATAGTTATCTTTTAGATTCCGATTTTTTATTTGTGGCCAGATTATGGTATCCCCTTTTAGCTTGGCTCGTTCCTCTGGTGTCATATCACTAGCTCTTCTTATGATTCTTTTGGGGTTGTTGGGGTCTTTCGGTTTGTTGCTAACCATTCGCTTGGACATTTCTTGCTTGATAGCCTCTTCGAATAGCTCTTCAAGGACTTCTTGCGTTTTATATTTTTCAGCGTTATATATATTGTATAGCCAATATCCTTGGGAGAGTATTAAGACTAGCAACATAATGGCTGCAATATATAAGGAGTGTTTCATGATAGATTCGTTATTTTGGATGTGAAGATAGTGAATAATCTTAAAAAAGATGCGTTTTTCTCGTTTTGTTAGCTTTTTGTTAGATGAAAATTAGGTGTTTGTTAGATAGAGTACGAAATTTTACTTATATTTTTGTAACAGACTAAAAAAGCATATAGACATGGAAATTGGTGATTTGTTGTCGAAGGAAGAACTTTCCGCTATAAAAGGTGGTGAATGGCATTATGATGAAGAGACTGACGAATGGTATTGGATTGAGGATGGACGGAAGGTTCTGTGTCCACAAGAAAATCCTAGACAGTCATAAGTAAAATAGTAAATGAAACGGTCATAGATTATGACCTATTATAAACTATAAATTTTAGATATTATGAATGATTTAATGAATTTGCCTAGCCTTATTTTAGAGAGGCTAGAGGAAAATGAACTTATTTTAGTTCGTGGAGGAGAGGATCCAGATGATAAGGCTCCGAATAATGGGGATGGAAGTTGTTCTGGTACTAACAATGGCTCAGGTAAGTGTGGAGGAGTCAATAATTCTTCAGGGAGGTGTGGCTAATTGATAGTTTTTTTAGTTTGATGCTTTCCCTGTAACAGGGAGAAGGCATCAGCTATTTCTATCGAGAAATTAATGAAAAATGAAATGAAGAAGATATATTATCAGGTTGTAGAGAACGTTTTGCCGCAGGTTTATTTACTTTATAATTCATTTAATAATAAATTTATATTATTAAATAATGTGAGATATGAAAAATATAAAAAAGAAAATATTTTAAAATTAGAGCAATCTGATCCTGTATTATATAAATCTTTGGTGGATAATCAATATATTGTTCCTGATGATTTTGATGAAAGAGAGATTGTCTTGTTTCGGAAAAAAAGGATGCAATTTGATGCCTCTATGTATCAAGTCATGGTGAATACAACATTGGATTGCAATTTAAACTGTTGGTACTGTTACGAGAATAGAATAGCGGGAAGTTTCTTGAAGAGTGAAGTAATAGAAGCTATAAAAAAGAATATAGAACAAGAATATATTAAAACATCTTATAGGATATTAAAATTATCATTCTTTGGGGGAGAACCTTTTTTGTATTTCAGAGGGATAAAAGAAATTCTGGATTTTGCGAGAAACTTTTGCCAAGTTAATCAATTGGATCTAATTGCTGAATTTACAACAAATGCGATTTTGATAACAGAATCTATTATAGATTATTTAAAAAACTTTGAATGCCAATTCCAAATTACTTTGGATGGTGATAGAATACATCATAATCAAATAAAGAAAGATAAGGATAACCCGAATCAGGATACTTATGAGAAGACATTGAGAACTATTCGGCTTATTAATGATAAAATTCCCAATAGGTGGCTTGCGGTAAGAATAAACTTTGATAATAAGACATTAGAGAAAATAGATGAAATCATTGGTGATTTGGATTTTCTAGATCGTAAGTATTGTTTTGTCATTTTGAAAAAAGTGTGGCAACTAGAAAAAGATAAAGTTAATGTGCCGTTATTACATGCTTCGGTTCAAAAGTTTTTAGATAAGAAATTTTTATTGGATTATTATATTATGCCAAAAGGAGATGTTTGCTTTGCTGAACGGCATAGAGAAGTTTTGTTTAATTATGATGGTAAAGTTTTTAAGTGTTCTACGATTTCTTCTTTTGATGATCAAAATGCGTTAGGAGAATTTGATTTACAATCAGGACAGGTACATTGGAATGAGACAAAACTTTCTTATTGGTTAAAGGAGATATTGCCTCAAAATTGTATAGATTGTAAATTACTGCCTGCCTGTTTGGGACCATGTAATAAACAAATAATGTTGCATCCGGGGGAAAATATATGTACATTTGACGCAATCAATATGACTTTGAAAGAATATCTGATGTATCTTTTCAAATGTCAATTATTAAAAGAAGAATTATACGCATAATACCATGAGAACTATCGCTTTCTGGCTTCTGTTCATCTCACAAGGCCTCTTCACATTGTCTGCCCAGTCTTACACCTTCTCAGGAATAATTACAAACGAGAAGCGGAAGATGATGGATGGGGTACAGGTGATATTGAGTGTGGAAGACTCGTTATCGGCCATGGCTTTAACTGATGAAAAAGGTCATTTTCGTATAGATGGATTGAAGGAGGGAGCGTATGAGCTACGTTTGTTTTTCTTGGGGTATAATGCGCAGGAGCAAATATTGCGAGTGGAAAACAGGGATGTTAGAAAAGACTTCTTGCTGACACCTGAGAAAACGGTCGTATTGGACGAAGTAATGGTGACGGGTAATCGGAATGATCAAGTGAATCGGACCGCTACGGGAGAGATCTTTTATCTGTCAGAGAAGGCTAAAAATATGAAAGACCCTTTCCGGGCCCTGCAAGAGATCCCACGCTTGTACTCGGATGTGGCTAACCGGAAGGTGCAGTTGGAGGATGGGGCGCAACCCTTGATATTGATAAACGGGAATCGTTATAACTCGGGAATCGCCACTCTTGATCCGAGAGAGATAGAATCCGTGGAGATAATCGATGTGGTGAAAGCCCGTTACTTAAAGGATGGTTACCAAAAGATATTGAATATAAAATTGAAAAAGAAGACACAACCTTTTATCTTCTTGGAAGGAGCCACGCGGCATGATGTCCCTTTCCGTAAGGGGCTTGGGGTAGGGTATTTTGAGGTTGGAAACTCTCGATACGCACTTTATGGAAGAGCTTCAGTGGACTATTTGTATGATGATCGCTCGGAACAGGAGCAACGGCAGCTAAATACGGGGTATAGTAAATGGACGAAGGGAGAGGAACGTTTGGATGGTACTAGCTATTTAGGTGAGTTGCAATTCCGTTGGATGTGTACAGACAAGGATTATATCGTAGCTCATATGTATGGTAATAAAAAAATCAATAAGAAGAAAGGTTGGGGTGATGGACTTTTAACGGATGGAATACCCCAAGAATTCGATTATTCTTCTTTTAATAAGGATCAATCGTATATTTTTACGGCTAGCTTGTTCCATAAGCATACGTTTGCGAAAAACCATATATTGGAAACGACCCTTGCTTTCAATAAGAATCATAACGAGAATGACGGAAATCGCTCGGAGTCATATCTGGATTGGTCTTATCTGAATACATATTTATATAAGAACGACCGGAATTCCGGTCGTTTTGATGTGGATTATAATGTGGATTTTGCAAATGGAGGTAGCTTGAATGTAGGGAATCAGACTCGTTTTACGAGTGATCGTATACGTCAAGTGAGTATAGGAATGCCTACTTTCCGGCACGAGAAATGGGAAGAGTATTTGTATGCGGACTATAGCCAGTCTATAAAGCGTTTTTCTTATATGCTTTCTGCTGGGCTGGAAGGAATTTGGCTGAAAGCGGGTGAGGCCTCTAATCATTACTTCAAGCCTCGCATTTCTTTAAGCGGTAATTATGATTTTAGCGATCATCTATCTACGAGATTGGGATACACGCTTACCAATACGGCTCCTACCGAGAGCGAATTGAATCCTTATAATATGTCTACGGATTCTTTAGTGAAGACACAAGGAAATCCTTATCTGCTTCCGAGCCAAAATCATAAATTGAACCTATCCTTGACATTTAACACGAAAGGATTTTATTTGACACCGAGCGTCTCTTATCGGATCAGTACGGACTTGGTGGAATCGTATGGATTCAGCGAAGAGGATATTTATATCAGTAGCTATAGGAATAGCGGGAAGTATAAGAATTTACGCATAGGGGGAAGTCTGTCTTATCGGATAGGCAATTTAGGGCGTATAGGTGTCAATGCGTATCATGTCGTGGATTATTATGAGAATGAAGATCCAAGGAAAGGGTTTAGTACCTATTTGTATTTCAATGCGAATTATAAGAAGTGGTATTTGGGTGCTGATATATTATATAACAATTATACCTATACGCCAATCTCTCGTGTGAAGTATCATAGCCCTTCTTTTTCGATGGTACAGGTCTCTTATAATTTTACGGACTATTTCTATATTTCCGTGGCGATGGAGAATTGTTTGGTTACTTATCGTACCTCGATGGAATTACGTAGTGGTAGCTATGAGAACTACAGCGATCAACGAAAAATCAGTGCCTCTTTTCGGCCTTGGATCTTGCTTCGTTATACATTCCGTAAAAACAAGTCGAAAGCAATGAAAGAACGGAAAAATGTGTATAGTATAGAGGAAGGTATTAAATTATGAGCTTCCCCCATATCAAGCAACCCGACTCCATGGAATGCGGCGCCACCTGCCTCCGCATGATCGCCAAGTTCCATGGCAAGGAGTATTCCGCCGAGACGATGCAAAACCTTTGCGTCGTAACCCGGGAAGGAGTCTCCATGCTGGGTATCGCTGATGCCGCCGAGTATATAGGATTTCGTACGATATGTGGACGAATGACCTTGGGGAAGATGGTGGAGCAACGCCCCTTCCCTTGTATCCTCCATTGGAACCAAGATCATTTTGTCGTATTATATGACGTTAAAAAGAAACAGGATGGGAAATCTGTTTTTTATATAGCCGATCCCGGTAAGAATTTGTTGCGTATCGATGAGGAAGAGTTTCGTAATGCGTGGATCAGTACCCGTTCGAGAGGGGAGGAGAAAGGCATATTAATGGCCTTGCAGCCGACCCCCGCTTTTTATAAGCGGAAAGATGAACGCCATACGGGAAGAGATCCCTTTCATTTCCTTTGGGGGTATATGAAACCTTATAAACGTTTCTTTATCCAGTTGTTGCTGGGGCTTGCGCTGGGAAGCGTATTGCAATTAATCTTTCCGTTTCTTACCCAAGCGATCGTGGATAAAGGTATCGCTACTAAGAATCTGAATCTGATCTATCTGATCTTGGCGGGACAATTGATGCTGGTCTTGAGCCGTGCCTCGGTGGACTTTATCCGTCGCTGGATATTACTGCATATAAGTGCGAGGGTGAATATATCATTGTTATCCGATTTCTTGATCAAACTGATGCGATTACCCATGTCGTTTTTCGATACGAAGATGACGGGCGATCTCTTGCAACGCATCCATGATCATGAGCGTGTGGAACGTTTCTTGACGGCGCAGACATTGACGGTGCTTTTCTCCGCTTTCAGCTTTGTGGTGTTCGGTGGGGTATTACTTTATTATAATCGATTGATATTCTTTATTTTCGTACTAGGTAGCGCTTTATATGCCGTATGGGTGACATTCTTCCTTAAAAAACGCCGTTTGCTGGACTATACTTATTTTGAGCAACGGGCCCGTAATCAATCGAAAACCATGCAGTTATTGAATGGTATGCAAGAGATCAAGCTCCAGCATTGTGAGCGCCGCCGCCGTTGGGAATGGGAGGATATACAAGCGGACTTGTTCCGGACGAACATCGAATCGATGCGGCTGCAACAGAGTCAGGAGGCCGGCAGTATCTTGATTAATGAGGTAAAGAATATCGTGATTACGGTGATTGCCGCTACGGCTGTGATCGGGGGTAGCCTGTCGTTGGGTATGATGTTGGCTATACAGTATATTATCGGGCAGTTGAACGCTCCGGTGGAACAGTTCGTGCAGTTTCTTTATAGTTGGCAAGACGTGAAGATTAGTCTGGAACGGATGAGCGGGATCCATGATCGGGAAGAAGAGGAGACGCCGGAACGTATGATAACCGGTTTTAACGGAAGCGATAGGGACATTGAGATTCGTAACGTGACGTTTCAATATGAGGGCATCCATTCGCCGAAAGTCTTGGAGCGGATAAACCTTAAAATACCTCGAGGCAAGATTACGGCGATTGTAGGAACAAGTGGTAGCGGGAAAACAACCTTGATCAAGTTATTATTGGGCTACTATAATCCGGTAGAAGGCGATATCCGAGTGGGTGGAGATGATTTGCGATCTTTCAGCCTTTTATGGTGGCGTGACCAATGCGGTGCGGTGATGCAAGACGGTTATCTGTTCTCTGAATCGATCGCACGCAATATTGCCGTGGATGACGGTGAGATTGATAAATCTCGCTTATTATTGGCAGCTCGTATCGCCAATATAGAGGAATTTATCGAGCGCTTACCCTTAAAATATAATACGGTGATAGGTCCGGATGGTCAAGGCGTAAGCCAAGGCCAGCGTCAGCGGATCTTAATTGCCCGTGCGGTTTATAAGAACCCTTCTTATCTCTTTTTCGATGAGGCGACGAATTCGTTAGATGCCAACAATGAACGTGCCATAGTGGAGAATCTGACGGACTTTTACCGGGGTAAGACAGTAATAATCGTCGCCCATCGATTAAGTACCGTACGCAATGCCGATCAAATCGTGGTGCTGGATAGAGGCCGTATCGTGGAAGTAGGTTCACATGAGGAGCTAATCAAACGTAATGGGGCCTATTACAACTTAGTGAAGAATCAATTGGAACTAGGAAACTAAATATATGGCAACGTATAATGAGATGAAGAAAAAAGCGGATTTGGAAAAGGATCGTATCGAATTGCGTAGCGAGAAGGTACGTAACATGATTGGCGAGATGCCTTCTTTTTTGATCCGGTGGGGGAATACGATCTTGGTGATCATATTCGTTCTGCTGGCCTTGATCGCTTGGCTTGTATATTTACGCCCCTAAGTTGTGCTGTAAGACCGTATTCTTAAGGACGTAAATATATGGTTTCTGGCCTTGATGTCTACCCTGTTGAACTTATCGTCGGTGGTGAGTTGATTACCTTCGCTCTCGAGTAATTCAATGATGCTCACTTTTTCACCCAGCAACACGGTGAGGAATCCTCGTAAGCCCACAAGATTATTCTCGTGAGCCTACGAGTATAATCCTATTATTTCGCATAACCTACCGGATGATTGATCATCGGGATTTGGGAGTCGGATAGCTTTAATACCTTCTTCAACGCATCCGCCTCCATGCTGCCACGGGGAACCGTAACCAAACCACATCCGGAACAGAACAAGGCGATGTTTTGAGAGACCAATCCTGCGTCTAACGCTCCAAAGCGCTCGCGCATTTGCGGTGTGCCCACGTTGCCGAACTTAGAAATATCAGAAACCATCAACAGGCAAACAGGGGCAGAGTTCACGGAGGTTTGCTTGCCACCGATTAACGGACGATGGTCACCTTCCACTACCGGGTTTAGTTGGTGGGCCTTTGGATCATACAAATAAGCGCCCTCTTCCATAAGTACATAGACATCTATGTCTTGCTTGTTCAAAGCGGAAGCGGCGGTACGTTTCCCATCCTCCCGGTTGATACCGATAGCGGCCCATATCAAATCGGAAAGATCTTGTTGGCTGAGTTTCTTGTTGGCGAACTCACGCTCGGAATGACGATCTGCCAAGGCTTTCATCACCGAAGCGCCTCGGGTCTTGTCGGGAGCATTCAACTTAATGGCTTTTAAACTCTGGGCCTGCATACCGGCTATGCCTAACATCAAAGTGGCTAATACACAAAAAATAGTTCTCATAATGTTGTTATTTAGAAAATTAGATGTACAAAAATAATGATATATTTCTTTTTTTAGACTTTTTGTGAGAAATAATAGCCAACGAATGTTTATAATGTTTTTATTTGTACGAATAAATCGTAAACGCAGTGTTATGAGTGGAATATATTGTGTTTTGTAATAAGTGACGCATGTATGGGAGAAAAGTTGTTAACCTTATTTATGGTACTGTTCCTTGCGCTTCCGCTGTATGCGCAAATGGATAAAGCCGCTTCTTTTACGGTTAAAGGCCAGGTGCTGGATTCACTGACAAATGAATCCGTACCGTATGCCACATTGAGAATCGCTTTGGCAAGTACACCGGAGAAGCCAATCAAGCTGTTGGCGTGTGATATAGATGGGAAGTTCCAGACTCCGCTGAATAACATCGGAACGTATATTATCGTTATGCAATCTATCGGGAAGGCTCCGGCAGAGAAGGTATTCACCCTTTCGGATGAACGGAAAGTCATGGATCTCGGCGTGCTGTTTATGCAGGATAATAACCTGCGTTTGGAAGAGGTTACGGTCACGGCGCAGAAACCTTTGGTGAAAGCAGAGATCGACAGGATCATTTACTGTCTGGAGGATGATCCTGAGGCTCAGACCAATAATACGCTTGAAATGCTTCGTAAGGTCCCGATGGTTACCGTGGACGGTGAGGATAAGATTGAGTTGAAGGGGGCTTCAAATTTTAAGGTTTACATGAACGGTAAGCCATCGAATTTGTTAAGCAATAATCCGTCGGTAGTATTGAAAAGCATGCCGGCAAGCTCGGTGAAGAACATCGAGGTTATCACGGAGCCGGGTGTGAAGTATGATGCCGAGGGAATTGGGGGGATTATCAATATCATCATGGTGAAAAACACCTTGCAGGGTTATACGGGATCGGTAAGTTTGAACACCATCACCAATGGGCGTATCTTCGGGAGCGGCTATCTGTCGCTGAAAGCCGGCAAGTTCGGATTGTCTGCCAATTACAACTGTGACCGTGACAATACGCCTTGGAACGATGCTTCTTCCATGCGTGAGGATCTGAATAATAAGGAAGAACATTATCTGAATCAGGTGGGACGTAGTAAATCGAGAGCCCCTTATCATTTCGGGAATCTGGAAGGTAGTTATGAGATCGATTCGTTGAACTTATTGACTGTAGGGATTGGTCTGTACCTCGGAACCACGAGGAGCGTCTTGGAATATGCGGTGAAGATGCTGGATGCCGACCGGAACCCCGTTTATAGTTATAACCGTAATTCGGAATCGAGCCGCAAGTCCGGCTCAGCTGACATGAATGTGGATTATCAGCGTTCCACGCGCAAGAAAGACGAACTACTCACTCTCTCGTACCGTTTCAGTCGTTCCCCGAACGATAACGAGGATTATACGGAGTTGACGGATATTCGTAACTACGAGCCGTGGTTGGGCTATCCGCAAAATAATATCAATAAGGCATCGACGAACGAGCATACCGGGCAGTTTGACTATACTACACCTACTTGGAAAGATCAGAGCTTGGAAGCGGGCATAAAGTATATCTACCGTCAGAGCCGGAGTAATACGGATCGTAAGGCCTTCAACCAGACATCGCAAATGTGGGAGGAGGCGACTCCCGCGGATAGCCATTTCGATCATTCGCAACAGATCTATTCCGGCTATCTGGGATATACGATGAAATTTGGAAAATTCGGGGTGAAAGCTGGTGCGCGGGCAGAAGGGACTTCCTTGAAAGTGAGGTATGAGCTGGCACCGGATATGAATTTCGGGAACGATTACTTCGACGTGGTGCCAAGCGCTGTCGTATCGTACCAGCTTAGTATGAGCCAGCAGCTTCGTCTGGGATATAATATGCGTATCCAACGACCGGGTATCTGGTACCTGAATCCGTATGTGAGCAATGCGGATCCGCAGAACATCTCTTATGGTAACCCGAACTTGGATTCGGAGAAGAGTAACGGTGTGAACCTGAATTATAGTATATTCGCCCAAAAGTTCAGTTTCAATACAAGTATCTCTTATACATTTATAGATAACTCAATCGAGCGGTATACGTTTATCGATCCGGCGGATCCAGGAATTTTCCGGACTACTTACGGGAATATCGGGAAGAGGCAGACTACTGGCCTTTTTGTTTACGGTAGTTGGAATCCGATCCCCCTGTTCCGCGTTAACTTGAATGGAAGCTTGAGCTATACGGATTTGAGGAGCGAAAAGAATGACATGGCGAACAGTGGCTTTAGCGGGCGTGTCTTCGCCGGGGCTCAGTTTAACTTACCACTCGATATCCGGTTGAATCTGAATGGAGGCTTTATCTCTTCGGCGATACAGCTGCAAGGGAGGCGTTCGCCGTTGAATTTCGCTACAGTCTATGTGAGCAGGGATTTTTTGAAGAAGAAACTGTCCGTATCCCTCTATTTTTACGATATGTTTTGGAAACGCAGGAAAATGGAGGCTACGATCTACGACGATACTTTCCATAGGCAAGATATCAGCTATTCTCCGATGCGTACATTTGGTATCGGCATCTCCTATCGTTTCGGTAATTTGAAAGACGCTATCAAGAAGGTGAAACGTGGTATAAGGAACGATGATGTAAAAGCTTTGGAGAGCGGTTCATAAAGGATATAGATGAGGAAATATGCAACTTATCGGTATCAAAGCTCGTCTTTGTATGAAAATAAAGTTTTTTCAGACTTTTTGTGAGGAAAAAATGCTTACGAACGTATATTAATGTCTTTATTTGTACGAATCAATCGTAAACAGTGTGATTTAGTACAAAAAGTTGAGAGATAAGTATAGTATTATGTAATAGATGATGAACGTATGAAAGAAAAATTGTTTGCCTTATTTTGGGTACTGTTCTTTGCGCTTCCTCTGTATGCGCAAGCGGACAAGACAGGTTCTTATTCTATCAAGGGACAAGTGTTGGACTCGCTAAGCAATGAGTCCGTACCCTATGCGACGTTGAGAATTGCTTTTGCGAAGACCCCCGAGAAACCGGTCAAGCTTTTAGCGTGTGATGTGGATGGTAAGTTTCAGGCGCCATTGAGTAGCGCCGGCAAATATATCATCTCTATGCAATCTATAGGAAAAACTCCTGCCGAGAAAATATTTACGATCTCGGATAAACAGAGGAACTTGGATTTGGGTAAGTTATATATGCAGGAGGATAACCAGCGGCTGGGGGAAGTGACGGTTACGGCGCAGAAACCTTTGGTGAAAGCTGAGATTGATAAACTTACCTATAGCTTGGAAGATGACCCCGAGGCACAGACCAACAATACGTTGGATATGTTGCGCAAAGTGCCGATGGTAACCGTGGATGGAGATGACCAAATCCAATTGAAAGGTTCCACGAACTTCAAGATCTACATGAATGGTAAACCCTCTAACCTGTTGAGTAATAATCCTGCTGAGGTATTAAAGAGTATGCCGGCCAATTCCGTGAAAAACATAGAGGTGATCACAGACCCGGGCGCTAAGTATGACGCCGAGGGTATCGGTGGTATTATTAATATCATTACAACGAAAAATGCTCTACAAGGATATACTGGTACGGTTCGTGTGAACGGTAGTTCGTTGGGGCGTGTAGGCGGTGGTGGTTATGTATCTCTAAAAGCCGGAAAATTAGGACTTACCGCCAACTATAACTATAATCGGGAGCGGGACCCATGGAATGACGCTAACTCCGTACGGGAAGATTTGCAAAATGACGGGGAACACTTCTTGACACAAAATGGACGTAGAAAGAGCCGTGGACCGTTCCAATTCGGTTATTTGGAGGGAAGTTATGAGATCGACTCTTTGAATCTATTGACCGTTGGCGCGAACTTATTCCGTGGCGAGATGAAAAGTTTCTCGGAGTATAACGTGAATATGCAGGATATTAATCATAATCCGGTCTACAGTTATAACCGTAACTCGGAAACGACAGAGACATTTGGTTCTACGGACGTGAACGTGGATTACCAGCACTCTACCCATAAGAAAGATGAGTTGCTGACGGTCTCTTACCGTTTCAGCCATTCTCCGAATGATAGTAAGGATTATACGGAATTAGAGAATGTCGTGAATTACAATCCTTGGCTCGGCTATCCGCAAAATAATATCAATAAGGCTTCTACGAATGAGCACACCGGACAGGTGGATTATACGACTCCTACATGGAAGGACCAGACCTTGGAGGTTGGCGCGAAATACATATTCCGCCAGAGCCGGAGTAATACAGATCGTACCGCTTTCAACGATTCGCTGAATATATGGGAAGATGTTACTTCCAAGGATAGCCATTTCCGTCATACCCAACATATCTATTCCGCTTATCTGGGCTATTCGATGAAGTTTGATAAGTTTGGCGTGAAAGCGGGTGTCCGTGCGGAAGGAACTTCTTTGGATGTGAAATACGAGATGGCTCCCGATATGAATTTTGACACCCATTATTTCGACGTGGTGCCAAACGCTACGATCTCTTATCAACTGAGCATGGCGCAACAGCTTCGCTTGGGATATAATATGCGTATCCAGCGTCCGGGTATCTGGTATTTGAATCCTTATGTAAACAATGCGGACCCGCAGAATATATCCTTCGGTAACCCAAATCTGGACTCTGAGAAAAGTAATAATATTAACTTGAACTATAGTATGTTCGCCCAGAAATTCAGCATTAACGCGAGCGCTACTTATACGTTCGTGAATAATTCGATCGAGCAATATACCTTTATCGATCCGAAGAACCCGGGTATTTTCCAGACTACTTATGGTAATATAGGAAAGAAACAATCTACGGGCTTGTTCGTATACGCAAATTGGAACCCGGTTCCTTTGTTCCGTATTTATATGAATGGAGGTGTGGATTATACGGATTTGAAGAGCGATATGAATGATATGGCGAACAGTGGTTTCAGCGGTCGTATATTCGCCGGTACGCAGTTTAATTTCCCGATGGATTTTCGCTTGAACTTGCATGGAGGATATTTCTCTCCTTGGATTCAGTTGCAGGGTAAACGTTCTCCATTCTATTTTACGGGAATCTCCGTAAATAAGGATTTCTTGAAGAAAAAGCTCTCGGTTCAGTTGTCTTTCCAGAACCCGTTCTGGAAACGAATGAAGATGGAAAACACTTCTTCAGACGATACGTTCTTCCGCCGTGAGACCAATTACCGAACGATGCGCATGTTACAAGTTAGCGTATCCTATCGTTTCGGTACCTTGAAAGATGCTATCAAGAAAGTAAAACGCGGTATCAATAACGATGATGTGAAGAGCGGCGGCTCTGGCGGCGGCGAGCAGCAGATGTAAGTACAGGATTGAACACGGAACACACAGCGATACACTGAGGTATATAGTATCAGTCCGTGTGTTTCGTGTATTCCGTGTTCAATATAATAATTAAACCTTTTCTTTTGCCGTCTTCTATATACTTTCTATCTTTACGATCCGAAAAACAGTTGGAGAATGAAGAATAGACTATTTGTTAACAATAATACCATTATACTATTCCTTTTTATTATAGGTAGTTTCCTATTCATAGAGTTGAATTTTCGGTATTGGTATCGTTTTCTGGAGCAGTATATGATGTTTCAGACTGCCGGTAGTTATTTCCAAGATCGATTGGCCGAACCGGGTGGATTGAATGAATATGTGACTGAGTTCTTATCGCTTGCGTTTATCCATCCTAATGGAGCTTCGGTAGTGATCGCTTTATTATTAGGGCTGATCTCCGGCTGTTTTTTCCTTTACTTAAAAGCTTGTGGGGTTCGTGCCTCTATGTTGGCGGCTATTCTTCCCTCTTTTTTAATTTGGATCTATCCGCAGGAGTCAATCGCCTTGTTGACGATGCTCGCTTTCGTGCAGGTTCTTGCGTATTTGTATACTTCAATCAAGATTGATTGGCTTCGTTATCTCTTTGGCTTCTTGTTTTTGGGGGCTCTTATTTTTTTGCGGCACCCGCTAATTTATTGTTGGCCTTATTGATCGCGGTTTATGAGTGTTGTGCTAAAGAGGATAAGGCTCGTTTTGGAGTAGCCATTATCGCTATCGCTTGGGGAGGTTTGCTACCGTTGATCGCCATGCGTACGGTTTATATTCTTCCGATGCGGGAAGCTTTTTTCAGCAAACATCTATGCCATCCCGAATATCCGATACCTAATTCTTTAGGATATATCATGCTTGCGTATCCTTTGATCGCTTTCATTCTTTATTATGTAAGGAGCCGGGTTTTCATCCGTAAGGAATCTTGGAAACGAATCGTTTCTTACGTTTTTCTTTTGATAGCGATGGTCGCCGGGATTCTCTATAAGAAAGATCCGATGGAGCAGGCCTATCGGTATGATTACTATGCACGGCTGGGAGAATGGCAGAAGATTGTCTCGCACGCTCGTGCGCATTCTGTGCGGGATATGGATGCCTTGATTTATCTGAATTTGGCTTTGTCGAAAACCGGACGTTTTACTTCCGATTTGATGCGTTTCCCCCAGATCGGTGAGGGTGGTTTTATTCCGCACGATCCGAAAAGCCGGATGGGGTTGATCGAGGCGAGTGAGGTCGCTTGGCAAGTCGGGCAAGTGAACGCCGCCCAACGTTTCGCCTTTGTGGGGGTATTAAGTTCACAACGTTGCGTGCAACCTCGTTTGATGAAGCGTTTGGTGGAGACTTATCTGGTAACCGGCGAATATCGTGCGGCGGAGAAATATATCAAGATACTGGAATCGAACCCGCATTACCGGGATTGGGCAACCACTCAACGTCCATTATTGGACTCCGTGGCTTGTGCGTCGGAAGATTGGATAGCGGCAAAACGGGCGATGCTTCCGATTACCGATAATCCTTTGGACCTGACCTTGATCTTTCCGAACGCATTGGCTTTTTTGATCGATGATCATGCCGATAACCGTCCGGCTTTCGAATATGGGATGGGATATCTTTTGGTTTATAAGGATTTGATGACTTTTATGCATTATATGGAATTGATGAAAGAACGGGGTGAGGCATTCCCGGTGCTTTATCAAGAAGCTATTTGCTTGTTCTTCGCGGCCGTACAGAAAGATCCGGAGGCGTTCCGGAGCTTCCCGATCAGTCAGGAGGTGCAGAATCGCTTCCTGCAATTCATGAAAGTGGCACGCTCTATGCCGCCGGCAGCCTTGAAGCAACAGTTTGGTGATACCTATTATTATTACGCTCAATTTATCCCGACTCCTAAACGACAATAATACATGGATAATACAAAGAAAAGAAAGATCGTCCGAAATTTTGTGATCGGATATCTAATAATACAAGTTCTCACTATAGTCGTATATTTAGGCTTTTGGTCCTTGCATCCGGAAGGCATTACGAATGTCACGAACGAACGTATGTCCCCGCCTCCTATTTTTCCGGATTATAAAGGGACGACTATACCTTATAATATAGCTCCGTTGAATTTCCGGATCAATGTACCAGCGGATGAATGCTATGCGAAAATAGAAGGTAGTGAGTCGGAAGTATTTGAATATCATGGGACAAATACGATCCGTTTTAAGATGAAGGATTGGATTCGCTTGACACGTGCGAACCGTGGAAAAGCCTTTTTTGTTACGATCGCCACGAAGATAGGTGATGAGTGGACTAAATGGGCACCATTCTCTGTCTATATCAGTGATCAAGCGATCGACTCTCATTTAGTATACCGTTTGATAGAGCCGGGATACGAGAAATGGCATATTGTGGGTATTTATCAGCGGAATTTGGAGTCGTTTGACGAACAGCCGATTATCCGTAACGATATGACTGGCTATAATTGTATGAACTGCCATTCGTTCTGTATGGGAGATCCGGGGCAGATGATGTTCCATATGCGTGCGGCGAATGGGGGAACTTATATTGTCCAAGACAAGAAAATCAGTAAATTGAATACGAAAACGAATGGGACGATCAGTAATATGACGTATCCTTTCTGGCATCCTTCCGGGCGCTATATCACCACATCGGTAAATGATATCAAACAGTTTTTCCATTCCGTGAAAGAGAAAAAGATGGAAGTGTTCGACTTGGAGTCCGATGTGGTGGTGTATGACGTGAAAAACAAAGAAATCCTTTCGAAAGCCTCATTGATCACAAAAGATGCATTCGAGACTTTCCCCGCGTTCTCTCCGGATGGTAAATGGCTTTATTTCTGTACGGCCCCGGCCCAGAAGATGCCGGAGAATTATGATAAGGTACGTTATAATCTCTGCCGTGTGGCGTTTGATCCGGATCGTGGCGAGATCAGCTTCCCGATCGATACGTTGGTACATGCGGATAGCTTGAGCTATACATTTCCCCGTATCTCTCCCGATGGGCGTTTCCTGATGTACACGGAAACCGCTTATGGGCAGTTCCCTATTTGGCACCCGGATGCGGAGATCCGGATGATGGATTTGGAGAATCGGACAGCGATGGATATGTCTGCGTTGAATAGCCCGGATACGGATAGCTATCATTCTTGGAGTAGTAATAGTGATTGGGTCGTATTTAGTAGCCGCCGGGATAACGGTTTATATACTTTACCTTATATTTGTTATATAGGGAAAGACGGTAAGCCTTCGAAACCGTTCTTATTGCCTCAAGAAGATCCGGATAAGTATGACTATCAGTTGTATTCCTACAATATTCCGGAATTGACGAAAGGCGCCGTAGAGGTCAGCCCCTATGAGATCCAGCAAGTAGCCGAGAAAAATAAACCGGAGCAGGTTCGGTTTAAATGACCGGATCTATTTATATTCGCGTATAAATAAGAGATAAGATGACAAAAGATATTATAGCCGAATCTGTACAAAACGATTTACGGTATTTGCAATTGTTGGCACGGAGTTTCCCGACGATCGCGGATGCCAGTACGGAGATCATTAATCTGGAGGCGATCTTGAACCTACCGAAGGGTACGGAGCACTTCTTGAGTGATTTACATGGCGAGGATCAAGCCTTTAGCCATGTGCTGCGAAACGCTTCCGGTGCCGTAAAGCGCAAGGTGAACGAGATTTTCAGTAATACGCTCCGGGAATCCGAGAAGAAGGAGCTTTGTTCCTTGATTTATTATCCGGAGGATAAGCTGGAACTGATCAAGAGCCAAGAGCAAGATCTGGAAGATTGGTATCAAGTTACCTTGAATCAATTGGTACGTGTTTGCCGGAACGTGTCCTCCAAATACACCCGTTCGAAAGTACGTAAGGCTTTACCCAAGGAGTTCTCCTATATTATTCAGGAGTTATTGCACGAGTCTTCCGTAGAGCCGAATAAATCCGCTTATGTGGATCAGATTATTTGTACGATCATCTCCACGGGACGTGCGGACGATTTCATTATCGCTATGTGTAACTTGATCCAACGGTTGACAATCGACCTGTTACATATCATCGGCGATATTTACGATCGGGGTCCGGGCGCTCATCTGATCATGGATATCCTTTGCGATTACCATAATTTCGATGTTCAATGGGGTAATCATGATATCTTATGGATGGGAGCCGCTTCCGGTAATTTGGTAAGTATAGCCAACGTGATTCGTATGTGTTTACGCTTTGGTAATATGGCTACCTTAGAAGATGGATATGGTATCAATCTTTTGCCGTTGGCCACTTTCGCGATGGAGGCGTATGGGGATGATCCTTGCGCGTTATTCATGCCGAAAACAAAGTTCGCCGATAATGCAATGGATGAGAAGACCACCCGTTTGATCGCCCAGATGCACAAGGCGATCACCATCATCCAGTTCAAGCTGGAGGGTGAGATCATCCGCCGTCGTCCGGAGTTTGAGATGGATGACCGGATGTTGTTGCACCATATCGATCTGAAGCGGGGAGTGGTTCATATCGATGGAAAGGATTATACGCTTAAAGATACTAACTGGCCTACTTTAGACCCGAAAGATCCGTATCGTCTTTCTATTGAGGAAGAGGATTTGATCCGAAAGATATTGCATTCTTTTGAGAGCAGCGAGAAGATGAAAAAGCATATGCGTTGTTTCTTCCGGCATGGGGGAATGTATCAGGTTTGTAATTCCAATTTACTGTTTCATGCCTCTATCCCGATGAATCCGGATGGTACATTTAAGTCAGTACGTATCTTGGGGCAGGATTATAAGGGCCGTGCTTTGTTGGACCGTGTAGACCAACTGATCCGTACGGCTTATTTCAAGACCGGGGAACAGGAAGAAGTGGAATATGCGCATGATTATATCTGGTATCTTTGGGGCGGCAAGGACTCCCCGTTATTCGATAAAAGCAAGATGGCTACTTTCGAGCGTGCCTTTATCGAAGAGGCCGAGACTCATAAGGAGGAAAAAGGCGCTTATTATACGTTACGAGAGCAAGAGGAAATTTGTGATAAGATATTGGATGAGTTTGGGGTGACCGGTATGCATCGGCATATCATCAACGGACATGTCCCTGTCCGTTCCAATCAAGGTGAGAATCCCATTAAGGCGAATGGCAAGATGTTGGTAATCGATGGCGGTTTCTCCCGTCCGTATCATTTGGAAACCGGTATCGCGGGCTATACATTAGTATATCACTCCCGTGGTTTCCAGCTTGTGCAACACGAACCCTTCGAATCCCGGGCGAAAGCGATCGAGGAAGGCTTGGATATCAAATCCACCACGATCGTGGTAGAATTAAGCTCCCATCGCCAGATGGTGAAAGATACGGATAAGGGTGCGGATCTTCAAAGCCAGATCAAGGACTTGGAGAAACTGCTTTATGCGTATCGGAATGGGTTGATAAAGGAGAAGGAGAGGATGGAGCGGTAGTTCCTGACAGATAGGGTATCGGACATACTGTAACGCTCCCCTAATGCCCATAAGCATTTGGGCACACGTTCATTCTTTCAAACGCCTAGTAGGTAAGAGCGCAATATTCAAGATCGGGGGACAAGAAGAGGCAAAGAATCTACTACATTGATCCTCATATAAAAAAGGTCTATGGTATTGACAAATATCCAATAGAATAATAGAAGATACAAAACAAGCAACGCCCCGTCACAGACTTACGAATAAGTTGGTGACGGGGCATTACTTTCTAAGAATGTCTTCACTTTCAACATCAATAGAATCCGAAAACCTTTGTCACCTGTTGACCGGTAGACGCAAGAGGACCTGATAGAGTAACCGTACAGCCACGTGATCCTCCTGTCTTGAAGAATATTTCACATAAATGGCTATCAGAGATATAAGATGATATACCATTACCGGAGACAGACCAATTATAGGAAGATAATACGGGATTACTTACGACAATTGTAAGCCTTGTGGGTGTATTGTATCCGGGAATCTGGTTTGCGGTCATCAACTCAATCTGCCCGGAGAAAGTATCACCTGTAAAATATCCTTCTAGCATCAGAGGGTCAGAAGCTCTATACGCTTCTTGGGAGGCTTCCACATAATTAGCGGGCTTTTCCGCATAGTTCGCAACGGCGACGAGTAACATCGCAAGTAAAATCAAATACTTCTTCATGTTCGTATTATTTTAAGATTATACAAAAAGGGCTAGACGAAACCTAAAAAGTCTCATCTAGCCCATAGAATATTTTAGAATGCGGGATAACCCGGGTTCTGTTTTAAGTTCTGGTTCGTTTGCCATGCGTCTTGAGAGATCGGGAAGATATTCATGTAGTCTTTCCCTTTCGTTTCAGATTTCAGCCAACGAGCGTTTTGGAAAGTTCCAAAGCGAATATTGTCTTGACGTGCGTGGCATTCCCATGCCAACTCGAACTTACGTTCTAAGGCGATCTTTTCTAGATCTACGGATGCGTAATTGTGGTTAGAGTTACCGTAAGCACGTTCGCGGACCGCATTGACCAAACGTGTAGCCTCCGCATTGTTGCCTCCTGTGCGTATCAAACACTCTGCTTTCATCAAATATACATCAGCCAGACGGAAGATATGGAAATCATTCTCCATCGCATTAGTTAAGGACTTATCGAAAGTCCATTTGTTACAACGAGCGCCGTCTTCTTGGTTCACGTCACCCCAAATCGTACCATCACGTTCCGTTCCGGGGATAACTGTAACTTCCGGAGTGTGTATCAAAGGACGGTCGTGTGCCGTGATCAACACTTTCCCAGTAGCAGGGTCGATACTTGGACCTACTAAGAAAGAGCCTTCATAGCGAGGATCTTCCTTGTCGAATAGCAATACATAATCCGGCTGTGCGCAAATACCGTTCCATGCGCTGAAAGTAGCTCCAAGAGGTATATTATCTTTATAGTGCAAAGTACGGTAATGTAATTGATTTTGCCATTCCGTATCGTTCGCACTAAAGCAGCAAGCCAAGATAGCTTCTCTTGATTGTTGGTTATTTACTTGGAAATTTGTTTTCCAGTTAGCCTCTAATATATAAGGAAGCCCCATCACGACATCACAAGCGTCAGCGGCCTCTTTATATCGAGGAGAGTCTACGCCCCAAGCCTCTGCGTTTAGGTACAACTTTGCCAATAAGGTATAAGCGGCACCTTTCGTGAATTTTCCATAACTAGCGTCAGAAACATCTTCACGAAGCAAGTCCTTGATCTCGTTTACCTCTTTAACCAACCAATCATAAACTTCCTTCCTTGTTTTGCAAGTGGGCAGTTCTGTGTCATTGTAATCTATACTCAATGGAACATTTCCCCAATTATCCATCAGGTAATAAATCCAGAACGCACGTACACCGCGGATTTCCGCTAACGCTCTAGCTTTTACGGATTCTTCCAATGCGGAAGTACTAATAGTCTCGTAAATTAAGTTACAAGCAGAGATCGCTTCCGTAGATCTTGACCATGCGTTTTTCACGGCTGAGGTATTCGCAGTCCATGCGTGCATGTGTAACTCACGATACTGACCACCATCATACCAGTCACCACCTTTACGGGTAGGTACGACCGCCATATCTCCTGAGCATTCCGATAAAGCAATACATGCGTCAGAGAAATATCTTTTAAATGTATTGTATGCAGGGCCAATGATCGAATTGATTTCACCATCGGTTTTACCGAAGTTTTCTGCTGGAATCTTATCATACACCGTTTCATCCAAATCCGTACAGGAGGGCATGGAAAACATTAGTGCAGCACCAGTAAATAATGATATAATTGATTTTTTATTCATAATTAATAACGATTTAATTTAGAAAGTTAAATTAACACCCAATGTGAAGGTACGTGCCTTCGGGAAGAATTGACGAGGCTCAATACCCGGAGACAAACCAGCATCCGTATCGGAAGATTCACCACGGAACAATTCAACCTCTGGGTCTAAACCTTTGTATCCAGTAATTACGAATAAGTTCTGAGCGGCGAAATAAAGACGAGCTTTATCCAACCAATTAATCTTCTTCGTATCGAAGGTGTAACCTAAGGCCAAGTTATCCAAACGGATGAACGAACCATTCTCCAAATAATAAGAACATACGCGAGAAGATTCTTTCATCGTATAAGTCAATTCATCATCTAATGCGTTTGTACCGATCAAGTACGTATTATTCGCATAAGCCGCACGCGGGTTGTTCAATACCTTGTTGCCGATCGTTCCACGGAAGAAGAAGCTGAAATCCCAGTTCTTCCAAGTGAAATTATTTTGCCATCCAAATGTCAAGTCTGGTTGTGCGTCTCCTACGTATGTGCGGTCATCGTCCGAGATCTCACCATCACCGTTCAAATCCGTAATGATATATTTTCCGTCCTTGATACCCGTACATTCCAGCATGAAGAATTGTCCTACGGGACGGCCTTCCTCTACTACGTGAGAAGTTACGCCGGAAGCACCACGGATCCATGGATCGCCTGTATAAATACGGTCTGTCGTATAAAGATCGCTTGACAACTTCGTGATTTCATTCTTATTGTGGGACAAGTTCAATGACATATTCCAGTTGAATGTCTTGTTACGGATCACATCTAAGTTTAACAAAACCTCGATACCTGTATTTTTCATATCACCTACATTGGCTTGCATACGGTCGTAAACATACGGAGGAGTCGGAACCTTGTAAGTATAAAGCATGTCTGATGTACGTTTGTCATACCATTCGATTGTACCACCTAAACGGCCATTGAACAAAGAGAAATCTAAACCGATGTTTAACATAGCCGTAGACTCCCATTTCAAATCCGGGTTGGCATTCTGGGAAATCTTATAAGATGTAGCCCAATTACCATTGTCATAATAGATACCGGACATGCCATAAAGCTCCATGCTCTTATACGGCTGTAAACCATCTTGGTTACCGGTAACACCGTAGCCCGCACGTAACTTCAAGTCATTGATCCAGTTTACGTCTTGCATGAATGCCTCTTGTGAGATACCCCAAGCTGCGGAAACAGAGGGGAACGTACCCCATTTATGATTCGCACCGAACTTAGAGGAACCATCTCGACGGACGGTAGCCGTAATCATATAACGCTCGTCATAGCTATAGTGAGCGCGGGCGAACATAGAGATCAATTTGTAGTAGTTCTTACCAGACTCAACGTCGCCTGTCTTTAATCCGGCTCCGGATTGCAAAGCGTTATATGACAAATCGTTGATCAAAAAGTTGCGGTTTTGAGCGAAGAAATAAGAATATGTGTTATCCTCCCAAGAGTAACCGAGAATCGCATTCAATTTATGTTTTTCGTCCGCACCAAAAGACTTATTGTAGTCCAAAGTCCACTCCATCAAGTTACGATCCCATGCCCGATTACGTTTTTGCGCAAAGCCATTATTACCCTGTCCGACCGTCGTACGAGAGTCGTCATAGCGGCTATACTCATTAGAGAAACGGCTCTTATATAAATTTGCCTTGATGTTCAATCCGTTGATAATCTCAAATTGGATATCACCGGCACCATAAAAATAAACGTTGCTGTTTTTTCGCTCGTTCAGATTTTGGTTTTGAACAGGATTACCTTGGTCATACTCCGCATTAACTTTCGTGAAGTAAGAACCATCAGCGTTATAAACTGGGTAAACAGGCAACATGCTGTATGCCAACACGAAGTTGTCACCATTCGGAACATGTGAGTCTGTCAAGGTAGCAGATCCAGCCAAACCAATACGCAAACGGTCATTGATCGCACGCTGCTGGAACTGGAAGCGGAAGCTATGGCGTTGCATATCGTTATCGCGCATGATACCATTTCGATCCAAATAGGTATAGGACGCACGATAGTTGTTCTTAGAACCACCACCAGACAAAGAGATTGAATGGTTCTGAGAAACTCCGGTACGAGTCAGTTCATCAAACCAATCTGTGTCGGCACCATATTGGTCGTATACGCTATAGTCTAGACCTTTGCTATTTGCGTAACCTCTCCATTCGTCCGCATTCATTAAATCGGGCTTATTGGCCATCTGATCAAAGGCAACATAACCATCATAGCTGATTTGTGTCTTGGAGCCAGAACCTCTCTTGGTCGTAATCAATACTACACCACCAGCGGCACGAGAGCCGTAGATAGCGGCGGAGGAGGCATCTTTCAAGACGGAGATAGACTCGATATCGGAAGGAGCTACCGTCGACATATCACCACCGGGAATACCATCGATAACGATTAACGGACCTTGGTCGTTCTGCAACGTGGATGTACCACGCAAACGCATCGTAGATCCACGCGTCACATCACCGGAGCCGGAAGTGATCGTCAAACCAGCTACCTTGCCTTGCAACAAGTCGGAAGCGTCACGTGTGATACCTTTGTTAAAACTTTCTTCGGATACGTTCGCCACGGATCCTGTGATCTCCCTACGGGTCTGCGTACCGTAACCGATCGCCACGACCTCTCCTAAGTTTACTACGGATGGAGATAACTTAATCTCTACCGTGCTACGTCCTTTAACACTCTCTTCGATCGTGTTATAACCAATAAAGGATGCTTGAAGAACAGCCTTTTTTAAATCATTTACGGTAAGGCTGTAGTTACCGTCCATGTCAGTGATAGTACCATTGGTAGTTCCCTTTTCTACGATGTTCGCACCGATGATGGGTTCACCAAGTTCATCTAGAACTTTTCCTTTAACAGCGCCAGATTGGGCAAAAGCCGCTGTCATGCAAAAAGACATCAACACTGAAAGTATCACTACCTTACAGCGTCTGAAAGAATCAAATGTTTTCTTTCGTTGCATAATTACTTAATTTTTAGGTTAACAATCATTGAATTCACAAACACAATTGAGAATTTTCGAGGCAAATATAATAACTTTTTTAAAATTAAACCATGATAATGTAAAAAAACATTACATAAAACCATCCATACTTTGTTTTGATGATTGATTTATTTCACTCTATTGTGTAATACTCATATGGTACCTGATATACCTAGATGCTACCATGCTTGATTTTTTATTACGGAAAAATATTGAATATGTTTGATATTAACAAAGTATACGTAGCATGATTCTAAACCATGGTACTAGATGAACAAGGTGAGCCCATCATCGGTGCGAACATTGTAGAAAAGGGTACTACCAATGGTACGATTACCGATATTGACGGTAATTACACTCTAACGCTTAACGACTTGAAAAAAGCCGTTCTTCAATTTTCTTTTATTGGTTATAACACTTTGGAAGAAGGTGTTAAAGGACGTAACAAAGTGGACGTTAAATTAGCTCCATCCGTAGTAAATTTGGGTGAGGTTGTTGCGATCGGTTATGGTACGCAGACTCGTAAGGAGATTACCGGATCTGTAGCCAATGTCTCCGAGGAAAACTTCAACAAGGGTGTTAATCGTGATGCTTCAGATTTGCTACAAGGTAAAGTGGCTGGTTTGCAGATTACTTCTGGCTCTGGTGATGTGACTCGTAGCTCTCAGATTCGTTTGCGTGGTACTTCTACCTTGCAAAACGATCAAGGTCCTATGATCGTTATCGATGGTGTTCCCGGTGGTGATATGTCTACGGTTTCTCCTTCAGATATCGAGTCTATTTCCGTATTGAAGGATGCCTCCTCCGCCGCTATCTATGGTTCTCGTGCCGCAGGTGGTGTTATCTTGATTACGACCAAGAGAGGTTCGGGAGCTAAGACTCAGATTAATTATGATGGTTATGTGACAATGGATAAGGTTGCTAACAAACCGGATATGCTGAATGCTTCCGAATGGCGTGATGTGAACAAACAATTGGGTAGTGACATCTCGCAATATGACAAATATAACGCTGATACTGATTGGTTCGGTGCTTTATTACGTACGGGTATTTCTCAGAATCATGCCTTGTCATTGTCTGGAGGTTCTTCCAAAAGTAACTATCGTGCGTCTTATACTTACTTAGACCGTAAGGGTATCGCTCGCGATAACTGGATGAAGCGTCACAGTTTCCGCTTCCAATTCCAGCAACGAGCTATCAATGATCGTTTGCGTATTGGTTTGACGGGAGCTGCTACCTTGACAGATATGCAAGCTACGTTTGCCGACTATTTCATCGCTGCTTACAATAATGTTCCGGTCGTTCCGATTTACAATGAGGATGGCTCTTATTTTACGGGTAACGACAACGCTTATAACCAAGGTAACATGGTGAAAGCCCAAGATGAAAACTACAAATTATTCAAAAATAATTATTTCTATGGACAAGGCGATGTGCAGTTTGAAGTAATTGAGGGCCTGAACGTAAAGGCGAACTTATATAAGAGTCGTTATACTAGCGATTATAGCCAATGGGAAAGTCCCGACAATGCGTTAGGTGGTGGTGCTGGAAACTCTTTGGGTGATAGCTCGAATGGCTATGCCAAGAGACGCAACTTCGTATGGGATCGTGAGTTGATGGAATGGACGGCCGACTATAACAAGTCTTTCGGTGCGGAGGAAAAACATAAACTGAACGCTTTGCTGGGTTATTCTTGGGAAACCAACGGTTATCAGTCGCAAGAATCTTTGGCAACACAGTTCTCTGTAGCATCTATGGGTGCCAACTCTATCCAAGCTGGTAACGATTTGAAGATCGGTAATGTGACTTCCAGCAAGAATGACTATAAATTGATCTCTTTCTTTGCTCGTGCGCACTATAGCTACGATGAGCGATATATGATCACCGCTACGATGCGTCGTGATGGTTCTTCTAAGTTCGGTGCTAATCATAAATGGGGATGGTTCCCGTCTGTATCTGCTGCTTGGGGTATTTCTCAAGAGGCCTTTATGCAGGATATCAGTTGGTTGAACGACTTGAAGTTGCGTGCTGGTTATGGTGTGACAGGTAATCAAGATGGTTTGAAGCCTTATAAGAGCTTGGAGTTGTATCAGCCGTATGGTACTTATTATAACGGTGGTGGTACATCTACCTCTTTCCGTATCACGCAGAACCCGAACCCGGATTTGAAGTGGGAATCAACTGCTATGTTTAATATCGGTGTAGACTTCCAGTTATTTAACGGTCGCTTGGGCGGTACGGTAGAATATTATAGTAAGAAGACTTCCGATATGCTTTATGACTATGCTGTACCGACTCCAACGTATGTGTATAAAAAGATCGCTGCCAACGTTGGTGATATGAGCAATAAGGGTATCGAGGTCATGTTGAACTTAGACGTGATCCGAAACAAGAGCTTTAACTGGAATACTTCTATTAATTTGTCTCACAATAAGAATGAGATCACGAAGTTGTCTAACGACCTGTTTTCAACAAGCCGTGTTTATGTAGGTGATCCGTGGATCCGCGGTGCTTCCGGCGTGACTTCTCATGTGGTAGAGGAAGGCTATCCGGTCGGTCAGTTCTTTATGTTGAAATGTAACGGCATTGATGAAAACGGTAAGTTTATTATGGAAGATGTCAATAAGGATGGACAAATCTCGGACGATGACCGTACATACGTAGGTGATTCCCAGCCGGATTTGACATTTGGATGGAACAATACCTTCACTTGGAAGAATTGGGATGCCAGCTTCTTCTTACGTGGGCAGATCGGTGGCAAGTTGTTGAACAACCCGCGTGCCGCTTATGGTAATAATACCTATGTAGCCGGAGCTAACGCTATGAAAGGTGATGACTTGATGTTACTGAGAGAGAATTCGCGTGTAAGCTCATATTATTTGGAGAATGCCTCTTTCGCCCGTTTGGATAATATGTCTATTGGTTATACATTCAATACGAAGAAGATTGATTGGCTAGACAAAGCCCGTATTTATGTAGCTGCTCAGAACTTGTTCGTAATCACAAGCTATTCCGGTTTGGATCCGGAAGTGGAGCTCTTCCGTGGCGAGGCTAGCGATACGGATGCCGGTCTGTCACCGGGTATCGAACCGCGTAACTATATGCCGAAGGCTCGTTCATTTACATTTGGTGTTAACTTATCATTCTAATTTTAAATGCATTCGTTATGAAAAAAAGAAATATAATATCGTTCTTGACTGGTACGGCTCTCCTTTTTTCTATGCCAGCGTGTACGAACTTGGATGAAACGGTATACGATAATGTCCCTGCGGATTCATTCGGTTATACTGATTCGGAGATCAGTGTGTTGGTAGGGACCGTGTATAAGACATTGAAGAATTATCCTGCGGATGGAAATTTTATTGCGCTGGATGTGATGTCGGGATCTGATGCTGTTACTCCTACCCGTAAGGGTGGCGACTGGTATGATGGTGGTCAGTATCGTGAGATCTACATGCACACATGGACTTCGCAGACTTCTGTGATCAAGGGAGCATGGTCTACGGCTTCTGAGGCTATCGGTACTTGTAATGCCAACTTGAAGGTAGTGGAATCTTCTGATTTCTTATCGGACGAACAGATGTCTCTATATACATCTGAAATCCGAGGTATCCGTGCTTTTTGGATTTACAAGATGATGGACGATTGGGGCAATATTCCATTGGTTACTGATTATGCGGATAAGGAACTTCCGGCTTGCCAACCTCGCCAGGCCGTGTTTGATTGGTTGATTAAAGAAGTGACAGAGATTGCGGAAACTTGTCCGGGTCGTGAAAATGGTTATGCTAAGTTTACGAAAGGTGCAGCTTATACGTTGTTGGCTAAATTATATTTGAATGCGGAAGCTTGGGGTGTAAGTTGTAACAATGCTTACCAGATGGCCGCAGAGTGTTGCGACAAGGTGATGGCGATGGGTTATATATTAGAGCCGGACTTTAAGACAAACTTCTCCTTGACGAACGAGAGTTCTCGTGAGGCGATCTTGGCCGCTCCGTTCTCAGAGACGGATACGGATAAGGATAATCGTTGGCAATTGATGAACCGTACGTTGCACTACAAAGATCAGTTGGCTCTTTCTAACGGTGTTTCTGCTTGGAATGGTGTTTGTGCGCAGCCGGAATATGTTAAATTGTTCTCTGATGACGATCCTCGTAAGGAAGCTACATTCTTGATCGGCCAGATGTATAATGCCTCGACCGGTGAGCCTATTGAGACAGACCATGGTTTCTTGTTGAACCATACGATCGATGTTACTATGTTGGCTGGTACGGAATATGATGGAACAACTTGGGGAGCGGTAAATCAGCACGATGGCGCACGTTGCCAGAAATGGCCGTACTCAACGACTTTGACAGACGCTATGGGTAATGACTTCCATGTGTTCCGTTATGCGGATGTTCTTTTAATGAAAGCAGAGGCATTGCTTCGTAGTGGTGGTAGTGCGTCTGAGGCCACAAGCTTGGTTAATCAAGTCCGTGAACGTGCGTTTGGTGATTCCAATCACAATTACGCTACTGTTACGCTGGATGATATCCTTCTTGAGCGTCGCCTCGAATTGTCTTGGGAGATGCACAACCGCCAGGATGATATCCGTTTCGGGGTCTATGACAAAGGTATGTGGGCTGCTTCAAATTGTGTGAGAAAGACAGATGATTATTTGAAATTGTTCCCTATATCTCAAGATGCTTATCAATCTAACGATAAATTGACTCAGAATCCGGGTTATCCTGCATTCAAATAAAGACTTTCAGAGCTAGATGAGGTACGGTAGTACTTTGTCTAGCTCACTAAAGTAAGGAAGAATCGTTTATTTCGAGCCAAAGTATGTCTTGTCATCAAATTTGAAAGAAAATTTTAGCAATCCATTGCCTTATAGTGATTTCTTGAAAAACGCCCTTTTGATCCTTTTTTGATGTTTCCTTGACACACCTTATTTCCGTGCAGAAACATATCTCCTCTTTATTCTTATTTCCCATCTCAAAATCATGCCCATAGTATAACCGTGACAATCTAACTGGTATAATATAACTTGCTTTTTGGGCTTTAGCCACAGTGTGTCTTTTCTTGAAATAGCTGGTTCTTCTTTAATTTAGTTGAAGAGCTAGTTGAGTAGTAAAATGCGTTTGCGAAATATATCTGGTATACAGTTGATTAAGTCACTCGTAAAAGGCTTTTCAAGTGATTAGTTATTCACTTCCCAAGCCGCAAGCTAACGGCTAGGTATAGTCGTTAGTTATTCACTCGACAAGCCGTTAGTTATTCACTCGACAAGCCGTTAGTTATTCACTTCAACAGCCAAAAATAGTGTGCTTCTCAACGACCAAAGCATCTCCTTTTGAGAGAATGGAACTGTAAGCAAAATATTGAAATGAATGACTTGATCGAGTTTTATCGAACCAAAACAACAGACAGATGCATTCGTTTGTGAACTAAACTTGAATAAATGCATTTGCAAACATTGTGGTTGCTCTTTTTTCTAAATATTAGTGCTTATTGCAAGGAATAGACTAACTTTGCCTACAACAAGTATAAAAGTTATCCAGTATATGAGTCAAGTGAAAGGAATCCCTTACGGATTATCAGATTTCAATCGAATAAGGAATGGTAATTTCTATTTCGTGGATAAAACGATGTACCTTCCGCTTATCGAGAAGATGCCTAGCTATCTTTTCTTGATCCGTCCGAGACGGTTTGGCAAGAGCGTATTCCTTAGCATGATGCGTACGTATTATGATATATTGCGTCAGGATGATTTTGATGCATATTTTGGAGATCTATGGATTGGTACGCATCCAACCGGTGAAAGGAATAAGTATCAGGTACTTTATTTCGATTTCTCTAAAGCGGGTTGTTCGATGCCGGGAGCGGACCTGATGACAAGCTTCAATGACTATTGTGGCTTAATCATTAATCAGTTCGCGCATGTGTACGCAGCTTATTATGACGCTGATTTTAAGGAGACCGTCGAGCATATAGAAAGCGCGAAGTCTAAGCTGGCTTACATAGAGGTAAAAGCGAAGGAAAAGGGATATCCCCTGTATCTCATTATAGATGAGTACGACAACTTTACCAATGTGATATTGAGTGAGCATGGGCAGCGAATGTTTCATGACTTGACTCACGCCAGTGGTTTCTACCGGGAGTATTTCAAACAATTCAAGGGAATGTTTGACCGTATATTCATGATGGGGGTAAGCCCTGTGACGCTGGATGATTTGTCGAGTGGATATAATATAGACTGGAATATCTCGGTAGATCCTCGTTTTAATGTCATGATGGGTTTTGATGAAACGGATGTTCGTGAGATGTTCCGTTATTATCAGCAAAACGATATGCTCAAAGGGGATGCTGAGGCTATGATTACGGAAATGAAGCCTTGGTATGATAATTACTGTTTCGCAAGAGAGAGCTTGGGTGACGATCGGATTTTTAACTGTGATATGACTTTGTATTATTTACGTTGGCAAGTTGATTTTCATTGTTCCCCGGTAGAAATGGCCGATAAGAATATCCGAACGGACTATAGTAAGCTGAAGATGCTGGCACGTATTGATCGTGACTCTGTACAGGAGGAAAATCGTATGGGTACCATCGAGGAAATCGCGGCAAAAGGAGAGATCTTGGTGGACTTACATACATCCTTTCCTGCCGAACGGGTAACGGATATAGATAATTTCCGTAGTCTACTTTATTATTACGGTTTGCTTACGATGTGTGGTACTCGAGGCGATCGTTTAAGAATGTGTATTCCTAATAATTGCGTACGTGAGCAATATTTTGGTTTTCTTCGTGAGGTAGGGAGAAGTATAACATAACTCCGCTTTTTTGTATACCTTCGCGCCATGAACAAACAAGCACTGCTTTTTTATCCGTTGTTGGGGGTGGTTCTTTTGGTGCTCTTTGTGGGAGGGCTGGCGTATGGGGCCGTACCGATTCCTTTGGATCACGTGATGGATATTTTGCTGGGGAAGGGATCTGATAAGATCGCATGGCAGAATATCGTGTTGCAATCTCGTTTGCCTCAGGCTATAACCGCATTATTGGCGGGGGCTTCCTTGGCTACCAGCGGGTTGCTATTACAGACATTGTTCCGGAATCCGTTGGCGGGACCTTCCATATTGGGCATTAGTGATGGCGCTAATCTTGGAGTAGCCGCTATCATGCTCTATTTCGGTGGTACGTTGGGGCAGTTCACGGATTGGCCGATCAGCGGATATATGGCGGTAATCCTCGCGGCCTTTGTGGGGGCTTGCGTGATACTGGGACTGATTATCTATTTTTCGGCAAAAGTGAAGAATAATGTCATGCTTCTGATTATCGGAATCATGATTGGCTATCTAGCTTCTTCGGTTATTTCTATCTTGAATTATTATTCATCTACAGACCGGGTACATGCGTTCGTGATGTGGGGGCTTGGTAATTTTTCCGGTGTATCCTTGGAACAATTACCATTCTTTGGAACTTGTGCGTTAATCGGGCTGTTATTAGCGATCTTGCTGATCAAGCCTTTGAATGCCTTATTATTGGGAGAAATGTATGCCGCTAATTTAGGTATCCGGATCAAACGAACACGGATTGCGATTCTTTTGTGTACGGGAGTATTAACGGCTACAACTACTGCTTTTTGCGGCCCCATTTCCTTTGTCGGATTAGCAGTTCCACATATCGCCCGGTTGATGTTAGGCTCTTCCAATCATAAGATGTTGGTGCCAGTTACAATGCTGACAGGTTCCTGCGTTGCTCTTCTATGTAATATGCTGATGGTGGTACCGGGCAGTAATACGATCCTGCCATTGAATGCCGTTACCCCTATGCTTGGGGCGCCTGTTATTATTTACGTAATCGTGAACCGGAAAAATATTCAATATTTTAATTAGTGGCTATGGAACGGATCCCTGTGATAAAGACAAGTGATTTAAGTATTGGGTATATATTGAAAGGCGGACAGAAAAAGCGCGTGCATGATGCGTTGGATCTGAATCTATATCCGGGTGAAGTGACCTGTCTTCTCGGATTAAATGGAGCGGGAAAGTCTACCTTATTGAGGACATTATGTGGTTTTCAACCTCCTCTGGGAGGAGAAATCGAGCTAATGGGGAAGCCGCTGAATTCTTATTCACAAGGTAATTTCTCACGGCTGGTGGGAGTTGTCTTGACAGAGAAGACAAATGCCGGTGGAATAACGGTTTACGAGTTGGTCTCTTTAGGAAGACATCCCTATACCGGCTTTTTCGGACAATTAAGGCAGGAAGATCGCAGGATTATCGAGGAATCGCTTGCTGCCGCCGGTATCGCTCATAAGGCTTATAATTATGTGTCGGAACTTAGTGATGGCGAGCGTCAGAAAGCCATGATCGCCAAAGCGCTGGCACAGCAATGCCCCATCATATTGTTGGATGAGCCGACGGCCTTTTTAGATGTGACAAGTCGGATAGAGACTATGGTCTTGTTACATAAATTAGCGGTAAAGCAACAAAAAGCGATTCTGCTATCGACGCATGATCTTGATTTGGCGATCCAGCTGGGAGACTGTCTATGGTTACAGGAGAAAAGTCGCCCAATGGCATGTGGAACGCCGGAGGACTTGATTATGGGAGGAGCTTTCGAGACTTTCTTTAGTAAGGAAGGAATCGTGTTTGATCCGAATACCGGGAAATTGAATACGGCAGCTCCAACAAAGCTTATTGGGGTTGAGGGGGATTTTATGACTTCTTATTGGGTTGGGAATGCCTTGATCCGGAATGGCTTTAAGCCCTCGTCGGTTAGCGAGGATTATATAAGTGTTTATTGTAATGCTCCGGATAGCCTGCGTATTCAGTTCCCTGCGGAAGAGGGCACGAGAATCGTAGGAAGTGTGGCGGAGATGATCTCAATCATAATTCATAAATCATAAGTTATATATGTCAAATGAGATTACATGGCGGCTGGAAAATGAGAATATAGGCCGTTTGTTGGTACATTACGCGATTCCCGCCGTTATCGGGACCATGGTTAATGCTCTTTATAATATCGTAGATCGTATATTTATCGGACAAGGAGTGGGTGCGCTAGCTATCTCCGGATTGACTTTGACTTTCCCGATACTACTCTTTATGCAGGCATTTGGAATGTTGATCGGTGCGGGAGCCGCTACAAGGGTCTCCATTCATCTAGGCCGTAAGGCGAATGATCTGGCAGATAACGTATTAGGAAACGCTTTCACTTTGACATTCATTATCGGAGCCTTGACGATTATCCCCAGTATGATTTTCTTGGATGATTTGTTAACGTGGTTCGGAGGAAGCGAGCAGACGATACCTTATGCGAAAGACTATTTATATATCGCTATCCCGGGTAATTTGCTGGCTACATTAAGCTTTAGCTTTAATGCCGTGATGCGTGCTTCCGGATATCCGAAAAAGGCGATGTTCACGATGATGATCGGTGCCGTATTGAACGTGATCCTAGACCCGATCTTTATCTTCTGGCTGGATATGGGGATACAGGGTGCCGCTATCGCTACGGTGATCTCCATGGCCGCCGGTGCCGCTTTCGTGATGAGTCATTTTATCAGCAAGGATAGTATCGTACGTTTCCATACGAAATATTTCCGGTTGAAAGGTTCCATTATTTGGAATATATTTACGATCGGCATGTCTCCATTTTCCATGCAGATGGCGGGCAGTGTGGTTGTGGTGATCATGAACCATGCGTTGAAAGAGAATGGAGGCGATTTGGCGATTGGTGCCAGCGGTATTATTTCCAGTATCGCCATGCTGCTGGTTATGTTGATTATCGGTATCGCCCAAGGGATGCAACCGATTGTCGGGTTTAATCATGGCGCTGGGCATCATGACCGGGTATTGGCTACCTTGCGGTTGTCTATTATAGTATCGACCTTGATTACAGGGGTAGGATGTATCGTCAGTTTATTATTCCCGAGACTGATCGTTAGCGTATTCTCGACGGATGCCGAATTGGTGTCGATTACGGATAATGGATTACGTCTGACGATGCTGGTCTTTTTCGTTGTCGGTTCCCAGATTACGATCAGCCAGTTTTTTCAAAGTATCGGTGTCGCATGGAAAGCGATGTTTCTGAGTCTAAGCCGGCAGGTTTTATTCCTGATACCGGCTATCCTGCTATTTCCTCCGATCTGGGGATTGGATGGCGTTTGGCTAGCGCAACCTTTCTCCGATTTCATCGCGGCGGTAACCGCATGGGGCTTTTTATGGTATCATGTTAAAAACGTGAAAAATAAGGGTTAAAGATGAACTTATGTCGATGTTAATTGTATTTTTATTGTATGTATAAAAGTACTTTTATAGACAAACCTTTAAAAATGAGTTAATATGAAGAAGATTGTATTATTGCTCGCCGTTTTATTATTTGGTGCAGGGTCGATGATGGCACAGCAGGACAAGTCAGCAGAGAAAGCTGCGAAGCAGGCCGAGAAAGAAGCAAAGAAAGCAGAGAAGGCAGCGAAGAAAGCTGCGGAGGAAGCCGAGGCTAACGCATTGTTTGAACAAGCGGTGCAAGCTTTGAAGAATAAGGATTTCGTATTGGAAGCGGATCGTATAGAGTTTAAGCGCGGTAGTTTTGTTTATGTTACTCCGAACACGAACTTCGTTTCGGTGAAGGGTGAGAAGGCTACCATTCAGTTAGCGTTTAATACTCCGGCGGCCGGTCCTAACGGAATAGGAGGTATAACGGTTGATGGAACAACTTCCGGTGTACAGATGAAGACTGACAAAAAAGGAAACGTTATGTACGAGATGAATGTGCAGGGTGTAGCGGTATCCGCTAGGGTTACGTTCCGTATGGCGAAAGGTACGAATAAATGTACTGCCACGGTATCGCCTAACTTTAATAGCAACCGTATATCCTTTACGGGAAATCTCTATCCTTCAAGCGAGTCGAATGTGTTCAAGGGACGTTCTATTTAATGTAGATACAAAGAATCGTGAAGGCGGACTTTCTTTCGGGAAGCCCGCCTTTCTGTTTATAAGAAGGATGAGATTGGACTATTTCCAAGCATCATTTTGTACCAGATAAGCTTGGCCGTTCTCATCGTTTCCTGCGGTCTGGATCTCTGTCTCGGGAAGCGGGAACATCGTCTTAGAAGCGGTTGGAGCGGATACACCATAGAATTTAGTTAGGTATTGCTTCTCATAATTTATATATGCCGTCAATTCCTTGTTCATATAATCACCTCCCCAACGAACCAGATCGAAAAATCGTTGTCCTTCCATCGCAAGTTCCAGCTTACGTTCCATATGAATCGCCTTGATACAAGTTTCCTTGTTGCTGAATGCGGCGTGACTGGATGGATAAGGTTTCACTAAATAATTGGCGGCAGGCGTTCCGTCTTCCAGATAAATGATATTATCCGGTTTGGCTGCACGTTCACGGATATCGTTTACTTGCTGCATGGCGGCACTTAATTCTCCGTCGTTCGCTAGGCATTCTGCGTATAACAATTTACAATCACGTAAGCATAGATATTGTAAATTCATGGCAGAACCGGGAGCCCAGCCGGATGAATAGGTGGAGCCAGCTAATCCGGCATCCTGTTCCGCTTTGCTATAGACATGCTTTTTCGGTAGGAATACACCACCGCTACTTACATTTCGTATCCAATCATTAGCAGGCAATCCCCAATCTTTATAGGGAATCTCCATACGTCCTACGGCGAAATCTAAACGAGGGTCCACGGCGATTGTTTTATCATTCTTAGAGATGTAATCATAATCGGTAACACGTTCTGTTACGGATTTTTTATTTCTGTACTCTCCGTCAAGATAAGGAAGTCCGTTTTCGTCTACTTGGAATGAGTTTACCAGTTCGTAAGAGGGTTGATAAAATCCGCAACATCCACCGGGGCCTGTGTTATGAGGATAATTCAGTAAAAATCCGTAATTCCCGTTATTATTGGCTCCGACAGAGAATTGTACCTCAAAAATAGACTCTTTCCCATTTTCGGTAGTTGCGTTAAAATTTGCGTCCAGATCATCTTGTAAGGCTAATCTCTCTCCTTTAGGGCTTAATCCGTTTGCGATAATATCGGCCAAGATCGGTTTGGCGGCTGTCATATCACCTTGTTGCATTAGTATTTTAGCCTTTAACGCTTTTGCCGCTGTTTTCGTAGGGCGTGCCACTTCGGTCTGTTTTTCGGGTAATCCTTCAATGGCCGCTTCTACGTCTGCTAAAATATTAGGATAGATGTCCGTACCGTTATGAACTTTCGGGTCATTTTCTTCAGCGGCGATCGTCTCGTCGATATAGGGCATGCCGGTCGGTCCGAAAATCTTTACCCCTTCGAACATGAATAGGGCACGTAAGAATTTTAGCTCCGCGGTCCGGTAGGCCTTGGTTGTCTCATCCATGTCTGCCGCTTCTTTCATCACATTGAGTGCTAAGTTGCAACGTTGTGCTCCATAATATGCGTCTTTCCACTTATTCTGTAAATAGTCGTTTGTGGCCGTGACGGCATACGTCTCTACGGAGTTCAATACAGATTGGTCATTGGATTCGGAGCCTTTATTAGCGTCACCTCCGTATACACCACCGAATACCCAATTGAACATATTGTCATATCCGGTCGGCCGGGTCAAACCGGCATAAGCGTTGACCACCAATAACTCAACCCCTTCAGCATTTGTTAATGCTTCTTGGTCAATACTGCCTTGAGGAGCTTTATATAGAAAATCCTCACCGCAAGAACTCAAGGTAAATAAAGCAACTGCGCTTACTATTAATATTTTATGTCTCATAATAGTCGTTTTTATAGTAAAATGGATTTAGAAAGTAAAATTCACGCCCAATAAGAATCGCATAGTTGTAGGCCAGCCTCCCATATCGACTCCTCTTTTTAAGTCTACACGTCCGGCTCCGTCGGTGTCAGAATCGCTTTGCCGTAAATAGGCGTTGGTAAACTCTGGGTCCAAGCCTGTATATCCGGTGACCGTAAGGATATTCTCGGCTTGTAAATACAGGCGGAGATTCTGGATACCAGCCTTCTTGAGTAATTCCTTAGGCAAGGAATATCCCAATACGAGATTTTTCAGGCGTAAGAAGGAGGCGTCTTCTACGTAATAAGAGCTAGAATAAGCTCCGGAATAGTTATCTTCCGTATTCAGCATAGGAAGGATAGCATTACTGTTATCGCCATTCAATGTCCATGATTGATCTCTGAGGCGTGAGGATTTATTACCGTTGAAAGTCCAGAAATCGGTAAAATATTTTGTGTTATTATATAAGTCATTGCCGATAGAGAAGTTCCAGAACATAGTAAAGTCCCAGTTTTTCCATGTTAACGTGGCGTTGAGGCCTCCGGTTAAGTCCGGATGAGGAGAGCCGATAAAGGTCCGGTCGCTATCATCCAATTTGCCGTCTCCGTTCAAGTCCTCGAAACGGAAGCGGCCGACATAAGCGGCAGCGTCTGCCTCTGTGATATCACTTTGTCCGAATGGCTTGGTTGCCATAACATCGGCTACGGACTCATAAAAACCATTTTGCTTCAACCCCCAGAATTCAGACACGGCATGTCCTTTTGTCGTACGGGTTACGTATCCTTCGATGCGCGTACCGCTAGCCCATAGAGAATAATCGTCAGCTTCCGCGAGTTTCAAGACCTCATTTTTATAATGGGATAAATTCAAGGATAGATCCCATGCCCAGTCTCCTTTTCGGTCACGGTAATTAAACATGAAGTCGAAACCGGTGTTCTTTATATCTCCGAAGTTGATATAAGGGCTTCCGGATTCTCCGGCCATCGAGGTGTAGGCCGCTTGTATCAACATATTGGATGTCTTCTTCGTATACCATTCGAATGAACCGCTGAATTTACCATTCAGGAAGGTTGCGTCCAGACCCAAGTTGACCATCTTGGTCATTTCCCATTTCGTATCAGTGTTACCGTAGGTACTGAGGCGGAATCCGGTTGTCTCGCTATTGTTCGCTCCGGTCATGTCGTAATTCGTATAGGAGGTGCTGGTCGTGAACAAATTGGCGAAATTAGTCGCGACAGGAATCTCTGAGTTACCCGTGATGCCGTAACCGGCTCGTATCTTTAAGTCGTCCAGCCAATCTCGGCTTGGTTCCATAAATGCCTCCTCTGACATACGCCAACCGGCGGAGATAGATGGAAAGACTCCGTAACGATTATTTTCCGAGAAACGGGAAACACCGTCCCGGCGGATAATACCGGTTAATAGATACTTATCCTTATATCCATAGTCTGCACGGGCAAACATACCAAATAGCGCGAATTCTCCATTGTAAGTGGAAGAATTGGTACGTTGGCTATTGTTCTCGCCCATATCCAAGGTGTATGTATTGGTATTGTCTTCGAATAAATAGTTATATCTACGTGCGTTGAGGGATCTGCCTAAACCGTCCCGAATAGCCTCTGTTCCCAATAAGATGTTCAAGGAATGGATCTCATTGAATGTTCGGCTGAAAGATAACGTGTTGGTCCAAACCCAACGATAATTAAAGTAATTACTTTCGTAAAAGTTATTTTGACCGCCGGACTCGGAGAACTCTGGGTTGTTTTTAGTCATCGAGTAAGAATAGTCATTACGATAATCGATACCGAAGTTTGTTTTAAAAGTCAGTCCAGTCCATAGGTCTGCCTCTCCATATACGTTGCCAAATACACGTTGGGTAGTGGCATAATTATCCTTATTCCTTTCACGAATAGCTACAGGATTCTGGAAATTGCCGGTCCCGGCGAATAAGGAGCCTGCATAATTGCCCGCATAGTCATAAACCGGTACATAAGGAGAGGCCCGATAAGTCCATGAGTAGATGTTGGACTCTGTACCTGAGAAGCTAAGTCCGTTGTTTTTGCTAAAACTATAAGTTAGGTTCTCTCCGAATCGCAACCATGGGCGGACGTTATACGACGAATTAGCACGTGCTTGATAGCGGGTGAAATAAGATTCGATAGCGGTACCTTGCTGGTCGAAATAGTTCATGCTCATGGTGTATTGCCCTTTATCGGTACCTCCAGACAAGGACAGCTGATGATTCTGCATCCAACCGAGTTGACTGATCTCATCCCACCAATTCGTATCGCCTACGGGCGCATAGACAACGTTGTTCGCTTGATCGTAATCGCTAGGATCGATGGAGGTGCTACCACCGGCGCCGGTTACGGTCATGTAATTAGGGAGATGATTAACCCAAGAGTCGGAAGTGCTTCCAAATTGCTGGTGGAAAGGTAATTCTCCGTTGGCGCTAGCTCCCGTTAGGTCCAGATTGTTTTTCGAGGCTTGCCATTCAACATCAATACGGTCATAAGCGTTTAAGACGTCATAGCGTTTACCTGTTTTAGAGAAACCGTAATATCCGTCATAGGTTAATCTCGGTTGTCCCGTTTTTGTCCCTTTCTTGGTCGTGATCAAAATGACGCCATTCGCTGCTTGCGCTCCGTAGATCGCAGCGGAAGAGGCGTCTTTCAATACTTGCATACTCTCGATGTCATTGGGATTGATAGAGCTTAGGTCTTGGTCACGAGTGGATACGCCATCGATAACATACAAAGGTCCGTTGTCATTGATGGAATTAATACCTCGGATGCGTACCATCGTGGCTGAACCGGGAGCACCGGAGGTACCGATGTTTACGCCCGCCGCTTTACCTTGCAACTGTTGTGTGGCGGAAGAACCGGAAGACGCCAATAGCTCTTCGGTATCGATAACCGCTACGGAACCTGTGATGTCCTTTTTCTGTTGGGTACCGTAACCGACAACGACTACCTCGTCTAGATTTTGGGTGTCTTCCTTTAAGGTAATGTTCATGACGTTCCCGCTTGCAGGTGTTTGTTGAGTTACGTACCCGATGTAAGAGATGACCAGAATGGCATTCGGCTCTACTTCTAATACGTATTTACCATCCAGATCGGTGATCGTTCCGTTCGTGGTACCCTTTACGACTACGTTAACACCTAATAGGGGCTCTCCTTTAGCGTCGGTGATCGTACCCGTTATTTTCCGGGATTGTTGCGTAACGGAGGTTTCCGCTTTTAATACGGAACTTTGCGGTATGATAGCACCGCCTGCCAATAAAAAGCATAAGGCCAATCCTAGCCTGCTTTTAAAGATCGCATGTCTGTGTTTCATAATAAATAGGTTAATAAAGTCTAGTAAACTGAGGCAATATTAAGGTTTGTTTAGACGAAGACCAATAAAAATCAATGAATGCCTTTATCTATTCGGTGAAAAAGCCTTTTTAATCGGCGAACAACTTTTGGTGGAATTCTTTTGTTTTTTATCCGTCTGGGCAAAGAAAAAGGACACCGGCAGGTGTCCTTTTTCTTTAATGTTTACCTATTCTGCCGGTCTGTATGATGAACCGGTTTGTTAGGGCTTTCACAAGTCCTAACGGTGCAAATGTAAATCAAGGAGAGAAGTATAAAAAATAGAATCAGTGAACTGGCGGAATTATTCGATGAACAGGGTTTTTTGTTCGGTAAACTTTCCGTAAGTTCGCGAAATAAAAATTTAACATCTTATAATCATGCAACTATCCATAGATCAAAAAGACATCGATAAATTTCTGATGATAGGCGATAAAGTATTGATTAAGCCTAAGAATCCACAGAGCCAGACTAAGACCGGATTGTATCTGCCTCCCTCGGTTCAACAAGGGGAGAAGATACAAGCGGGTTATATCATAAAGACGGGGCCCGGATATCCGTTGCCTTCTCAATCTGAGGAGCATGAGGTCTGGGAGAAAAAGAAAGGGGAGGAGGTGCAATACTTGCCGCTTCAAGCCCGTGAAGGTGATTTGGCTGTCTATTTGCAGAATGCCGCTTACGAGATCAATTTTAATGACGAGAAGTTCTTGATTGTTCCTCATTCCGCTATTTTGATGTTAGTGCGTGATGAAGGTTTGTTTGAATAAAGCCTTTTGTTAAGGAAAATAGGGCTATATTCACTTTTTTATCTTATTTTTGCCAGCAAAACAAGACAAACTATCAACAGTAGCGATTATAATGAATAAGATTGTAAGTAAAGAACATTTCTCAGCCAACGTGGTGAAGCTGGAAGTCGAGGCTCCTTTGATCGCCCGCTCCCGCAAGGCCGGTCACTTCGTGATCGTGAAGGTTGGCGAAAAAGGCGAACGTATACCTCTTACCATTGCCGGGGCGGATACCGAGAAAGGTACCATCACCTTGGTGATCCAAGCGGTAGGCGGCTCATCCCGTAAAATCTGTGAATTGAACGAGGGTGACTATATCACGGATGTGGTGGGTCCGTTAGGGCAGGCTACCCATATCGAGAAGGTTGGAACGGTTGTTTGTGCCGGTGGTGGCGTAGGTGTCGCTCCGTTGTTGCCGATCGTGGAGGCTTTCCATAAGGCAGGAAATCGTGTGATCGTCGTATTGGCGGCCCGTACCAAGGACTTGGTGATCCTTGAGGAGCAGATGCGCCAAAACTCGGATGAGGTAATTATCATGACCGATGACGGATCGTATGGTATGAAAGGCTTGGTGACGAATGGCGTGGAGAGCGTGATCAACCGGGAGAGGGTGGATTTATGCGTTACGATCGGTCCGGCTATTATGATGAAATTCGTTTCCGCTCTTACAAAGAAATACGAGATTCCTACCGTAGCTTCCTTGAATACGATCATGGTGGACGGAACGGGTATGTGTGGTGCTTGCCGTATTACGGTAGGCGGGAAGACCAAGTTCGTTTGTGTGGACGGACCGGAGTTCGATGCTCATCAAGTGGATTTTGATGAGATGATCATGCGCCTCGGCGCTTATAAGGATATAGAGAAGAAATAACGAAACCACGTAATTGAATCATGACAACAGAAGAATTAATCGCTGCTCGTCGTGCCGAACCTTGGCGGGAGGCGCTTCGCAAAAGCAAGAAAAATAAAGAACGTGCGGATATCCCCCGTGTGAAGATGAACGAGTTGGACCCGGAATACCGGAGTCGTACCCGTTTGGAGGAAGTTAACTTAGGCTTGACAAAAGAACAGGCTATGCAAGAGGCCGAGCGCTGTCTGGATTGTCCGAATCCTACTTGTATGCAGGGATGTCCGGTAAATATCAATATACCTACTTTTATCAAGAATATCGAGCGTGGGGAATTCTTGGAGGCCGCTAAGACCTTGAAAGAGACAAGTGCCCTGCCCGCTGTTTGCGGTCGTGTATGTCCGCAGGAGAAACAATGTGAGAGCAAGTGTATCCATTTGAAAATGGGTAAGGAAGCGGTTGCCATTGGCTACTTGGAACGTTTCGCCGCTGATTACGAACGTGAGAGCGGTAATATCTCGGTTCCGGAGATTGCGGAGAAGAACGGTATCAAGATTGCCGTGGTAGGTTCCGGTCCTGCCGGATTGTCTTTTGCCGGAGATATGGCGAAGCGTGGATATGATGTGACTGTGTTCGAGGCATTGCATGAGATCGGTGGTGTATTGAAATATGGTATCCCGGAGTTCCGCCTACCGAATAAGATCGTGGACGTGGAGATTGATGGCCTTCGTAAGATGGGCGTACGGTTTGAGAAAGATTGTATCGTGGGCAAGACGATCAGTTATGATGATTTGCATGCGGATGGCTTTAAGGGCGTGTTCGTGGCAAGTGGCGCCGGTCTGCCTAATTTTATGAACATTCCGGGTGAGAACTTTGTGGGCGTGATGTCGTCCAACGAGTATTTGACCCGTGTAAACTTGATGGATGCGGCGAATCCGGAAAGTGATACGCCGGTGCTACAAGGGAAGAAGGTGGCCGTGATCGGAGGTGGCAATACCGCTATGGACTCTGTCCGTACCGCTCGCCGTCTGGGCGCTGAGCGTGCTATGATTGTCTACCGTCGTAGCGAGGAGGAGATGCCTGCCCGTCTGGAAGAGGTGAAACATGCGAAGGAAGAAGGTGTGGAGTTCATGACGCTTCATAATCCGATCGAATATATAGGTGATGAAAGAGGCCGTGTGAAACAGATGCGCTTGCAGAAGATGGAGCTAGGTGAGGCGGATGCCTCTGGTCGCCGTCGTCCGGTACCTATCGAGGGAGCTATCGAAACAATCGATGTGGATGAGGTGATCGTTAGCGTCGGTGTATCTCCGAATCCATTAATACCCCGTGCCTTTGGAGGCTTGGAGGTGAGCAAGAAGGGTACGATCGTAGTGGAGGAAGACAGTATGCGCTCCGCTTTAGGCGATGTGTATGCCGGTGGTGACATCGTTCGTGGTGGAGCTACCGTGATTCTGGCGATGGGAGACGGTCGTAAGGCTGCCGCCGCTATGGATGCGGACTTAAGAGGATAAGTATAATATCTATTAGTTCTATAAGGAAAGACGGGTTTGTTTGGACGATCCGTCTTTTTTCTTTTATCGTGATACGGAGATTTATGTTTATTATCTATAAGACTAATTCTTGAAATAATCTCTCAAATGTCTGTTCTAGATCGTTGGAAAAACCGGGATGTGGACGCGAGGTTTGGATAGAGGCACTTCTTATGGCGGTAAGCCAACGAAAGCGCTCCGGAATATCTAGGCTGGCTATAGGACCTCCATCCTTCGCGCCGGAACATATCTTATCGAAAACGTGGAGATTCGTACACAAAGATTCTTTATCTATATCTGATGTGAACAGACGAAGTTTCTCCTCGTCTACATGATAGCGAGCCTTGATGAATTTAGGCCGTTTACAGAACATGATAAGGCCTACATTGATAAACTCCTCCCGTTCGATTTTCGGCACGATACGGATTACGGCATATTCATATAAGTGTTTGTCTTGCATGTCGAGCTTCATTTATAAACGTGTCAGAATGGGCGATTCGGTCAATTAAAAACCGGATATATACATCACGTATCTCTTGAGGCGTACCGGGACTATCGTTCCAATACAACCAATCGTCGGGTACTAGACCTACGATCTCACGAATTTTCTCTTCAGTTAAGATACGTTTGAAATCTTTGTTTACTTCCTCCAGCAGCGTCGCTTGTGGCAATAATACATGATCCTTGATATGGATGAAAGGGCCGATCGCATGTTTTTGCCAATTTACCCATGAGAAATGGAAAAATAAGGAAGCTCCATGATCGATGAGCCAAAGTTCTTTATTCCATATCAACATATTCGTATTCCGGACCGTGCGGTCTATATTTGTCAAAAGAGCATCGAGCCATACGACTTGTGAGGCGAGTTTGGGATCTACACGATTGACTACCGGATCGAAAGTCAAGGCTCCGGATAAAAAATGTAATCCCAGATTGAGCCCTTGACTTGCTTGTAGTAAGTCTTGTATCTCCTCGTCACCTTCCGACCGCCCGAAAGCCTCGTCAAGATTCAGGAAGACCAATTCTGGTACATGGAAACCCAAGCAACGAGCGATCTCACCTCCGATCACCTCGGCTATCAAGGCTTTTGTCCCATGTCCGGCTCCCCGGAACTTAACGACATATTTAAACTCATCGTCCGCCTCCGCTAAAGCAGGCAATGATCCGCCTTCCCGCAGAGGCATGATATATCGGGTAACATTCGCAGTACGTAATTCCATAACCCTCACTTTAATTGAAGATAAAGATACGATTATATTTTAGAAATAAAAAGCCCCGCTATTCTTTCGAACAGCGAGGCCTTTTGGAAGCGAGCGGAAGACGGGACTCGAACCCGCGACCCTAACCTTGGCAAGGTTATGCTCTACCAACTGAGCTACTTCCGCAATTAAATTAGATCGTACTCGAAGCGGGACTTGAACCCGCACAGCCGCAATGGCCAAAGGATTTTAAGTCCTTCGTGTCTACCGATTCCACCATTCGAGCATCCACCTCTTCTCTAAGAGTTGAGCGGAAGACGGGACTCGAACCCGCGACCCTAACCTTGGCAAGGTTATGCTCTACCAACTGAGCTACTTCCGCATTGTTTGTTTCTCTTTTGCGAGTGCAAAGGTAGTACAAATATTTATACTACCAAACATTTTCGGTGAAAAATTTAATTATGGATGTAAATTTTATTACCGTTTGTATCGACGACATATTGTTTGAGGGCTTGTTTCTCCTCAGCGCAAGGTCCTTCCACCGGATTGCCGATACCGTTTAAAAGTTCAAATTTACTACCGCATTTCGGACAAATGGCGTATACGGCAGATTCGTCCACATCTACGATGACATTAGCGGATGCCTCATGAGGACAAGCGGCATCGAACGCAAAGAATGCCCCGGTTCCGTTACTGGACAATCCATGATAAACCAATACGCCTCCAAACCCTGTTTGCTCGCCAGCTTGGTCTACATCTTTAGAGGTGTAGATCTTATAAGCCTGTATTGCATTCAACGCTTTATCTTGATAAGTCAGATCTAGTTCCAGATAGACCGCACGATAGGGAATGCGAGTCTCTATCGTATCTGCGCAAGATAATAGCGTAAACAAGATCAAAAGTGGAAATATCCGTCTTATCTTATCCATGGATCAATTTCTTTTCAGCCTCGTTCATCCGTTCGAAAGAGAAAGAACCTATCACGCTACGCATCATGGTGGCGATTGGTTCGTTACATAGATTACCGATACTGCCTTCGTGTGTATGGTTAACGCTCTTCGAAGGAACGAATTTACCGGCCTCGATATCCAAACCTACTTGCTTATAAGCGTCACGGAAAGGCATTCCGGCCAAGACACGGCGGTTCACTTCTTCCACGCTAAACAATAGAGAATATTTATCATCGTCCAATATATGCTCGTTTACTTTCACCTCGCGCATCATATGAGTTACCATGCGTAAGCAATCCTTCAGCTCGTCGAAAGCCGGTAGGAAGACTTCCTTGATGATCTGGAGATCCCGGAAGTAACCGGAAGGAAGATTATTGCTGATCAAGATGATTTGCTGAGGCAAGCCTTGAAGCTTATTGCATTTGGCACGTGTCAACTCAAATACATCCGGATTCTTCTTATGCGGCATGATACTGGAGCCGGTCGTGAACTGATCCGGCAGTTTGATGAAGCCAAAGTTCTGGCTATTGAACATACAAGCGTCGAACGCTAACTTGGAGAGCGTAGCGGCGATACCCGCCATAGCGAAAGCTACGGTGCGTTCCATCTTGCCACGTCCCATCTGGGCGTATACCACATTGTAGTCCAGCGAGTCGAAACCTAATAAATCCGTAGTCATCTGGCGGTTTAGCGGGAAGGATGAACCATATCCGGCGGCGGAACCCAGCGGGTTACGGTTGCAAATACGGTATGCGGCTTGCATAAGTTGCAAATCATCTACCAAGCTCTCCGCATAAGCGCCGAACCAAAGTCCGAACGAAGAGGGCATAGCTACCTGTAGATGCGTATATCCGGGAAGCAGTACATCCTTGTACCGGTTACTCTGGGAGATCAAAACGTCGAACAAGCCGGAAACCAACTCAACCAATTCTTGTATTTGCGAACGGGTGAAAAGTTTCAGATCCAATAGAACCTGATCATTGCGGGAACGCCCGCTATGGATCTTCTTGCCCATATCGCCCAAACGGCGTGTAAGCATGAGTTCCACCTGCGAGTGCACATCCTCGATGCCTTCCTCGATGATGAATTCTCCACGATCCGCTACGGCGTATATATTCCGTAATTCTGCTAATAAGACGTTTAGTTCCTCTTTGGTCAACAAACCGATACTTTCCAGCATCGTGATATGCGCCATAGAGCCTAATACGTCATATTTAGCGAGGTAAAGATCCAGCTCACGGTCCTTACCTACCGTGAAGATATCTACTTCATGATCTACCTGTACATTTTTTTCCCAAAGTTTCTGAGCCATAATGAAAAAGGAATTAATAAGGCAAGGAGGCGATAACGGTCGAGATTTTATCGACAGCCTCTTGCAAAGGTTTCGATACCATTGGTTTCAAGAACGGATTCAGATCGGCACGAACCGTGATTTTTAACCGTGTGTCGTCCTCGGCCACCTGTTTCAATTGTATCCACAAGAAAAGGGGAACAGGAGAGTTGGTCGTCGTGAACTTGATTAATTTATTCGGCTCTCTTTCTACGATCTGGAAGGTAATCTTACCAACGGGATCGACAGCGAAACTACAGGTATCGCTGTCGAACTCAAAATTTTTTATTTTATCTTGCGGGATGCGATCCTTGATACGTTCCAAGTTGGAAAGATCGGACAACATCGTGAAGATACGTTCATCATTGTGTGGGATCTGTTTGACCTCACTCACAAATTCTTCAGTCATTGAGTGTTTTTTTGTTTATTACTTATTTCGGGTCCCAGTTAGCCGGATCTTTACGCCATTCCTGAAGAACCGCGATCTCAGACTCATCGATGTAATGCGTACGGACAGCTTCTTCCAAGACTGCGTCGTAGTTACTCAATGTAGTCAATGTCACTTTAGCGTCCTTGAAAGCGGCTTCCGCTACAGGGAATCCATAGGTAAAGATAGCTACCATACCTGCGACATCGCAACCAAAGTTACGTACGGCTTGTACGGCTTTCAAGCTACTACCTCCGGTAGATACCAAATCCTCGATGATCACTACTTTAGAACCCGGTTTCAATTCTCCCTCGATAAGGTTTTCCAATCCATGATCCTTTGGCGTAGAGCGGATGTATACGAATGGCAATCCTAATAAATCGGCTACTAAAGCACCTTGAGCGATCGCGCCTGTAGCAACACCGGCAATGGCATCTACGTTCTCGAATTTTTCACTAATCACACGAGCCAACTCCAATTTAATGAAGCTACGAACGACCGGATAAGAAAGAGTCTTTCGGTTGTCATTGTAGATCGGAGATTTCCAGCCGGATGCCCAAGTAAACGGATTGGCCGGTTGCAACTTTACGGCTTTAATCTTTAATAATTTTTCTGCTACTAAACTTTCCAGTGTTTTCATACAATCCTATATTTATATCAGTTTGCAAAAATAGATAAACTGAATGACATTACCTTGAATATCGTACGTTAATTTTTTATTAATATTTATGCGACAGATAGGGCTAAAATGCTGATGCGTATGCCCGGAATCCCTGATAAAGCCTTTGCGCAAGCGGAAATCGTGGCTCCGGTTGTGATCACGTCGTCTATGAGCAGGATATGTTTGTTTTTTAAGCTTTCCGGATGAATGACATTAAAAATAGAACATACATTTAACCAACGGTCGTAAATGGCCTTACGAGTTTGGGTGCTTGTGTGGGTGGTGCGGGCCAGACTTTGCGTATCGATGGGGATATCCCATATGGAACGGATGCCGGAGGCGATCCATTCGGACTGGTTGTAACCTCTTTGCCGTTTTTTGCGGGGATGCAGGGGAACGGGGATAAGGAGGTCTACGGTACATATCGGGCTGTGATCCGCTTGGAGCTCTCTCGCTATCTGCCGTCCGAGTAGATAGCCCAGCTCTTTATTATCATGGTATTTGAGCGAGTGGATCAGGCATTGTACTTTTCCACCTTTCTCGTATCGTAGATAAGCGGTGGCGTATTCGATCCGGTCCTTTCCGATAAAAAGTTGCTCGACGGGGTTGTTCACCTGTTGATGATATCCCGTGTGCGGCAGATCACATAGGCATTTCAGGCAAATTTGTTCTTCTCCCTCGACGAGTGGTCGTTTACATATTTTACATAAGTTTGGGAAAAACAGGTTGAGCAGATTATTCCATGTCGTCGGCATAATCCTCGCAGTCTATTTCTTTGAATAATTGACTTAGGCAATCCAACGTGATCCGGCTTTCGAAACCTCGTCCGGCGGCGAAACGGAGTAACTTGTTGAATAGGTCCCGCTCGTCTTTTCCTTTGGTCGATTTCTTTTTGCTTTTTAGTAAATCGAGTAAGATGGAGCGGTATTCTCCCTCGTCGATGGCGGCGAGCGATTCTTCCCGGATCGGGGAGGGGATGTTTTTCTTATAAAGCTCGTAGCCTATTTTTACCCGTCCCCATTTATTGAATCGTAGCTTATCGTTCACGAAGAAACGGGTGTAACGGGATTCGTCGATAAACCGCTCTTTCAGCAAGCGGGCGATGATACGCTCGGAGGCGTCGGGGGGAAGTCCGGCGGCATCGATCTTTTTCTGTACGTCTTGTATGCAGCGTTCGGCGGCGGAGCAATAGGCGGCTGCCCGGTGCAACATCTCGGGTTCGGTTATCTCTTTCATATTTTCGCTTTTACGATACGGTCTTTCCCGTATAGATCTTGTATTAATTCGACTTCGGTGTAATTCTCTTGACGTAGCATCGCTACGGTCTCTTTTCCGCAAAGGGCATTGATCTCGAAGTAAAGATGCCCGCCTTCCACCAAATGCCTTTGTCCGAAGCGGGCGATGGCCCGGTAGAAGAGAAGCGGATCGTCGTCGGGAACGAACAAGGCTAGATGAGGCTCGTTCTCCAGAACGTTCGCTTCCATGGTCGCTTTCTCTCTATACATTATATAAGGGGGATTACTGACGATGCAGTTTAAGTTTCCTATAAGAGACGCTTCGGTTTCCTCCGTATGGGATTTTAGTTTCACGTACGTGAAAATTTTGTTTCTCGTACATGAAAATCTAGTTTCACGTACGTGAAAATTTTGTTTCTCTTGCATGAAACTGGAATAACCTTCGGAAAGGATATCCAATTCATGGAAGGATACGGAAACTTGATTCATACGGGCGTTCTCCTCGGCCATGGCGAGCGCTTCGGGTGATATATCCACCGCCGCTACCTCTGCCTTCGGAAGATGTTTCGCCAAGGAAATAGCGATACAGCCGCTTCCCGTACCAATATCTAATATACGAGGGGCTTGGCCTTGGTAGTCCGTGATGATCCGCTCGACCAACTCGGCGGTTTCCGGGCGGGGAATCAATACGTCCGGCGTCACCTTAAACTCCATCCCGTAAAAATCCGCTATGCCTAATAAGTATTGTATGGGCTTGTATAAACGCAGTCCTTCTACAATCTCCTTGATTTTAAATTTCTCCGTATCAGATAATTCTTTACCTTTGCCTAACAGGAGTTGATGGGTAGAAAGACCGCAAACACGTTCCATGATGAGCCGGACGAGCGCTTGGGCTTCGCCGGGAGGATAAATATCTTTGAGGGAATTTCGGATGTAGGCGATGGTCTCAGTCATATCTTACTCTTGTTTTATCGCGAAAGTAGTGTAAAAACCGTTTATATGCAAAGATTATGGTAGAGGTTGAAGAGAAATACATGGCTCGTTGCATCGAGTTGGCCAAAGGAGGGAGGGGAAATGTCAGTCCGAATCCGATGGTTGGTGCGGTGGTTGTGCATAAGGGCCGTATTATCGGTGAGGGATTTCACAGGAAATGTGGGGAGGCGCATGCCGAGGTGAATGCTATCGCTTCCGTGAAAGACGAGTCTTTGTTGAAAGACAGTACGATTTATGTGAGTCTGGAGCCTTGCTCTCATTATGGGAAGACGCCTCCTTGCGCCGAGTTGATTATCCGGAAAGGGATTCCACGGGTGGTGGTCGGTTGCTTGGATCCTTTTCCCGAGGTGTCGGGGCGAGGCGTGCGGATGTTGCGTGAGGCTGGTGTCGAGGTCGTCACAGGCGTGATGGAGGAAGAAGCCCGTGCGTTGAACAAGGCGTTTATGACGCTACAAACGAAAGGCCGTCCTTATATTATCTTGAAATGGGCGCAGAGCGAGGATGGGTTTATCGATCGTTTGCGTACGGACGTGTCGGAGCCGGTCACGGTTTTGTCTTCTCCGGAGACTTCACGCTTGGTGCATAAACTTCGCTCGGAGGTGGCGGCTATCATGGTCGGTACACGGACCGCTTTATTGGATAATCCTTCATTGAACGTGCGCCATTGGTCCGGTAATTCTCCGGTTAGGGTCGTATTGGATCGCCGGCTCGTTATTCCCGATTCTTATCGGTTGCTGAATGGTTTCTCACGTACATTAATATTTACGGAGAAGGAAGTGGAAAACCGAGAGAACATGGAGTATATCCGGATAGATTTCGAGGGCCCGGTGATCCGGCAAGTGCTAGATCATCTTGCTGCCCGGAAGTTGGATTCCTTATTGGTGGAAGGTGGGGCCCAGTTGATTAATTCTTTCGTGGAAGCGGATGTGTGGGACGAGGCGAGGGTGGAAACAGCTCCGGTTCGCCTGTATCAAGGGGTGCATGCGCCGATGCTTGGAAAGGAGGCTGTTAGCGGCATCTCTAGACGTTCTGTTATGAGCATTAAAAATCATAACTATGAAATTTTAAATCATAACGATGAGTTCGAAAAATCATAACTATGAATTTTAAGGCTCATATAATCAACTAAAATATTATAAATATTAGCAGGTATTAGGGTGAAAGCAAAAAATGTTTCTACTTTTGTGCCTTTATATGCGACAAACTTATGTTTTTGATGAAAAATAAATTAGTACTATTTATAACAGGTTGTTTTGCGTTAGTGCTGTCTTCTTGTTTGAAGTCAGATGAAATCGTTGGTGTAGAAGCTATTAAGAATTGCCAGATACATACTTTTTCATTAAGTCATGATTCTGTGTCGGGGTTGGATACTGTGAAGTTTACGATAGACCAGCTAACGGGACGGATTTTTAATATAGACTCTTTACCTTTTGGTACGAAGATCGAGAAAGTGGTTTGTAAGATTGGGTTCGCTAATTCTTCAGTGATAGGTGGCGTGGAGGCTAGTCCCGAGGCTTATCCCGATTCCACTTATTATTTAAGTAGTTTGTCGGATTCCATCGATTTCTCCGCTCCGGTAAAGTTCGTGGTTCATGCGTATGACCAAGTCACGACAAAAGTCTATATGGCGCAGGTGAATATCCATCAAGTGGTTCCGGACTCTATGGTTTGGAGTATGTACGCGAATCCTATGATTGGCATTACCGTGAAGGATCAGAAGGTGGTAACCTACGATTATAATGGATCGGAGAATTACTTTATGTATGTGAAACCCGCCGAGTCCGGTAAACCTTACCAATTATATTACGCTTCGGTAAGTGCGCCTAAGGGCTGGCAGTCATTATCCTTGGCCGGTCTGCCTTCCGATGGGCTTTTGATCTCCCAGATTACTGAGTATAACAATGCTTTATATGTGCCGGCTACAAATGGCACATTATATAGATCCGAGGATGGCTTGACTTGGAGCGCTGTAGAGAACGCCCCTTCCGTGAAATACGTTTTGGGTAGCGTGAAGCAGGGCACGAAACAGCCTTCCGCCTTAGCTACGATCGTGGATCAGGAAGGAAAGCTAGCGTTCTATGCGATGAACGAATCCATGGAGTGGATCGCCGGAGATGCGGTGGCTAGCGGATTCCCTGTTACCGGATTTAGCAATCTCCAATATGCCGCAATGTATCATGAGTACTTGATGACCGCCGGCGGACGTACCGCGGACAACCAAGTGGTTAATACGACTTGGGCGACCATGGATGGTATCTCTTGGGCGTTGATGGCTTCCGGTGACGCAAACTTCACGAAGCGTGAGGGAGCGATGATCACGAATTATGACGATAAGTTTTTCTTGATCGGAGGTATCGACGCTTCGAACAAGGCATTGAAAGATATGTATCAATCGATAGATTATGGTATTTCTTGGTCGTTGATCGACTCGATGGTGGTGTTACCGACCGACTATGCGGCGAGAGGCTTTTCCTCAATTATTGTGGATAAAGAGAATTTCGTGAACATTTTCGGAGGAAAGACCAGCACTGGTTCCAATGACTTGAACCAACTTTGGAGAGGCCGTATCAATCGTTTGATCCCGAAGGAATAGAAAAGTTCGATAGGAGATGTATAATTTTATGAGGCTTTTAGCGTTAGAAAAAGAAGTGTGGTATATATAACAGCAAGGCTTATGACTTCAACTTTTTTTCAGCGGCTTCTCATAATCATCCTATTAGCGGGTACGGTCCCTACGCTTTGGGCGCAGGAATATAAGTACGAGATCGGTGGTATGGCTGGTGGCGCCTTTTATATGGGCGACGCCAACAAGAATACGATATTTAAAGGAATGAATCCGGCGGTGGGAGCCGTGTTCCGGTATAACATCAACTTTCGTTGGGCCTTGAAAGCCAACTTGATGTGGGGACAGGTTTCCGGTAAGACCGAAGGTATGGAGAACGTTTTTCCGAATAATGCCCAAACCTCTTTCAACCGTAGTATCATGGAGTTGGGGGGACAGGCAGAGTTCAATTTTTTCCCGTATAGCGATAAGTTCGACTATGCGGGGGCGAAGCGTTTCTCTCCTTATGTCTTGGTGGGCATAGGGCTGACGGTGGCTCCGGGTGGCGGGAAGACTTTCGCCAGCCCGAATATTCCTTTAGGCGTGGGCATGAAATATAAGATCAAGAACCGCCTTAATTTAGGGTGCGAGTTCTCGTTTCGTAAGTTATTTGGCGATGGCCTAGAGGGAAAGGACATGTTGGACGATCCGTATGGTGTTAAGGGTAGCGCTCTTAAGAATAAAGATTGGTACTCTTTCTTGTTGTTGTCTGTTACATGGGATTTCGGCCCGAGGTGTCGTACTTGTAACAATGCGAAAAATATAAGTGAATATTAGTAAGATAAAAAATGTCGTTGATTGAGAAAATAGACAAGAATCGCTTGCCACGGCACGTGGCAATTATTATGGACGGGAACGGACGTTGGGCCAAGGCGAAGGGGAAAGACCGTAGCTTCGGGCATCAGGAAGGCGTTGTTTCGGTCCGTAAGATTATGGATGCGGTCACTCAACTCGGATTGAAATATCTGACGTTGTACACTTTCTCTACCGAGAACTGGAATCGTCCGGAAGAAGAGGTCCAAGCGCTGATGAGCTTGCTGGTCTCTGCCATTCACCGGGAGACTCCGGACATGATGAAGAAAAACGTTCGCCTTACCGCCATAGGCGATCTTTCCCGTTTGCGTGAGGATGCTTATAATACATTGCAAGAATGTATCGATACGACTTCGGCGAATACGGGAACCACACTTGTTTTGGCGCTTAGTTATTCTTCCCGGTGGGAGATCACCAGAGCGGCTAGGCAACTCGCCCAAGAGGTCTTGGAACAGAAAATAAACCCCAATGATATAACCGAGGCTATGGTCTCGGACCACTTGACGACCAAAAATATCCCCGATCCCGATCTTTTGATACGGACCGGAGGAGAGAAACGCATCAGTAACTTCTTGCTATGGCAGTTGTCATATGCTGAATTCTTCTTTACGGATGTGTTTTGGCCGGATTTCAGAGAAGAAGAGTTGTATGAGGCTATATTGTATTACCAGCAACGTGAGCGTCGTTTCGGTAAGACAAGTGAGCAATTAATCTTATAAACAATAGCTGTTATATGTACAAAAGAATAGTGCTGTTTTTTATTTGCTTGGGTTTCGCTTGCGGTGCGTTTGCCCAAGAAATAGACACTACCCAAGTTGAGGCGCCGGCAGAAGTGCCGGTCATTTCGTACTCGTTAGCTCCGAAGAAATACAAGATTGCGGATATAAAGATTACGGGTATCAAGAATTATGATGATTTTGTGTTGATCGGCTTCTCGGGCTTGTCGGTAGGCGATGAGATTACCGTGCCGGGGGAAGAGATCACTACAGCAGTGAAACGTTTTTGGAAACATGGCTTGTTTTCGGATGTGAAGATCTTGGCGACGAAGATCGAGGGCGACCAGATTTGGCTGGAGATCCAGCTGAAGCAGCGTCCGCGTATCTCGCAAGTCAATTACCACGGTATCAAGAAAGGCGAGCGTGAGGACTTGGAGGCGAAGCTGGGCTTGAAGAAAGGTTTTCAGGTGACACCGAACGTCATGGACCGTGCCAAGATCGTGATCCAGAAGTTCTTCGATGGCAAAGGCTTTAAGAACGTGGATGTCGAGATCGAGCAAAAGGACGATCCCGCGAATGAAGGCGAGGTGATCGTGGATATCAATATCGATAAGAATGAAAAGACCAAGATCCATCGTATCTATTTTGAGGGTAACGAAAAACTGACCGCCCGGGAGTTGAAGAAGGCGATGAAGAAGACGAACGAGAAGTTCAGCTTGCCGAACGACTGGAAAACCAGTATCATGGAGATGTTCAGCACGAAGAAGTTCACGACTGAGGAATATGAGAACGATAAGAAAAATATAATCGCTAAATATAACGAGCATGGTTATCGCGACGCCGTATTGTTGTCCGATAGCGTAGCGAACTTTAACGAGAAGAAGGTAGATATCTTCTTGAAAGTGGATGAAGGTGAGAAATACTATTTGAAAGATATTCGCTTCGTGGGTAATACGCAATATTCTACGGACTATTTGATGGCCGTGCTGGGTATGAAACCGGGCGAGGTGTATAATCAAAAGAAATTGAACGAACGTTTGAGTACGGATGAGGATGCCGTTTCGAATGTCTATTTTAATAACGGTTATTTGTTCTTCAACGCCGATCCGGTAGAGGTGGATGTAGCGAATGACTCTATCTCGTTAGAGATCCGTATCCAAGAGGGTCCGCAAGCGACGATCAACCGTATTATCATTAATGGTAATGACCGTCTGTATGAGGATATCGTTCGCCGTGAGTTGCGTACGAAGCCGGGTATGTTGTTCAGCCGCGAGGATTTGATGCGTTCCGTTCGTGAGTTGGCCCAGATGGGACACTTCGACCCGGAAAACATGAATCCGGTGCCGCTGCCTGATCCTGAGAATGGAACCGTGGATATCGAGTATAACTTGGTTTCCAAGGCGAATGACCAGATCGAGTTCTCCGCAGGTTGGGGACAGACGGGTGTGATCGGTAAGTTAAGTTTGAAGTTTACGAACTTCTCTATGAAGAACTTCTTAAACCCGAAAACCTATAAGGGCATCATCCCGCAAGGTGAGGGACAGACATTGACCTTGAGCGGCCAGACGAATGGGCGTTACTATCAGGCTTACAGCATCTCCTTCATGGATCCTTGGTTCGGCGGTAAACGACCGAATACATTGTCTGTCAGCGCTTATTTCTCAAAGCAAACCGATATCAGTAGCAATTACTTGACCAATTCCGGTTATGGTTATGGCTATCCGGGCTATGGCTATGGTTATCCCGGTTATTATGGGGGCGGTTATGGCTATGGTAGCAACTATTACGGCAACTATGGTTACAATAATAGTTATGAGTATGCTTACGACCCGGATAAGTCTATCATGATGTTCGGTTTAGCGGCCGGTTATGGTAAACGTTTGAATTGGCCGGACGACTACTTCCAGTTCATGGCGACGTTGAACTATCAGTTGTATATGATGCATGATTGGGACTATTTCTTGGTTAATAACGGAAATTGCCATAATATCAACTTGGAGTTGATGTTGCAACGTAACTCGATCGATAACCCGTTGTATACTCGTAAGGGTTCACAATTCATGTTGTCTGTAGCTGCTACGCCTCCTTACTCTTTATTCGATGGTAAGGATTATGCGTCGATGTCAAGCTCAGACCCGGATAAGTATAAATTCATCGAGTATCATAAATGGAAGTTCAAAGCGAAGATCTTCTCTCCGTTGGCTCCGTTGACCGTGAAACGTACGCCGGTATTGATGACCCGTGTTGAGTATGGTTTCTTGGGTACTTATAATAAAAATAAGAAGTCTCCGTTCGAGACCTTCTATATGGGTGGTGACGGTATGAGTGGTTACTCCAGTACCTATGCTCAGGAAACGATCGGTTTGAGAGGTTATGAGAATGGTAGTATCGCCGGTAATGGTGGTTACAACTCTTATGGATACGCTTATTCTCGTTTGGCTATGGAGTTGAGATATCCGTTCTTGCTGGAGCCTTCCTCTACGATCTACGGATTGGTATTTGTGGAGGCTGGTAACGCTTGGACTGATTTGAAGAATTTTAATCCGTTTAACTTGAAACGCTCCGCCGGTGTCGGTGTCCGTATATTCTTGCCGATGATCGGTTTGATGGGACTCGACTGGGCTTATGGTTTCGACGAGCCGAATTATGGATCTAATGGTAAACGTAGCGGTAGTAACCTGCACTTTATCATCGGACAGGAATTCTAAAATATAGATCGGGTATAGCTTCGTATGTAGAGACGGGGCGTGTTCCGTATGTAGAGACGGGGCACGCCCCGTCTCTACATTTAAATAAATACTTTTAACGAATATTGGTAGGCTGTAAGTAAACCCTCTGTTATATTTGCAGTCATAAAGTAGAACTATAAATAAAGAGAGTATGAAAAAGATTATCACATTGAGCTGTCTGATGTTGCTTTGTTCTTTTGCCGGCATGGCACAGAAGTTCGCTTTAATCGACATGGAATATATATTGAAGAATATTCCGGCTTACGAAATGACCAATGAGCAGTTGAGCCAAGTTTCCAAGAAATGGCAAAATGAGGTGGAAGCGATTCAGCAAGAAGCTCAGAATATGTATAAGAATTATCAGAGCGATCTGGTATTCCTCTCTGCCGAGATGAAAACGAAACGTGAGGAAGAGATCGTGAAGAAAGAGCAAGAGGCGCAAGATCTGAAGCGTAAATATTTCGGTCCTGAGGGTGAGTTATATAAGAAACGCGAGAGTTTGATGAAACCGATTCAAGACGAGGTGTATAATGCGGTGAAAGAAATCTCGGAAGACAAGGGATATCAAATTGTTTGGGATCGAGCTTCAGCTATGAGCATTATTTTCGCTTCTCCGAAGATCGATATCAGTAATGAAGTGCTGATTAAGTTAGGATATTCAAAATAAATGCTTACATTTGTGCGCTTTATGCATGAAAAGTGTGAAAGCTTGATTAATAACAAAGTAATTATATAGTAAAAATGAAGAAACTTATTGTTTTATTGTTGATGATTCTCCCGTTGGGAGCTATCGCTCAGGAAGTTAAAATTGCGTTTGTAAAAACTCAAGAGGTGTTTATGGCTATGCCGGAGGTATCTGGTATGGAAAAACAAATGGCAGACTTGAATGAGAAATATAGAGTTGAATTGAAGCAAATGCAAGATGAATACCAAAAGAAATATTCAGACTTCGTAGCGCAGCAAGATTCATTGACAGAAAATATCAAGTTGAGAAGAATGCAAGAGATTCAAGATATCCAAGAACGTATGGATAACTTCGTTCAGGTAGCTCAGCAAGACGTACAAAAGAAACAACAGGAATTGTTGCAACCGATCCAACAGAAGTTGCACGAGGCTATCCAGAAGGTAGGCGAGGAGAAGGGATATACGTATATCATCGATCCGGCAGCTTTGCTTTATACGGGTACTAACGCGGTAGACGCAACTCCGTTTGTTCGTACGAAACTCGGTTTGTAATTAGCGAGAAAATTTATTCTATAGAATAAAAGAGGGGGTGTTTTCCGAAAGGATTGCACCCTTTGTACTTTATAAAAGAAGGTTTCTGATATGTTTCCACAAACTCCCGGTCCGATCGGTCTTTTTGACTCAGGTTATGGCGGACTTACGATTTTCGATAAGATCCATCAGTTGATGCCCGGTTATGATTACGTTTATCTGGGCGATAACGCACGTTCTCCTTATGGAACCCGTTCGTTCGAGGTCGTTTATCAATTTACCCGTCAGGCGGTATTGCGTCTGTTTGAGTCGGGTTGCCAATTGGTGATCTTGGCTTGTAATACGGCATCTGCGAAAGCGCTTCGTACGATCCAACAAAAAGACTTGCCTACATGGGATCCCAATCGTCGTGTATTGGGAGTCATCCGTCCTACAGTTGAGTTAGTGGATACGATCAGCCGTACCAAACATATCGGTATCGTAGGTACGAGCGGTACGATTACGTCCAATTCTTATACGATAGAGATCGGCAGGATGTACCCACATATCCAAGTGACAGGCGAGGCTTGCCCCATGTGGGTTCCTTTGGTAGAGAATAATGAGTTTAATTCCCCGGGAGCGGATTATTTCGTGAAAAAGCATATCGACCATATATTATCCGTAGATCCGCAAATCGATACGCTTATCTTGGGATGTACTCACTATCCCCTTTTGATGGATAAGATCCGTGCTTTTCTTCCTTCCGGCATCACTCTATTCTCGCAAGGCGAGCATGTAGCGGAGAGTTTGCGAGATTATTTAGGGCGTCACCCGGAAATGGATCGTAAACTCACGAAGGGAGGAAGTTGCCGTTTTCTTACCACGGAGTCGGCAGAGAAGTTTTCTGAGGCGGCCTCTATCTTCATGAATACTCCGGTTTCGGTTTCCCAGATCGAGCTATAACGCCCCTAGGCCCTATGAGGGAGATGTATATGAACGCTATTTATACTTCCCTCCTTCTTTATGAATACTTGAAAGATATCGGATGAATTCATTTGAATATCTAGTATAATTCTACAGATCACGCCGTGAACTCTACAGACCAAGGCTTGATCTATACAAACCAAGGCGTGGTCTGTACGTACCATACCGTGATTTATGAAATAGAATAAGGAGCGAGAATGTATAGGTATAGAAAGAAATAGGTATAATACCTTATCCTAGCCTAAATTCTTGCCGGATGTCTGTCTTCTACAGAAAAGTCAGACGTTCCCTTATTGGATGCTCTTTCCGAAAGGCGCCAAGGCTAAAGCTGCCATCTTAAAATGTTGCATGCCGAAAGGGATGCCGATGATCGTGATACATAGCAAAAGGCCGAATCCCAGATGCGTAAGGCAAATCCAAAAGCCTCCGACGAATATCCAGATCACATTCATGATAAGTGACAGGCATCCTCCGGAATTCCCCTCGTCTACGACACGGCTGCCAAAAGGCCATAAAGCCAGTATCGCTAATTTTAAGGTCTGGAGGCCAAAAGGTATACCAATGATCGTTATCATTAGTATTAGGCTGGATATCAGATATTCTACACTTGTTATAATCCCTCCGAAGAGTAACCATATTATATTCCCCAAGAATTTCATACGCTAGTTATTTAAATGGTTGATACTATCTTTCTCATATATAACAGATGCTTTACTAACTGTGGCTACATGAAAGCTATCTATTTCCGCCAAGATTTGCCGCTTAACGAAAGCGAAACTATCTCTATAGGCCGGTTTCACCGGTTCAGAAGGGGGAGCTTCCATTTTTAGCGGATCGATAGGTTGCCCGTTCTTATGGACACGGAAGTCTAGGTGCGGCCCGGTAGAGAGTCCGGTGGAGCCTACATAAGCGATCTCTTGGCCTTGTTGCACATGGCTGCCTACTTGGATTCCTTTGGCGAAGCGGCTTAAGTGCATATAAGTCGTGGTGTATACGGAGTTATGTTTCACTTTCAGGAAATTGCCCCCGCCGTTTTGATATCCCTTGGCGATAACCGTACCAGCTCCGATGCTGCGTACCGGTGTACCGGTCGGTGCCGCGTAATCAACCCCATGATGCGCCCGATATCGTTTGAGGATCGGGTGGAAACGGGCGTTCGTAAAACGGGATGTGATCCGGAAAAAGTCTAATGGCGCTTTCAAGAACGCTTTGCGAAGGCTGTTCCCTTCCTCATCAAAGTATTCGAAGATACTGTCTTGGGTGAAAGGAATCGCTACAAACTCTTTGCCTTGATGCGTAAAGATCGCCCCCTCAATAGAGGCGATGCTCAAGGCGGTGGTATCGTCGATGTAAGCCTCATTGTATAGAACCTTGAAGGAGTCTCCATCCTTGATATCGAAGAAATCGATTTGCCAAGCGTACACGTCCGATATCTTGATCGCCAGATACGGATCACCTCCGTTGGCCTTGATCACGTTCCATAGGGAAGAGTTTAATACTCCTTCCGTATATTTTTTCTTGAGGGTGATCGGCTTATTAAATTCATAGGCGTTGATCGTATCGCCGGTCAAGTCGATTACGGCATAATCGGTCAGCGACTTGGCGAAGGCGATATATCGGATCGTCTCCAAGGAATCTACCGTGGAAAATGTGTAATAATGCATGCCGGCTCGCAGTTTCGTCGGATCGAGGACATGGGTGGATGCCCTGCTGATACTGTCTGCTTTCAAGGCCGTGAAGCCCAGCCCGGAGAAGATGGAGGCGGGATTATCCCCGTTTTTCATCAAATACTCTTTTACGTCCAAGGAATCGATACAGATGCCGTATTGATACAGATGCTGTGAGCTATCCACCCACTGCGTATCCATGTCTGCGTCTTCCGTGGGCTGTTGGGGCTGTTTGCAGGAGAAACAACTCATCAACATGACTAATACGATACATATAGGTAGTTTCTTGTCCATTTGTCTTCGTTTGTTCATCAAAAATTATTCAACCGGATACAAACTTACGGAAAATAATAGAAATAGCGAAACCTATTTAGCGTAAAGCTTTGTACCTTCGCGGACTCGTAAAAAAGGTGTTTAGGTAGAAAGCAGATCAATGGACATGTATAGACTATTCCGTGCCCCGAGAGGGCTGAGAGGCAAATTATTTAAATTAACAGGGCCTATCTTTCTGGAAACCTTGCTGATGTTGACTTTAGGCGTGGTGGATACGCTTATGCTGAGCCATCATTCCGATAATGCGGTGGCGGCGGTAGGTGTGGTGAATCAATTGCTGAACATGGTATTCCTGCTGTTCAATATTACCACGACCGGAACTTCCGTCATGTGCGCCCTCTATTTCGGGGCGAAGGATCATAAAAGTTTTATTCAGGTATTAGGGACGTCTTTGCTGTTTAATGCGGGAATCGGTTGCTTGATCAGCTTGATGCTTTTCTTGTTCGGAAAGGAGATGCTGGTCCTGATGGATATCCGTCCGGATCTGATGCCGGACGCTGAGACTTATATGCACATTGTCGGAGGGTTCGGCTTCTTCCAAGCGGTTAGTTTTACGATATCGGCGGTGCTCCGTGCGGCGAACAAGCCGAATTACGCGATGCAGGTGACCTTGCTGATCAATGTATTGAATGTGTTTGGAAATTATGCGTTGATATTTGGCCATTTTGGTTTCCCTGCCCTCGGTGTACAAGGAGCGGCTATCTCTACCTCTGTTTGCCGGGGAGTGGCGATGACACTTTTGTTTATCATGCTGTTCAAGCGGTTGGTGCCTCGTATCCCTTTGGCTTATTTCCGTCCGTTCCCGTTTCAGAAGTTGAGAGACGTGTTGAAGATCGGTTTGCCTTCGGCAGCGGAACAAATCTCGTATGATGCCTCGCAGGTGACGATTGTCTACTTTATCAATATGCTGGGTAATGAGTACTTGACAGCTCGTGTTTATGTGATGAATATCGTGATAATCGGCTATATCTTTTCTTTGTCGATCGCGCAAGCTACTTCTATTTGTACCGGCAATTTGGTGGGCGCGAGAAAGAAGCAAGCCGCTTATTTATTGAGTTGGTATGCTTGGAGGAGGTCGTTGCTGATTACGCTGGTCGCTAGTACCGGGGTTTATCTGCTGGGACGTCCTTTATTGGGGATATTCACGGAGAATCAAGCAATCATAACGATTGCGATGGGAGCCTTGCTGGTAGATGTACTCTTGGAGCAAGGGCGGGCCACGGTACTGCTGTTCTTATTCTGCTTGCGTTCGGTAGGCGACGTCGTGGTCCCGGTAATTATCGAGTTATTCTGTATGTGGTTCTTTGCCGTGTTCTGCGGGTATATGTTCGGTATCGTGTTCGGATTAGGCTTAGCGGGGATGTGGTTCGCTTTTGCTTTGGACGAGTGTTCCAGGGGAGCGGTACTCTGTTTGCGGTGGCGAACGCAGAAGTGGAAAAAGAGGATGTTAATCAAGAATCCTGTTAATATAAGCTAAAACAGGGTGCTCTTGGGAACATTTTGCCTTCTATTTGCGTCTTACTAATTACAATAGATATTTTATAAAAGATTATGATGAAGATGAAAAAGGTATTGTTTTATGCGTTTTTGCTTCCCGCTTTCGTTGGGATGATGTTTTCTTGTTCAGACGTCAAGACAGATGTGAAGAAGTTGGAAGGTAAATGGAATGTGGTAGAAGTGAAAGGTGAGAAAGTCTTGGAAGAAGGCCTGCCACAGATGGACTTCAATATGGCTGAGAAGAAATTACATGGAAATACAGGCTGTAATTTATTCAATACGACGATCACGTTAGATCCGGAAGATGTATCTTCTATTACGATCGCTCCGGGCGCTACGACTATGATGGCTTGTCCGAATATGGATTTGGAGACGAGCGTGCTTCAATCGATGGATCAGGTTCGTTCCGTGAAGGCCGGAAAAGATGAGAATGAGATGTTGTTGGTAGACCAAGATGGTAATGTATTATTAGTATTGGAGAGAAATTAATGAGAAAAGGTCTTTTTTATATTTGCCTGCTTTTGGTAGGCGTCGGTTTGTTCGCCGGCTGTAAATCCAAGAAAGCGGTGGTAGCTTCTTTCTCGGATCTGGATGGTGAATGGGGTGTCGTGGAGATGAACGGTAAGACGTTGAATCCCGAGGAGACTCATCAGGTTTTGGTGTTCGACGTGGCTCGTCAAGGGCTTTCGGGAAATGCCGGTTGCAATCGGTTGATGGGGAAGATCGAATATAATGATGCTTATAAAAATATCATTAAGTTCCCACAGGTAGCGACTACCCGAATGGCTTGCCCGGATATGAGCGGCGAACGTGAGTTGCTGGAAGCGCTTAATAAGGTGGTGCGCTTTGAGGCACAGGGTGAGGCGGCTCCTGTTACGGAAATCGCTTTGTTCGGGACCAATAATGATAAGTTGTTGGTGATCAAAAAGCAAAAATAAAATCACCCAGTTGTAGAGACGGGGCACGCCCCGTCTCTACAACTGGGTATTAATATTTGAAACTATAACGGAATCCTGCCTTAAACCAAATACCCGGTTGGGGGATATTTCCCAGATCATAATAAGTGGAATTGAGCAGATTATTTAATTCCGCATATAGATTTAACCGCTGATATTCCCAATTTACTTTCATATCTACTAAGCAATAAGGAGAGTAAGGTTCCTCATAAGCCGGCTTAAGATTCTCGTATTTAGTATAACTACCTGCCCGGTCTTGCCAACGGACATACCAAGTGGCCGAAAAACCTTTCCAGATAGAATGGCTTAATTGAGCCGTGAACTTGTGCTTCAGATAATCTAACGCATAATTCGATATATACCCCTCACTATCCTTGTCTTGATGGATAAACGCATATCCCAGTTCTATTTTCCGGATAAAGAACCGTTCGTTGCCCAGTTCCCTCGGTAATAAACTCAGGTTAGTCTCGAAACCAAGGTTATCGACTTTTGTCAGATTTTGGCTTTCCCAGATATCTTCCGGTTTCTCTTTCACCCAATCGATCATGTTCTTGCCTTTTCGATAAAAGCCGGCTATATGAGCCCGGAGGAAGTAAGTGTTGTATTTCAGTCCGACCTCGAATGCTTCGCTTTCCTCCGGTTTTAGGTCCGGATTTCCTTTATTCGTCTTACCCTCATAATAAAGATCGGTGAAAGTCGGCATACGCAATGCCCGGTTCCAGCTCCCATACAGACGGAAATTGTCCCCGATACGGTAACTGGCATCTATTCCCGGATAGAAATGAATCCCTTCGTTTAAGGCCGAATTATAGTTTGCCAAGACCCCGACTGACAACGTGAAGCGGCGTAATAATACGTTATGCTCAAGAAAGTAGCTGATATTATTTCGGTTATCGCTTTTTAGATATTGCCCCTCTTTCTCGAAAGGAACATCCTGCGGTTCCTTCATCGGCTTGCCTAATACGTTACTCCTTACTCCCTCGTTCCGGAATTCCACGCCCATACTGGTTCTTCCTAGTTTCCACTGTGTCGTGGCGTTGAGGTTGGCTCCAAATACTTCCGTCTCATGGTAATTATGCCCGGTATACCAATCGGCGGGATCGCTACGGAACAACTCGTACCGGTCGAAATGTCGGGTCCAGTATACCTTGGGGGTGAACTTGATTTTGCCATGTGTTTCTCCTCCGGCGGAGAGGAAGAAGCGGCGAGTCTTGTCGTATTGATTGGGATAGGAAACGGAGTAGAAGCTATTCGCTCCATAACCTTTGTCGTTGTATCCGGCTTGGAATTGGAAATCGGCCTCCTCGCTTTTAAGTTCCGATTGCCAAAAAAGATTTAATTGTTTGAAGTCCGTATTGTCTATATACCCTCCGGACGAGGCATACCCTGCGGAAAGGCGCTGTCCGAAATGAGTGGTTGCGTGATTGATGGCAGCTTCCAGTTTCCATAGCTTATGCATTCCGGCGTAATTGTCGGTCGATATCCTGTTCTCTTTTCCTGTTTTCGTGATGATATTGATCGCTCCGGCGAAAGCGCTGGCCCCGAATATACGGGAAGAAGGGCCGGATACCACTTCGATGCGCTCTATGTCCGAGAGATTCACCGGGAGGTCAAAACTATAATGGCCGGTTTGTGGGTTGGAGAGGTTGACCCCGTTTAAGAGAACCGCTATTTGGTCGAACGTCCCTCCCCGGATGGAGATATCGGCTTGGGTGCCTCCTTCTCCTCGTTGCCGGACGTCTATTCCCGCGGCATATTCTAAAAGATCTTGGATACTGGTGACAGGTGCCGCCGTGATCTCACGGGCGGGAATGACTGTCACGATCTTGGTCGCTTGATTCCGTGCGATAGGCGCACGGGAGGCGGTAACTTCTACCTCTTCCAGCTCTACGGAAGCTTCCTCGCCGGTCCGGTTAGGCTCGATTGTCTTTTGAGCTTGCGCCGTGTCGGGCAGGGCGAATAGTAGCGTACTTGCTGTTACGACTCCAATGTTAATGACTTTGTGCATACTCCGGAATGCGGCGTAACGTTTCCGGTCGAATCGGCGGAAACGTACGGCGACTTGGGTATGCGATTCCCAATAATTCATTCGTTCTTATTTTTTATTTTGAGTAGGATAGTCCGGATAAAGTAAATACTTTTTACGCATGGCCTTGTATTGATCTAGCTCGGGTTTCCAACTTTCCCGGATCTCTTTCTCGGATAAGCCCCTTACGATCTGGTAGCGGAGCTGCTTCGTGCCTGCCAATAAATCGAACCAGTTCGGACGGGAGAAGAAAAAGGCTTGATCCTTTCCCGCTTTATTGTAGAAGTCGAGGAAGAATCGCAAGGTTAATCCTCCTTCGAACGGATATTCCCGCAGATCGATGCCGTAACATACTTTATCCTTTTGCAAGGGATTGGTATCGAATCCGGGCAAGGAGGTCGGGGTAAAAGTGAAATCCCCGTATTTAGGGTCCGGGAAACCTAGTACTTGAAACGGATAATAGGTTCCTCTTCCCACGCTAACGTTCGTAGCCTCAAAAAAGCAAAGCGACGGATACAGGCGGATAGACTGGTCATTCGGGAGGTTCGGAGAGGGCTTGACCGGCAACCAATAGGGATCTCCGTGTTTCCAATTCTCCATCTTTACGATCTTTAACCGGCAGGTATCGGGCGTACTTTTCAGCCAGCCTTCCTTATTGATCATCCATGCCAATTCCCCTACGGTCAAGCCGTGCAAGATCGGGAGCGGATCGACACCGACGAAAGACTCGAATCCTTTCTGGCGGATCGGTCCGTCTACGAAGTCATTCGGGTTCGGGCGGTCCAACACGATAAACTCTTTGTTGTTTTCGGCGCAGGCTTCCATCACGTAATGCATCGTACTGATATAGGTATAGAAACGGGCACCTACATCTTGTATATCGAAAACAATCACGTCGAGGTCGCCCAGTTGCCCGGCGGACGGTTTCTTGTTTTTCCCATAAATAGAGATGATGGGGATGCCTGTTTTCAAGTCCCGGCTATCTTTTATCTCCTCTCCGGCATCACCGGTTCCCCGGAATCCATGTTCCGGAGCGAACACCTTCTTAACGTCTATGCCTTCCGCTACTAGCGCATCTAATAAATGAATCTGCCGCTTTTCCAAAATGGAAGTCTGGTTGACCACTAATCCTACCCGCTTACCCTTCAGTAAACGAGTGACGACATCCATCCGCTCGGCACCTAGCTTTAACGGGGCGTTTTGTGAATAGACCGTTGGCGTCAGGCTAAAAAGTATGACTAGAAATATAAAGATCTGTTTCATTACATATATAATAACTGTATACTAACCGCAAAAGTACGAAATGTTTTTCACAGAAAGTTTATACTTTTGAGGCGAATAACAGACAATACTAGAATATGAATGTAAAAACACTTTTTTATGCGGTAGCCTTCTTGAGTTTGTCGTGGGCGTCTTTCACCTATGCGCAAGATGTCCTGCCGGAATATACGCAAGCACGCCGTTTCGCCCCGTCGAATGCGGAACAGTTACTTTTCTCTTATACCCTTACCCCCAATTATTTTAATAATAGTGACAAATTCTGGTATGAGTATAAGACGAGCGAGGGGACAAACTGGTATCTGGTGGACCCCGATTCGAGAAATAAACGATTATTATTCGATCGGGATGAGTTGGCGGCACAGATAAGCGAGATCGTGAGAGAGCCTTTTACCGGACAACAACTTCCTATCGAAGATTTACGCTTAAAGGAAGATGATCGCACGTTTACTTTCTCGATAAAGGGTACGAACGGGAACTATTTTTTCTCGTATGATTATCCGTCCTCCCGGTTGACTCGGATTACGAAAGACGAGATTCCTGCTAAAATCCGTTGGGCGAATATATCGCCGGATAAAAAGCGGGTCGTCTTCGCGAAAGATTTGAACCTGTATGTCATGAGTTATGAGGATTATGAGAAGGCCGTGAAGGACCCGGAGGATAAGACGATATCCGAGATCGCCTTGACTACGGATGGCGAAAAAGATTTTGGCTTTGGTATTCCCCGGACTTTCTTGAATACCGATACTTTATGTGACCATAAGCGGAAATATGTAATGGGGAACTGGTCTCCCGATGGTCGTTATTTCGTCGCGACCTTGTCGGATCAACGTGAGGTACAAGATTTATGGGTGATTAACTCGATCGCCAAACCTCGTCCTACACTTGAGACCTATAAATATCAGATGCCGGGAGAGGCGGGTTCTCCAATCGTTCATTTATATCTCTTTGATTTGGAAAATGCCGGAAAGCGGAAAGAAATCCGGGTGGATTGTTTTAAAGATCAAATAATCAATCTAGCCTCCAAGCCGGATAAGGAGCGTATGGGACTCACTCGGAACTCGATCTGGTTGGGAGATAACCAGACCTTCTATTTGACCCGTGTCAGCCGGGATATGAAACGGGTGGATATCTGTTCGTATACGATCGGGGAGGATTCGGTAAAAGCGATCATTGAGGAACGTCTAAATACTTCTATGGAAACCCGCCCGCTAGCGATGACCGATAATGGTAAGGAATTGATCCATTGGAGCGAACGGGATGGTTGGGCGCATCTGTATCTATATGACGCGCAAGGAAATTTGAAAAACCGTATCACCAAAGGACCTTGGCATGTGGACGCCATCGTAGACGTGGACAGTAGGAATCGTGTCGTTTACTTCAAGGCGAATGCCCGGGAAAAGGGAGATACGACTCCTTATTACGAGCATTTGTACCGGGTGAATCTGGATGGTTCGGGCTTAAAGCTGATTACTCCGGGCGATTATTTCCACCTGGTCTCTATGGATAAATCCATGCGATATATCGTGGATAACTATTCTCGTGTCAATACGATCCCGGCTACGGCATTGTATGATAACCAAGGTAACCGATTGATGACCTTGGAGGAGAGTGACTTCTCCCAATTATTCATGGCAGGTTATAAATTCCCTGAGCCTTTTTCGGTAAAGGCGGCCGACGGGGTGACCGATTTGTATGGTGTCATGTATAAGCCTTTTGATTTTGATTCCACGAAAGTATATCCGGTCATTAACTATGTATACCCCGGACCGCAACAGGAGGGAACTTTCTTTCGCTACATCCCGATGAATCCTCGTTCGGATCGTTTGGCGCAAGCCGGATTTGTCGTGGTGTGCATGGGACATAGGGGAGGGCATCCCAGTCGCTCCAAGTGGTATCATAATTATGGATATGGAAATTTGCGTGATTATCCGATGGCGGATCATAAAGTGGCTATCGAGCAGTTGTGCGCTCGTTATAAATTCATGGATATCAACCGGGTCGGCATACACGGACACTCCGGTGGCGGTTTCATGTCTACAGCGGCTATGCTGCTTTATCCGGATTTCTTTAAGGTGGCGGTATCTTGTGCCGGCAATCATGACAATAACATTTATAACCGGTGGTGGGGAGAGAAACATCATGGGGTAAAGGAGATCACGGATGATATGGGAAATATCTCGTTCGATATTCGCATCCCGACCAATCAGGAATTGGCGAGGAACTTGAAAGGCCATCTGTTATTGATCCATGGCGATATCGATAATAATGTGCATCCGGCGAATACCATTGTTGTCGTGGACGAGTTGATCAAGGCAGGCAAACGCTTTGATATGTTGATCGTACCGGGAAAACGTCATCATTTTGATGACTATAATGAGTATTATTATTGGCGGATGGTCGATTACTTCTCTGAGTATTTGAGAGGCGAACGGGAAACAGGTGCGGATATAAAAGATTTGAAACTGGGCAATTGGTTTCAGGGGTATCAGTGATGAGAAGTAGTATATGTGAGAGAGATTGTTTATTTTTGTCTCGCAAAAAAAATAAATAGGATGAAACCTCTTGATATAATAAAGAAATATTATCCGGAAAGTTCGGATGCCTACCGGATTTTGGTGACTCATAGCCGCAGCGTGGCGGATAAGGCATTGGCATTGGCCCGTTTGCATCCGGAGATGAATCTGGATCTGACTTTTATTGAGGAAGCGGCGATGTTGCATGACATAGGGATCTTTTTGTGTAACGCACCGGATATCGATTGCCATGGGGAGGCCGATTATATCTGCCATGGCTATCTGGGAGCCGATTTAATGCGGAAAGAGGGGTATCCTCGCCACGCCTTAGTTTGCGAGAGGCATACGGGAACGGGGCTTTCGCTTGCCATGATCGAGGAACGGAACCTGCCTGTTCCACATCGGGATATGCGTCCCGTGTCATTGGAAGAACAATTGATCTGTTTCGCTGATAAATTCTTTAGCAAGACTAAATTGACGAAAGAGAAACCGGCTGATAAGATAAAACAGAGCTTATCCAAGTATGGAAATGAGACAGTTGAGCAGTTTGAACACTGGTGTAAACTCTTTTTAGGGGAATAAAAGCATAAGGGCTCGTTTATTTATTATACATTTGCACGCTGTAACACACTGCAAAGAACGAAGTAATGTTTTTGATATATAGAGTCCTAATCATTCTATTCGTTTTCCTCTTGGGAGGCTTGGGCGTGCAAGCGCAGGAGATTGTCGCTCCTGTCGATAGCTTGGCGCAGACTGATTCTCTCTTGGTGGCTCCTACGGATAGTACAACGTTAGCGGGAGATTCGATTCCAGAAAAGCAGACCGGGCTAGATGCTCCGGTCAGTTATCAAGCGACCGATTCTATCGTGATGACGGCTGGCAACTGGGCATATCTTTATGGGGAAGGCGATGTCAAATACCAGAATATCGAGCTGCAATCCGAATTGATCGAGATGAATATGGATAGTAGCATCGTGTTCGCTAAGTTTGGACTTGACTCTATCGGGCAGGAGTTTGGCTATCCGTTGTTTAAGGAGGGCGATCAGCAGTATGAGTCGAAGACGATGCGGTATAATTTTGGTACCAAGAAAGGATATATCACGGACGTGATTACCCAGCAGGGCGAAGGGTATGTTACCGCCGGGCGAACGAAAAAGATGGAAGGGGATATCTTGAACATGGTGGGTGGTAAGTATACGACCTGCGACGAGCATGAGCATCCTCACTTTTACATCCAGATGACGAAAGCGAAGGTGCGCCCGAAAAAGAATATCGTAACGGGTCCGGTCTATCTGGTCTTGGAGGACGTGCCGTTGTATCCGATCGGACTACCTTTCTGTTTCTTCCCGTTCTCGAGTACATATTCATCCGGTATTATTATGCCGACTTTCGGAGACGAGTCTACCAGAGGTTTCTTCTTGCGTGACGGTGGATATTATTTCGCCTTGAGCGATTATATGGACTTGGCTTTGTTGGGAGAGATTTATACCAAGGGATCTTGGGGATTGTCGGCCAAGTCGGCTTACCGCAAACGTTATAAATTCTCGGGCAGTTTTAATGCTTCTTATTTGGTGACGAAATTGGGAGATAAGGGATTACCCGACTATAATTTGTCTAAGGACTTCAAGGTAAACTGGACGCATACGCAAGACCCTAAGGCGAATCCTTATCTGTCTTTCTCGGCGAGCGTAAACTTCTCGACCTCTTCGTATGACCGCAATAATCAGAACAGTTTATACCCGAATGCGAATGGGTATGCCGATGTGAACCAGAATACGAAGAGTTCATCCATCAACGTAACGAAACGTTTCCCGAATAACCCGTTCACGATCTCTGGTACGATGAGTATAAACCAGACGACCCGGGATTCTTCTATCGCCGTGACCTTGCCTAGCATGACGGTTACGATGAGTCGTATCTTCCCTTTCAAGCGGAAACATCCGGTCGGGAAGGAGCGTTGGTACGAGAAGATCTCCATGAGTTATTCCGGTACGTTTAGTAATAGTATAACGACAAAAGAAAACTTATTATTCAAATCGAATTTGATCAAAGATTGGCAGAATGCTATGCAGCACTCGATTCCGGTAAGCGCTACATTCTCCGTGCTCAAGTACTTGAATATTTCTCCCTCTTTCAATTATAAGGAACGTTGGTACACCAGCAAGATCGAACAGGAATATGATACGCAGAAACAGGCTTTGGTAGCCCGCGACACTACGTATGGTTTTTATCGTATTTACGATTTTAACGCTTCTATCTCTGCGTCTACTACCTTGTATGGTTTTTATAAACCGTTGCCATTCTTGGGTAATAAGGTTGAGATGATCCGTCACCGTTTCGAGCCGTCTATTACGGTAAGCGCCCAGCCGGACTTCGCTTCTTCTCGTTTTGGTTTTTATGAGACTTATGTATATCAAGACGCAAATGGTGAGGATCGTGAATATACGTATTCTCCGTTCGCTCATAATATGTATGGCGTTCCGGGAACGGGAAAACAAGGAAATATCAGTTTTGACGTAAATAACAATATCGAGATGAAGGTGCGTTCGGATAAGGACTCTACTGGATTCAAGAAAATTAGTCTGATCGATAAGCTGTCGTTAGGCATGAGTTATAATATGGCGGCGGATTCATTTAAGTGGAGTGACTTGAGTGTCGGTTTACGTTTGAAATTATCCAAGAGTTATACGTTGAACTTGAATGGTCAGTTCGATACCTATACGTACGATGAGAATGGGCATCGTGTCGATATTCCCCGTTGGAAAGCAGGCAAGGGTATTGGCCGTTTGAGAGGGACTAGCACCAGTTTTTCTTATACATTTAATAATGATACGTTTAAGAAGTTGTTTGGAGGAGGTGATAGTTCATCGGATAAATCCGGGAATCAATCGGCTTCCACGGATCCGAATGCAGATCCGGATGGCTTGAACCCGGATGGAGAAGGAGAGGGCGAGAATAAGGAAAGTGGTGGCCGTCTGTTGGGCAAAAAGAAAGAGACCGGTGAGACAGATGCCGATGGCTATTTAATTTCCAAGATTCCTTGGAGCCTCTCGTTTAGTTATGGTTTGAGTTTGCGGTATGGTGATTTTAATCGTTCTAAACTGGAGTATGATTACGCCTTGACTCACTCTTTGAGCTTTAACGGAAATATCCAGCCGACAAAGAACTGGCGTTTTAACTTTAACGCTACTTATGATTTTGACGCTAAGAAGATCTCTTATATGACTTGTAACGTAACTCGTAACTTGCACTGCTGGCAAATGACGGCTAGTTTCGTTCCGGTTGGTCCTTATAAATCCTATACATTCAGTATCGCTGTAAGCTCTGCTTTATTGAAAGATTTGAAGTATGATAAGAGAAGTAATTATAGGGATGGACAGCAGTGGTATTAAGAACCGAAAATTGAGAATTGAAAATTATTGGATTGTATAGCTAATTTTCAATTCTCAATGATCTTACCATTCGATGGGAGTTTGCCCAGTTGCGATTAAATAATCATTGGCTTTGCTGAAATGCTTGTTTCCGAAGAATCCCCGGTAAGCGGAAAGTGGGGACGGATGGGCTGATTTAAGAACCAGGTTACGGGATGAATCGATGAAAGCACCTTTCTTTTGTGCGTAGGAACCCCATAATATGTAAACGATATGGCTTCTTTCAGCCGCCAGACGATGAATAACAGCATCGGTAAAGGTCTCCCAACCTCTATTTTGATGGGAACCGGCTTGATGCGCTCGTACTGTGAGCGTGGCGTTTAGCAGTAATACGCCTTGATCTGCCCAACGAATCAAGTTGCCGGTTGTTGGAACCGGATGCCCTAAATCATCTTGTATTTCTTTGAATATATTGATGAGGGAAGGGGGGAAAGGTACCCCATCCTGCACGGAGAAACAAAGTCCGTGCGCCTGTCCCGGCTCGTGATAAGGATCTTGGCCGAGGATAACGACCTTCACTTTATCGAACGGGCAGTGCTCAAAAGCATTGAACATATAAGGACCGGGAGGATAAACAGTACCTTGGCGGTATTCTTGTTTAACGAAATCGGTCAATTGCTTGAAATAATCTTTTTCAAACTCGTCGGCTAACCGTTTTTTCCAGCTTTCTTCAATCTTTACGTCCATAATATAATAGTTGGCTGTTAACTAAATAAGCATCATTCCAGCCGCACGTGCTTCCTTGCGCATCTCCTCCGGCCAGATACTTGCCTGTATCTCTCCGATATGGGCCTTACGAAGATAGAACATACACAACCGGCTTTGTCCGATACCACCGCCGATACTTTGCGGAAGTTCACCGCTCAAGAGGCGTTTGTGGAAATAGAGTTCTTTTTTCTCCCCGGCTTTGCAAATATCCAACTGGCGTAGCAAGGCTTCCTTATTGACGCGGATACCCATAGAGGATAGTTCCATAGAACGGTTTAGTACATCATCCCAAACCAATAAATCCCCGTTCAATCCGGTTTGTCCGTTCTCGGCGATCGTAGACCAATCATCGTAGTCCGGAGCACGTCCGTCATGCTTCTCTCCATTGCTTAGCGAGCATCCGATACCGATAATGAATACGGCCCTGTATTCCTTGGTAATAGCGTCTTCCCGCTCTTTCGGTGTAAAGGTAGGATATTTTTGTAACAAATCCTCTGAATGGATGAAATGAATCTGTTGGGGGAGCGTCGGGCGGATTTGAGGAAACATCTCGTAAACTAAATATTCGGTACGGACCATAGCGGCATATATGCGACGGACGATTTCCTTGAGGAAATCGATCTTACGTTCGCTTTCGCTCATTACACGTTCCCAGTCCCATTGATCCACGTATAAAGAGTGTAAATTACCTAGCTCCTCGTCTGAGCGGATGGCGTTCATGTCGGTGTAAATACCGTAACCTTCTTCAATGTGGTAATCGGCGAGTGTCAGTCGTTTCCATTTGGCGAGTGAATGTACGATTTCTGCTTTAGAGTCGTTTAAATCCTTGATAGGAAAAGTGACGGCTCGCTCGGTCCCGTTAAGATCATCATTGATACCCATGCCCTTAAGTACGAATAAAGGTGCGGTTACGCGTCTTAGGCGCAGCTCGGATGAGAGGTTTTGCTGGAAAAAGTCCTTGATCTTCTTGATTCCCATTTCAGTCTGGGATAAGTTAAGTAAGGCTTTATACCCTGCGGGTTTAATAAGATAGCTCATATACTTGTTGTACTTTGTGTTTGTGAAATATGTGCGGCAAAGATAATGATTAATGGCAAAATAACAAGAATGTGATCGCTTTTATTTGCAAAATGGCAGAATAAGCAGAATACTTATATGCAAAATATCAAAAATAAAATATTTCTCTCCTGTATTTGCTAAACTAAGATATTATATGTACTTTTGCGCAGTCTTTGGCTCGGTAGCTTAGTTGAATAGAGCGTCAGATTCCGGTTCTGAAGGTCGTGGGTTTGAGTCCCACCCGGGTCACAAGAAATCCTTGGTAATCATTAGATTTCCAAGGATTTTTTGTTTATGTGATTTTAAGGAAAACTATAACCGCATGTGTAAAATAGGATATTCTTTACCTTCTCCGTCCAAATCAGACCTTTTGTATGTGTTAAAGCCTATATGTTTATAAAAACCGACAGCTTGATTATTTTGCTCATTCACATCGACTTTTGTTACTTGCAAATTATCTATGGCATAAGTGATTAATTTTTTTCCTATTCCTATACCTCGATAATTATTGTCAATGAATAACATTTCAAGATTTCCTTTTGCGATTCCCATAAATCCTACTAAGATTCCCTCTTGTTCAAATCCGAATAGAGTGACATGTTGAAAATATACTGGAAGTTGTTCCTTATAGTATAGAAAATCTTCCTCTTTAAGAAAATCATGTGTATTTAATACTGAACTTTCCCAGATTTCCATCAAACGTGGATGATCTGTAACTTTAATTTTTTTAATCATAATTGTAATTACTATTTAAAGCTACAAAGTTCGGAACTTTTACATTTAAAGCACTGAATCTAAGTTAAAAAATACGTTTACGGATTCTGCTTAGTGCTTGTGGTGTGATACCCAAATAAGAAGCTATATCTTTTAGCGGTATATAGTTTAGTGTAATGCCATATTCTTCAATCATCTGTAGATAATACTGTTCAGGGGAATATTTAATCAAGTCGATATTTCTTTTCAAGAGTTTATTCAGCAATATAGCATTCAAATCTTCAAATACAGTTTTTACCTTAGGTATAGCGGTGTATAGTTCATTTTCTTGTTTCTTGTCTATTCGGTAAATAACGCTATCTACAATTGTTTGCACATTAAACGCAGACTTTGTTTGTAATGTAAAAGATATGTTCGACATTGAGAACGTACCCTCTTTACAAAACCAAAAGATTTGTTCTTCTCCTTTATGATTTAATAGCCAACAACGTAATATTCCATCAAAAACGAAATAACTATACCTCTCTATTTCTCCTTCCTTGACCAAAAATGTACCTTTACTAATCAATATTCGTTCAAAATATTGGTCAAATAACTTAGATTCCTTCAAATTGAAAGTACTGGTGCTATAATTAAATCCTTTAAGTAGTTTTTCTAAAAGCATAGTCTAAATGTAATAATTCGTAATATACTTACTCATTTGATATATTCACTGTTACTCCTGTTCTCCTTAATTTAATTTCTCATATTCAGTGAAATATATTTTCGACTACAAACTTACGAAAAAACCGAAAGTTTTTATGTACGTTTATGATGGAGTTATTTAAGTAATGAAAGAACACGGAAAACAAAGGTAATTAGCATGTTGTTAAATTGTTATTCTTTTGAAGATGTATTATTTCAAGTCGTTGTATTATAATAAGGTAAATAGTGTTATGATAGTAGTGGCAAACGTTTTGCAAGGCGAAAGATAAGCCGCTTGTCAATTCCCGGAGCTTTTGCTGAACTAACCTTACTTCGTTTTTGTTTTATTACCAGAAAGATGAATTGATAAGATAAAAAATAGGGGAATTATGTCAGCATTTTACAAATTTCTTTTTCCAATGAAGCCGGATGGTACAGCTATATCGTTACTGTTGTTGGCGCTTCGTTTGTTATTTGGAGGTCTATTGCTTTCGCATGGGATACAGAAGTGGACGAATTTTGAGAGCATGTCCGCCGCATTTCCGGACCCACTGGGAGTTGGACATTCGGTTTCTCTAGGCTTGGCCATTTTTGGGGAGCTTTTTTGTTCGATTGGCTTTATTCTCGGTGCGCTCTATCGGTTGGCAATGATCCCGATGATTTTTACCATGGGAGTGGCTTTCTTCGTGATTCACGGGAATGATCCGTTTTCTTTGAAAGAGTTGGCGTTCGTTTACTTGGTCATTTTTATCTTGATGTATATAGCAGGACCTGGTAAGTTCTCGTTAGATCGTCTGATCGCTGTCCTCTTGTCGCAGAAGAGATAGGGAATTGTAGGAAAGTTAACTTGCTTTGGAAAAGTTTCTGGAACCTCGGGTAAACTCTCTGGTTCCTAAATAAAAAAAGACTGTCTGGAAACCAAACAATCTTTTCTATTGTGGGCGTTGACGGATTCGAACCGCCGACCCTCTGCTTGTAAGGCAGATGCTCTGAACCAGCTGAGCTAAACGCCCGAAATTCTTTCGGTGAAAATAATAAATTTAAAAGTGGGCGTTGACGGATTCGAACCGCCGACCCTCTGCTTGTAAGGCAGATGCTCTGAACCAGCTGAGCTAAACGCCCGAAAATCTTTCGGTGAAATAATAAATTTAAAGGTGGGCGTTGACGGATTCGAACCGCCGACCCTCTGCTTGTAAGGCAGATGCTCTGAACCAGCTGAGCTAAACGCCCTTTAAACTTATTTTTTCGTTCGCTTTATCTCTCTAAAGCGCTGCAAAGATACGGCTTTTTTTATTACCACCAAACTTTTTGACGAAAAAATGTGGATGAATATGAATTTTGTTTGGATGTGGCTACGTAAGTGTCTGATGGTCCTAAAAACGGGGCATTTAGTTAAAAATAACGATTGCTTACCTTATTATTCAATGGAAAAGACTTAACTTTGCGACTCTATATTAATAATGTATATGGTATTATCGACACTGACTGCTATTTCGCCCGTGGATGGGCGATACAGGAATAAGGCTGAGAATCTGGCGGCTTATTTTTCAGAATACGCACTTATCAAGTATAGGGTGCGAGTTGAGATCGAGTATTTTATTACTCTATCTGAGTTTCTTCCGCAATTAAGCGAGTTAAATGCGGCGGAAGTAAAAAAGGGGCTCCGGAAAATTTATCAGGAGTTTACGGAGGAGGACGCTTTACGAGTGAAGGAGATCGAGAGCGTGACAAACCACGATGTGAAAGCGGTGGAGTACTTTATTAAGGAAAAAACAAATCATTTCCTTGCGGAGAAATACCACGAGTTTATTCATTTTGGATTGACTTCTCAGGATATTAATAACACATCTGTGCCTTTATCGATCAAGGACGCTTTGCAAGAGGTGTATTATCCGGGTTTGGAAGAGGTGATCGGCGCCTTGAAAAAATACGCCGAGGAATGGATGGATATTCCGATGTTGGCTAAGACACATGGGCAACCGGCATCTCCGACTCGTTTGGGTAAGGAGGTGATGGTCTTTGTTTACCGTTTGGAGCAACAGTTGGCATTGTTAAAGGCCGTTCCTATCTCCGCTAAATTCGGTGGGGCTACAGGAAACTTCAATGCGCATCATGTAGCGTATCCGGAATATGATTGGAGGGCATTCGGTAACAAGTTCGTTAGTGAGGTGTTAGGCTTGAAGCGTGAGGAGTGGACTACCCAGATCTCTAATTATGATAATCTGGCAGCGATCTTCGATGGCTTGAAGCGTATCAATACGATCTTGATCGACTTGAATCGTGACTTCTGGCAATATATCTCCATGGAGTATTTCAAGCAAAAGATCAAGGCGGGTGAGATCGGTTCGTCTGCTATGCCACATAAGGTGAACCCGATTGATTTCGAGAACGCTGAGGGTAATCTAGGGATCGCTAACGCTATTTTAGAGCATTTGGCTACGAAATTGCCGGTATCTCGTTTACAAAGAGACTTGACGGATTCTACCGTGTTGAGAAACGTAGGCGTGCCTTTGGCACATATAGAAATTGCCTTCAAGAGCTTAACAAAAGGCTTGGGTAAATTGTTATTGAACGAGAACGCCCTAAGTAGGGATTTGAATAATTGCTGGGCTGTGGTAGCCGAGGGTATCCAGACGGTCTTACGCCGTGAGGGTTATCCGAAGCCTTACGAGGCATTAAAAGCTTTGACACGTACGAACCAGACTGTTACGGAGCAATCTATCAAGGAGTTTATCGAAACCTTGAATGTTAGCGACCGGATTAAAGATGAATTAAGGGCTATAACGCCTCATAATTATACAGGAATTTAGTGATAATACAGGTAGCCGTGAGGCTACCAAGTTTTTAACCATTGTTTAATTTATAACAAATGAGTACAGAAGAAAGAGATGAATCTCAACCGCGTCCAAAAAAAGTGATACCAAGTATCAGACGGGAAAACACAGACCAAGAAGGTGAAAGAAGACCTTACAATCAGGGTTATAATAAACCTGAGGGTAGCTATGAACGTAGACCGTATCGGTCTTATGGAGAAAATAACCGTCCTTCATACGGGGATCGTCCGAGCCGTCCGCGTTCTTACGATAATAACCGTGAAGGCGGGTATGGCAACAACCGTGAGGGGGGCTATGGTAATAGTCGTCCATCTTATGGCAACAATCGCGATGGTGGGTATGGAAATAATCGCCCGTCTTATGGCAACAACCGTGAAGGTGGCTACAACAGCGGCCGCTCGTCTTATGGAAATAACCGCCCGTCATATGGGAATGGAGGAGGGCAATACAATCGTCCGTCTCGTCCTAATTATGATGGACCGGCAAAGGTTTATTCCGCTAGTCCTTCCGGAGAGGGAATGTCTGCGGATGGTATGAAGAAAAGAAGACCTAGAGTAGGTGATACCCGGGTTGATTACAATGATTCACGTTCAAGCGGCGGGGACGGTTACGCACCCAGACGTTCGTATGGTAACGATAACTCTTATGGCGGTAATCGTCAAGGGGGTGGTGGATATGGAAATAATCGCCGTCCTTCTTACAATAATAATCGCCGTTCCGGTGGAGGAGGTGGTTTCCAAAGACAGCAGGGTTACAACATGCGTCCGAAACAGATCAAGTATAAGGAAGTCTTGGCGGATCCGAACGAACCGATTCGTTTGAACAAATTCTTATCTAACGCTGGTGTTTGCTCTCGTCGTGAGGCGGATGAGTTTATCCAGAAAGGGGCTGTTAAGGTTAATGATGTCGTGGTAACGGAATTGGGTACTAAGATTACTCGTCAAGATGTTGTTACATTTAACGAGAAGCCGGTTCAGATCGAGAGCAAGGTGTATATCGTATTGAACAAGCCGAAGAATTGCGTAACGACTTCTGATGATCCTCAAGAACGCTTGACAGTAATGGATTTGGTGAAGAACGCTTGCCAAGAACGTATTTATCCGGTAGGCCGCTTGGACCGCAATACGACAGGTGTCTTGTTATTGACGAACGATGGTGATTTAGCTTCTAAATTGACTCACCCATCTTTCAAGAAGAAGAAGATCTACCATGTGTGGTTGGATAAGAACGTGGCTATCGAGGATATGGAGAAAATCGCCAACGGCCTTGAGCTTGAGGATGGGGAGATCCATGCGGACGCTATCAGCTATGCTAGCGAGGACGATAAGAGCCAAGTGGGTATCGAGATCCATTCCGGCCGTAACCGTATCGTGCGCCGTATTTTCGAATCGTTGGGATATCATGTGACGAAATTGGATCGTGTTTATTTCGCCGGTTTGACTAAGAAGAACTTAGGCCGCGGTAAATGGCGTTACTTAAATGAAAGGGAAGTGAACGCTCTTAGGATGGGAGCTTTCGAATAAAAAAAAAGATACAGATGGAAACAATTAAACGAACAAAAATTGTAGACGTGCTGAAAAGCGAAGCTTTCGGTACTACCGTGAACGTGAAAGGATGGGTTCGCACCCGCCGTGGTAGCAAACAGGTGAATTTTATCGCCTTGAATGACGGTTCTACAATTAATAATGTTCAGATCGTTGTGGATGTAGATAAATTGGGTGATGAGTTCTTGAAACCGATTACCACGGGAGCTAGTATCAGCGTAAACGGTATCTTGACACAATCCCAAGGCAAGGGGCAAAGCGTGGAGATACAGGCTACCGAGATTGAGATCTTCGGTACGGCTGATCCAGCTACTTATCCGTTGCAGAAAAAGGGACACTCCATGGAGTTTTTACGTGAGATCGCTCACTTGCGTCCTCGTACGAATACATTTGGCGCGGTATTCCGTATTCGTCACAATATGGCTTACGCTATCCATAAGTTTTTCCATGATAGAGGCTTTTTCTATTTCCATACGCCGATCATCACGGCTTCCGACTGTGAGGGTGCCGGACAGATGTTCCAAGTTACTACCAAAAATTTGTACGACTTGAAAAAGGATGAGAATGGCTCTATCATTTATGAGGACGATTTCTTCGGCAAGCAGGCTAGCTTGACGGTTTCCGGACAGTTGGAGGGTGAGTTGGCAGCTACAGCCTTGGGACAGATTTATACGTTTGGCCCTACGTTCCGCGCTGAGAACTCAAATACGCCTCGTCATTTGGCGGAATTCTGGATGATTGAGCCGGAAGTCGCTTTTAATGATATCGCGGACAATATGGAGTTGGCCGAGGAGTTCATTAAATATTGCGTACAATGGGCGTTGGATAACTGTATGGAGGATATCAAGTTCTTGAACGATATGTTCGATAAGGAATTGATCGCTCGTCTGGAAGGGGTCTTGAAAGACTCATTCGTTCGCTTGCCGTACACTGAAGGAATCAAGATATTGGAAGAGGCTGTCGCTAAAGGACATAAATTTGAGTTCCCTGTTTATTGGGGTGTAGACTTGGCTTCTGAGCATGAACGTTTCTTGGTGGAGGATCACTTCAAACGTCCGGTAATTTTAACGGATTACCCGAAAGAGATCAAGGCTTTCTATATGAAGCAAAACGAGGATGGAAAGACGGTGCGTGCCATGGACGTATTGTTCCCGAAGATCGGAGAGATCATCGGCGGTTCCGAGCGTGAGGCCGACTATGATAAGCTAATGACTCGTATTGATGAGTTGGGCATCCCGATGAAGGATATGTGGTGGTACTTAGATACTCGCCGTTTTGGTACGGTGCCTCACTCTGGTTTCGGTTTGGGCTTTGAGCGTCTTTTGCTGTTCGTTACAGGCATGGCAAATATACGTGACGTGATACCTTTCCCGCGTACACCGAATAATGCTGAGTTCTAATAGCGCTTAGTGATCATGATAAAAAGGGCCCGTAACCGGTTTCAACCGAATTACGGACCCTTTTCTTATATTAGCTTCCTTTATTAATCGTCGTCCAGATCAATAGGAATTTGTCTTTTGAATGCCTCCTTAAAGGATATGAGCGATTCGGTGCGAGCCAAGCCCAATGGTTGAAGCTTGTTGTGGATGATGCTTAGCAAATGCTGGTTGTTCTTTGCGTATATTTTTATAAACAGGTCGTATTGCCCCGTTGTATAATGGCATTCCACGACTTCCGGTATCTGCAACAGCGCTTCTGTAACGCTTGGAAATTGTCCGGGAGACTTTAGGAATAACCCCATATATGCGCAAGTTTCATACCCAACTTTTGTGTTATCCACGATGAATTCTGAGCCTTTGATAACCCCTAAATTAGTCAGCTTTTGTATGCGTTGATGAATAGCCGCTCCGGATACGTTACATTCCCTCGCTACTTCCAAAAATGGCATACGCGCATTGCCGATGATTAGTTTAAGTATCTTCTCGTCCAGTTCATCTAGTTGATGATGTGCCATATATTCAGTATATTTGTATTACTGTTAGATTATATCTTTCATATTTAATACAAATATAATGATAATCTTATAATCACCTAAAGATTATGTTAGATTATTTTGATTTTGTAAGCATTCTTTATTCAATTATTAAGTATTTTTTTTATGAGCGAAGATCATGTAATAATTAGTAAGCCTGTCCGGGAGATAGCCGATCCTTTATTGGATCTAGTAGAGAAAACATATACTAGTTCTTTCCCCGAGGAAGAGCGTCGTGATTTCTCTTTGGTACGTAAGCTTTTGGAGGAAGATAGCCGTTTCGAGATGTATGCCTTGCTACGGGATGGTATTTATGTGGGTTTCATTACGGGATGGCAATTTGAGGGCTTTGTTTATGCGGAGCATTTCGCGATCGACGAGTCCGCTCGTAACGGAGGAATCGGAGCGAAAGCAATGACAAGTTTTTTAGCTCTCCACGAAGATCCGGTTGTCTTAGAGGTAGAGATGCCGACAGAGGAGATGAGTAAACGTAGAATCGGTTTTTATGAACGTCTGGGGTTTGTCTTGGATCACCATGTATATTTCCAACCTCCATATCGTAGAGGAGAGGCGTTATTAGAAATGCGTTTGATGACTCATGGGGAACTTGATCTGGAGCGATCTTTTAAGCGAGTTAAGACCATTATTCACCAAAATGTCTATGGAGTGAAATAAAAAAGGCGGGATTCTATTTCCCGCCTTTTTTAGATATTCTATTTGTAGATCATTATTCGTCGACACGTTGAGCGGCAGAATAACTAATCTTTAATGCGTATGCTTCACGAAGAGCCTGCTTGATGTCTGTAATCGTTCCCATCTTGGTCTCTTTATCAGCCTTGATAGAAACCGTCATAAACGGCTGGTCCTCTTCCTTCATACTGGACTTTTCCTGTGCGATATAATCCTGAATTTCCGAAGTTTCCGCAAAAGCGTCATTTAATTGGATACGAGTTTCAGAACCCATCTTCGCTCTCAAATCTCTAGTCGGCTTACCGACATAGATAAATGTTACCAAAGATTTCTTCTCCAATTTTTGAAGCTCTGTAGCTTGTGGAGCATGGAACTCTACTTTCAATGTTACCTCACGCATAGATGTTACCATCATGATGAAGAACAAGAAAGCGAACACCAAGTCAGGTAATGATGATGTATTCAATTCGGGCATTTCACGACCGCCCGCTTTACTAAACTTTCCCATTACTTTTTACCTCCATAATTTTTAGGTTCAGCTTCTGATATCTTTTGCGGATAAATCTGCTGTACAGCTTTTTGTTGTTCTTCGTCCAAATCAGCGAAATTCTTACCGAATTTTTCCTTAGAAACCTTATTTCTCAATTCGTTATAAGCAGCCGCAATTTCATTCTGCACATCGATATAAGCTTGGTATTCGGTACCACGGTCATTCTGTAAAGAAATTACGTGGTTCTTCGTTACCATCATCTTTCCGAAGAATGGAACATCAGCCTCTACACGCTCAGGCTTATGTTCGTCATTATAAGGATTATCAATGAACTCTTTGATTCTTTCTTTCAATTGCTTGATATCGACAAATTGATCACCGCAGAGAATCTGGTTATTACTGTTGATCAATACAACCAACAAGTTTCTCTTTTTGATGTCAACATCGGTATCGTTCTTCTGATCTTTAGGTACAGGGGGCGGCAAACGTCTTGCCAAACCTTTATCTGTATCCATTGATGTAGTAATAAGGAAGAAGATAAGCAACATGAAAGCGATATCGGCCGAAGAAGAACCATTGATACCCGGTGTCTTTCTTTTCTTACCCATTTCTTTCTTGTTTTATCAGTTCGTTATTACTATTATTTACCCATGATTCTCTTTACAGAACCCCAAACTACACATGCTACGATCAGAACCAAAAGTACGATTGTAGACATGATCCACATATCTGTGATCTTTAACCAACCCGGAGTGTTGTAAACTTGAGAGTCTGCGTTCAAACCTGTTAAAGGAGTTGCGTCACCCATCGTGTAAGTGATGAACAAAACGGCAACGAAGCAAACTAATACAACCAAAGACATAATCGCTGATTTAGCGTTTGTCTTCAACAACGTCAAAAATTGCCAAACGGCAAACAACATTGTACTGATGATTGTCACGAAGAACAATACAGAAGTCCAGTTAATCAATAACCCGGTATAGATGGGCTCTTTCATTTCAGCGGCAGGGTCAACGACTCCACCCGCATAAAACATACCCAGAACAATAATACTGATAATAGAACTTATCAGTAAAGTCCAACTGGATATTTTTCTTATTTTAGTAACTGCCATAATTCGTTATTATTTTTTGAATTTGACGTTGTATTTGATAACCAAGTCAAGCAAAGAGATAGAAGCATCTTCCATTTGATTCAAGATAGCCTCCAATTTGCTTAACAAATAGTTATAGAATACCTGAAGGATCAAAGCAACGATCAAACCACCTACAGTAGTAATCAAGGCCACTTTCATACCACCTGCTACAACCGTCGGGCTGATATCACCAACTTGCTCGATTTTATCGAACGACATGATCATACCTACTACAGTACCCAAGAATCCTAAAGACGGAGCCATTGCGATAAACAATGTGATCCAAGACATATTCTTTTCCAAAAGACCTCCTTGAACACCACCATAAGAAACGATAGATTTTTCTACAACGTCGATACCTTGGTCAATTCTCATCAATCCTTGGTAAGCGATAGAAGCGATAGGGCCTCTTGTGTCACGAGCGATAGCTTTAGCGCCTTCAACATCACCTTTGTCTAAAGCATCTTCGATACCCTTCAACAATTTGCTGGAATTCGTTTCAGCTAAGTTCAAGTAGATAATTCTCTCTAAGCAGAAAGCCAAACCGAAAATCAAAGCGATAGCAACCAAACTCATGAAGTCGGCACCACCTTCGATAAACTTTGTTTTTAATGCTTGATACATACCTCCTTCAACAGCTGTAGCTGCGTCTGCAGCGTCCTGCGCGAATGCTACGGTAGAAGTTCCAAGGGCACATAAACCCAAGAATGCTTTTGCAAATAACTTTTTCATTGTGTGTTTAATTTTTAAGATTAATAATTCTCTTATTTGTTTTTATTTTATTGTTAATTAATTCATGGTATTCTCCACCGCGGAGAGAGCGGGATTCGAACCCGCGAAACCCTTTAGGGGTTTACACGCTTTCCAGGCGTGCCTCTTCAACCACTCGAGCATCTCTCCAATTATTCACCTAGCTTCTTCTAAAACGACCGCAAAATACGAAAAAATTCCCATATGCAATCTTTTCAGTGCACAAATCTATAGTTTTTGCTTGACATATACACAATATCCACGAAATAAATTTTGACTTCATTCGAAAAAAAGTGTCTATATGGGTTTATTTACGCTTTTAAACAATTCTAATGTGTTTTTTCGAGTAGCGTTTACGGTTTCCTCTAGCGTGAGGCCGAATGTTTCCGCCACTTTCTCGGCCGTCTTCCATATGTAAGTAGGCTCATTCCGTCTACCTCTGTAGGGGACTGGTGAAAGATAGGGTGCATCTGTTTCCAAGAGTATCTTTTTAAGATCCGTTTGCCGAATGACTTCGGACAGTTTTGAATTTTTAAAGGTAACAACTCCGTTTATCCCGATCTTGAAGGTGGGCAGTTTCTTTATTTCTTCTAGCTCTTCCGTTGTGCCGGTAAAACTATGAAATACGCCCTTAAGTCTTTCCGCTCCGACTTTATGTATGCATTCCAGAACTTCCGGATATGCGTCGCGGGTATGGATGGCTACGGGCAGGTTCAGATCGATGCTCCAACGCAATTGTTCCTCGAAAACGATTTGTTGCTCCTTTAAATAAGTCTTATCCCAATATAGATCGATCCCGATTTCACCGATACCGCAATAAGTACGTTTAGATAGATAGGATTCCGTTTGTTTTAGGATATCGATATAATTGCTATCCACACTGGTCGGATGCAATCCCATCATGGGGAAAGCGAACTCTGGGTATCGATCGCATAAATCGTGCATTCTGTCAATCGTCGTCAGGTCTACGTTTGGCAGAAGCAGGGTGTCGATACCTGAGTCTTTTGCTTTTTGAGCCAGTTCGTCTTGCTCCGGATCGAAATCCTCCAGATATAAATGGCAATGTGTGTCTATTAACCTCATGGATTAGGATTGTCTATGCATTAAATGATCACAAACCTCTTTTAGGATCGTTAATTTTTCGGGGGCGACTTGTAAAGCTTTTAAGTTCTCTACGGATGCGTCGTAATAGGCTTGGATTTTATTTTCTGTTAATTGTTTTAGCTGCAATTCGTTGTAGATAGAGGTGAATGCCTGTATCTTTTGAGCCGGGTCGAATTCTTTTTTATCCATCCAGCTACGGAGAGCTTCCGCTTGTTCTTTATTGGCCAGTCTGAGAGCGTTGATCAATAAGAATGTTTTCTTGTTGCAAAGGATATCGCCGCCAATGTTTTTCCCGAAAGTGGCGGTGTCACCATATACATCTAGTAAATCATCTTGCAGTTGAAACGCTAGACCTATATTGATACCAAACGCATATAAGTTGCCTGCGTCTTCCTGTGAGGCACCTCCGAGTAGGGCACCCGTCTTAAGGGAGCAGGCCAGTAGTACGGCTGTCTTTAGCCGGATCATCTCGATGTATTCTTCCTCGTTCACATCCATGCGAGACTCGAATTCCATGTCGAATTGTTGGCCGCCACATATTTCCGCCGCGGTTTGCGTAAATAAATCCAACACTTGTTTGAGGTGGCCGTGTTCCGTTGATCCGATTAATTGATAAGCCGCTATTAGCATTGCGTCTCCGGAAAGAATCGCCGTATTGGCATTCCATACCTTGTGTACGGTAGGTTTGTTCCTTCTTTTATCAGCTTCATCCATCAGGTCGTCGTGCAGCAAGGTGAAGTTATGGAAAACTTCCAGACCTAAAGCGGGCTTGATCGCATTCTCTATACTATTATTATATATATTACATGCCATCAACGTTAACGCCGGACGTATTCTTTTTCCTCCGAGGGACAAGATGTACTCTATCGGCTCGTATAAGCTCTTGGGAGGATTGGTGAATTGTAGTTGAGAGATCTCGCTTTCTATTCTTTGAAGTATATTCTCGAATGCTAACATAGCTGTATCAATTAATGGAGTTATGAAATAAAAAAAGGCTGCGAAAATAAAGCAGCCTTTTTGATATGTTTAATGTTATACTATTGCAATCTGAACGTGATAGGCACAGTATACTTAACACGTACTGGTTTACCTCTCTGCTTACCCGGAGTCCATTTAGGCATGGTACCGATCACACGAAGAGCCTCTTTATCCAATGAGGGGTCTACACCACGTAATACCTCAGCGTCTACTACTGATCCGTCTCGGTTAACCACGAATGCGCAGATTACACGACCTTGGATACCGTTTTCCTGTGCGATTACCGGATACTTGATTGATTTAGCGATAAACTTCAGCAACTCTGCGTCTCCACCCGGGAACTTCGGCATTTCCTCTACAACCGTAAAGATCTGCTGAGCGGATTCTTCTTCTTCCTCTACTACTGCAGGCGGTGTATAAACGGCTGTTTGAGCCTCTTGCTGATTATCCTCTGATGATAAGATATCTTGCTGTTCCAATTCAACGTCGTCTTCAACAACGTTCAAAACCTCGGTTACAACTGGTGCTGGAGGTGGTGGAGGTGGAGGAGGCGTATTCTCCGGTCTCGTGATTTCCACTTCTTCCTCGGCGATGATGTCTGCTACACCCTCGCTAGCCTGAACGACCATTACATCGCGGGTGCTCCATTCGAAGCCCACGAACAAGACAGCTAAGCCCACTACGAATCCCATCAGGATACTTAGAGACTTACCTCTCTCAAGGTCCGCTTTCGGTGATTTTTTAATTTCCATACGTTTATAATAATTTATAAGTGTTTTTCACTTCTGCAAAAATACAAATTATTTCATATATCAAACAAAAATGAGAGCGATAATATACCTTTTTGGCATTTTTCCCGTTTCTGTTAATGTGAAATCCGTATTTCTGAGATTTGCGGGTGTAAAGTAAAAACATTTTTCCGAATTAATGTATCTTTGAACGATTTTTTGCATGAAAATATGAGAAATAAACTATTTATACTGATTTTATTCGTTGTTACACTGTCTGTCTCAGCGCAAAACGGGAGTGAGGCGTATACTTTCTTACGTTTTCCGACCTCGACCCGGGCTAACGCCTTGGGTGGGCATACCGTGGCGTTGGTAGAAAGAGACCCTTCGCTTATCTTCCATAATCCGGCCTTGCTAGGTGCGGAGATGGATGGGATGATCAACTTGAATTATATGAATTACATCTCGGATATCAACGTAGGAAGTGCCTTGTTCACGAAAGCGCATGGCGAGAAAGGGGCTTGGGGCGTAGGCGCTACGTTTATAAGCTATGGCGATATCAAGGAGGTGTTACCGGATAACGTCGTGACCGGAGCGAGCCTGTCGGCGAAAGATATCAGCGTGAACGGTTTTTACTCCCGTGACTTGAATGAGCGTTGGCGGGGTGGATTATCGTTGAAGTTCTTGTATTCGGGGCTGGCTGATTATACCTCTATCGGTTTATGCGTGGATGCGGGATTGAGTTATTATAATTCGGATAAGGGCTTTTCCTTTGGTTTCGCCTTGAAGAATATCGGCGCGCAACTGAAAGCTTACGAGGATGAGCGACAAAAGATGCCTTGGGATATCCAGATGGGTATCACGCAGAAAATGGCGCATGCCCCGATTCGTTTTTCTTTGACGGCCCAATACTTGAACCGTTGGAAGTTCGATTATATCGATAATACGGATAAAGAGTATGACGGGGATTCTTTCGTTAAGACGTTGGCGAAGCATTTTATCATCGGCGTGGATTTTATCCCGTCCGAGAACTTTTGGGTGGGCGTAGGATTCAATCCGAAGGTCAATATGGATATGAAGTTGAAAGGCGGGGGAAGTTTCTCCGGCTTCTCGGCGGGCGCAGGTGTAAGGATCAAGATGTTTGACGTGGGCTTCTCGCTGGCGAAATATCATCCGTCCGCCATGTCGATGATGATTAGCGTATCTACGACCTTGGCCGATTTTAAGAAGGTGACAGAATAAACCTATACATTAATATATATATATATATATATGAAGAAAATAGTTATCGCTATAGACGGCCACTCTTCCAGTGGCAAAAGCACCATGGCTAAAGATCTTGCCAAGGAGATTGGATATACGTATATCGATACGGGTGCCATGTATCGGGCCGTGACTTTGTATTGCATCCAGCATGGATTTTTTGAGGGAGAGAAGATTAAGGAGGAAGAGCTGAAGGCTTCTATCCATGATATCGATATTTCATTTCGTTTGAACGCGGAGACCGGCCGGCCGGATACCTATTTGAACGGTGTGAATGTAGAGAAAGAGATCCGTGGTATGGAAGTGGCGGATAAAGTGAGTCCGGTAGCCACTCTAGGCTTTGTGCGCCGTGCGTTGGTCGCTAAGCAACAAGAGATGGGAAAGGCGAAAGGCATCGTGATGGATGGCCGTGATATCGGTACGGTCGTATTCCCGGATGCGGAGTTGAAGCTTTTCGTGACGGCCTCGCCGGAGGTACGTGCCAAGCGCCGGGTCGATGAGCTGGAGGCGAAAGGGATCCCCGCTTCTTACGAGGAAGTGCTGGAGAATGTGAAGAAGCGGGATTATATAGATTCAACCCGGGAGGAAAGTCCTTTGAGACAAGCTGATGATGCCTTGGTATTGGATAATTCCCATATGACCTTGGAAGAGCAAAAGGCTTGGTTGCTGGAACAATATCATAAAGCGATCGGTTCATAAACGAGTGCTTGGAGTTTCCTATAAAGAAAACTTTTGTCTCTTCGAATGAAAACTATAGTTTCGTTACTAGGAAACAAAAGTTTCTCTTAGGGAAAACTCTAGTTTTGTTATGAAGAAACTATAGTTTCTTGTGATTGAAAATTAAGAAAACTGTAAGTGCTTGTTTGTTAATGATATTATAGATATGATAGAAGTCGAGATAGATAAAGATTCCGGATTCTGTTTTGGGGTTGTCACCGCCATAGAGAGCGCTGAGCGGGAGCTGGGAAATACGGATACGCTGTATTGCCTAGGCGATATCGTTCATAACAGTTTGGAGGTGGAGCGGTTGGAGCATATGGGGCTGCATACGATCGACCATGAGGGACTTTCAAGGTTGAGAGACCGGAAGGTGTTGCTCCGGGCGCATGGCGAGCCACCTTCTACCTATGCTTTAGCGAAGCGAAACAATATCACGATTATAGACGCTACTTGCCCGGTTGTCTTGCGTTTGCAGCGCAAGATCCATAAATGTTATCAAGAGACCCGGGCGAATAACACCCAGTTGGTTATCTATGGGAAGAAAGGCCATGCGGAGGTGAATGGCTTGGTGGGGCAGACGGAGGGCACGGCGATTGTCATCGAGAAAATAGAAGACCTCGATCGTCTGGACTTTACCCGTGCGATCAGTCTGTTTTCCCAAACCACGAAGTCCTTGGATGGATTCAAGGCGGTAGTGGCGGAGATCAAGCAGCGGATGGCGGAAGGGGTGGAGTTTAATTATTACGATACGATTTGTCGTCAGGTGGCGAATCGTCTTCCGAATATAAAAGCGTTCGCCTCCAGCCACGATTGGGTCTATTTTGTGGCCGGTCGTAAGAGTTCCAACGGAAAGATGCTGTTCGAGGAGTGCCGGAAAGCGAACCCGAATACGCTCTTTATTTCCGAGGTATCAGAGATTACCGAGCCTTTGCCCGAGGGCGTGCGCCGGGTCGGGGTTTGCGGTGCTACATCCACTCCCAAGTGGTTGATGGAGGAAGTAGCGGTCCGGATCAAGGAATTGAACGCTTCGGAATGATATTTTGATTAAGATTACGTGAACTTTCCGGGAGAAAGACAGAAGGATAACTAAATATTTACTACTTTTGCCGGAGAACATTAAAATCAATGACGCTATGTCTACAGTAAAGTGTGTTGGTATTTTAACGTCCGGAGGTGATGCCCCGGGAATGAATGCCGCTATTCGTGCGGTAACACGTTCCGCTATTTATAACGGAATGAGAGTGAAAGGTATTTACCGTGGTTACAAAGGGTTGATCTTAGATGAGATTGAAGAGTTTAAGACACAAAATGTCAGTAATATAATTCAACGTGGTGGAACAATCCTTAAGACCGCCCGTTGCGTGGAGTTCAAGACTCCCGAGGGACGAAAACAGGCTTATGATAAGTTGCAAGAGCATGGGATCGATGCCTTGATCGCTATCGGTGGTGACGGAACGTTGACGGGAGCGCGTATTTTCGCTCAGGAGTTTAATTTCCCGATCGTAGGATTGCCGGGTACGATTGATAATGACTTGTATGGCACGGATACGACGATCGGTTATGATACAGCCTTGAACACGATCATGGAATGCGTGGATAAGATCCGTGATACGGCTACTTCGCATGATCGTCTATTTTTTGTGGAGGTTATGGGACGCGACGCCGGTTTCTTGGCGTTGAACGGAGCGATCGCTTCTGGCGCCGAAGCCGCTATTATCCCGGAAATCTCCTTGGAGAAAGACCAATTGGCCGAGATGATCGAGAATGGATTCCGTAAGTCCAAGAACAGTAGTATCGTATTGGTTGCCGAAAGTGAGGTAACCGGTGGCGCTATGGGTGTCGCTGAGCGTGTGAAGAAGGAATATCCGCAGTTCGACGTGCGTGTCTCTATTTTAGGTCACTTGCAGCGTGGTGGTTCTCCTACGGCACAAGACCGGATATTGGCGACTCGTATGGGTGTGGCCGCGATCGATGCCTTGTTGGATGACCAGCGTAACGTGATGATGGGTATCCAGAACGACCAGATCGTCTATGTACCGTTCTCTAAAGCGATCAAGAATGATAAGCCTATTAACCGGGATTTGTTGAACACGCTCCGTGTTTCTTCAATCTAAATAAGGCATATGTTTATACGAATAGGAACCCGGATGTAGCGATTGCGTACATCCGGGTTTTTATTTGAAGAACCTGATATCATGAAGAAGTATAGCGGCGTGGCCTTGCATGTAATCGTATTTGTCTTTCTGTTTATCTTCTTGAGGATATTCAGTGAGTACCATTTTTACTGTGTCGAGCAGAACCAGTTATTCCAGTTGACTCCCATTTTTATTATCGATAAGTTAATGCAACCGGGAGGTTTAGCGATGGTTCTCTCCGGTTGTTTGGTGCAGTTCTTCATTCTCCCGAATGTGGGAGCTATGATAACGGCGGCCCTGCTGACAAGCCTAGGGGCCTTGTTCTGGGCGATCTTGAAGCGGATCGATCCGCGAAGCCATGGTATTTTATGGGCTTGGCTTCCCGTCCTATCTTTGTTGTTTGTGCAATGGGATTTTAATTACAGGTTTCAAGGAACGGTCGCCTTCGGTATGATGCTGCTTGCTTTATATCTCGTTTTAGGGATAAGGAATTTCATACCTCGTTTGATAGCAAGTCTGTTTGCCTCCCTGTTACTCTTTGGGTTGGCCGGGCCGGTCTCTTTGTTGTTTGCCTTATCCATGGTCGGATATGAGGCCATGAGCCGGACGCCCCGTTGGTATTATTCTGCGATTTTACCGATGATCGTGTTGATCTTGGGTGGATTATGTGTGCGTTACTCGGTGATCGGAGAATACCGCTTTGTCTTTTTACCGGATAGTTATTATTATTTCCGTTTGGTGCCGGATAAGGTAATTTATTTCTCATGGATCGCTTTCTATGCGGCGTTGGTTGTAACCTGCCTCTGTAAAAACAAGGAATCATGGGCTGGTAAAAAGCGTCTAGCGCTGGGAATCTCCCAATTCATTATCTTAGGGCTTATCTTCTGGAAAGGCTTCGATCTATATGGCGAACAGAAATCATACCGTTTGAAGATGATGGACTATTTTACTCGGACAGAGCAATGGGACCGGATCTTGGTATCATGCAAGGAGCCGACCACTAATCAACTCTATTTATGTTACCAAAATATGGCTTTGGCCCGGAAAGGTATTCTGGCGGATGAGGCGTTTAAGTACACGCAGCACGGGCCTCGTGGATTAATGGTGGCATGGAATAAATCGACCACCATATCCGCCTTGTTGAGTGATGTTTATTTTACGATGGGAAATGTCGCCGCGGCTCAAGAGATGGCATTCGAGAGTAATATCGGCGCTTTATGTGATGGAAATCCCCGCATGACGCAACGTTTGGTGCAAACGAACTTGATTTATGGAGCCTATCCGGTCGCGGAGAAATATATCGCTGTCTTAGAGAATACTTTCTATTATAAGGATTGGGCCAAAGCGCAGCGGAAATTCCTGTATAATGATGAGGCGGTCGAGACAGATCCTCTATTGGGGAATATGCGCAGGAACCTGCTAGCTGAGAATCATCTGATCCAGATGGATGGATTCGACACGGACTTGATTCGCTTGGCGGAGCAGAATCCTTCCAATAAAGCCGCTTTCCACTATGCCGGCGTGTTCTATCTTTTAGCAAAAGATGTGACGCGCTTTAAGACGTTGGTGGAAACCTATTACGGAACGGATTTACTCCCTTCTTTACCGGTCTCTTTTCAAGAGGCGGTCATCATCCTATCGGAGAAAGATCCGGATTACTGGAAACGTTTCGGTGTCTCGGAATCTATCGTAGGGCGATTCACCGATTATAAGAGGCAAGTGCTCGCTGGGCGGAATAATAGTAATGCGCTGCCCGGTTTGATGTATCGCTCTTATGGCGATACCTATTGGTATTATTATATGTTTAAATAGGAGATGAGAAAAATGTATATAATAAGATGTATATGTCTGTGGATGATTCTGGGCTTGATGGCTTGTTCCGGTCCGGTACGTATACAGAAGAATCTGGAAGTCAAGCCGGAGATCTTTCCGGATTATGTGGATGTGACAATCCCGCCGAATATAGCTCCCTTGAATTTTAAGCTGAAAGATGCTTGCGTTGAGGCCCGTGCCATTCTCGAATGTGGCCCGGAGAAATTAGAGATCAAGACCGGGAAAGACGCTTGTTTCGTGATCCCGGCCTCCGGTTGGAAAAGGCTGTTGCGTGCCGCTTCCGGGAATCATCTGAATGTAACCGTACAAGCCTTCGTGAATGATGAATGGATCGCGTATGCCCCCTTCATCATCAAGGTGGCGAAGGAGCCGGTCGATGGTTGGTTGGCTTATCGTTTAATCGAACCGGGCTATGAGTTGTGGAACCGTATGGGTATCTATCAACGTAACTTGGAAAATTATACGGAGAACGCGATCATCGAAAATAAGATGAGCGGCAATAACTGTATGAACTGCCATTCTTTCTGTATGCAGAATCCGGAGAAAATGCTTTTCCATATGCGTGAGACCTATTCTTGTACCTTATTGATCGATGGAGATAAAGTGGAGAAGCTGAATACGAAGACCGATCAGACCCTTTCTCCACTGGTCTATCCTTCTTGGCATCCTTCCGGAAAATATGTCGCTTTCTCTGTGAATAAAACCAAGCAAGCGTTTCATATGAACGATAGGAATCGGGTGGAGGTATTCGACTCGGCCTCGGATGTGGTCGTCTATGATACGCAAAAGCATGAGATCGTGACTTCTCCGCTGCTGTCTTCAGAGGGAGCGTTCGAGACTTTCCCTACATTTTCCCCGGATGGAAATACGCTCTATTTCTGTTCGGCTAAAGCCCGTACGATGCCCAAGGAATACGATCAAGTGAGATACGATCTATGCTCAGTCTCGTTCGATCCCGCTACACGCCGTTTCGGGACGGTAGTCGATACTTTATATAAGGCATCGGAGATCGATAAAAGCGTTTCTTTTCCCCGGGTTTCCCCGGATGGAAAGTATTTGCTCTATACCTTGTCCGGTTATGGGAATTTCTCTATTTGGCATAAGGATGCCGATTTGTACATGATTGATTTATCGACTCTGCGAAGTTATCCATTGGAGGCGGCGAATAGCGACGATGTGGAAAGCTATCATTCATGGAGTAGCGATAGTCGTTGGATCGTGTTTAGCAGCCGTCGGATGGATGGTTTGTATACAAGGCTGTTCATCGCTTATATCGATGAGAAAGGACAGGCTTGCAAACCTTTCCTGTTACCCCAGAAGGATACGGATTTTTATTTTCGCTTTATGAAATCCTACAATATACCTGAATTCATCACAGGAGAGGTAAAGAGACAAGGGCGTGCGTTGGCCGTGAAAGCGAAAGAAGACAAAGGAGTCGATGTAAGGTTCAAGTAAAAAAGAGTGTAGCATGATCAGATCGTGCGACACTCTTATGCTTTTATACCTATTTCGTAGCGATATTATCCAAGAACAGATCGATCATCCGTTTGGCTGCCACGAAAGAGCTGATCTCGTTGTTCAAGACTTGCTTCTCCGTTTGTTCCAGCATGCCTTCTACCGCCGGGTTATGATAGAACTTATCCCGCAACGTGTCGTTGATGCTTTCGTACATCCAGTATTTAGCTTGCTCGTTACGTTTGTAATCGAAGTAGCCGTTCTTTTTGGTGAACTCCATGTACTCTCCGATCATATCCCATATTTCTTTGATACCTAGGTTGTAATAGCCGGAATAAGTCAATACTTTCGGGAACCAGCCCGATTCCGAAGGTGGGAAAAGATGTAAGGCGTTCCGGAATTGAGCGGCGGCGAGATTCGCCTTTTCGATATTGTCTCCATCCGCCTTATTGATAATAATACCGTCCGCCATTTCCATGATACCTCGTTTGATACCCTGCAACTCATCTCCGGTACCGGCCAATTGAATCAACAGGAAGAAGTCCACCATCGAATGTACGGCCGTCTCGCTTTGTCCGACACCCACGGTCTCTACGAATACGGTATCGAAACCGGCGGCCTCGCATAATACGATCGTCTCACGGGTCTTACGGGCGACCCCCCCTAAGGAGCCTGCGGATGGTGAAGGACGGATAAAGGCGTTTTTCTCTCTCGACAAGGCCTCCATACGAGTCTTATCTCCTAGGATACTACCTTTCGAGCGTTCGCTACTCGGGTCGATCGCTAGTACGGCAAGCTTACGCCCTTGGTTGATCAAGTGCATACCGAAAGAGTCGATAGAGGTACTCTTTCCCGCTCCGGGAACACCCGTAATACCGATACGAACCGATTTCCCGGCGAAAGGCAAACATTTCTCGATAATCTCCTGCGCCACCTGTTGGTGCTCATGCTTGGAGCTTTCCACCAAGGTAACTGCTTGACTGAGTATCGTGATATTCCCTTTTAAGATACCTTCCACGAATTCGGAAGGCGTATATACCTTGCGTTGGACACGCTTTTTTATATAAGGATTTACGGTAGGGACATCCGCAATGCCCTTATTCACTTTCAATCCCTTGTACTGATCATCGTTTTCTGGATGTTCCATATCAATCTATTATTTGTATGCCGTCACCTTGATCAAGCGGATAGGCCCGTTCGGGTCGTTGCATACGACATTAATAAGTGCTTCAAGTTTTGTCTTTATCTCTTTCGGTCGCAAGGTTACTTTGAAAGTAGCGGTCGCTCCCGGTTTAAGTTCTTTCTTGCCGCCGGACAAATCGACACGCTCATCATCACAAGTGACGCTGTAGATCGTGAGCGGAGTCTTTCCGGCATTCGTAATCTCAAACGTACCCGATACCTTACCACCGATCAACGGAACGATACTTTTCTTGTTCGGTAGCTTGCCGAATTCCAGTAAAGTGCCGGATAATTCCGCTATCGGGGCTTGGGCTTTATCCGCAGCGGATAGTTTGCTGAAATTATCGGTCACGTTGGCGGAGATCTGGATCTCTCCGGATACTTCCTTCTTTCCGGCGCTCTGTATCATGATCGGCAAAAGCGTAGAGACTCGTCCTTTCCGCTTCAGGACCTTGGCATCCATAAGGATCGTAATGGCACCGACCTCGTCCGGTTGAAGGGTAGCCGGGTTCACCTGTACGTTAAGGTAGTGAGGTACTTTACCCAGATGAATCGTAGCCGAGGTCTTTCCCTCGTTCTTAATGTTGATCTTCTCGCCCAACGTTTCCTCCGGACGGATACTGCTGAATAGAACAGTCTTCGTATGCAGCTTCAGATCACCGATAGAATAAGGATACGTAAAGACCGGCTGCGAAGGTTTCGGGGTGACATTTCCCTTAATGGCTAGGCTGTAACTCCCTTTCTTCCCATTGCTGAATATCGATACGGTTTTATAAAACGGGCCGGGGCGTCCTTTCGGATTATACGTTATCTTAACTTCACCGGTCTTACCGGGAGCGATCGGCGACTTAGTCCATTCCGGCCGTGTACAACCGCATGACGCGGTAACACGGGTGATGACCAAAGGGGCGTCTCCCGTATTCTTTATCGTGAAAGTATGACTGGCGAATCCATCGGCCTCGGCTATTGTCCCGAAATTATAAGTCAACTCGTCCGACAAGATTTGGGCGCCTTGTTGTGCCCAAGCTGTCGTTATAGATATAATTGCTGTAAGAGCAAGGATCAACCTTTTTATATTCAGCATTCCAATTGGGGGTTTTTTACGTATTTCTTATTCAACCTCTCCCCGGATGTTCATGATGAAGCTTCCGGTTTTTCCGTTACTGTATACGGAAATGGTCTTCGTGAAAGGACCCGGACGTCCTGCCGGATCGAAAGTAACCTTGATCTGGGCTTTCTTACCCGGAGCTACCGGTTCTTTCGGCCATTCCGGGGTCGTACATCCGCAAGACGCGATTACACGTGTAATGACCAGAGGCATATCGCCCGTATTGGATACTTCAAACGTATGGGATACTTTTCCGTCTGCTTCCTTGATGGTACCGAAGTCGAAACTGGTTGTTTCCGCGGAAATAACTGCTTTCTTCTGAGCCGAAGCCATTCCTGTCGCTAACAGGATCGCCATGAAAATAAAAACTATTTGTTTCATCTTATCGTTTAGTTTTAATTCGAATTACAAAGATAGTCATTTCAATTGAAAGTTGAGAATTGAAAACTGAAAATTAGAGGAAGATAACGCTTCTTGCGATGCCTATTCTTACCTTCTTACGGTGCCCATTCTAACCTCCTTATACTGGGCATTGTAAGGAGGTTAGAACGGGCATTGTAAGAAAAGGCTTGTTTAGGGCATGATCCGCAAGCTTTCTCCGGCGGTGTGCGACACGAATTCCGGGGCGTACATACATTGAATCGTACTGATACCTCCGGCGTATTCGCCGCTACGGGATACGTAGACCGGATATTCCAAGACGAACGTACCTTCCGGCAGACGATTGATGAAGAAATTCTCGGATACGTCTTTCGGGGATCTGTAATACCAGATACCGTCTCTTGATTCCGGGCCGGAAAGTTGATCGGCCGGTTCGAAGCAGCCCGCACGTAGATCTTTCAAGAATACGTAATTCATTTCACGGTCTGTCCGGATCGTTAGCCGAACGATTACCTTGTCTCCGATGCGGAGCGGTTGCTCCGGTGTTACGGGACGGATTTGGCGGTTGGTACCGTTATTGGTCTCGACGAATAATTTCTTCTCGACACTCAACACCCCTTTTTGTCCTTTTACCTTGTCGATCTCTTGGAAGTATTGCTCGAAAACAGCTCCCCATGCCGGCGTGTTTCCTTCCTTGCGGATCGAGAGCACGGGGTTGGCGGAATTATTTGCCGGCTCGTTCGGAAGTATCGTTTTGAGGTAACCGGTGGCGATTTCCCCTTCCGCGGTACTATAGATCTTGCCGTCCCATGTCGCTACACAAGTGTTTTGCGTGTTCAGCCAATCGCTACCCGTGAGTAGCAAGGCGTAAATGGCGTTTACCGTGGCGGGTACGGATTCCCAGTTTTGTGTACGTTTCTGGTTTAGCAACCATTGTTTCATCCGGTTTGTATTCTGGGTATCCGGCGCGATCTCGTTAAAGACGGACATTAATAAGCAATGCGTGTCGATCGGTGAGGTGAAATAATCACTCCCCCTGCGGTTGTTTGCCCAATACATACCTTTCTCCTCGGAGATCGTAGCGGTCTTCTTTAGTCCTGTCAGGATCGCTGTCGCCACCTCCTTTTTACCGTTTCGATGCATTAACAAGGCGATTTCGCCCTTACTGATTAAGGAATATTGATTCCAGTGCTTCTCCGCTTGGTTCGTATAGAAACGGATCGCTTCCCGGGCGTCTCCCAGTTCCGGGATATCCCGGTAGGAACTGCGGACGAATAAGAACTCTACCTGCTCCGGCGAGGGCCATGCGTTTTGCCATTTCTTATCGTATTTCAGCAAGTTCTCATAATCCGTTTGCATACTTTTGTCCAAGAACTTGAGGGCCTTCATTTGCATCTCTTTCTCCGCTTGCCCATATTGGATCGCGTTTAGCTGTACAAGCTGTGACATACCTTTCAGGATAGAAAGAGTGATCGCACGGCTTGCGGGGAAACCTTTGAACCAGCTCCATCCACCCTCTTCGTTCTGTTGTTGGATCAGTTGTTGCAAGGCCGCTTCCCGTAATCCGTCCGCACGGTTTAGGTCGAACAATAAAGACAAGCGTTGTTTTTGCTCTGTCTCGTTATCGGCGGCTAGTACCCAGGGCGTCTCCTCCAAGAGTATGTTCTTCAGCTCTTGGTTCTTTTCCAAGTTTGAATAGAGAGTAGAGGCATTCCCTCCTTGAGCGGTCCATTGGTTGATCACTTTCTGGATGCGGGGATGGGCTTGGGCGATATAGGAAGCCAACGTATTGCTGTAATAAGCGGCAAACCAAGATAAGATATTATCATTGTTCGGCTGTGTGATCGTCGGTAATGCCTGTACCGCGTACCAAATCGGATTCCCGGTCATCTCCAGCGTGAGACGGAATGGTGTCGCTCCCTCCGAGTTCCCGGAGATACGGATTTGTTTCTCTCCTTCCTTGAGCAAATAGAACGGGGTACTTTCCGTGATGAGCAATTGATTGGAAAGAACAGGTACGATCTGCTGCTCCCCGTCGCTTCCCTTTTCAGAGTCGGCTAGGATACGTACGCCCAGTAGGTTGATCTGTTTGGGGACCGGGATCATCCAGCTTACAGTAGCGATGCTATCCGGTTGCAACTCAAACGGACGTTGTGACTTGCTCAAGCAGATAATCGGTTGGTCTGTAGCGGGATCGAATAGTTCGATGCGTACACGGCCGGATACCGCTTCCTCGGAATTGTTGATGACTTGCGTGCTGATGCTGACCTCATCCCCTTGGCGGACGAAACGAGGCAGATTCGGTAGAACCATCAAGGGTTTGCTGCTAATGACCTCTTTCGTAAGCAGACCGTATTTTAGGTCTTGGGTGTTGGCCAATAGCTGTAGTTTCCAAGTCGTATTACTTTCCGGCAGGGTGAAATTTACGAATACGTCTCCTTCCTCGTTCGTTTGTAAGGTCGGGTAGAAGAAGGCGGTTTCCGCGAAGTTCTGCCGGATTTGCTCCGGACTTACCGGCTGGCTGCTCTCTTTGGCGAAAGGATCGGATAGGTTGAACACGGGTTCCCCTTCCGTAGATTCCACGCTAGACTCTTCTAACACGGCGCTGTCTTCCATGATGTTCATGGATTCCGTCACTACTGGGGCTGCCGCGGATTTCAGCATGATACCACCCGTGGCGAAAGCCCGGTTGCTGGAGCCGTATCCTCGTATGACAATCTCATTGAATAGACCGAACCAATTTAAACGGTCATACTGATATTGAGGTACTTTTATATACTTGGCCTCTGTCTGGTCATATTGATAACTACGCTGGAATCCGGCTCCGGTTGAGAAACGGGGAGCTTGTAGCAGGATCGTTCGCTGCGGGGAGAAATACCAATTGAATGGTATGATTTTATCTAGCGAGGCATCATACATGCTGGTCAGTACCTCGGCGGATACGATCGTGGAGTCCGCGTCGGTGATACGGAATTTCCAGCTCTCTTTACTTCCCGGAAGTAAACGATCCCGGAAGGTTATCGGCTTGATGGTCAACTGCCGGTTGGGTAGCTGAAGCTCTACGGGTACTTGGGTAATATATAGTTCACCTTCTTTTACGAACGTAAAGGATACGATGATTCCCTCTCCATATTCCGGCTTGAACGGGATCTTAAACCGATGGTTCGCGTCACTTAGCTTAATCAACTCATGATGGATGCGGTTATTTCCGGCAAACCATTCATAGAGTACGTAGGCGTCCTTGTCGGAGGTGCCGAATACGATTTCCGCTTCCTCCCCGGGTAAACAAGTTGTCTTCTCTTTCAGCAGCCAAGTATGGGTAAATACGGGAGGACGCTTGTCGTTCTTTCCGTATAGGATGAAATCGGACTGGTTCTTACTCTGCCGTCCTTGGCTATCTTTGGCTTCTACTAAAATACGGTAACGCCCGGAGGGCAATGGGTTGAAAATAGCCGGACTGATTTCTTTGCCACTGGTAAAGCTACCGGAAGCTACTTGCTTGCCTTCTTGATAGCTCTCTCCGCTATTCTTATCGGATCGGTTTGCGATCAGTTCTACGATCTTGAAAGTACCGGAGGTGGAAACCATCTCCCCATTGATTGTCCGGGCTTCGACTACGGCTTTTACCGAGTCTTTCTCGATTTGTGGCGGTAGGTTGGTGAATAAGACGATACTGGATTCTCCTACCGAGAAGGTGTAATTCGCCTCTTGGGTCTCTCCCTTGCTATCGGTTACGGTAGCCGATACCTCGTAGGTCTGGTATGCGGAAGCGTATGGATTCGGATCTTCCTCTTTTTGGGGACGGAAAGATACGTGGAATGTCCCATCGCCGGAAAGAGTGGCGCTACCTTCCGCTACCTGTGTCGGAGCGCTCGGACGGAAATACTTCCACAACAGGAAGGGCCTGCGTGTAATACGCCAAGTGACATCGCCGCTGGGCAGTGACACGCCGGAAAATGTAGCCGCCTTGCCTTGTATGGTAACGGAATCGCCGAAAGCGATATCGCCCTTGATCGGGAGGAAGTACGCTTGGAAAGTCGGGCGTTTGTATTCCTCTACATGAATATATACGCTCATCTGTCCGGTACTTAACCGGAAGACGCCGCTTAGGGTCTGTTTGGGGATGGAGAACTCGCCGTTAAAAGAACCGAAGTCATTAGTCGTGAATTTCTTCTGGGCTAGCTCTTTCCCGTTAGCGTCATACAAAGTCACCGTAAAAGTCTGTCCGGCCACGGCATGCGGGTCGTTCGAGTCTTTTACGTAGGCGAGACCTTTGAAGAAAATGGTTTGTCCCGGACGGTAAAGTCCACGGTCCGTAAAGATCGAGACTTCTACCGGGTTCTTTTCCGGTCTGCGGCCGGAACCCATCGGGTAGATATTTGTCAGCATAGCGTTGGTATCTCCCGGTCTGCTGGCTTGGAACGCCAATACTTGACTGTTCGCCGGAAGCGTGGCCAATCCTTCCCGGTCTGTTTTGACGGTACCCAGTTCTTGCAAGTTACGACGCTGACCGCCGTAATAGGTAACGATCGCTCCGTCAACCGGCTTCCCGCTAAGATAGTCGGTAACCATGACCTCTTGTTTATTACCGGAAAGATTACGATAGATTGCGGCCAATCGGGTTACGCTAACCGTATTGATCGTCTTTAGCTGTTGTCCGGGTACGGTTACGACACATTCATACAATCCCGGTTGATCCATAGATATATGTAAGGTCGTATCTTGCTGCGAATAGGTGTTGGGCAGTAGCAAAGAGAATGTCTTCTCGTTTACGAGTTGTCCCAAGGTGCTGCCACTTGATTTTTTTGCGGATGTATGGGCTGCCGCTTGTAAAGGTGTTTTCGAGCTTCGATAGATTTGTACGATGACTTTCTGTACATTCTTATATTCCAGCTTGATCCCCAGTTGCTGTCCCGGATAAACCGTATTGTTTGTAGATGCGGATAAAGTAGGTTGTTCCAATTGTGCCAAGCGATTCTTTAAGATAGCCGTGCGAGGGTAACCGGAATATCGTTTGATACCCTCCTCGCATAGTTTCACCTCTTCCGCTTTGATAGAATCCCATTGGGTAGAGGCGTAACGAAACATACTGCCGCTAACCAAATCCAATTTAGCGATTAAGATCTCGGCGGCATAGTTTTGAGAAGCTAAGTTCCTGTAAAGCTCATCCAATGCGTTCATGTAAGCCTCAAAAGACTCTTTATCCCTTTTATCCCCGTAAAGGAATCGTAGGTAATCCAATTCCGTAAGGAGGACCGATTTCATATTCGGCTCCTTATTTTGAAAGGCGATCAAGTCTTTATAGATCTGTACGGTCGGTTGGATGTCCAGTGCCCGGAAGGCAAGGAACTCATAGAGGGTCGGACGCAGGGTTTGCGAGTCCTTTCCGATCTCCAGAATATCCTTGAACTTGCTGACAGGCGTATTTTGCAATAAAGCCGTAGGTCGCAATGATAAATCGATCTCTTCCTTGATCTTATCCGTGAATAAGTTGGAAGTCCATACCCGGATATCCTCCGGGATATAACCGCTTAATTGGGTGCGTTGATTGATGGTCCACTGGTTCCGTTGGTAGTAGCTCTGATACATCTCCGCCAGCATGGAATGTAATACCGCCACGGAAGCCGAGTCGGCGCAACTGTTGGTGTAATTCTCCACCTCTTTGATCAGTTCCGGGAACTGATCATCGTTTACCTCCATCTGTTCTTTCATTTTAAGGATAAGATTCTTGATCACCATAGGGGTATTCTTATCGTTTATAGCTTGCGTGATAACAGAACTTTTTTGTTGAGGCTGGGCGGCCCGGCTATACATAATAACCGCCGAGATGCCGCAAAGTATCAGGGCAGATAAAATAATTGCTCTTATCTTCATATCTTTTGGGTTTTATAAGTTTAACAATAAACCTTTCCTATATAGATACAAAGAAAGAGCAAAAAGTTGTAAAACGTACGTTAATGTTTATTTTTTGCGCACGTAGGTGATGTAGGTGTAGGGGTAAGGGTTCTTCTCGTCTGCGGGATACTCCTCACGTTCAGTCTCTTCCCAAAGGTCCCAGTTTACGACGGGAAAGAACGAGGTAGCGTCGGGAAACTCATGATGGATGCGGGTAATATACATTTTGTCGGCTATTCTCAAAGCCTGTCTGTAGACCAACGCGCCGCCAATGATGAATATCTCGTCCTCTTTCTCACATAAATCCAGAGCGGCCCCCATAGACTCGCAAGCGAAACAATTCACGAAACCAGCTTCGGGCATAGTCGTCAATACGACATTCTTCCGATTGGGCAGTGGCGCTACAGGGAGAGACTCGAATGTCTTACGTCCCATGATTACCGCATGTCCCGTGGTTAATTCCTTGAAACGCTTCATGTCTGAAGGCATGTGACATAATAATTGCTGATTCTTTCCGATCGCGCTTTTATCTGCGATTGCTGCGATGATAGAAATTGTACTCATAGACTTATTGATTTATGATTTGTAATTTATGATTTATGAATTAACTGTCAACTGTCCATCGTCAACTGCCAATTCTCAGACGGCCACTTCTCCCTTGATGTGGGGATGCGGGTCGTATCCGGTCAAATTGAAATCCTCGAACTTAAAATCGAAGATGCTCTTTACGTCTGGGTTGATCTCCATACGTGGCAACGCACGTGGCTCACGTGTCAATTGTAACTTAACTTGCTCCAAATGGTTGCTGTAGATATGGGCGTCTCCCAACGTATGAACAAAATCTCCCGCTTTAAGGCCGGTAGCTTGTGCCATCATTTGTAATAACAAGGCATAGGAGGCAATGTTGAACGGAACGCCAAGGAAAATATCCGCGCTACGTTGATACAATTGTAGGCTCAACCGTCCGTTCGCCACGTAAAACTGGAAGAAAGCGTGGCAAGGAGGCAGGTTCATGTTGTCTAAGTCCGCCACGTTCCATGCGCTTACAATGATTCGTCGTGAATCCGGGTTATGCTTGATCGTCTCCACGGCCTCGGTGATCTGGTCGATAGATCCTCCTTTATAATCCGGCCATGACCGCCATTGGTAACCGTATATATGCCCAAGGCTCCCATCCGCGTCGGCCCACTCGTTCCAGATGCGTACGCCATGATCTTGCAGATATTTTACGTTGGTATCTCCATTCAGGAACCATAACAATTCGTAGATGATAGACTTCAGATGCAGCTTCTTGGTAGTGAGTAGCGGGAATCCCTCTTCCAGATTGAACCGCATCTGATGACCGAATACGCTGATCGTTCCCGTACCCGTCCGGTCTTCTTTTCTAACTCCCTCGGTAAGCACTCTATTGAGCAGCTCTAAATATTGTTTCATTACTCACTTATTACAATAGTGTGCAAATGTACAAAAGTGAATCGTATTATACTAGAATAACGGGTCAAAATATGAAATCGGTTGAGGATTCAAACGGTTTCTTCCTGTATCCTTGGCTGTTTCTTCGGGAGGTATTAGGGGATTTGTATGAAGGTCTAGCATATTTATCAGCTGTTGGACGATCATCTACCAACTGTTGCATGATCTTCCAACAGCTGTTGCATGATCATCTACCAATTGGTGGATGATTAAGATGTCAAGAGGAAGAGTGTAGTACTTCGGGAGGAAATCGGTAAGGATTCCCGAGAAAATGCGTAAGGATATTGGACCTCATGTGGATAGAATGCGTATCTTTGCCCGAAGAATAACATTTATTAATTTTAAAGGAAAGAGATGAAAAAACTTTGTTTTGCGGTCATGGCAATGTGTATGTTATTGTCATGCGGAGGTAAGAATGAGAAGGGGGCGGCTACGGAAGAGGCCACTCTTTCTGGTTTGATGAAGTCGGATTTTGTATCTGAGGTAGATGGTAAGCCGACTGCTTTGTATGTGTTGAAGAATAAGAAAGGGGCTGAGGCTTGCGTAACGAATTGGGGCGGACGCTTGGTCTCCGTGATGGTACCTGATAAGAACGGTAAGATGACGGATGTTGTGCTTGGGTATGATAATATCGCGCAATACGTGGCGAACCCGGACATGAATTATGGTGCCTTGATCGGACGTTATGGCAACCGTATCGCGAATGGTAAGTTTACGTTGGACGGAACGGAGTATCAACTTCCGCAGAATAATAACGGGCATTGCTTGCATGGAGGTCCGAAAGGATATCACGCGGTAGTTTGGGACGCGAAACAGATCGATGACCAAACCTTGGAGTTGACTTATCTATCGAAAGACGGTGAGGCAGGTTTCCCCGGTAATCTGGATATCAAGGTGATCTATAAGTTGACGGATGATAACGCCGTTGATATTAAGTACGAGGCTACGACGGATAAACCTACTGTCGTGAATTTGACAAACCATAGTTATTTCAATCTTTCCGGTGTCCCCGGCTCGCAAATCATGGATCATACGATCATGATCGATGCGGATACATATAACCCGGTGGACGAGACTTTGATCCCGACCGGTATCGAACCCGTGGAAGGCACACCGATGGATCTTCGCAAACCGGTAGTGGTAGGCGCTGATATCGACAATCCGTTTACGCAATTGGTTTATGGTGGTGGTTACGATCATAACTGGATTTTGAACGCCGCCGGCGATATCAATAAGGTAGCCGCTAAAGTTGTATCTCCGACAAGCGGTATCGTTATGGAAGTTTACACCAACGAGCCGGGTCTTCAATTCTATGCCGGCAACTCAATGACGAAAGCGGGTGATAAAGGCAAGTTAGGTGTGGTTTACCCACATCGTGGCGCTCTATGTCTGGAGACTCAACATTACCCGGATAGCCCGAACCAACCTTCTTTCCCGAGTGTCATCCTACGTCCGGGCGAGAAATATACGAGTGAGTGTATTTATAAGTTCTCGGTAGAGTAAATAAGGAAGAAAGTTCCGGATTTGGAAATATCCACATAATGGTGAGGCGTATATACATAAATAGGATGTATATGCGCCTCTCTTTTTTACTCACGGAAGCATCTTGTTTATAGTGGAAGAATTTATCGCTAGAGAGTATACGCTATCTTTTCCCAATAGATTTTAAAAGAGAAAAATAAATCCATATGATGTATGAGAAAAAGCGTTATATTTGTATCGATAAAGTAAACTCTTGTGGAAATTCAAGGGTTTATGAATCAAAGTGTGATTACGATAAGCGTTTAAGATATTATCTTTGGAACTGAAAATCGCCAAGTTTCAAGTCGGACAGAGATAATAGGCAACTAAACGCTCACGCTTGTTATATATACTGCCTAATAGTATACGTAATAAGGCGTGGGCTGTTGTTTATTATTTGTCCGATGGGTGTTTGGCGATGCCTCAGTTTCGAATAGTAGATTAACAGTTCCCACGCTTCTTTTTTGTAGCATATAGAAATACCGAACAAGGTGAACGGTCCGGTTTGAGGGAAACGTATATGGAGGTAATTAAAAAGCAACGTTTGGCTGTCTGTCGTATATTATTGGATGTAGTGGAAGGTGCGTGTGAGGTCCGTGATCCAGATCTGATCATGCGGACTCGTCATTATCCGGCACTTCAAAGGGAGATGTGTTTTGCGGATCGGGATTGGGAAGAAGCGAGAGATTTGAGTGTACTTGCCTGCTTGGTACTATCCAAGGAATTGCATTATAAGGTTAAGATGATGATCGGTTTGGTAGCTCATGACTTGTATTCAAGGGAGTCCTCGGTCTCTTATCAGCAACGCCTGTCCTTCGATGTGCTGATGAGTGCGATCGATTGGCCGGTCTCTTTTAAGGAGATCACGCTCTTTGCTCCCTCAAAATAAGTTATAGTTTGTACGTAAGACCTTGAATTCCGTTCTGCGGTTGATCTGGTCGGCGATCTCTTGCTGTTCCGGCGGCAGGGCAAGGATGAATTCCTCGGTAAGCACATCGCCTTCCTTCAAGAAATCGAATTGCTTGGCCATCTTCTTGTTGATCATCTTGGGAACGCTTTCTCCATATCCTTTCGCTTCCAGACGAGCCGCCTCGATACCTCCCGCTATTAGGTAATCCACGACCGATTGCGCACGGCGTTGAGCCAAACGCTCGTTATACTGGTCCGTACCTTTCCGGTCCGTGTGGGCACCCAGTTCGATCGTTACGTTCGGGTTATCGTTCAGCATCTTGATCATCTCGTCCAAAGCTTTCTTGGATTCCGGACGAAGGGTCGCTTTATCGAAATCGTAGAAAATGTTATCGATAACAACCGGCTTGCTGATCGGAGAGAGGAAGAAATCCACGATATATGTCTCGTTTTTCTCCTCGGGGCCGGTATGCAATTCATAATTCTGGTTGAGGTAACCACGGGCGCTGGCCATCATGACATAACGGATGTCCCGTTCCAACTCGACACGATAGGTACCGTCTTTCTTGACCGGGACTTTCACGTTCAGTCCGTCTTTTCCGACGATGCGTACGGTAGCGTCCTCGATCGGATATTCATCGACATCGTTTACGATTCCTTCGATGAAGATGGTGATCGTAGGCCGTTCAAAGGAATATATATGGTCATAGCCCCGTGCGTCGTTGCGGTTGGAGCAGAAGAAGCCCCGTTCCTCTTTTCCGGCGAAGGTGATACCGAAATCGTCTGCCATAGAGTTGATGGGAGCGCCTAGGTTCTCGACCTTCCACTTCCCTGTACTGTCTTGCGTGGCCTTGAACAGATCGAGACCACCCATTCCCGGATGTCCGTTGGACGCGAAATAAAGGGTGACGGAATCCCGGACATACGGGAACATCTCGTCTCCCGGGGTGTTGATCTCTTCTCCTAGGTTCTCCATCGGGCCGAAATCGTTTCCCGCTACCCGGGCACGGAAAATATCCTTGCCACCGAAACCGCCCACGGCGTCGGATACGAAATACAAGTATTTGCCGTCCGGCGAGATGGAAGGATGGCCGAGGGCGGTAACCGAGTCTTTTACGATCGTCGCACGGGTTCCTTTTCCCCATTTGGCGCTGCTTCGGGTAGATATGTAAATCTCGGCGGTACGAGGGCCTTCCGGATCTTGGGCGCAATAGGTATAATACATCGTGTTTCCATCGGGGGAGAAAGAGGGGGTTCCTTCGTCGTATTCCGTATTCACCTCGTCTTCAAGCTCTACGGGAGCTAGCCAAGCCCCTTTCTCGTCTTGCTTGACAAGGAAGAGGTTATTGTTATTTTGCCCGGTGATGGCGCTAACTTTTGCGTCTTTGTCTTTCGAGCGGGAAGAAGCGAAGTATAGTTGGTCGTATTTATCTCCGGCCAGCATCGGACTGAATTCTCCCCGGCGGGAATTGAATTTATCCATGCGTCTTACCTCGTAGCGGGTAGGGTTCTTTTTCCATCCGGGAGCTAACTCGCATCCTTGTATGCCGTTGATGGCTAATAAATTGCTAGGATCGTTCTCCATATAGATATCGTAGTTCTTGATCGCTTCCGGATAACGTCCGGTCTTCTGTAACATCTGTCCCATGCGTAGGTAGACGGTGCTATCGGGGTAATCATAGCGGATGGCGTTCATATAGGCGCTAGTCGCTTTCCCCGTATTATTGATCAACCGGTTACATTCGGCCATACGGTAAGCGATATAGCCGCGCAAATCCCTTTTCTTCGGGGATGTTTTCGTGTAAACCTTACGATAAATGGCGGCTGCCTCATAGTATTCTCCGATACGCTGCTTCTCCTCGGCATCGCTCAACTTCGCCGATTTGCAGGAATACAAGGAAGATACGATAAGCAAAAATAAAACATATATAGTAAAATGTGCTTTCATTCAATCTAGAATATATTCATGCAAATATAACGAATTGTATGGGATCTTATTGTATGTTGAAAGAAAACAGTTACCTTTGTAGAAAACGAAACCTATTCAGATGAATCTATTAAGTAAGTCAAAAGTTGCTATGGCTATGGAAGGATTACCGGAGCATTTTTCTATGGACCAGCTTGTCGATAAGATGTCTTTTGTCGATAAGGTCTGTATTGGAATAAAAGAATCAGAAGAAGGAAAAGTGTTAACCAAATTGGAATGCCGGAATAAATTAGCGAAATGGTTGAAGTAAAATGGACTGATTTTGCGATCCAAAACCTTAATGAAATTGGAGATTATATTGAGAAGAAGAGTTATACCTCGTATGCCTCCCGAGTTGTAAGTGGATTGTTTGCGGCGGTAGATGTTTTAGAACGTTTTCCTTTGGCCGGGCGTATGGTTCCGGAGTTTCAAGATACGACTATAAGAGAGCTTATCCGGATGAATCATTACCGGATTGTTTACAGAGTGGTTAATGAGAGCCGAATAGATATTTTAACTGTTCACCATTCGGCTCGTATTTTACATGCATCTATATTAACAAGGAACTATCCCCATAACTTAGAAACCTGAAATCGTGCTCTAAGGCATACTCATAGATGGATTTCCAGTTTCCTTTTACGAAAGCGGAGATCAGCAAGAGCAAGGTGCTTTTGGGCTGGTGGAAGTTGGTGACGATTCCTTTTACGATCTTGAACTCATAGCCCGGGGCGATGATGATTTGTGTAGCCGTTACCAGCGTATCCGCATCATGCTTATCCAGATAATCGAGGATGTTTTGAAGGGAACGCTCCGCTGTCAGCCGGTTGTTATTCATGTCGTAAGGCATCCATTGTTTTACGACGAGATCTTCGGAAGTCGCTTCGGGGTTATTATCTAGGATCACGCCCATGTAATAGAGACTTTCCAAGGTCCGTACGGAAGTCGTTCCTACGGCGATGATATTTCCAAGGTTGCTTTTGATACGTTCGATGGAACTGCGGCGGACGGAGATAAATTCCGTGTGCATCTCGTGCCCTTCGATCGTGTCGCTTTTTACCGGTTTAAAGGTACCCGCTCCGACATGCAAGGTGACTTCTTCCCGCCCGATGCCCCGAGCATCTATATCGGCAAGTACTTCCGAAGTGAAATGAAGTCCGGCGGTCGGTGCGGCGACGGAGCCTTTTATCTTAGAATAAACCGTTTGATAGGTCTGTAGGTCGCTCTTCTCTGTTTCTCTGTGTAAATAAGGAGGAATCGGCAAGACCCCGGCGGCATCCAAGATATCGGCGAATGTATAAGTCTCGTTATCCCATGTGAATTCGATCAAATGTGTGTCACCATGAGACTTTTTCTTATCCGCTGTCAGCACGACCGGTTGATCCTTAATGAAGATCGTTTTGGATAAAGTGCCTTCTTTCCATTTCTTAAGGTTGCCAACCAAGCAAGTCCAGCTACAGCGTCGGGTCTCTTGAAAAATCAAGGCGTAATCATGAGGCTCGATGGGCTCTAAGCAGAAAATCTCGATGCGTGCGCCGGTCTCTTTCTGGAAAAGTAGGCGGGCTTGTATGACCCGGGTATTATTGAATACCATCAAGCTGTTTTGGGGAAGATAATCCGTGATATGCTTAAAGATACTTTCGCTTATTTCCCCGTTACGGTAGAGTAAAAGTTTGGACTCATCCCTTTTAGGCAATGGAAACTTCGCGATTCGTTCGTCCGGTAACGAATAGTTATAATCTTCGATACGTATTTCTTGTGTCTTCATTACTTCTTCTGTCCTGTTAAAAAAACATCCGTTTGTACGGATTCCGAGTGCAAAAGTAGTAAATAGGTTTCGGATTCGCGGATTATTCCCTAATTTTGTGCGCATAATATAATAAGGTATAGAATATGAGTATTCAAATAGGTGATAAAGTTCGCTTCCTGAATAGTGTGGGAGGTGGAGTCGTACGTGGATTCCGTGGAAAGGACCAAGTGTTGGTTGAGGATGAGGATGGGTTTGAGGTTCCTGCCTTGATCAAGGAATGTGTCGTGGTTGGGGGCAATGATATGCAAGTGCATAGCTCGAATCGCCCGAAAGTACAGGCTCCGGTAGAGACTCCTTCCCCAAAGAAGCCTGAACCCAAAGAGGAAAAGGTCGAGGAGACACCGGAGGGAGAGCGTCTGAATGTGTATCTGGCTTATCTCCCGGTCGATCCGAAGGCGTTTCAGCAATGTGGCTATGAGACGTATTTCGTGAATGATAGCAATTACTATTTGTTCTTCAATTATATGAACCGAACGAATAATAGCTGGACAAGTCGTTATAACGGGATTATTGAGCCGAATACGAAAATATTCCTAGAGGAGTTCGGTAAGCCGGAGTTGAATGATCTGGAAAGGATCTGCGTGCAACTGATCGCTTTCAAGAAGGATAAACCCTATTCGTTGAAAAACGCCGTATCTGTAGAGTTGCGCTTGGATACGGTTAAGTTCTACAAGCTTCACTGCTTTATGGAGAATGATTTCTTTGAGGAGGATGCCTTGATTTATCCGATTATCCGCAATGACTTGCCCGAGAGAGAACTATTGGTCTCTGCGGCGGAGTTGAAGGAAGCTATGCAGCAAAAGGTTCGTGAGGAACGTAGGGTTCCCCGGCAAATCGTGAAAAAGAAGCCGACGAATAGCGCTATCCTTGAGATCGATTTGCATATAACCGAATTGTTGGATAATACGAATGGATTGAGCAATGCGGATATGCTGACGTACCAGTTGGGAAAATTCCGTGAGGTGATGGATCAGTACGCTCTTAATAACGGACAGAAGATTGTCTTTATCCATGGAAAAGGCGATGGTGTACTGCGTAAGGCGATCGAGAAGGATTTGAAGACCCATTATAAGCAACATTATTTTCAAGACGCTTCTTTCCGCGAATATGGCTTTGGTGCGACGATGGTAACGATTAAGGCTGATACCTCGAAACATGGCCATTGAGATAGAACGGAAATTCTTGGTCTCCGGTGATTTCTTACCGGAGGCTGTTAGCTCCACCCGTATCGTGCAGGGATATATTTGCTCACAGCCCGGACGTACGGTTCGTATTCGTATCCGGGGAGAGGAGGGATTCCTAACGATCAAAGGCGCTTCGGATGAGAAAGGCTTGAGCCGTTATGAGTTCGAACAAAAGATTCCTCTGGTGGATGCCGAGCGGTTGTTGGAACTTTGCGAGCCGGGTGCGATCGACAAGGTTCGTTATCTGGTTCCCAGAGGCAGCCATACGTGGGAAGTCGATGTTTTCCACGGAGCGAATGAAGGGTTGATCCTTGCGGAGATCGAGTTATCGTCTGAGGACGAGCCTTTTGAGAAACCGGCTTGGCTTGGTAAGGAGGTAAGTGGAGATCGCCGTTATTATAATTCAATGTTGACAAAACATCCTTTTAATAGTTCAAATACATGAAGAAACTCTTTTTATCTGTAGCGGCCGCTATATTGGCGTTTCCGGTCTTGGCCGATGAGGGCATGTGGCTGCTCCCTTTATTGAAGCAACAAAAGTTTGCGGAGATGCAGGCCCTTGGTCTGCGATTAAGCGATCAGGAAGTGTATAGCGCCGAGGCTCCTTCCTTGAAAGACGCCGTGGTTCGTTTTGGCGGTGGTTGTACGGGCGAGATGATCTCTCCGGACGGGTTGGTGCTGACGAATCATCATTGTGGTTATAGTAGCATCCAACGGCATAGTACCTTGGAACATGATTATCTGACGGACGGCTTTTGGGCGATGTCTCGTGATAAGGAGCTTCCGAATCCGGGATTGACGGTTACTTTTATCGATAAGATCGACGACGTGACGGATTATGTGAGGACGGAACTGAAAAAGATCACGGATCCGAACAGCATGGAATTCTTGTCCGCTAAGTACTTGAATGGCCTCGCTAAAGCGAAAGTAGGTGAGAAGTTCTTACAGGATAACCCCGGTACGGAAGTCGAGATCAAGGCTTTTTATGGAGGTAATAAGTACTATATGTTTACCAAGAAGATCTATTCGGATGTCCGTTTAGTCGGTGCTCCCCCTTCCTCTATCGGTAAGTTCGGGGCGGATACGGATAACTGGATGTGGCCTCGCCATACCGGAGACTTCTCTCTTTTCCGTGTGTATGCCGACGCGAACGGAAATCCGGCACCTTATTCGGAAACCAATGTCCCGCTTCGTCCGAAACGTTGGCTAAAGCTTTCTTTAAAAGGTGTGGAGGAGAACGATTATGCCATGATCATGGGGTTCCCCGGCCGTACCAATAAATACTATACCTCATGGGAGGTAGCTGAACGTCGGGATATAGATAATGCGGTACGTATTAATATCCGTAATCTCCGTCAAGAGGCGATGCTGGAAGAAATGTTGAAAGATCCGCAAGTTCGGATTCAATACGCTAGTAAGTATGCAGGTTCTACGAACGCTTATAAGAATGCGATCGGTAGTAACTGGGCGATCAACAAACGTAATTTTGAGCAGGTGAAAAACGATGAGCAGGATCGTTTGATCGCTTGGTCGAAGAAGATGTGTGAGCCTGCTTATCCGGAAGCGCTTCTGACATTGGAGCAGATCGTTAATGATCGTAAGGATTTGCGTTTCCGTAGTTGGATGTTGGATGAGGCATTGAGCCGTGGCATCGAGTTCTCCAAAGTTCCGACCGATATCGAGACTGTTTGTGAGGCTTTGGAGGGGAAAGATCGTTCCGAGCAGCAAAAACAGGTCACTCAATTGGAGAGGGCTTTCCACCGTTTTGCTGATAAGGATTATGCGCCGATGGTTGATAAGAAGATAGCGAAAGTCATGTTAAAGGAATATAGGCGTTTGGTCGCTCCGAAGTCGCAGCCGGCTTATTTTTCCGTAATCGATAGCAAGTTTAAGGGGGATGTGGATAAATTCGTAGATTATCTGTTTGATAAATCGATCTATGGTAGCGAGAAGAACTTTAATGCGTTCAAGGAGCACCCGTCTGTCAAAACTTTGAGAGAAGATCCGATGATTCTGTTCGCGCAATCCGTAAAGGATGAGAAAAAGGCGTTAGATAAGGCTTTGGCTGATTTTGATGCCGGATATGCGATCGCCCATCGTGCGTATGTGAAAGGACTTTTAGCGATGTATGGAGACTTGGCTAGTTTTCCGGACGCGAACTCTACGCTTCGTCTGACTTATGGGCAGGTGAAAGGTTACAGTCCTCGTGATTGCGATTATTATGGTCATCAAACCACTTTAGACGGCGTCATGGAGAAGGAGGATTCTACGAATTGGGAATTTGTGGTTTCTGCTCGTTTGAAGGAATTATATCAAGCAGGAGACTTTGGCCCTTATAAGATGCCTAACGGTAAAATGCCGGTTGCCTTCTGTGCTACGACCCATACAACGGGAGGGAACTCCGGTAGTCCGGTATTGAATGGACAAGGAGAGTTAATCGGTATCAATTTCGACCGTAACTGGGAAGGAGTAGGAGGGGATATCCAATATCTGCCCGATTATCAACGCAGTATTATCGTAGATATCCGTTATGTCCTATTCGTAATCGATAAATATGCCGGAGCCGGTTATTTATTGAACGAGATGGAATTCTCAAGATAGAGAAGTAAGTTAACTTCGTGGGCGAAGTATGTTAACTGAAATGCCGAAGTATGTTAACATACTTCGCCCATGAACCTAAGTTCCTTTTTCTATAAAGCCAAAAAGAGGAGACATATCCCTGAAAGATACGTCTCCTCTTTTTGTATATGTATATCTATAACTTAATAAATCTTGTCAAGATCAACAGCTTTGACTCTGAAGATATGACCGTTACGAGAGAATACCAACTCTCCGTCTTCCTTCTTCTTCTGATTCACCAAACGCTGAAAAGCTATATTTGCACCTTTTACTATATTCTCTTCGAATTCTCTAACTTCTTGCTCATTCATGATGTTCAAGTTTTGTAAAAATATCTAGATTATACACTTCCCTTTTATCATTCTTGAATCCCTTGGCGATCACTTCCATGGGAGACATCGAATTATCAGTTATCATCCAATAGTCACTAATAGGAAGGTATAGCTCAAATAAATTGTGGATACCGGCCTCATACCGACGCCGTATCGTTGCTTCCGGAATATTGTGACCTCCGGCGGCTACCCTCATTTTTACACGTTCCACGGCTAGATCCGGCGTATTCAGCCAGAAGTAAAGCAATGTAACATAATAACCTTCCCTTTGTGCTTCCCGTATCAGGTTTGCGACTGAACGGGTGGCCAGCGTAGTTTCCATTGCGAAAGTCTCACCAGCACCGATGAGTTCCTTTATCCGCTTATACATAATACGACTAGCTTCAACGGCGACGGCTATACTGTCTGCATTAAAAGGGGAAAGTCCCTTGGCTATCTCGTCTGAGTTAACAAACTCCCTACATTTTAGCATTTCTGGTAAAATCGTGAAGGAAGCTGTTGTTTTTCCTGCTCCGTTGCAACCTGATATTATATACAAATATGGCACTGTTTGCTGTTTTTGATGCTGCAAATATATGTAATAGTTTTTTAATATGCGTCGTTTTATTTCTCAAAAATCGTGAAAATGTGCAGGAAATGTACTTTTAACTAACAGGTTTGTTGGCGAAAGTGGTGGTTTTGTTAATTTTTATACCCAAAGTAGATCACTCATGATTCCGTCGGAAACGAAGATTCCTGACTTGGATAAAATCAATTTGTCATCGGTTTGTAATAAGAGACCTTGGTTGATATGGGGTTGAGCTTGCTTTTGACAATAAGAAAGGAGCTTCCTGCCAAATTTTGTCTGGATATCAGCGAAAGAGACTCCCCACATGGTTCGAAGGCCGGTGATGATGAAGTCGTTGTACCGGGTGCATAGGTCTAAATCCTCGGATTCTATTGTCGGATGCCCATTTTCTATACCGTCTATATATATAGGTAGAGAAGATGGATTCCATTCCCGGTCTATTCCGTTATAAGAATGGGCGGAAGGACCGAGCCCCAGATATTTCTTTCCGGTCCAGTAGGAGCTATTGTGCTTGGAGAAGAACCCGGGACGGGTGAAATTAGATATCTCGTAATGCAAATAGCCTGCTTCTGCCAACCGATCTATTAATGTGGAAAAGAACGAGACGCTTAACTCCTCGTTTATGGGGGTCACTTTTCCCGCTTCCAGCAATTTGTAAAGTGCGGTACCTTCCTCGTAAATGAGGTGGTAGGCGGAAAGATGGGGAACATCCAACCGGATCGCTTGTCGCAAATTCTCTTCCCATGCTTGCTGCGTTTGGTTGGGGAGTCCGTAGATCAAATCGATACTGATATTTGTAATCCCATATTCCTTGCATAGTTCTACTGCTTTAATCGCTTGTTGCCGGTCATGGCGACGATTCAGAAAACGCAAATCTTCCGGATGAAAACTCTGTACACCCATACTGACCCGGTTAAAAGGATAATTACGGAGAAGCGATACATATTCTCGTTTCATGTCATCCGGATTCGCCTCTAAGGTAATCTCCATTTGCTCGGCTACATCAAAATGACGATAGATAGCCTCGAATATCTTGCCAAAATCCTTCTCGTCTAATTGAGAGGGGGTGCCTCCCCCGAAGTAAATGGTTTCTAATGCTTCGTTTCCTATATATCCCTTCCGCAATTCCATCTCTTTTATAAGTGCGTTTATATACGGCTCTTTATACTTCATCTCCGTATTGGAAAAAAAGTCACAGTATAAACACCGCTTGGCGCAAAAAGGAACGTGGATGTATAAACCTGCCATCTGTATGGACACAATTATATCTTTACACAAAGATATAATTTAAATTTCAAAAAACCTTGCTGCTGCACAACATAGTTCTCAAACACCGGGCGATAATTGCTTTTTTCCTTTACAATCTCTAATTTGCGCCCTCGTGAAAGTGATTCACGCCAAATAAACGTATTGTTAAACTCAAATAAATCCTGATATCATGAAAGTATACCAAACAAATGAAATTAAGAACATCTCTATCTTGGGAAGTTCGGGCTCTGGGAAAACCACTCTCGCTGAAGCTATGCTTTACGAGGGTGGAGTTATAAAACGCCGCGGCTCCGTTGAGGCAGGAAATACGGTGTCCGATTATTTCCCGGTTGAGAAAGAGTATGGATACTCAGTTTTCTCAACCGTTTTCAGTGTTGAGTGGCAGGATCGGAAGCTGAATTTCATCGATTGTCCGGGTTCTGATGATTTCGTTGGAGGAGCTGTTTCCGCTCTGAATGTCACGGATACGGCACTGATGGTATTGAATGCCCAGTACGGTGTTGAGGTTGGAACCATTAACCAGTTCCGGTATACTGAACAATTTCATAAACCGGTGATTTTTGTTGTCAATCAGCTTGATAATGATAAAGCCGACTATGAGGGAACCATCGCCCAGTTGAAAGACCGTTGGGGCAGTAAGATCGTTCCGATCCAATATCCGATTAGCTGCGGCTCTTCTTTCAATGCCGTGGTGGATGTATTAAAAATGAAGATGTATCGTTGGAAACCGGAAGGTGGAGTTCCTGATGTATTGGAAATCCCCGCCGAGGAAATGGATAAGGCGATGGAGTTGCATCAAGCCTTGGTGGAAGCCGCCGCTGAGAACGATGATACTTTGATGGAGAAATTCTTTGAGGAAGGTGCCTTGAGCGAGGATGATATGCGTGCCGGTATCCGTGCGGGCTTGGTTACTCGCGGTATGTTCCCGGTATTCTGCGTATGTGCCGGTCGTGATATGTGTGTTCGTCGTACGTTGGAGTTCTTGGGTAACGTGGTTCCTTGTACCGACAAGATGCCTCGTCTGATTACTACGGAAGGCGTAGAGGTGACTCCGGACTCGAATGGTCCTACTAGCTTGTTCTTCTTCAAGACTACCGTGGAACCTCATATTGGTCAGGTTTCCTATTTTAAAGTGATATCAGGAAAAGTAAAAGAAGGTGACGATTTGATGAATGCCGATCGTGGTTCCAAGGAGCGTATCGCACAGTTATTTGCGGTAGCCGGACAAACTCGTACCCCGGTTACGGAAATGGTGGCGGGTGATATTGGAGCGACCGTTAAGTTAAAGGATGTTCGCCGTGGTAATACATTGAACGGAAAGGGTTGTGATTATCGTTTCGACTTCATTAAATATCCGGATCCGAAATATCGTCGTGCTATCAAGCCGGTGAATGAGGCTGACGCCGAGAAGATGATGGAAATCTTGATACGTATGCGCGAGGAAGACCCGACATGGGTAATCGAGCAGTCCAAGGAATTGAAGCAGACAATCGTTTCCGGTCAAGGTGAGTTCCATCTTCGTACATTGAAATGGAGAATCGAGAATAATGATAAATTGCCGATCGAATATCTGGAGCCGAAGATCCCGTATCGTGAGACGATTACGAAAGCGGCCCGTGCGGATTACCGCCATAAGAAACAATCTGGTGGCGCAGGCCAGTTCGGTGAAGTTCACTTGATTATCGAGCCTTATTATGAAGGTATGCCTGCTCCGGATACCTACCGTTTCGGCGGACAGGAGTATAAGATGAATGTTCGTGATACTCAAATAATCGATTTGGATTGGGGTGGTAAAGTCGTGTTCGTAAACTGTATCGTTGGTGGTGCTATCGACGCTCGTTTCTTGCCGGCTATCCTAAAAGGTATCATGGCTCGTATGGAGCAAGGGCCGTTGACGGGTTCGTATGCTCGCGACGTGCGTATTTGCGTATACGATGGTAAGATGCACCCGGTAGACAGTAATGAGATCTCTTTCATGCTTGCCGGACGTAATGCTTTCAGTACTTCCTTCAAGGAGGCTGGCCCTAAGATCTTGGAGCCTGTTTACGATGTCGAGGTTTCCGTTCCTGCCGATTATCTGGGAGATGTGATGAGTGACTTGCAAGGACGCCGTGCCTTGATTATGGGTATGAATAGCGAGAAGGGATTTGAGAAACTATTGGCGAAAGTTCCTTTGAAAGAGATGTCTAACTATTCTACTTCACTAAGCTCCATTACGGGCGGACGTGCTTCGTTTACGATGAAGTTCGCTAGTTACGAGTTAGTTCCTGCCGATGTACAAGAGAAGTTGTTAAAGGCTTACGAGGCTACTCAATCAGAAGAATAGGTAAAGTAAAATGTCATCATAATTTTTTAATATTTAAAGTTAAACGAGAAAAGGCCGGCTTTGTGAAGAGCTGGCCTTTTTGTTATGTCTTTTTCATTAGGTTGTCGTGAACTTGTAATACCGAAAGTGTTCTTTTGTATCATCTTAAATAAGGAAAAGATGATATTAAGAAAGTACTATCCGACTATTGTCCTCTCTGACATCCATTTGGGATCGGAACATTCCCGGACGGAGGAGGTCACCCGTTTTCTCAAGCACGTAGATTGCGATCGATTGATTTTGAATGGTGATATCATCGATGGCTGGCAATTGAAGAAATCCGGTAAACGCTGGAAACACAAGCATACCGATTTCTTTAAGGTATTGATGAAGATGATGGAGAAAAGGGGTACGGAGATTATCTATGTAGTGGGGAACCATGATGATTTTCTCGATAGCTTGGCTCCTTTTAAGTTCTCCAATATATCGATCGTAAAGGATTATTTACTGAAGACGAGACAAGGAAAACGCTATTTCGTGACACATGGCGATATTTTCGATACGGTTACGACCCATATGCGTTGGCTTGCCATGCTCGGGGATGTGGGATATACTTTTTTATTGTGGTTGAATAAGGTTTACAATCATCGTAGAGAGCGGCAAGGAAAACCTTATTTCTCTTTATCCCAAGAGGTGAAACACCGGGTGAAAAGTGCGGTCTCTTATATCTCGGAGTTTGAGAAAGAGCTGGTACGCTTAGCGGAGGCCAAGCATTTGGATGGGATTATTTGCGGTCATATTCATCAAGCGGCGAACGTATGGTATGGTAATGTGCATTATCTAAATTCCGGCGATTGGGTGGAAAGCATGACCGCTCTCGTGGAGGATGAACAAGGAGAGTGGGATATTGTTACATATAATAATAATGTACAACTATATGCGGATGCCGTATGAAAATTCTGTTTATCATACAAGGTGAGGGACGTGGGCACTTGACCCAAGCGTTATCCTTACGCCAGAAATTGATGGCCGAAGGACATGAGATCGTTGGTGTGTTGGTAGGAAAAAGCCCGGCCCGCCGTTTGCCGGATTTCTTCTTGAATAAGATACAATCGCCGGTATATCCGTTTGAGAGTCCGAATTTTTTACCGACGGCTAAGAATAAACAAGTGAGTTTGATGCGTAGCGTATTATATAATGTATTGCGTCTGCATAAATACATGGGAAGTATCCGTTATATCGACCGGATGATTCGGCAGACGGATGCGGATGTTGTCGTGAATTTCTACGAGCTATTGACGGGGCTGACTTACTTGATTCTCCGTCCGAAAGCGACGATGGTATGTATCGCCCATCAATATCTATTCTTGCATCCGGACTTCGTTTTCCCGAAGCAGAGCACATTGTCGTTGGCATCGCTACGATTTTTTACGAGATTAACGGCGATAGGCTCCGTCAAAAAATTAGCCTTGTCTTTCCGGAAGATGCGCGAGGCGCCGTTGGGAGGAATAGTCGTGGTTCCTCCTTTATTAAGGCAAGAAGTCTTGGATGCGGTTCCCTCGAACGGCAGTTATTTGCATGGTTATTTGTTGAATAGCGGGTTTAGTGAGGAGATCCGTTCTTGGCATTCCCGTCATCCTTCGGTTCCGATGCATTTCTTTTGGGATAAGAAAGATCAGCGAGCCGAGGTGAAAATAGACGATTGCCTTTCTTTCCATCAGCTGGATGATACGTTGTTTCTACGTTATATGTCGGGGGCGAAGGCTTATGCTACGACCGCCGGATTCGAATCCGTATGTGAGGCGATGTATCTGAATAAACCTGTATTGATGGTTCCTACACATATTGAGCAAGCTTGCAATGCTTACGATGCCTCTTTGTCTGGCGCAGGCGTTGTCGCTGATTGTTTTGATCTGGACGTGTTATTATCCATTTCGGAAAGTCATGTGGAGAATCCGCTCTTCCGGCATTGGGTGAAACAGGCGGATTGGCTTATTCTTCGTGAGTTCCGTGAGGATTTGTTGCGTGAGGAACATCCGGTAACGAGCCTAGGGAGGATTACGACAAATTGGGTGGTGCGTCTGGGGAGATTCCTGCCTATCTAGGAACTTATAGCAGTACCGTGCTGTAGATGCAGGTGTGCCATGCTGATGGCACAAGCGTTTCATCAGCATGGCACAGATGTCTTATTTATTGAGCGCTTGCTCAATATCGGCGATGATATCATCGGCGTTCTCGATACCTACAGAGAAGCGGATCAAGTCCGGAGCCACGCCAGCCTCTATCAATTGCTCGTCGCTCAACTGGCGGTGCGTATGACTGGCCGGGTGAAGCACGCAAGTACGGGCATCCGCTACGTGAGTTACGATAGCGGCGAGTTTCAAGCTATCCATAAACTTGATCGCCACCTCACGTCCACCTTTCAATCCGAAGGATAATACACCGCAAGAGCCATTCGGTAGATACTTCTTGGCGAGCTCATGGTACGGATTGCCTTCCAATTCCGGATAATGAACCCAAGCTACCTTATCACATTTCTGTAGCCACTGCGCTACCGCCAAGGCGTTTTTGCAATGCTGCGGTACACGAAGATGCAAGGTCTCCAATCCCAGATTCAATAGGAATGCGTTTTGCGGGGATTGGATCGCTCCGAGGTCACGCATCAGTTGGCTAGTCGCTTTCGTGATGAACGCTAATTTCCCGAATGCCTTGGTATAGGTCAATCCGTGGTAAGAAGGGTCCGGTTGGCAAAGTCCCGGGAACTTCTCGGCATGCGCTTCCCAATCGAAATTGCCGCTGTCCACGATACAACCACCCACGCTCGTGGCATGGCCATCCATATATTTAGTCGTGGAGTGCGTAACGATATCCGCTCCCCATTCGAACGGACGGCAATTGATCGGCGTGGCGAACGTATTATCGACGATCAAGGGTACGCCATGATTATGGGCGATGCGGGCAAACTTCTCCACATCCAATACCATAACGCCCGGATTGGAGATCATCTCGCCGAACATCGCCTTCGTATTCGGGCGGAAAGCCTTGGAGATCTCTTCCTCGCTCGCGTCTTGATCTACGAACGTGCATTCGATTCCCAGCTTCTTCAAGGTAACGGCCAGTAGATTATAAGTACCTCCATAAATGCTGGTAGCGCTTACGATATGATCGCCAGCCTCGCAAATATTGAAGAAAGCGAAAAAGCTAGCGGCCTGCCCGGATGAGGTCAGCATAGCGGCCACGCCACCTTCCAACGCCGCGATCTTGGCGGCTACAGCCTCGTTTGTCGGGTTTTGAAGGCGGGTATAGAAATAGCCGCTTTCCTCCAAATCGAACAATTTAGCCATCTGCTCGCTCGTCTCATACTTGAATGTCGTGCTTTGATAGATCGGGAGGACACGGGGTTCTCCTTTCTTGGGTTGCCAACCGGCCTGTACGCACAGGGTTTCCGGTTTGAATTTGTTATCCATATAGGTTGTTTTTTTAATTGAATGTCATTTTAATCGCGAATGTACGGAAAATCGGTAAGAATTGTTCCGCTTACAAGATCTTCTTCTGTAAGATACTGAACCAAATGAAAGCGACGACACCTTTTAGCATGCTGGAAAGGCTGATCGCCCACCAAACACCCGTAATACCCAGTCCCGCTGCCGCTAGCCCGATGGCCAAAGGTATGCGTAAGGTGTTACACGAGATGCTGATGATCGCCGGCGGAACCGTTCGGCCGGTACCGTAGAACATGCCTTGCGTGGTAATCTCCAGCATCATGAAGATCATCGAATATCCGTCGATCCGGAGAAATATACCACCGGCCTCATAAGCGGCTTGCTCCGGCACGATCAGCGAGAAGACCTCGCTACCGTAAAAGACGAATAACAACGTGCAGAGTACACCGATGATCGAAGTCATTTTAAGCGTCGTATGATAAGCGGTCAAGATACGTTCTTTCTTGCGTGCGGCGTAGTTCTGTGCGGTGAAAGCGGAGAGGGCCGTACTGAAGCCTTGTGAGGTGTTCCATGCGATCGCCTCCATTTGTCCGCCTGCCGTAAGCGTCATCAAACCGATATGCCCTCCGTAGGTGGAAGCTGTACGAGCCATAAAAAGATTGATGATCGCGAAGAATGTATTTAATAACGCTACCGGCAGGCCCAATTGGAAGATCCGCTTGGTGTAACGTTCTTTTAAACGGACAAAGAAAGGGAATCCCCCGAACAATTTATTGCGGCATTTTAGCTGATAGACGAATAGTCCGCAAACCACCGCTTGGGAGATCCACGTAGCCCAAGCTGCGCCCGCCGTGCCCAAATGGAAGCCGAGTATAAATAAAGGATCTAGCACCATATTCAGTAAAAGACCTGTTCCGCTGATATAAAATGGAATCTTACTCAATCCCGCCGCATTATGAATCCCGGTAAACGCCGCTGAGAGGAAGATAAATGGGAATGCGGAAGCGACGATTCTCAAATATTCCACGGCGTTCAACGCGATCGGTTCCTCCAGTTTGTAGAAGCCGATAATCGGATGAGCGAGGACGAATAGCAAGAATCCCCAACAAAGCGAGAGGATCAAGGCGATCGTTAGGTTATGGGAAGCGAATCCTCGGGCATCTTCCACGTTTTGCGCCCCGATACTTTGCCCGACACTCACCTCCGAGCCTACTTTATTCAAGTAAGAGATCGAGTTCGTCATCCAAGTAAGGATACCAACGGCGCCGATAGCGGCTACGGCCTCGCTTCCCAATCGGCCTACCCAAGCCATGTCGGTGATGCTATAGGCCATTTGGATAAATGAGGTACCCATGATCGGCATCGCCAGATTGAATAGTTGCCGGGAGATGACCCCTTCGGTCAGATTTTTTGTTCCTTGCATGATCGTTTGTTTAAATGTGCGCGAAAGTAGAAATAATTTTGCTACCTTTAGCGACGTTAATCTTAAAGAATAGTATGATGATAACGAGACGGAATTTTTTGAAAGCGGGTGCCGCTGTGGCTGCGCTGAGTGTAGTACCGAATGGCTTTGCCTCTATCTTGGCTAAGAAAGAGAAAGCGATAGGTGTACAGTTGTATAGTGTCCGGGACGACTTGAAGACGGATTTTGACGGTACGATGAAGGCTTTGGTGGATATCGGTTATAAACGGATGGAAGCCGCCGGTTACCGGGATGGCAAATTCTACGGGAAATCCCCGGCCGAGATGAAGAAATATCTGGCGGATCTGGGTGCCCGTATGGTAGGTTCCCATACCGGAAGCGGTTTGCTGGCGGAGGGTGATACCAAGGGATGGGACTTCTGGAAAAAGAATGCCGCCGATACGGCAGAGGTAGGCTGTAAATGGATTGTTCAGGCGGGTTATCCCTCCAAAGATATCAAGAGTCTTTCGGACGTGAAGCGTTTAGCGGATCAATTTAATAAATGTGGTGAGATCGCGAAGGCGAACGGGTTGCGTTTCGCTTTCCATAACCATGTGGATGAATTCCATGAGTTGGAAGGAAAGATCCCGTTCGACGTGATGATCGAGAATACGGACAAAGGGCTGGTTACTTTCCAGATCGATACGGCTCAATTAGTGTATGGCGGTTTTAAATGTCATGATTACGTGAACCGTTATCCCGGTCGTTTCGCCAACTGGCACTTGAAAGACGCGAATGCGGATGGAAAGGGCAGCACGGAGATGGGCGCCGGAATCGTAGACTTCAAATCCTTATTCGCTGTGGCGGAGAAAGCCGGATTAGAGGATTACTTCATTGAGCAAGAGCGTTATAATATGACACCGCTGCAAGCGATGAAACATGATTATGACTTCTTGATGAATGCCTCTTATGTGAAGTGGTAAACGGGAGTATAGGCGTAGCCTTATGCCAGTATCGGTGTAAGGCTGCGCCTATATCAGCGTGAGGCTATGCCGATACTGGCGCAAGGCAACGCCAGTACTGGTGTTTTTTATCGGATAAACAGGAGTTCCCTATACTTCGGCAACGGCCACATCTGGTTGTCCACCATCAGCTCCAGATCATCGATATGGTCACGGATCTCATCCAAATAAGGGGCCACCGAGTCGTGGTAAGCGATCGCCTTTTCCCGCATATCGGTCAAGCGGTTCGCTTTCTTGCGGGCCTCTACCATCTCATCCACTTTCTTGGTCACGGCACAGATATGTCCGGCTATCTTACGAACCAAGCGACGGGGCTCTTCCGACATATCGCAGAATTCCGGGTCGTCGCCGAATGTCTCTTTCAACTTCGCTATATTATCCAGCAATACGCTCTGGTAACGAACGGCTACCGGGATGATATGATTCAAGGATAAATCCCCTAATACCCGGGCCTCGATCTGTACCTTTTTGATATAGACTTCCCATTTTACTTCATTACGCGCTTCCAATTCTTTCTGGGTAAGTACGCCGGTAGACGTGAACATCTCGATCGACTCCGGTTTAAGATAAGCGTCATATTGCAAGGGAACACTATTTTGGCAATCCAGACCTCGCTTGGCGGCTTCCTCTTTCCATTCGTCCGAATAACCGTTCCCATCGAAGCGGATCGGCTTAGATTCCTTGATATAGGCTTTCAGCACCTTGAAGATCGCTACTTCCTTGCTTTTTCCTTCCGCTTGCAAAGCCTCTACGTCCTTCTTGAATTGTTGCAATTGATAGGCTACGGCGGAGTTCAACGCTAACATGGCCGATCCGCAGTTCACGGAAGAGCCCGGGGCGCGGAACTCAAAACGGTTGCCGGTGAAGGCGAAAGGAGAGGTACGGTTACGATCCGTATTGTCCAACAGCAGTTCGGGGATCTGCCCGAAGCCAAGATGCAAGCCCTTTTTATCGTCTACCTCGATAGCGTCCTCGATAGAGCTATTCTCAAACTTATCCAAGATCTCGCTGATTTGCGTTCCGAGGAAAGTGGAGATGATAGCGGGAGGTGCCTCGTTCGCACCTAGGCGGTGTGCGTTCGTGGCGGAAGCGATACTCGCTTTTAATAAAGCGTTGTATTTATAAACGGCCATGATAGTGTTCACCACGAAGGTGATGAAGCGTAGGTTGTCCTCACGGTCTTTACCCGGAGAGAATAAGTTTACCCCCTTGTCTGTTCCCATAGACCAGTTACAGTGTTTACCGGAACCGTTTACCCCGTTAAATGGCTTCTCGTGCAATAATACACGGAAATTATGACGGCGGGAGACACGTTTCATGACCGACATCAATAATTGGTTATGGTCGTTGGCCAGGTTACATTCCTCGTAAATAGGAGCTAGCTCGAACTGGTTGGGGGCTACCTCGTTATGGCGGGTCTTTACCGGGATACCTAGTTTATAGCATTCGGTTTCCAAGTCTTTCATGAATTCTTGTACACGAGAGGGGATAGCGCCAAAATAATGGTCGTCTAATTGTTGGTTCTTCGCGCTCTCATGTCCGAGCAAGGTACGCTCGGTGAGTGAGAGGTCCGGACGGGCGGAATACAAGTCCTCGTCAACAAGGAAATATTCCTGTTCCCAACCTAGGTAAGTAATTATCTTATTGACATCCTCATCGAAATATCTATATACGTCCTTGGCGGCTTCTCCCAATACTTCGATAGAGCGGATCAGTGGGGTCTTATAATCCAGTGCTTCGCCGGTATAAGCGATAAATACGGTTGGGATACAAAGTGTGTCATCTACGATAAAAGCGGGAGAGGAGGGGTCCCAAGCGGAGTAGCCGCGGGCCTCGAAGGTATTACGAAGTCCACCGTTCGGGAAACTGGAAGCGTCCGGTTCTTGCTGGACAAGCAATTTGCCGCTGAACTCCTCGATCATGCCACCGTTACCATCGTGTTCCACGAAAGCGTCGTGCTTCTCGGCGGTGCCATCGGTAAGCGGTTGAAACCAGTGGGTATAATGAGTGACTCCTTTTTCCAGTGCCCACATACGCATGCCGGCTGCCACATGATTGGCGATTTCCCGGTCGATAGGTGTGCCATTGTCAATGGCGTGGGTCAAGGCTTTGTACGTTTCCTTGGAGAGATATTTTTGCATCGCCTTCCGGTTGAAGACATTCTCGCCATAGTACTCAGATACTTTGTGTTCGGGAGTAACGGCTTCCACGGCCTTTCGGTTGGATGCCTTCTCCACAGCATTAAAGCGTGAGATTGACATTGTTGAATTGTTTTATGTTTTTACGACGCAAAAATACAAAACAGTTGACAATTGACAGTCAATGATTGACAATTATTTAGTTTTCTCTATTAAATTGTCGATTTACTTCTCTAACTGTCAATTGCCAACTACTAACGGTCAACTATTAAAACAAACTCCAAGCCACCGTCAATCCCGCCATCACGATCGCTACCATGCTCATCAACTTGATAAGGATATTCAAACTCGGGCCGGAAGTGTCTTTGAACGGATCGCCAACCGTATCGCCGACAACGGTTGCCTTATGCGCCTCGCTACCCTTGCCGCCGTGGTTTCCTTCCTCGATGAATTTCTTTGCGTTATCCCATGCTCCTCCGGCGTTCGCCATGAATACGGCTAATACGAAGCCCGTGCTTAATCCACCGATCAATAGTCCGACAACGCCTGTCACACCAAATATGAGTCCCGTTAAGATGGGGGCGATAATAGCTAAAACGGAGGGAAGTACCATTTCGTGTTGCGCTCCCTTCGTCGAGATCTCAACGCAACGGGCATAATCCGGTTGTGCCTCTCCAGTCAGAATACCCTTGATTTCCTTGAACTGACGGCGAACTTCCTCCACCATGTGCCCGGCCGCACGTCCTACAGCGTTCATCGTAAGGCCACAGAACATGAATGCCATCATGGAACCTAGGAACATTCCGGCTAAAACCTTAGGATTCATTAAGGTAACATCATAATATACCATAAAGTCCGAGAATGAGGCTTTAGATATTTCGATACTCCTGCCATCGGTAAAGTTCAGGACGGTCTCTCCTAAACGGAGCAAACCGATCTTGATCTCTTCTACATAAGAGGCCAACAGAGCCAAGCCGGTTAACGCAGCGGAACCGATAGCGAAACCTTTACCTGTAGCGGCAGTCGTATTTCCTAATGAATCCAATGCGTCTGTACGCTTGCGGACTTCTTTCCCTAGGTTACACATCTCGGCGTTGCCTCCGGCATTATCCGCTATGGGACCGTAAGCGTCTGTAGCCAACGTAATACCTAAGGTCGATAGCATACCTACGGCAGCTATACCGATTCCGTATAATCCCATGCCCACGTTCGTGAAGTCGAATCCGGAGGCGAACAAGAAGGAACAAATAATACCGACCACGACGGCAAGTACCGGGATGGCCGTAGAGAGCATCCCTAGTCCGAGACCGGAGATAATAACCGTTGCCGGGCCTGTCAGCCCCGATTCGGAAACCAGCCGGGTCGGCTTATAGGACTGGGAGGTATAATACTCCGTCGCTTGCCCGATCACGATTCCGACTAGCAGACCTACGATCACGGAACAACCGATCCAGAACCAATTCTCCATGCCTAATACATAAAGAATCCCGAACGTGGAGATAGCGATCAATACGGAACTCAAGTTCGTTCCTATGGCTAAGGCTTTCAGTAGTTGCTTGATCGTCGCGTTCTCATTCGTACGGACGGCGAAAATACCAATAATAGATAAAATGATACCGACAGCGGCGATAAGCATTGGGGCGACAACCGCCTTATATTGTAATTCTACGCTTCCGGAAGAAACGAATGCGGCGGCTCCCAATGCGGCGGTCGCTAGGATGGAACCGCAATAAGATTCATATAGGTCGGCTCCCATACCGGCGACGTCACCTACATTGTCGCCTACGTTATCGGCGATTGTCGCCGGGTTACGAGGATCGTCCTCCGGGATCCCAGCCTCAACTTTACCTACTAAATCCGCTCCGACATCGGCGGCTTTCGTATAGATTCCTCCTCCCACACGTGCGAACAAGGCTTGCGTGGAGGCACCCATTCCGAATGTAAGCATGGTTGTCGTGATAATGGTGAGTTTATGGGTCGGGTCCAAAGCCTCGTCTGGGATGAAAGCATTTAACAGGATATACCAGAATGAGATATCCAGCAATCCAAGCCCAACGACTACTAAGCCCATGACCGCCCCGCTTCGGAAAGCCACTTGTAAACCTTTATTCAAGGAAGTGCGGGCTGCGTTCGCTGTACGGGCCGAGGCATAAGTCGCTGTTTTCATGCCTAAGAAACCCGCTAATCCTGAAAAGAAACCTCCTGTCAGGAAGGCGATCGGAACCCATTCGTTTTGAACATGGAAGCCATAGGCCATAATAGAGAATAAGATTACTAGGACAACGAAAACCGAGGCGACTACTTTGTATTGCTGTTTCAGATACGACATCGCCCCTTCACGTACAAAGGAGGCGATCTTTTTCATCAACTCAGTTCCTTCACTCTCTTTCATCATTTGCCTGAAGAAGAACCAGGCGAATGCTAGCGCTAGGACAGACGCTAACGGGATAATCCAGAAGATACTCGTAATCATAACATGGTAGATTTAATGTTATACTTAAGAAAACAATGTGACAACACCTTTGCTTTCCGTGTAAATGTAGCAAAAATAAAAGAGGATGGAAACTTTTTCCCTAATAATAATGTTTCTAATTAAAAAAAACAGCATATTTGTTACCAGATTAAGAGACAAGAAATAAATGGCAGAAGAGACAAACCATAAACCCTATAGGTTGGGCTTGGCGCTTAGCGGAGGCGGAGCGAAAGGTTTTGCGCATATCGGCGTATTTCGAATGATGGAAGAATGTGCGCTAAGACCGGATATTATAGTCGGTACCAGCGCGGGAGCTTTAATGGGCGCTTTGTTTGCCGATGGTTATTCGGCGGCGGAGATCCAAGAGCTTTTTACCGGACGTGAGTTCTCGGAATTCGCCCAGTTGCAGATTCCTAAGGCGGGTTTGTTCGATAGTAAGCGCTTTCGTTATTTCTTGAGGCGACACTTGCGGACCAAGAACATCGAGGACTTGCAAATTCCTCTGGTGGTTGTCGCGACTGATTTGGATAATGGCGAAAGCCATGAATTTAGGAGTGGTCCTATTGTTGAGGCGGTGACAGCTTCTTGTAGTATCCCGATTATTTTCAGTCCTGTAGTCATCAATGGCGTTCATTATGTGGATGGAGGATTATTTCACAACTTTCCGGTCTCCATCATCCGTGAGGAATGTGAGCGTATTATTGGGGTGAACGTAAGCCCGTTGATCCCGCAAAAATATAAGCAGACCATATTCCATATCGCCGAGCGCTCTTATCATTATATGTTCCGGGCAAATACGCTGGAGGATCGAGAGATGTGTGATGTCTTAATAGAAGCGGAGGAGTTTGGCTTATATAAGACATTCGATCTTGAGAATGTAGACGTGATTTGTAATATTGGCTATTCCGCCGCTGCCCGTTGCTTTGAGAAAGTGTTGTATGAGAATAAATATGAAACCTTGGTGAAAGCGATCGCGGCAAGAAAGAAAGGCCTGATGCCGTGACAAATCGTCTGTCTGGACAAAGCGCTTTCCCACAAAAACTTTATATATAGATGAACGCAATGGAACAAAAAAACAAGATGGTAATTTATCAGGTATTCCCGCGTTGGTTTGGGAATCTGCGACCATCTCCTGTAATGAATGGTAGTTTAGCCGAGAATGGAGTGGGTAAGTTTTCGGCTTTTACTCCTTTGGCTTTATCCAAAATCAAAGAACTAGGTGTTACTCATGTATGGTATACAGGGGTGATAGAGCACGCTACAAAAACCGATTACACCATGTTTGGCATCCGGAAAGACCATTCTGCCGTAGTAAAAGGTAAGGCCGGATCTCCATATGCTATAAAAGATTACTATGATATAGATCCGGATTTGGCGGATAATATCCAGAACCGTATGAGTGAGTTCGAGGATTTGGTGAAACGTACGCATGAGGCTGGGATGAAGGTTATTATCGATTTTGTACCCAACCATGTAGCACGTCAATATTTCTCGGACGCACGGGAACCTTTCGTGGAGGACTTAGGTCAAACGGATAATGTGTCCAAGGCTTTTGATGTGAATAATAACTTTTATTATCTTCCGGGGCAAACCTTGACGCTTCGTTTTGATCCGCAGCGTGAGGAGGATTTTGCCTATAGTGAGTTTCCGGCGAAGGTGACCGGTAACAATCATTTCGATGCCTATCCAAGCCAGAACGATTGGTATGAGACGGTGAAGCTGAACTACGGCGTGGATTATATGCACGGTGGTGCTTGCCATTTCAATACCATTCCCAATACGTGGGAGAAAATGTTGGAGATCTTGTTGTTCTGGGCTGATAAGGGGGTGGATGGTTTTCGTTGTGATATGGCTGAGATGGTCCCGGTAGAGTTTTGGAACTGGGTGATTCCTCAGGTGAAGAAGGTGCGTGATGTGATCTTTATAGCGGAGGTGTATAATCCGGATGAGTATAGGAATTATATTTATACGGGACACTTTGATTATTTGTATGACAAGGTTGGTCTTTATGATACGGTTCGTGCGGTGATGTGCGGACAGGCTCCGGCTAGTAATATATCGCATTGTTGGCAATCGTTGGAGGGAATCCAGAAAAATATGTTAAATTTCTTGGAGAATCACGATGAACAGCGTGTCGCTTCTGATTTCTTTGCGGGGGATGCTCGTCCGGGTATTCCGGGCATGATTGTCTCCGCTGCCATGAATACAAATCCGGTTATGATCTATAGTGGTCAGGAACTTGGCGAAAGAGGAATGGATGCGGAAGGTTTCAGTGGACGTGATGGCCGTACGACCATCTTCGATTATTGGAGCGTCGAGAGTTTGCGAAACTGGAATAATAATGGACTCTTTGATGGGGCTAAATTAACGCCGGCAGAACGCTCGTTGCGTGAGATGTACGCTAAGTTATTGAATGTGGTACGATCCGAGCCGGTTATTGTCGAGGGAGCGTTTTATGATTTGATGTACGCGAACTCCGGTAATCCTTATTTCAATCCGAACCGTCAGTATGCGTTCTTGCGCAAATGGAAGAACGAGGTACTTCTGGTTGTCGTGAATTTCGACCGTGCCGACCAATGTGTATGGGTAAATATCCCGGTCGAGGCATTCAAGGCTCTTGATTTTGAGGATAACAAACCGGCTGAATTGACCGACTTGTTAACCGGGGAAACGACTATCAGTACGCTAACAGACGCTTATCCTTATCAAGTGAAACTCCCTGCTTATTCCGGTAAGATGCTAAAGTTCTCTTTTCTCCATAAATAAGAGCTTTCTTGAAAAGTTTAGGTGTGCTGTATAGATAATTCGTTGGTGGAGTTAGGTGGTTGATACGGGACATCTAGCTTCATCGGGCAAGTAACTTAAGTGAAATGGCAAAGTAACTTAACATACTTGCCCGATGAAGCTAGATGACTTTTTTCTTTGATTTAAATGAAAAGAAGGGAAGCCATATAATAAATGCCAGCTGCTAAAAGCCCACTTACCGGGATCGTAAGAACCCATGCGGTCATCAAGCTTTGAGTTACTCCCCAACGAACGGCTGAAAGACGTTTGGTCGCACCAACTCCGATAATAGCCCCTGTAATTGTATGCGTGGTACTGACTGGGATCTTCAGAAACTCCGTAAGGTACAAAGTGAAGGCACCGGCTGTCTCAGCGATAACCCCTTCCAAGGGGGTTACCTTCGTGATTTTAGTACCCATTGTCTTTACTATTTTCCAGCCACCGGACATGGTTCCAAGTGAGATAGCGGTGAAACAAGAGAACGCTACCCAGTCGGGTAAATCGGAAATACTATTTATCCCCATTCCCAATCCCTCGGAGTGGGCTGCGATTAGGGCCGCGGCGATAATACCCATCACTTTTTGGGAATCATTCAATCCATGCCCGATACTGAATAAGGCGGAAGATACGAGTTGGAGTTTCTTGAACCATACCTCTGCCGTATGAGGGTGCACTCTTTTGCACATATGAAGCACTAATAAGGTAAACCCGAAAGCGACAATCATGCCTATGAAGGGAGCAAGGAAAATGAAAGCCGCTATTTTTAGGATAATGTTCAATTGGATCGCTTCAAAGCCGTGTGCCATGATAGCCGCTCCGGCGAATCCTCCGATAAGGGTGTGGGAAGAAGAGGAAGGAATACCTTTCCACCAAGTGAACAGGTTCCATGCGATAGCGGCGATTACCCCGGACAGGATAATCGGTAATGTGATATACTGCTCTACTACGGTTTTTGATACGGTATTGGCGATACCGAATCCCCCGATTATATACTTAGCGATGAAAAATGCGACGAAATTAAAGAATGCTGCCCATATTACAGCCTGAAAAGGGGTAAGGACCTTGGTCGATACAATGGTCGCTATCGAATTTGCCGCATCATGAAAGCCATTGATATAATCGAATATCAGAGACAGAATGATGATAATCACTAATAATTCCATAATATAGCCCTGTTTTATGCGTACTTTACGATCAAGTTCCTTAATATTTTACCGACATGTTCGGCGGCATCCGTTGTCTTTTCCAACTCATGCATGATTTCTTTGATTTTGATAAGCTCTATACTATCTTTTTCTTCCTCGAAAAGCTTCGTGATAAAAAGCTCATATACGTCGTCCGCTTGGTTTTCTATGTCATGTAGCTTGGTACAGTAATCACGTAACGTAGTCGGTTTCTTGCGAAAAGTCTCGAGTTCATCCATCGCTTTGCTGATATAGTGCGCCTCTTGTTGAATGAGTAAACTCAATTCTTTTCCGCTATCAGAGATGGGGCGTGGGTTATAGATGGTAATACGTTTGGCGGAACTGTTTATTCCATCAATAACATCATCTATGGATGAGGCTAAGTCGTGAATGTCTTCCCGATCGAAGGGGGTTATAAATGTCGTTCCTAGTTCATCAAAGATCAGATGGGTCAGTTTGTCCCCCTCCCGTTCCTTATCCTTGATTAGCTTATAATAATTAGCTCTTTCCGTAGGAGAATCATGTCGTAAGCTTTCTACCAGAATGCTGGAAGAGGCGGATAATATTTCAGACAATTGCTTTAAGAGTGGAAAGAACTTGGGTTCTTTGGGGGTGAATCGACTAAAAAAAGAATTTTTCATACATGTATATATTAAATCGTTTTTAAATACTTGGTTGTTGAATGAAAGTTTGTTATCTCTGTTTCCGTGCTTTTAGTTTTGCCCGTACTACCTCTATTACGGCAGGAAGTATGGATATGAATATAATTGCTATGATCAATAGCTTGAGGTTCTGCTGTACGAAAGGAAGATCTCCGAAAAAGTATCCTGCATAGCAGAAAAGCAGTACCCAGAAAGCGCCGCCTATCAGGTTGTAGATCATGAAATAGTAATAGTGCATTTTACCCATTCCGGCTACAAAGGGAGCGAAAGTACGGACAATCGGTACGAATCGGGCGATGATTATGGTTTTGCCTCCATATTTTTTGTAGAACTCATGCGTTTTGTCCAAATGGCTTTTCTTGAATATCTTGGAGTTGGGATTGTTAAATAGTTTACGACCAAAAAAATGACCTATCATATAATTACAGGAGTCTCCCAATACTGCCGCCGCGAATAATATCAAGGCTAAAAGATTTATCTCTAAAGGCATACCGGGTAACGCTGTTATCGCTCCGGCGACGAACAAGAGGGAATCCCCGGGCAAGAATGGGGTGGCTACCAATCCCGTTTCACAAAAAATGATTAGGAATAATATCGCGTAGGCCCAAGTATGATATTCTTGTACGATCTCGATCATATGCTGATCGATATGTAAGATGAAGTCTAATAAAAATTCCATTTTAGATTGATTATTAATTGATAAGAACTATCCTATATGACCCAATAAGAAAACAAAATAGATGTTTATTCTATTCCCTTTGAGAAATCTAGAAAATAAGAATAGTGAGAATGCAGACATTAAAGTGCTATCTTCTACTTTTTTGATGGAAATAAGGGGGAAAGAGAGTTTAAATGAGAATACGTCTTAGAGTATAGATATAGTACCCATAGGAGAACTTAAGGGGATTTATACAAAATGAAATGAATGTTTGTCTTTCTTTAGGATATTGAGTTTTTATAAACCGTACGATCCTTTCCGCGGATGAGGATAGGTTTGTCCTTGAGTTTTTTGATGTGGAGATGTTGCGGAATAGTGAAGCCCTGATATAGCCATCTTCCATCTTATAGCTTTGTTTTCCGTTGTATAGCTCTTTTTCGTATCGTTCGATATCTGCTTGGGGGATATTGTATTCCGTCTTGTCTTCATTCGGAGAGTACATGGTGTAAATATCGTTGTATTTCTGTTGGTTCTCGGGAGTTGATGAAGAACCCGAAGTCAGAAATACACTTACCAATACGAAGAAATAGAGTAAATACTTCATCATTGCGGTTGCAAATATAGAAAGTTTTCCAAATATAAAGAGGTTATTGTAAATAAGTTTTGTACTTTTGCGGCACAATTTAAATCTATTCACTTTAAGATAAATATTCGGAATAATGAGTGCACAAACTCCTTTCTTGGTGTTTTCGGGAACGAACTCCCGGTATCTTGCAGAGAAAATTTGCAACAGTTTAGGTTGTCCTCTGGGACAGATGAATATCCAGCACTTTGCCGATGGTGAGTTCTCTGTTTCTTATGAAGAGTCTATCCGCGGTAGAGATGTATTCTTAGTACAATCTACATTCCCTAATTCAGACAATCTGATGGAGTTGCTTCTGATGATTGACGCGGCTAAACGTGCTTCCGCACATTCAATCATCGCTGTAGTCCCTTACTTCGGTTGGGCTCGTCAGGATAGAAAGGATAAGCCTCGTGTTTCTATTGGCGCTAAGTTGATCGCTGATATGTTGAGTACGGCAGGTATCAATCGTTTGATTACGATGGACCTTCATGCGGATCAGATCCAAGGATTCTTTAATGTTCCGGTGGATCACTTATATGCTTCTTCCGTATTCTTGGATTATATCAAGACGTCTTTGCCTTTGGATAACTTGTGTATCGCGACTCCAGATGTTGGTGGTACGAAACGTGCCAGCAGCTATTCTAAGTATTTAGGCTTGCCGATGGTCATTTGCCACAAATCTCGTTTGCGTGCCAATGAGGTGGCCGAGATGCGTATTATCGGTGATGTGACGGGCTTGGATGTCCTTTTGGTTGATGACATGGTGGATACGGCCGGAACAATTACGAAAGCCGCGAACTTGATGTTGGAGAATGGCGCTAAGTCTGTTCGTGCTATCGCCAGCCACGCTGTGATGTCTGATCCGGCTTCTACTCGTGTAGATCAGTCCGCTTTAGCGGAAATGATCTTTACGGATTCTATTCCTTACGCTAAGAAATGCGAGAAAGTAAAGGTATTATCTGTCGCTGACATGTTCGCTGAGGCGATCCGTCGTGTATGTAGTGGAGAGTCTATCAGCTCTTTGTATGCTATTTAATAGAATAAGATAGAAAAATAAAAACGGTCGCTTCCTTTTGAGGCGACCGTTTTTTATTTAGAATAAATCTGAATATGCGTTACTTGGTCTCATCAATAATCATGCCGCTGCCCAGACATAAGTGATGGTCTTTGTCGTAGATTACACTGTATTGGCCGGGAGCGATACCTTGAATCTTTTCGTCGGATTCTACACGATATAGATCTCCGATACGACGGATGTAGCCATGCGTAAATTCCGGGGTATGACGGATCTTGAAAGTGATTTCTTTCTCACCCTCAAATTCTCCCCATGGATCTTCCGTGATGAAATCGAAACCTTGCATATTAATCACCTTGCCATATTGCGTTTCCGGGTCGTAGCCGTTGGAGACATAAATGATATTTCGCTTAATGTCTTTTTGGATAACGAACCAAGGGCCGCCACTTAATCCCAATCCCTTACGTTGGCCGATCGTATGGAACCAATATCCATTGTGTTTACCCAAGACCTTACCCGTCTCTAGTTCCACGATTTTTCCCGGGCGTTTCCCTAAATAACGCTCTATAAAGTCGTTGTAGTTAATCTTGCCTAAGAAGCAAATGCCTTGGCTATCTTTACGCTTGGCGCTCGGCAATTTCTGGGCCTCGGCGATGGCACGTACCTCACTTTTCATTAAATGCCCGATCGGAAACATGAGTTTCTGTATCTGTAGGCGGGTGATTTGCCCTAAGAAATCAGTCTGATCTTTTACCGGGTCCTTGGCGGTAGAAAGCCATATCTTGCCGTCTATCTCCGTGGTCGTGGCATAATGACCGGTAGCGATCTTATCGAAATCCTTGCCCCATTTTTCCTCGAAACAACCGAACTTGATATATTTATTACACATCATATCCGGGTTAGGGGTAAGACCGCGTTTGACAGATTCGATCGTATAGCTTACCACCCGATCCCAATACTCGTCGTGTAGGGAGACGATCTCGAACCGGCATCCATACTTGCGGGCGATATATGAGGTGATCTCGATATCCTCTTCCGCCGGGCAATCGATATAGCCATCCTTGTCTTCCATACCGATACGGATATAGAAGATGGTCGGATCGTATCCTGCCTCTTTGAGTTGATGCACTACGACAGAGCTGTCTACTCCTCCTGAAACTAATGCCGCTATTTCCATTCTCTTTTTTGTCTTTGCTTTTGAACTTACAAAAGTAGAGAAAAAATCTCAAACCTTTGATATTGACTGTATATTCTCTATCTTTGCGGTTGGCCCTTATTGGAATGCGGGCCTTCAAACTATGTACTTTAGATGTAATATATTATAGGAAAAGCAAATCGTAGTAAGTATGAAAAAAATAATGTTATCGCTTATGACAGCTATGGTTATGACGGCTTGTACAGGCCAACAGTCGGATACGGCATCTCAAAATTCCGATAAGGAGTTCAATTATGTAGTGGATCAGTTCGCTGATCTGGAGATTCTTCGCTATAAAGTTCCGGGTTTTGAGTCCCTGTCCTTGCAACAAAAGCAACTATTATATCATCTTTCCGAAGCGGCCTTGATGGGACGTGATATATTCTTCGATCAGAATGGACGCTATAATCTGGCGATCCGCAGGACACTGGAGGCTATTTATACGAATTATAAGGGAGATCGGGAGGACCCTCAATTCAAGGCTTTGGAAACCTATTTGAAACGGGTGTGGTTCTCCAGTGGTATCCATCATCATTATGCGTTGGACAAGTTTGCCCCGGGGTTTTCTCCTGAGTTCTTGATGGATTGTATTCACCAAATCGACGCTAAGAAGTTACCTCTTCGTGAGAATCAAAACGTGGATCAGTTCATGATCGAGATCGCTCCGGTAATCTTTGATCCGGGCGTTATGCCAAAGCGTAGCGTACAAAGCGGTGACGGTGATCTGATCAAAGCTTCTTCTAATAATTATTACGGGGGAGGCATCAGTCAAAAAGAGGTAGAGGACTTCTATGCGCAAATGAAAATGGGAAAGGATACCATTTCCCCGATTTCTTACGGGTTGAATAGCCGTTTGGTAAAAGAGAACGGTACGGTCGTTGAAAAGGTTTGGAAAGTAGGAGGGCTTTATTCCGCCGCGATAGAAAAAATCGTAGATCAATTGCGACAAGCCTTGCCTTTCGCCGAGAATGATACGCAGAAAGCGATCATCGGGAAATTGATCGAATATTATCAAACGGGCGATTTGAAGACTTTCGATGCTTATTCGATCCTTTGGGTAGAGGATACAGCTTCGGAGGTGGATTTTGTGAATGGCTTTATCGAGACTTATGGGGATCCGTTAGGAATGAAAGCAAGCTGGGAGTCTACCGTGAATTTTACGAATAAGGAGGCGACTAAGCGTACAAAAATCATCAGTGATAATGCGCAATGGTTTGAGGATCATTCTCCGGTAGATAAGCGTTTCAAGAAAGAGAAGGTGAAAGGAGTTAGCGCTAAGGTAATCACGGTATCTATGTTGGGAGGTGATTGCTATCCGGCTACCCCGATCGGTATCAATTTGCCAAATGCGGATTGGATTCGTAGGGATCATGGCTCGAAGTCTGTTACGATAGAGAATATCACGGAGGCTTATGATAAGGCGTCTCAAGGAAATGGCTTTAGCGAAGAGTTTGTTTGGAGTGACGTGGAGCGGAACGGTATGAGGCAGTACGGTTTCTTAACGGATAATCTACATACGGATTTACATGAGTGTCTGGGACATGGTTCCGGTAAATTGCTGGAAAATACGGACCCGGATGCGCTGAAAGCCTATAGCTCTACACTGGAGGAAACCCGTGCGGATTTGTTTGGCCTGTATTATTTGGCAGATCCAAAGCTGGTGGAACTGGGATTGCTTCCGGACGGCGAGGCTTATAAATCGGAATACTATAAATATATAATGAATGGCTTGATGACCCAGTTGGTTCGCATCGAGCTAGGCAAGAATGTAGAAGAGGCGCATATGCGTAACCGTCAGTTGATCGCTAAGTGGGCTTACGAGAAAGGGAAGGAAGCGAATGTGATCGAACTGAAAAAACGGGATGGCAAGACCTATGTGGTTGTGAATGACTATCCGAGGTTACGTGAGTTGTTTGGGACATTGCTTGCTGAGATTCAACGTATCAAGAGTGAGGGTGACTATGCGGCCGGAAAGAATCTTGTTGAAGGATACGGCGTGAAAGTAGATCCGGAGCTGCATGCGGAGGTCTTGGAGCGCTATGCTAAGTTAAACTTGGCTCCCTATAAAGGTTTTGTCAATCCTGTGATGAAAGAGGTAAAGAACTCTAACGGTGAGGTTACTGATATTGTCTTGGACTACACGGAAGGTTATACAGATCAGATGCTTCGTTATGGCCGTGATTATTCTTTCTTGCCGACTTATAATAATTAATAGATGGAAAGTTTACAAGACGAGATAAGGGAGATCCGTAAGGAACTTCGTTTGGCGATGAACGGGGTGATTTCTACGAGTATGCGTGAGAAAGGTATCGTATATAAGTTAAATTTCGGGGTTCCGTACCCCGAAATAAAGGGAATCGCCCGTAAGCATAAACCGAATGGAGAGCTAGCGGCGGCTTTATGGAAAGAAGACATCCGTGAGTTTAAGATATTGGCGACCTTTCTCCAACCCGCCGAGACGTTGCCTTTGGATGAGGCGAAACGTTGGGTCAAGGAGATTCCTTATTTAGAGATCGCGGAGCATTGTTGCCGGAACTTGTTCGTTCATCTGCCTTATATGGAGGACTTCACGTCTGATCTGGTTGCTGATAAGAAAAATGAGTTCGCTCGCACGGTCGCCTTTCTTACTTGGGCCGAGAATTTCAAGCGAGGTGGCAGCTTATCTTCTGTGGTTTTAGGATCTTTCTTGGCAGAAACCTTAAGTAGTCTAGCGGAGACTAAGGATTTTAAATCTACGCTGAAAGAGAAACAAGCGTCTATTCAAGCCATGAAGTTTTATGGGCGTCAATCCGAGGGGAATGCGGAAAGGATCCTAGACGGTTTCAAGGAATTTCAGGAGGCTGCGGGAAACACGCCGGAATTACAAGAAATCTATAATGAATTAAAATTCGAGTTTGAATATTATCGGTAAGGCTTTGCGTTTAAAATAAATGCGCTAACTTTGTCGTTTGTGCGGTCTTTAGGAGATGGAAGCGAAAGTTTATACGGAAATACGTGCGTTGTTTACCGAATATCTAACGGAGAAGAAACTGCGGAAAACCGAGGAGAGATATGCTATATTCAAGGAGATATGTGCTTTTCCCGGTCATTTTGATGTGTGTATGCTTTCGGATCGGTTGGAGCAAGACAACTTCCATGTCAGTAAGGCAACACTCTATAATACGTTGGATGTACTGGTTGATGCCGGTTTGGTGGTGCGTCATCAAATAACCGTCCAGTCGGTGCAATATGAGTTGAGGATTTATGCTGATACGCATTTGCATTTGGTTTGTACGAGATGCGGGACCATGCGGGAGCTGCGAAATAGTGCGTTGAAAGCGGATATGAGAAACTTGAAAGTCTCTCGTTTTACGCCGGAGTATTATTGTTTGTACATTTATGGCCTGTGCAGTAAATGCAAGTTTAAGCAGCAAAGGTCAGTTAAATAAGAATATTAATAGCCTATAATAAATATAGAAAAGATGAAAGTAGACGTTTTGTTAGGATTGCAATGGGGCGACGAGGGCAAAGGCAAGGTTGTCGATGTGCTGACTCCGAATTACGATGTGGTAACTCGTTTTCAAGGAGGCCCTAATGCCGGACATACATTGGAGTTTAACGGGGAAAAGTATGTGTTACGTTCGATTCCTTCCGGTATTTTCCAAGGTGGAAAAATAAACGTAATCGGTAACGGTGTCGTTCTGGACCCGTTATTGTTCAAGCAGGAAGCGGAATCATTGGCAGCGAGTGGTCACGATATCACCAAGCAGCTTTATATCTCTAAGAAAGCTCACCTAATTTTACCTACTCACCGGATCTTGGATGCCGCTTACGAGGCCGCAAAAGGTTCCGGAAAGATCGGTACGACTGGAAAGGGTATCGGCCCGACTTATACGGATAAGATTAGCCGTAACGGTGTTCGTGTGGGCGATTTATTGCATAACTTCGAAGAGAAATATGCGGCCGCTAAAGCAAAACATGAAGCGATCTTGCGTTCATTGAACTATGAATATGATATAACCGAGATGGAGGCTCAATGGATGGAGGCCTTGAACTATCTCAAACAATTCAAATTGATTGATAGCGAGCATGTCATCAATAACTATTTGAAGGAAGGTAAGTCGGTCTTGGCGGAAGGCGCTCAAGGTACGATGCTGGATATAGACTTCGGTTCTTATCCATTCGTGACTTCCTCTAACACGATCTGTGCCGGATGTTGTACGGGACTGGGTGTTTCTCCCCGGAATATCGGTGAGGTATATGGAATCTTCAAGGCTTATTGTACACGTGTAGGTAGCGGTCCGTTCCCGACCGAGTTGTTTGATGAGGTGGGAGATAAGATCGGTCAATTAGGCCATGAGTTCGGTGCGGTTACGGGACGTAAACGCCGTTGTGGCTGGATTGATTTGGTTGCCTTGAAATATGCCGTGATGATCAACGGTGTAAGCCAATTGATCATGATGAAGAGTGATGTGTTGGATACCTTCGATACGATCAAGGCTTGCGTGGCTTATAAGATGAATGGTGTCGAGACTAATGAGTTCCCGTATGAGATCGATGATACGATCGAACCTGTATACGTGGAGTTACCGGGTTGGAAGATGGACATGACGAAGATGCAGAGCGAGGACGAGTTCCCGGAGGAGTTCAACGCTTACCTTTCTTTCTTGGAGGAAGAACTGGGTGTGCCTGTGAAGATCGTTTCCGTAGGACCGGATCGTGAGCAGACGATTGTCAGATATACAGAAGAATAAACTCGTTATAAATCGTACAAAATGGCAGAAGACCACATTCCTCAAGGGGTGTCTCCTGCCATTTTTGTCTTTGGCAAACTTTTTGTCGTTGTTTTATAAAACTAAATAAGATAGAAATTTATGAGTATGTATTGGATTATATTTATTGGATTTGCGCTATTGAGTTGGCTGGTGTCATCCCGCCTTCAGGGCAAGTTTGAGAAGTATTCGAAAATCCCTATGCCGAATGGCATGACAGGAAAAGATGTCGCTGAGAAGATGTTGCATGACAATGGTATCTATGATGTAAAGGTGATTTCTACACCCGGACATCTGACGGACCATTACAATCCCGCTAACCAGACGGTGAACTTGAGTGAGTCGGTTTATTATAGCAATAGTATCGCCGCCGCTGCGGTTGCCGCCCATGAGTGCGGTCACGCTGTGCAGCATGCTACCGCTTACGCTCCGTTGAGAATGCGTTCGGCTTTGGTTCCGGTTGTTAGTTTCGCCTCTAATATCATGACATGGGTGTTGCTGGGTGGTATGTTATTATTGCATACGTTTCCTCAGCTATTGTTATTCGGTATAATCTTGTTCGCTACGACTACGCTATTTAGCTTTATCACGCTTCCGGTCGAGATCAATGCCAGCCAACGTGCTTTAGCGTGGTTGAGCAATGCCGGTATAACAAATGCTTATACGCATGATAAGGCAGAGGACGCTTTACGTTCCGCCGCTTATACGTACGTGGTCGCCGCGTTAGGTTCGCTTGCTACATTATTATATTATATAATGATATTCTTGGGGGGAAGAAGCCGGGATTGATAAGCCTCGGAAGAGGCTTTCCATGGATGCCCATTGTAAGGATGTTAGAATGCCCATTGTAAGATGCTTATGACTGCGATTGTAAGCTCCTTACAGTGGGCATTGTTATTTTCTTATTTATTTCGAGCAAAAACATTACCTTTGCGGCCAGAATAATCATTTAAAACATAAGATCATGCAAAAACCTTCCATACCCAAAGGTACCCGAGACTTTTCGCCGGAGGAAATGGCGAAACGTAATTATATATTCAACACGATCCGTGAAGTATTTCACTTGTATGGCTTCCAGCAAATAGAGACTCCTGCCATGGAAAACCTTTCTACATTGATGGGTAAATATGGCGAGGAAGGGGATAAGCTCCTTTTCAAGATATTGAATTCCGGAGATTGTTTCGCTGGTATCTCGGATGAGGAGTTAATGGAAAAGAACCCGTTAAGATTTGCTGCTAAGGCTTGTGAGAAAGGCTTGCGTTATGATTTGACCGTTCCGTTCGCCCGTTACGTGGTACAACATCGTAATGAGATCAGTTTTCCGTTCAAACGTTACCAGATCCAACCGGTTTGGCGTGCAGATCGTCCGCAAAAGGGACGTTACCGGGAGTTCTACCAATGTGATGGCGACGTTGTGGGGTCTGATTCCTTGATCAATGAGGTGGAGCTGATCCAGATTATGGACGAGGTGTTCCATCGCTTTGGCATTCGTGTGTGTATCAAGATGAACAATCGTAAGATCCTTTCCGGTATTGCCGAAATCATAGGCGAGGCGGATAAGATCGTAGACATTACGGTCGCTATCGACAAGCTGGATAAGATTGGCTTGGACAACGTGAATGAAGAGCTTCGTTCCAAGGGTTTACCCGAGGAGGCGATCGAGCGTTTGCAGCCGATCATTATGCTGCAGGGTTCAAATCAAGAAAAGATCGCTACCTTGAAAGAGGTATTATCTGCGTCTGAGACTGGTTTGAAAGGTGTAGCTGAATTGGATTTTATCTTGGAGCGCATCTCTCATACGCCAATCCGTGCGGAATTAGAGCTTGATCTGACATTGGCTCGTGGCTTAAACTATTATACAGGTGCGATTTTCGAGGTGAAAGCCTTGGACGTACAGATCGGTAGTATCACGGGTGGTGGTCGCTATGACAACCTGACAGGGGTATTTGGCATGGAAGGCGTATCTGGTGTCGGTTTCTCTTTCGGCGCTGATCGTATCTTTGATGTATTGAACCAATTGGATTTATATCCGGAAGGCTCTTTGAAGACTACACAGCTTCTATTCGTGAACTTCGGACAGAAAGAGGAGATTTATTTATTGCCACTGATCGCTAAGGTTCGTAAGGCGGGGATTCGTACAGAGCTATATCCTGAGTCTACTAAGATGAAAAAGCAAATGGGATATGCGGACGCTAAGAAAATCCCGTTCGTCGCGATAGTCGGAGAGAATGAGATGGCCGAGAATAAAATCAACTTAAAGAATATGCTCACGGGTGAGCAAACCCTTGTGACTATCGAGGAGCTGATAGAACGCTTTTAGAGAATAGTGGATTATGGAACACGGACTACACGGATGACACGGTATTAGTATTTATCCGTGTGTTCCGTGTCATCCGTGTAGTCCGTGTTTAAATGGTTCTAAACTTATAAATTAATGAAACGACCATGAAAATACCTGTTTTTATACTCTCAATATCTTTATACCTTTCTTCCTGCTCTTTCACCCCCCGGGCCGAGTGGGTAACGACAACCGAGAATACCCCTTGGGCTGAGCAACCCGATCTGATCTCCGCCCTTGCGGATACGATACCTAATATTGATATAACAATTCTAACAGAAAAGCATCAACAACAAATTGATGGTTTCGGAGCCTGTTTTAATGAATTAGGTTGGCTTTCCTTGAGTAAGCTGGAGCCAAGTGTACGTGAGGAAATCATGGAAGAGCTTTTTTTCCCCGGAGTCGGAGCCAACTTCACGATTTGCCGGATGCCTGTAGGAGCAAATGATTTCTCCCGTGATTGGTATTCGTATGACGAGGTAGACGGTGATTTCACAATGGAACATTTTACCATCGCCAATGACCAACAAACGTTGATTCCTTTTATCAAGAACGCTCGGAAGTATCAGCCAGACTTACGCTTGTGGGCTTCCCCGTGGTGCCCTCCCGCTTGGATGAAATATAACAAACACTATGCCTCTGCCTATACGGGTGAGAATTATGACGAGAAGTATCGAAATGGTTTGTCGGCCGATAAGGTCGGCCATGAAGGTACGGATATGTTTATCCAAGACTCTCTTTACCTGAAAGCCTATGCCCTCTATTTCTCTAAATTTATCGAGGCCTATAAGAAACACGGAATTCCAATCTTTGCCATAATGCCCCAGAACGAGTTCAACTCTGCGCAAATATTCCCGAGTTGTTGTTGGACATCGGCTTCTTTGGCTAATTTTATCGGTAATTATCTCGGGCCGGCCATGCAGGTTCAAGGAGTGGATATTATGTTCGGCACGATGGAACGTGCGAATGAGTCGCTTGTTGATACGGTATTGACAGATCCCGCTAGTGGTAAATATGTAAAAGGTGTCGGTTTCCAATGGGCGGGTAAGGGAGCTATCGCCGGAATCCACAAACGTTATCCCGGGTTGAAGCTTTACCAAACCGAGCAAGAATGTGGAGATGGCAAGAACGATTGGAAGGGTGCCATGTATTCTTGGGGGTTGATGCGACATTTTCTGGATAATGGCGTTTCTGCCTATATGTATTGGAATATATCTTTGGAAAATGGAGGGATCAGTCGTTGGGGATGGGCGCAAAACTCATTGGTTGTCGTAGATCCGCAAACCAAGAGCTATCGATATACTCCGGAATACTACGTGATGAAACATGTCAGCCATTATGTCCAGCCCGGTGCATATAAATTAGAAACGGAAGGAGCCTATACGAATCTGCTGGCATTCCGTAACCCGGATAACAGTATCGCCTTGATTATCGCCAATGAGACCAGTGATGATCGTTCCCTTTCCATCCGCATAGGCGATCGAGTCTATACTCCGATCGTAAAAGCATATTCCATGAATACGCTGCTGGTCGATTGATAATCCTTTTGAGAGATGCAAAAAGACAAGTTGTCAGTTATCTCTTCGGATATTTGTCTATTTCGTCCGAAATATTGTCAGTCGAACTCGGGTGAATACGTTTGGCACACTATTCGCATAGACTTAGGCGTGAACACAAAGTTCATAAACTAAAAACGTAATATTATTAACATTTAAAATACCAAGAAAATGAACATTAGACCATTAGCAGACCGCGTGCTGATTAAGCCGGCCGCTGCGGAAGAGAAAACATTAGGTGGAATTATTATTCCTGACTCAGCAAAGGAAAAGCCTTTAAAGGGTGAGATTGTAGCCGTAGGTAACGGAACGAAAGACGAGGAGATGGTTGTAAAGGTTGGTGATAACGTATTGTATGGTAAGTATGCAGGTACGGAAATCGAACTAGACGGTGAGAAATACTTGATCATGCGCCAAGCAGACGTTTTAGCTATTATCTAATTCATTTTTATAAACAACAATATTAAAAAGAGATACAATCATGGCAAAAGAGATTAAATACGATATGGATGCCCGCGACCTTTTGAAGAAAGGTGTGGATGAGTTGGCTAATGCTGTTAAGGTAACATTAGGCCCGAAAGGTCGTAACGTAATTATCGAGAAGAAATTCGGAGCTCCTCACATCACGAAAGATGGTGTAACGGTTGCTAAAGAAGTTGAGTTGACTTGCCCGTTCGAGAACATGGGTGCTCAATTAGTTAAGGAAGTGGCTTCCAAGACAAACGATAACGCCGGTGACGGTACGACTACAGCTACGGTTTTGGCTCAGTCTATCATTGGTGTCGGTTTAAAGAACGTTACTGCCGGAGCGAACCCGATGGATTTGAAACGTGGTATCGACAAGGCTGTCGCTAAGGTTGTAGAGAGCATCGCTAACCAAGCTGAGGCTGTAGGTGATAAGTTCGAGAAGATCGAGCATGTAGCGAAGATCTCCGCAAATGGTGACGAGGCTATCGGTAAGTTGATCGCGGAGGCTATGCAACGTGTGAAGACTGAAGGTGTTATCACGGTTGAGGAAGCTAAAGGTACTGAAACTACAGTTGACGTAGTTGAGGGTATGCAGTTCGACCGCGGTTATATCTCTCCGTACTTCGTAACGGATACAGAGAAGATGGAGTGCCAGATGGAGAATCCGTATATCTTGATCTATGACAAGAAGATCTCCGTATTAAAAGACCTTCTTCCTATCCTTGAGCCGACCGTACAGAGCGGACGTCCTCTTTTGATCATCGCTGAGGATATCGACAGCGAGGCTTTGGCTACATTGGTAGTGAATCGTCTGCGTGGTTCCTTGAAGATCTGCGCTGTTAAGGCTCCGGGCTTCGGCGACCGTCGTAAGGCTATGTTGGAAGATATCGCTGTATTGACAGGCGGTACGGTTATCTCTGAGGAGAAAGGTTTGAAATTGGAAGGTGCTACAATGGATATGCTAGGTACCGCTGAGAAGATCACGGTAGACAAAGATACCACTACCATTGTAAATGGTGCTGGTGACAAGGAGGCTATCCAAGCTCGTATCGGCCAGATCAAGATCCAGATGGAGAATACGACATCTGATTATGATAAAGAGAAATTGCAAGAGCGTTTGGCTAAGATGGCCGGCGGTGTAGCTGTTCTTTACGTAGGTGCTCCTTCTGAGGTTGAGATGAAAGAGAAGAAAGACCGTGTGGATGACGCATTACACGCAACTCGTGCCGCTATCGAAGAAGGTACGGTGCCCGGTGGTGGTGTTGCCTATATCCGTGCTATCGATGCATTGGAAGGTATGAAGGGCGACAACGAGGACGAGACTACAGGTATCGAGATCGTTAAGCGCGCTATCGAGGAGCCGCTTCGCCAGATCGTAGCTAACGCTGGTAAGGAAGGTGCCGTTATCGTTCAGAAAGTGAAGGAAGGCAAGGGCGACTTCGGTTACAACGCTCGTAAGGACTGTTTCGAGAATTTGTGCGAGGCTGGTGTAATCGACCCAGCTAAGGTAACTCGCGTAGCATTGGAGAACGCTGCTTCTATCGCAGGTATGTTCTTGACTACTGAGTGCGTGATCGCTGAGAAAAAAGAAGAGACTCCGGCTATGCCTCCGATGAACCCGGGTATGGGTGGCGGAATGGGCGGTATGATGTAATCGACTCCCGTGATTAATGATATGGGCGGCCGTTCCGGAAGGGACGGTCGCTTTTTTTATTTTCATTTGCTTGCTAATTGGAAAAAACGATTACCTTTGTATGCGCAATACCGATAGGTTGCGCTTCAGAATGATTAAAAAAAGCCCAGGTGGCGGAATTGGTAGACGCGCTCGTTTCAGGTGCGAGTGGTTTTGCGATCGTGCAGGTTCGAGTCCTGTTCTGGGCACTTCCCAAAATAGAAAAAATGCAATCCTATACAGAAGACGAAATTGTAGTACAGCTTCGGGACCCGGCCCGACAACGTGAGGCCTTCGCCAAGGTCGTAAGCTTGTATGGCGAGAAGTTGTATTGGCATATACGAAAGATGGTACTGGATCATGAGGATGCGAACGACTTACTCCAAAATACATTTTTGAAAGCTTGGACGAACATCGAGCTTTTTCGCGGTGAGGCCAAATTATCTACATGGCTTTATAAGATCGCAATCAACGAATGCATTACTTTCCTAAATAAACAGCGAAATATGAATAACGTATCTATCGACGATGCGGATACCTTTTTGCTGGAACGTTTGAAAGGGGATGAATACTTCGATGGTGACGAGATACAGGTAAGATTGCAAAACGCTATTCTTACCTTGCCGGAGAAACAACGCTTGGTTTTCAATATGAAGTATAACGAGGAGATGAAGTACGAGGAGATGTCCGAGATACTAGGTACCTCTGTCGGGGCTTTGAAGGCCTCGTATCATCATGCGGTGAAAAAAATCGAGGAGTTTTTAACAAAAGAGGTTTAAACCTTTTGCCCGAATCGCTGTCAAAGCAATATAAAAAGAGAAAAAGTATGAAAAAAGAAGAAAACAACCTAGATCGCTTGAAAGGAACTAATCCTTTCACTGTACCGGAAGGGTATATGGAAGGGCTTACGGAGCGGATCATGAGTCAGCTCCCCGAGAAGCCGGAGGAGAGGGCGAAACGGATTTCCTTGATGGATCGTGTTCGTCCGTGGTTGTACATGGCTGCGGTATTCGCTGGTCTTGGTTTGTTTTTCAAGGCTATCGTGGGAATAAACGGTTCCGATGGTAGTACTGCGTCTGATTCTTTACTGGTCCGGACGGAAGTCCCGACAACGGCTTTAGACGCTATTGAAGCGGAAGAAGATGAGGAGTATTTGGAGTATTTGGAAGCTCAGTACGCCAATTATCTCTTAGATGAGGAACTTTCCTATTCTGAATAAAGTTTAAAATAGTAATTTTATCGAAGATTTTTGTAATAATACTTGTATGAATAAAATATTTTTTATTACATTTGGGGCGATTTCGGTTCTGCTCTCTTTCAATGCTACGGCACAAGAGAAGAAAGAGCAAAGACATTTTGATAGAGAAGCATTCGAAGCAAGGCGGAATGCTTTTATTACGGCTGAAGTTGGCCTTACACCTGAGGAAGCTGCACAATTTATTCCTTTATGCAATGAGTTGCGACAGAAAAAATTTGAGGTAGGTCGTGAATATCGTAAGTTATCAAAAGAAATTCGACATAAGGAGAATCCGACAGATGCTGATTACAACAAGGTGATAGACGAATGTCTGGATGTTGAGATAAAAGAGGCACAGTTGGAAAAAGAGTATTTTGAGAGATTCAAGAAGATACTTTCTCCCGAAAAGGTCTATAAGTACCGAAATGCGGAATATAAGTTTGTCCGGAATTTCATGAAGAGTGGTCGGGACAATAAAAAGGAAGAAAAACAGAAAAAGTAAAATATTATCATTATTTGTGTTTTTTGTTTAGATTTAGTTTTGGCGTTTAAGTTAAGGGAGGGGTGGCGACGTGATGTCGGTTCCCCTTTTGTTTTGCCCTTATCCTTGCTTTATAAGCCTTTGGCCTTGGCCTCATTCCATAGTTGGTCCATTTCCTCCAATGTCATTTCTTTCAAGGAACGACCTTCTTGGATCGTATGTTCCTCCAGATAATTAAAGCGGCGGATAAACTTCTGGTTCGTGCGTTCCAATGCGTTGTCCGGGTTTATTTTGTATAGGCGGGCAGCGTTGATCAAGCTAAAGAAGAGATCTCCGAACTCAGCTTCCATCTTGTCTGCGTCCATCCTGTCTATCTCGGTTTTCAACTCATTAAATTCCTCCTGTACCTTATCCCATACTTGATCACGTTGTTCCCAGTCGAAACCTACGTTACGGGCCTTATCTTGGATGCGATGCGCTTTTACTACGGAAGGTAGGGAAGCGGGAACACCTTCCAGCACGGTTTTGTTACCCCCCTTTTCTTTCAACTTAAGCTGCTCCCAGCTTTGCTCTACCTTTTGAACGGTATCGGCGGAGGTATCTCCGAATACGTGTGGATGGCGGTAAATCAGTTTCTGGCAAAGGCTGTCGCAGACATCCTTGATATCAAAAGCTTCTTTTTCCTCGCCGATCTTGGAGTAAAAGACGATGTGCAATAATAGGTCTCCTAATTCTTTTTTTATGTTTGTGTTATCCTCACGCATCAAGGCCTCGCATAGTTCATAGGTTTCCTCGATCGTATTCGTGCGGAGGCTCTCGTTTGTCTGTTTACGATCCCAAGGGCATTTTACCCGTAATTCATCCAGAATGTCGAGTAATTGCCCGAAGGCTTCCATCTTCTCTTCTCTAGTTGCCATATTATTTACTTATTCTATAATGATTGTAAAAGAAAGAGGGCAGGGTAGAACCCGGCCCTCTGTTTGTTTTATTGTTGTTCTTTCTTGAATTCTTTCAATCCGTTTTGAAGGAACTGGATGTATTTGGAAACATCCTCATTGAATGCGTATGAAGGTCCGAGCGGCTGTCCCTCGTCATTCAATAAGATGTAGAATGGCTGGGCATTAGAACCGAACTTGCTTCGTTGCAAATAACTCCATTTATCACCGATCGTCTTCAGCTTACGAGTCTTTCCGTTCTCTTGGATCTCGATGGGTTGCGGGAGTTTCGTCTTATCGTCTACCATGAGAGTGATTAGCACGTAATCATTTTCTAGCATTTGCTTCACCTTAGGATCCGTCCAAACGGAAGCCTCCATCTTACGGCAGTTTACGCAACCGAAACCGGAGAAGTCGATCATGACGGGTTTATTTACCTTCTTGGCATAAGCCATACCGGATTCATAATCGTCGAACGCGGCGTGTACCTCGTTTTTGTATAGATTGAAATCTTGTGTATACAACGGAGGAGCGAACGCGCTGATCGCCTTTAACGGAGCGCCCCAAAGTCCCGGAACCATGTAAATGGCGAAAGCGAAAGAGATAATCGCCATGAACAGACGAGGAACAGATACATATTTTACTTCGCTATCATGGCTAAACTTGATCTTTCCTAATAAATAAACACCCAATAAGCTGAAGATCACGATCCAAAGCACGATAAAAGCCTCACGGTCTAGTAAACGCCAACCATACGCTAAATCCGCTACGGAAAGGAACTTCAAAGCCAATGCCAACTCCAAGAAGCCCAATACGACCTTCACGGAATTCAACCATCCGCCGGATTTCGGCATACTTTGCAGCATATTCGGGAAGATGGCGAAGACACTGAACGGGATGGATAACGCCAAGGCGAAACCAAACATACCGATAGCCGGTCCTACCGCCGTACCCATAGAAGCAGCCTGTACCAACAAGGTTCCGATAATCGGACCCGTACAAGAGAAAGATACCAATACCAACGTAAACGACATAAAGAAAATACTCAATATACCGGTCGTTGAATCGGCCTTGCTATCCAATTTGCTAGTCCATGACGCAGGTAATACCAGCTCGAAGGCTCCGAAGAAGGAGACTGCGAATACTACCAACAGCAAGAAGAACAGGATATTAAAGATCGCGTTCGTTGATAAATCATTCAATGCGCTCGCTCCGAAGATGCCGGTAATCAACAAGCCCATAACCAAATAGATTACGATAATAGATAATCCATAGGTGATAGCGTCGCGAATCGCTTTCTTACGATCTTTCGTACGTTTCAGGAAGAAGCTAACCGTCATAGGGATCATCGGCCAAACGCAAGGAGTCAATAAGGCGATCAAACCACCTAAGAAACCTGCGAAGAAGATGAATAACCAAGAGGTATCTGCCGCAGATACTGTAGAGTCGCCGAACGATTTCAATTGGTCGATCACCGGAGACCAAAGATTCGGGCTGTCGGTTAAGCTGTCGGATGCTTTAGGAGATGTCGTAGCCGGTGTCTCTTTAGCGGCGGGGTCCGGAGTGTTCAACTCGCTAGCATCTTCTGCTACGACCTGCGTATCCGGCTGTACGGTCGTGACGTCATCTTTATCCACCTCTGTAGTCGAGCTATTAGCTGCCAGAGCTGGATCTACATGGATACTTTTCTTATCGAAAGAGAAAGGTATTTGATCTGGGGGAAGGCAAGTCTCGTCATTACAAGCCATAAATTCCACCTCGCCCTCTACCTTGAATTTACCGGGATCGGTAATTTTTAGTTTTTGGATGAACGATACCGTACCCGGATACCAACGAAGGTTCATGGCGAATTGCTCGTCGTAAACCGTGGTCGGCTTTACAGAAGGAACCGGTTGACCAATCAGTTCAGCTCCATTCAATGTCTCGAATGTGAAAGATGTAGATACAGGACCTCCTTCCGGCAGGTTCATGTCATACAGGTGCCAACCTTTGTCCGCCGTGGCGGTAAAGACGATCTCTTTCTCGGGTGCGCCGCCCTTGTCGTCTAGTTTAATTTTCCACTTGACAGGCGTAAGTATTTGTGCCTGCGCTACCAGCGCTATTAGCGCCAGCATGATCGAACTGATGAGCTTCTTCATTTTTTGTCCTTTATTGATAGATTACTTTGCTGTCGATGTGAATTTCTCCGGGATCCGTGTCTCGAAGCGCATCTCCTCGCCTGTTACCGGGTGGATGAAACAGAGCCTGCGGGCATGGAGCATCAAGCGTCCGGCGGGATTTGTCTCCGCCCCGTATTTAGAGTCTCCGGCTATCGGATGGCCGATGGATTGCATCTGCGCGCGGATTTGGTTCTTGCGTCCCGTCTCCAGATCGAGTTCCACGAGCGAATAGCGATTGTTCGTTTGCAGGAGTCGGTAGCGTGTGATCGCTTCCTTCCCGTCACCATCTTGTGTCACGTACACTTGCATATGCTTGTTCTCCACGAGGTTGGATACGATCAAATCCGTGTCTTTCTCCGGTCGTCCCTCTATCACGGCCACGTAGGTCCGTTGCGTGATAGCCTCGCTCCAGTTGGACTGTAGTTGCTCTTTTACCTTCTGGTTCTTGGCGAACATCATGATACCCGATGTGTCTCGGTCCAGACGGTGCAAGACGAATATCTTGTTGCGAGGGTCGCATTCTTTCAAGTAATCGCTCAGTATACGGTAGGCCGTACGCTCTTTGATACGATCGGTAGATACGGATAGCAAACCTTCCCGCTTGTTGATCACGATGAGGTCATCATCTTCCCAAACAATTCTAAGTAACGGATTGTTGAATTCCACCTTCCCTCTTCCATAGTTGATCCCGACCGTATCGTTAGGGTTCAGCGGGGCATCGAACTGCCGGGTGACTTTCCCGTTTACCGAGATCTGTCCCCTGCTCAATAATCCTTTCACGGATGAACGGCTTTGTTCTTTTAATAACTCGAACAGGAAAGGTAGCAAAGTGTTACTTTCACCCACCGTTACCTGTCGTTCTTTAGAGGGTTTACGTCGATTATCCTCTCCTTTATACTCAGATCGCTTTCTCATATCTATTTTTTATAGTACGCGAAGATACAGGCATTTACGCGAAACTGCAATAGCGCGGAATAGAAAAACCGTTATAAATAGTTTGCTTGTTATAGGAATAAACCTTCAAATCCCCGGATGTAAAAGTAATTGCCATTCACTCTATTTTCAAAATAGCGGCGTGGTCCTTATAAATCACGTCGTGATCTGTATAATCTACGACTTGGTCTTTACAAACCATGCCGTGGTTTATAGAATAGTGGTTTGTCCGAGAGAGAATGCCTATTGTCTCGGCCGACTATATTTCCCGATGCTCAGCGTTTTTTGTCTATATTTTTTGTACTTTCGCGGATCGAGAAATGTGTAAAGACTAATTAGTTATAAAAATATGGAAATCGCTAGTAAGTACAATCCCGCTGAAGTAGAGAGGAAGTGGTATCAGTATTGGTTGGATAACGGCTTCTTTAAGTCAAAGCCAGACGGCCGTGAGCCGTATACGATCGTAATCCCGCCCCCTAACGTCACCGGCGTATTGCACATGGGACATATGCTTAACAATACGATCCAAGATATCTTGGTTCGCCGTGCCCGTATGATGGGTAAGAACGCTTGTTGGGTACCGGGTACGGACCATGCCTCGATCGCTACGGAGGCGAAGGTAGTGAATCGTTTGGCCGGGCAAGGAATCAAGAAAACCGATCTGACGCGCGACGAGTTCTTGCGGCACGCTTGGGAATGGAAAGAGGAGCATGGCGGTATCATCTTGAAGCAGCTTCGTAAATTGGGGGCTTCCTGCGATTGGGATCGTACGGCGTTCACGATGGACGAGAAACGTTCGGAAAGCGTCATCAAGGTTTTTGTCGATCTATATAAGAAGGGCTTGATCTACCGGGGCGTGCGTATGGTGAATTGGGACCCTAAGGCGCTGACGGCCCTGTCCGATGAGGAGGTTATCTATAAGGAAGAGCATAGCAAGTTGTACTATCTTCGCTATAAGATCGTAGGCGAGGAGGGATATGCCATAGTTGCTACTACCCGTCCGGAGACGATTATGGGAGATACGGCGATGTGTATCAACCCGAACGACCCGAAGAACCAACATCTGAGAGGAAAGAAAGTGATCGTTCCGCTGGTAGGCCGTGAGATTCCGGTGATCGAGGATGATTACGTAGATATAGAGTTCGGTACGGGCTGTTTGAAAGTGACCCCCGCGCACGATGTAAACGACTATATGTTGGGCGAGAAATATAATTTGCCTTCTATCGATATATTCAACGATAACGGTACGCTGAGCGAGGCCGCCGGCCTGTATGTGGGCATGGATCGTTTCGATGTCCGCAAGCAAATCGAGGAAGACTTGCGTAACGCCGGTCTTTTGGAGAAGGTAGAGGCTTACGAGAACAAGGTGGGTTTCTCGGAGCGTACGAACGTGCCTATCGAACCGAAATTGTCTATGCAATGGTTCTTGAAGATGGAGCATCTCGCCCAGATCGCCTTGGAGCCGGTCATGAAGGACGATATCAAGTTCTATCCGCCGAAGTTCAAGAACACCTACCGCCATTGGATGGAGAATATCAAGGACTGGTGTATCAGCCGTCAGCTTTGGTGGGGACACCGTATCCCGGCTTACTTCTTGCCGGAAGGTGGTTACGTGGTAGCCGAGACGGAAGAGAAAGCTTTGGAACTGGCGAAAGAGAAATGTGGTAACCCGAATCTGACCATGTCTGATTTGCGTCAGGACGAGGACGTATTGGATACTTGGTTCTCCTCTTGGTTGTGGCCGATCTCCCTGTTCGACGGTATCAATAACCCGGATAACGAGGAAATCAATTATTACTATCCGACCAGTGATTTGGTAACCGGACCGGATATCATCTTCTTCTGGGTAGCCCGTATGATTATGGCCGGCTATGAGTACAGAGGGAAAATGCCGTTCAAGAGCGTCTACTTTACGGGTATCGTTCGCGATAAGCTGGGACGTAAGATGTCCAAATCTTTAGGAAACTCTCCCGATCCGTTGCAATTGATCGAGCAATACGGTGCGGACGGCGTGCGTATGGGCTTGATGCTTGCGGCTCCTGCCGGAAATGATATTCCTTTCGATGATGCTTTGTGTGAGCAAGGACGTAACTTCAATAATAAGATATGGAATGCTTTCCGCTTGGTGAAGGGCTGGACGGTAGACGATACGATCGCTCAGCCGGAGGCTTCCGCTATCGCCGTGAAATGGTTCAAGATGCAGCTGGATAAGACGATTGCCGAGGTAGACGACTCTTTCAGTAAATATCGTCTGAGCGAAGCGATGATGGCTGTCTATAAATTGTTCTGGGATGAGTTCTCCTCATGGTATCTGGAGATGGTAAAACCGGGGTATCAGCAGCCGATCGACAAGGCTACTTATGAGGCTACGTTAGGTTTCTTCGATGCCTTGCTTCGTTTGCTTCATCCTTTCATGCCGTTTATTACCGAGGAATTATGGCAAGCCCTTGAGCCTCGCAAGGAAGGTGAGAGCTTGATGGTTGCCCAAATGCCGGAAATAGCGGTTATAGATAGCGCTTATTTGGATGCTTTCGAGATCGTGAAAGAGATCGTTGGCGGTGTCCGTACCATTCGTTTGCAAAAGAATATACCGAATAAGGACGCGTTGGAATTACAGATCGTGGGTGAGCACAATGAGGCGTTCAACGCCGTAATCGCTAAGATGTGCAATCTCTCTTCCATCTCCAAGGTAGAGGAGAAAGCGGCCGGTGCTGTATCGTTCTTGGTCCGTACGACTGAATATGCCGTACCTTTAGGCAATCTGATCAATGTGGAGGAAGAGTTGGCTAAGCTTCAAGAAGAATTGAAATACCAAAAAGGTTTCTTGGCTTCTGTCATGAAGAAATTAGGCAATGAGAACTTCGTGAGCAAAGCCCCGGCGAAAGTAATCGAGATGGAGAAGAAAAAGCAAGCCGATGCCGAATCGAAGATTAAGTCTATCGAGGAAAGTATCGCTGCCTTGACAAAATAAATAGAACGGCCGTTTCTTTGAAATAAGAGCCTATATCAATCTTTTTTTGGTTGATATAGGCTTTTTGTTGTATAAGTTGAAAATGTGATATTAAACTTGTTTATGTTGATGTCTTGGCATTTAAATTTTTATTAACTTGCCGGGCATTGAATAATGGATAGTCGTGCTAACTTTTCAAGGTATATATGAAGAGATTGTTTTTTATTGGTTGTTGGACGTTGATTCTAACTTTGCTTATTCCGGATAGGGCGAAAGGTGACACGTTTGTCGATAGCTTACGAAGAGAAATCAAGGTTTTGCCGGATAGTAGTAAACTAATACGCTTGAACGAATTACTTTATGCCAATACGCATAACAAAGTATATAAAGTATATGCGGATTTGCTATTAGAAGAGGCACAGAGGCAACGTAACGATTATTACAAAGGAAATGCCTTACTATTCTTGATGCGTTATTACTATATGCAAGATCCGGATAGCTTGCGAATATATTTGAAAATAGCGGAACCCCTTTTCATCGCGACAAACCGGATCGAGGAATTATGTAGGGCGAAAGGATGGAATATCTATTCTTTAGCGAATGAGGGGATGCAGGGATTGGTAATCCGGGAGGTGGATAGCTTGAGGAATCTTGCGACCTATTTTAATTATCCGGATGGGGTGGATATGGCAAACCAAGCTTTAGCGAATTTCTATTTTAATATAGGATTGGATGAGGAGGGTATTCAATTAAGCCGGGAGATCTTATCTCGCATGGAAGAACGTAATGCCTCTAGGATGCGTTGGTATTACGTGTTACGGCTGTTGCTTACGAAGGATTTGCGATTGGAGTATTTGAATAAATTGGATTCTTGCATACAAGAGTGCGAGAAAGAGGACATTACTCAATTGGATGCGGAACATACTGTCGCTTTTTTAAAAGATCGCTATCATTATTACTCGGCCCAGTATTACGTGGCGGAAAAAGAGCCTTCCTTGGTTTATCAGCACTTGAGGATGATGGAGGATATCGAAAAGAAGAATAATATGAATGCCGAGCAAATCCTGCCTCAATTCCTTTGGATGAATTATTACGCTTTAGCGGGGAAATATGAGAAGGCCATTGATTTGGCGAACAAATTGGAACTAATGCTCTTGGATAAGAAACGCTTTAGTGATTGGGTCTCAGTGGAGGATTTTAAGGCGGATCTCTATTATAAGCTTGGAAGAGGGATGGAAGCGGCTAGGGCTTACAGAGATTCTAAAGAAGTGCACGACTCGATTATGCGGGTAAAATATTACGAGGATTTAGCGAAGTTGAAAACCCAACGAGAGGTGGAAAAACTAGAGATACAAAGTAAGAAACTGGAGCTAGAGGCGGAAAAGTCGCGTGTCCATATCTTGATGCTTCGAGGAGGATTTGTCTTGGTGTTGTTACTATGTGCGGGCTTGGGTATAGTCGCCTATGCCCGTCATCGTGCGGGGATACGATTAAAGATCGCAAAAGAGAAAGCGGAGGAGGCGGATCACCTGAAATCTGCGTTCTTGGCAAACATGAATCATGAGATCAGGACGCCATTGAACGCCATCGTCGGATTCTCGCAGGTGATCGCCGATGAGGAAGATGCGGAAACTCGTCATGAACTCTCCAATATTATACAAAGTAATAATGAATTGTTGCAACGCTTGATAGAAGACGTATTGGATATATCGAAAATCGAGTCGAATACGTTGACTTTCGTTTTGGCGAATCATGAAATGAAGGCTTTAATGAAAGATATCTATAGTATCATTTTATTACGTATGCCCGAAAATGTAGAACTTCGATTGGATGATTGCCAACCTTTTACGCTTTATACCGATCGGAGTAGATTAACGCAAGTCCTCACTAATTTATTGACGAATGCTATCAAGCACACGAAAAAAGGTTATATTTGCTTCGGGTATGACGTGACGGAGCAGGAAATCCGCTTTTATGTGACGGATACAGGCGAGGGAATCCCGGACGACCAATTGGAACGGGTTTTCGATCGTTTTGTCAAGTTGACGCAATGGACCAATGGAGTCGGCTTGGGATTGGCTATCTCCAAGGCTTTGGTCACAAAGCTCGGCGGTCGTATAGAAGTGACTTCCCAGCAAGGGGTAGGCTCTACCTTTAGCGTTATTTTCCCAAGATAAACAGTATACATTATATATAATATTGTAATAGACCATGAAACACTCAAGACGTACATTTTTTAAACAAGGATTGGCGGGTGCCCTTTTATTAGGTACCTCCACAATCGCCCGGGCCGCTTTGCCGGACCCTGTAAAGCCAAAAGCCCCGAAGGCCGTAAACCCGTTCCATCTGGGAATGGCGGGATATACTTTCGTTAATTTTGATTTAGATACGACGTTGAAGACGTTGGAACGATTAGATATCCATTATCTTTGCATCAAGGATTTCCATTTGCCGTTGAATAGTACGGATGAGCAGATTAGGGCTTTTCATGATAAATGCGCTGCCCATAAAGTGACGGGATATGCCGTAGGTCCTATTTATATGAAGAGTGAGGAAGAGATAGATCGTGCGTTTGATTATGCGAAGCGGGTAGGAGTGAAGTTAATCGTCGGTGTCCCGAATTACGAGCTTTTACCCTATGTGGATAAAAAAGTGAAGGAGTATGATTTTCATTACGCTATCCACTTGCACGGTCCTGATATTAAGACGTATCCCGATGCTACGGACGTTTGGGAGCATACGAAGGATTTAGACCCCCGTATCGGTATGTGTCTGGATGTCGGGCATGACTTGCGAAACGGCTGTGATCCTGTCGCCGACTTGAAGAAATACCATACCCGGGTATTCGATATGCACATCAAGGACGTGACGGATTCTTCGAAGGCGGGAGTCGGGATCGAGATCGGTCGTGGAAAGATCGACTTTCCTGCGCTGATCCGTATGATGCGGGAAGTTAATTACACGGGAATGTGTAGCTTGGAATACGAGAAAGACATGAAAGACCCCTTCTTGGGGATCGCGGAGTCTATCGGCTATTTCAAGGCTGTGAGTGATTTGACATAATGTGGGGGCGTAAATCGCCCCCTTTTAAATAGATGAAGATGAGAAGCATTCTTTTTATAGGCATAGCGGGTTTGTTGTCCGCTTGTAGCACGATTAATTATGTAGGTATCGAGACGTATAATCCTGCGGAGGTGACGTTTCCTGAGAATGTCGCCAAGGTACTTATCGTAAACAATGCCGTCCCCCAACCGGAGGATGCGGGTTACGAATACACCTTGCAGGGAGAGAGGCAAGATACTTGCAAAGCGAAAGCGGATAGTGCGCTGTTTGACGCTTGCCGTACTTTAGGGGAGGCTATCGTGGAGGCTTCTTATTTTAACGACGTATTGCTTTACCATGATGCGGTTCGAAAAGATAATCAGGCGTTTCTGGATACGAAACTTACCCAAGGGCAAGTAGCGTCGCTATGCGATGAGACCGGTGCCGATGCGGTTATCTCCATCGACCGCTTGCTGTTCGATATGAAGAAAAGCGTAGGTACCTTGGGCGAAGGGTATGTAATGGGAATGATCGACGTGCAGATGGCTGGCGTGATACGCAGTTACGTTCCCGATCGTGAGGCTCCACTGGCGACGGTACATATGAAAGATAGTATTTATTGGGCGGAAAGTGCGGATTATATGCCGATCTTGGATAAGGTATTGCCCTCTCCGGAGAATGCTTTGCGTGGGGCCGGTAAATATTTCGGGGCGAAGGTCTACGCTAATTTTGTTCCTCATTGGGAGAAGGAGACTCGTTGGTACTTTACCGGAATGGGTTCACGTTGGAAAGAGGCTTCCGCTTATGCGGCTAATGAGAAATGGGATATGGCGGAAGATCGTTGGTCCGGGCTTTACCGGGGTACGGAAAACTGGAAAAGCCGGGCGAAGGCGGCCTCTAATCTGGCCCTATGCCATGAGATGAGAGGAGCTTTAAAAGAAGCCTATGAGTGGGCTCATAAATCATACGATTTATTCAAGCGTAATAATGGTGATAATGATAAGAGTACCAAATTATTGGAACTCTATGTACAGGCGTTGGCCGAACGAATTCGTTCCGATAAGAAACTAAATGTGCAATTTGGTGAGGATTAACGGCGTTATTCGGTGAATTATTATTACTTTTGACGCATATTCGAATAAAGGAGAATTAATATATGAACGCAAATATGGCAAAGGTTCAATCCCTCATCGAGAACGCTTTTACGTCGGCTGTTGAAAAGCTGGCCAAGGATGAGTCCGGTAATTTTATAAGCGACTTATATGTGCAGGCTGATGCGGAAAGCGGGGAACTGCAAATTTATGATGATGAGGAGCATTTGATCGAAAAGATCGTTATCTTCGATTGGGTGAACTCGAACGAGGAGGAGAACGCATTCAATAAGCGGGTTGCCGCTTCGGTGAAGGCGGTTCTTACGATCTTGTCTACCAAGAATATTTTTGACGTCCCCCGATTCATGAAGCCTCTTTCTGTTAGCTTGACCGATGAGGATTTTGTTGTAATAGAGGAACTTCTCTTCATCGATGATGATATGCTTCGTCTGGACGATCCTCTATTAAAAGATTTAGATGCAGATTTAGATGATTTTTTAGCGAATCTTCTTGCAGATGTCAAATAAACCCTGTATCTTTGCGCCCGAAATAAAGAAACAAATGTTGCCGAAATAGCTCAGCTGGTAGAGCAACGCATTCGTAATGCGTAGGTCGCCGGTTCAAGTCCGGCTTTCGGCTCACAAAATTAGGCAGTTATCTTTTTAGGTAACTGCCTAATTTTGTTTGATAAGGCTGCGGTTCTAGCGAGGTTTGGGAGGTAAGGTTAAACTGGGTGTTAAACCGGAAATGCAATGAACGCAACAGCGTTATTATTTGCGTCAAATTTGCGTCACCAAATGCAACAAAACGCCAAAACAAAACGATTTTTATCAATAAAAAAAGCGGCTACTTGTTTTGTAACCGCTTAATTTATTATTGGTGGAGCATATCGGACTCGAACCGATCACCTACAGACTGCCAGTCTGTCGCTCTAGCCAGATGAGCTAATGCCCCGTCTTGTTAATTCATGTGCAAATATAAGGCTTTTCTTGATATATGCGCTATCTTTGTATAAGAAATTTCAAGAGAAAGGAAAGAAGATGATAATTTATAATACGACTTTTCATATCCATAAGGATATCGTGGATGAGTGTCTGGAATATTTGAAGAATAGTTATATACCGAAAGCCTCCGAGAGCGGTATCCTTTATAGTCCTTATTTGAGACGGATCTTGGATTCGCGGAATGAGGAAGGTGAAAGTTTTTCCGTACAGTTTCATACGAGGGATATCGATTCGTTGAATGAGTGGGTGCGTAAGGAAGGCGGAGCCTTGCAGCAAGATTTGATAGGACGTTATAAAGAGAAAATCGCAGGATTCTCTACCCTGTTGGAAGATATAGAGCTACCTAAATGATCAAGGACCGTATTATATTAGGCATAGACCCCGGTACGATCGTGATGGGATACGGAATCTTGAAGATCGAGGGGAATAAACCGAAGCTGGAAGCTATGGGAATCCTGCAATTGAATAAATATGAGGATCATTATCTCCGTCTGCGTAAGATATTCGAACGGGTCTTGGCCTTGATCGATCAATACCATCCGGATGAGTTGGCTATCGAGGCGCCTTTCTTCGGGAAGAACGTACAGAGTATGTTGAAACTCGGAAGGGCGCAAGGGGTAGCGATGGCTGCGGCCTTGGAGCGGGATATCCCGATCTTCGAGTACGCCCCTCTAAAAATCAAGCTCTCGATCACGGGGAATGGAAATGCGGCGAAAGAACAAGTGGCCGGCATGCTACAACGCTATCTGAAGATACCGGATGAGTCCATGCTTCCGCAATTGGACGCTACGGATGGGTTGGCGGCGGCTGTTTGTCATTATTTCCAAACCAATAATCCGATCTCGGAAAAGAAGTATACGGGATGGAAGGATTTTATCGCTAAGAACCCCGGGAAAGTCCGCTGATATGAGCTTAAAAAACATAGTTATGAAATTCTCAAACCATAACTAAGGTTCAAAGAATTCATAACTATGTTTTTATTTAGCCTAAACTGACCTTATTCTTATACGATACCTTGTGCCATCATAGCTTTCGCTACTTTCATGAAGCCTGCGATATTCGCACCTTTTACATAATTGATATATTCGCCATCTTTACCGTGAGCTACGCATTGTTCGTGGATTGCGCTCATGATCTGATGTAATTTAGCGTCTACCTCGGCGGCAGTCCATGAGATATGCATAGCGTTCTGAGTCATCTCTAATCCGGAAGTAGCTACACCACCGGCGTTGACAGCCTTACCCGGAGCGAATAATTGCTTATGCTCGATGAACAAGTCTACAGCCTCAGCCGTACAACCCATGTTAGAAACCTCAGCTACGCACAAAGTCTTGTTCTCGATCAACTTACGAGCGTCAGCCTCGTTCAACTCATTCTGGGTAGCGCATGGCAAGGCTATATCTACTTTTTGTTCCCAAGGTTTCTTGCCGGGATAGAAGGTAGAGCCCGGGAATTCGTCTGCGTAAGGAGCTACGATATCATTTCCGGAATTACGCAATTCCAACATATAGTCGATCTTCTCGCCGGAGATACCCGCCGGATCATAGATATATCCGTCAGGACCGGAGATAGTAACCACTTTAGCGCCCAACTCGGTTGCCTTTGTAGCGGCACCCCAAGCCACGTTGCCGAAACCGGAGATGGCGACCGTCTTACCCTTGATATCGATTCCGTGAGTCTCCAACATTTGATGTACGAAGTAAAGAGCGCCGAAGCCGGTAGCTTCCGGACGAAGGATAGAGCCTCCGAACTCCATGCCCTTACCCGTGAACGTACCCGTATTCTCGCGAGCCAATTTCTTGTACATACCGTACATATAACCGACCTCACGGCCACCTACGCCTATATCGCCAGCCGGAACATCCCTGTCCGGACCAAGATTACGCCATAATTCAAGAATAAACGCTTGGCAGAAACGCATGATCTCGGCGTCGCTCTTTCCTCTCGGAGCGAAATCGGAACCACCTTTGCCACCACCCATCGGAAGGGTTGTCAAAGCGTTTTTAAATGTTTGCTCGAATCCTAAGAATTTCAAGATAGACAAGTTAACGGACGGGTGGAAACGGATGCCTCCCTTGTACGGGCCGATTGCGTTGTTGAACTGAACACGGTATCCCAAGTTAACTTGTATCTCACCTTTATCATCTACCCAAGGCACACGGAAAGTGAAAATACGTTCCGGCTCAACTAGGCGTTCAATGATTTTCGCTTTCTCAAATTCCGGATGTTGGTTGTACACTTCCTCAATTGATAAAAGCACTTCTTTTACTGCTTGCAAATACTCCTTTTCTCCCGGATGTTTTGCCTCTAGCGCTGATAAAATAACTTCAGTCTTCATAGCATTTATATTCTTTAAAAGGATAACATTCTGTTGGCAAATGTAGGTAATTCTTTGGAATGACCAAGAGTTTCGCTTACTTTTTATCAGTGAAAACCTAAAAATCTTCAGTTAGAGTCAGAATGCGTACTTTCATGTTTCAATAGTTATTATTTTTCCTTACATTTGACTCGAATAATTCTATCAGAATCTATTATGAGCGGTATACCGAACTTAAAAGACTTGGTGTTCAGAGACACCCCGTTTGCCAATCTAATGAATAAGCGTATATATAATGTATTGCTTATCGCTACGAAATATGATTCCTTCATGCTGGAAGATGACGGGCGTGTAGATGAGCAGATATTTAACGAATATACTTCCTTAAGCCTCCGTTACCCACCCCGGTTTACGCAGGTGACTACCGAGGAAGAGGCTTTGAATGAGTTGAAGAACCGGAACTTCGAATTGATCATTTGCATGCCGAATATGGATAACCGGGATATATTCGCTGCGGCGAGCGAGATAAAGGTGCATTATCCGAATATTCCGATCGTTGTATTGACTCCTTTCTCGAAAGAGGTGTCTAAGCGGATCGCCAACGAGGATCTGAGTGCTATCGATTATGTGTTCAGCTGGTTGGGTAACTCGGAGTTGTTACTGGCGATTATCAAGTTGATCGAGGATAAGATGAACGCTCCGGACGATACGGCCAGCGTGGGGGTACAGATCATCTTGTTGGTGGAGGATTCCATTCGTTTCTATTCGTCCGCTTTGCCTCATTTATATAAGTTTGTGCTGGAGCAGAGCCAGATGTTCGCGAAGGAGGCGTTGAACGATCACCAGCGTACGTTGCGTATGCGGGGCCGTCCGAAGATCAAATTGGCCCGGAATTACGAGGAGGCGGTACGTATCTTTGATCAGTATCGGGATAATATGTTGGGTATTATCTCGGACATGAGTTTTATGCACAATGGCGTGAAAGATCCGTATGCCGGTTATAAGTTCGGACAGTATGTACGGAAAACGGGTTTGATCATTCCTTTCGTGTTGGAGTCTTCGGAGGCCAGCAACCATATATATGCGAAGGAACTGAACGCCTCGTTTATCGATAAGAATTCCAAGAGTTATCCGCAGGATTTGAAAAAGAAGATCATGCAGCGTTTCGGTTTCGGCGATTTCGTGATCTTGAATCCGCATACGAAAGAGGAGATTATGCGCATCAAGGATTTGAAAGACCTTCAAAAGAAAGTCTTCCAGATTCCCGACGATTCGTTGGTTTACCATCTCTCCCGGAATCATTTCTCCCGTTTCTTTTATTCCCGTGCCATGTTTCCGCCCGCCGAGGTTTTGAAGCATGTGGACGTGAGTGACTATAAGGATATGGATGAGGCCCGGAAATTGATTTTCGACTTGATCGTGCAATATCGCCGGATGAAGAACACGGGTGTCGTGGCGGTTTATCAGAAGGATCGTTTTGATGAGTATAGTAATTTTGCCCGTATCGGCGACGGTTCGCTGGGAGGTAAGGGTAGAGGTCTTGCCTTTATCGGTGCGATGGTGAAGCGATACCCTAAGCTGGAGAGTGATAATTTTGCCGTGAATATCCCGAAGACGGTCGTGATCTGTACCGACATCTTCGACGAGTTCATGGAGACGAACGAGTTGTATCCGGTAGCGCTGGGCGATGCGGACGACGAGACGATCCTCCGGTATTTCTTGCGGGCCAGCTTGCCCTCCCGTTTAATCGAGGACTTGATGGCTTTCTTCGATGTGGTGAAAAGCCCGATCGCCGTGCGTTCCTCCAGCCTGCTGGAAGATTCGCATTATCAACCTTTCGCCGGGATCTATTCTACGTATATGGTACCTAAGATCGAGGAGAAATACGATATGCTCCGTACGGTGAGCGACGCTATCAAGGCGGTGTATGCCTCTGTCTTTTATAAGGACAGTAAGGCGTATATGACGGCTACCTCGAACTTGATCGATCAGGAGAAGATGGCTATCGTCTTGCAAGAAGTGGTGGGCTCCCGTTATAATGATCATTTCTATCCGACGATGTCGGGCGTGGCCCGTTCCTTGAATTTCTATCCGATCGGTAACGAGAAGGCGGAAGATGGGATCGCGAATATCGCCTTGGGATTGGGTAAGTATATCGTCGATGGCGGGCAAACCTTGCGTTTCTCTCCCCGACATCCCCATAGCATCTTGCAGATGAGTACGATGGATTTCGCTCTTAGGGAGACTCAGACTCGTTTCTATGCCTTGGATTTGAAGAATATGGCGGAAGCCTTCTCGGTAGATGATGCCTTTAACTTGGTGAAGCTGGGCTTGAAGGACGCTGACGCTGAAGGCTCCTTGAAATATATTGTCTCTACATACGATCCGTACGATCAGATTATCCGTGACGGTTATTACCCGGGCGGTCGTAAGATCCTTTCTTTCGTGAATATCCTACAGCATGACGTATTCCCGCTGGCGGATACGTTGGATCAGATCTTACGGATCGGGCAGCAGGAAATGGGTCGTCCGGTAGAGATTGAGTTCGCTGTCAACATGGACCCTTCGGATCATACAAGGGCGACTTTCTATCTGTTGCAAATCCGTCCGATCGTAGATAATAAAGAGATTATGGACGAGGATCTGAGCTTGGTGAAGAACGAGGAAACCATCCTTTCTTCTACCAGTGTTTTGGGGCATGGTATCGTTGGCGACGTACAGGATATTATCTATGTGAAGACGGGCGCTTTTAATTCATCCAATAATCAGTTGATCGCTTATGAGATCGAGAAGATGAACCGTTCGTTCACCGATCAGGAGAAAGGATACGTATTAGTCGGCCCCGGCCGATGGGGGAGCAGCGACTCTTGGTTGGGTATTCCGGTGAAATGGCCGCATATCAGTAACGCACGGGTGATCGTGGAGTGCGGATTGGAGAATTATCGGGTAGACCCGAGTCAAGGTACCCATTTCTTCCAGAACCTGACTTCGTTCGGAGTGGGCTATTTTACGGTTAATCCATTTAAGGGAGATGGTTGGTTCGATGAGGCGTTCTTGAATGCGCAACCTGCCGTAGAGGAGACGGAATATCTTCGTCATGTACGTTTTGATGCTCCGATTACGATTAAGATGGATGGGAAGAAAAGTCTTGGCGTGGTATTGAAACCATAAAAAGATAGCGTTTCAAGAGAAGATAGTTGTTTGTGGATTTGCGAGACGAGCCGGTAAGACGGGTCTCGCGAATCCATTTTTTATTTCAAGTGGAAAGTGGCAAGAACCGCTTTGTGGTCGGTAGGCCAGATTCCAAGGGGAGTCATGATCGGGTCGGAGGTCTCTTCCGTCTCTCTTTGCCCACGGAGGATGTCACCTTTCGGACCGATGATACATACATCTGTAAGCGTTAATCCCTCGAATGGAGCGTAATGGATGAAATCGATGCGATCTCTATCGTCCGCTTTCGGCGACCAAACCAATTTCTCTAAAGCGATATCCTTACAGTCCGCCGGGCAGGTAAGTCCCGGATGAGTTACAGGGTTCGGGAAGATCTCACGGTACGTATCTTTGAAGCCGTCTTTCTCCAGCATGACGGATACGTGCCAAGGAACAACCAATCCTTGGTGGTCTCTCATATCTTTGGTCGCCTCGGTCCAGTCCAGATGGGAAGGCTCGTTAAAGTCTCCTCCGAGGATAACGATCCGTCCGGCTTCCCGATCCTTTTTCGCCTCTTTTAGGAAGCAAGCGATAGCGTCGTCACGGACAGATTGCTCGTTCAACCATAGGAGTGTGTCCAGATTGGTGACAGGAGGTTCCTCGTCCCATGTATTTCCGTCGTATCCACGGGCATCGTAATAAGCGCAATTGCGATAATCCAGATGGGCGGTGTAAAGAGCTACCTCGGCATCGCCGATGTGGGTAATGGCCTTGTACATACTACCCCTGTCATCGTTCAAGGGATAGACGGTCGTGCTATCCGTGATCGGGTAGCGGCTTAACAGACCGGAATCCTCGGTGTAGAAAGAATAGTACGTTTGTCCTCTTTGCCGCAACGCTTCCACGATCCGGTCGCAAAAACGGGTCTGATGATAATTACGTACCTCGCTTAACGTAACGAAATCGGCGTTACTTCTTACGATCTCGTCAGCGATAGCGTCAAAGCCTCCTTTTACGACAGCGCCTTCCTGCCAGATGTTGAATTGAAGAACCTTGAAAGTCTTCTCTTGCTGGCAAGAGCTGAGGCCCAATGCGATCAACAAGAGTAAGTAGATAAAACTAGTTTTTTTCATGTGTGAAATATTTTGTTAGATGTTTTGTCGTAGCCATTCCTCGGCGGCGGCCAAGGTTTCCGGCTTGCCGATATCCAATAGTTTTAGGTTATCCGCCATATAAGCCCTGATATCGGTTTTGGCGCAAATAGCCAGATAGAAGTTAATGATAGAGAACTTTCCGGTCCATTCTTCCATCAGCTCCAATATCTTGGGCGAGAGTACGTGGATTCCGCTAAAGGCGTACTCGTTGTGTTGATCCGGGTCAAAATAGGGATAGTAAGATTTTACCTCGCCGGTCTCATGATTACGCCAACCACACAGTCTATTCTCCTTATTAAATAATAGATAACGTGAGGTATTGCGCTGGCTGACGAGTAAGGTAGCCAACGGGTTCGTTTGTACATGGGTATCGTATAGTTTCTTGAGATCCACGTTCGATAAGATATCGACATTATGTATCAAGAAAGGCTCGTTCCCGCATAAAAGAGAAGTGGCCTTCTTGATTCCTCCTCCCGTGTCCAGCAGATAATCGCTCTCGTCCGAGATTTCGATCCGGACACCGAAGTTGTTGTTCGCCTCCAGAAAATCCACGATCTGGTTGCCTAAATGGTGGATATTGATCACGATCTGGTCGAAACCGGAGGATTTCAGTTTCAGTATGACGTGTTCTAGCATCGGTTTGCCCCCGATAGGTATAAGCGCTTTTGGCGTGTGATCGGTTAACGGCTTCAGTCTGGAACCAGTACCGGCCGCGAAAATCATAGCTTTCATAATGTAGGGTTAAAGAGTTGTTCTATATTTTGTTCTCTATGTACTAAATGTACTTTTACTCCGAACTTGGTGTTAAGATGTTTCGCCAGATGTTGTGCGGAATAGACCGAACGGTGCTGTCCTCCCGTACATCCGAAACAAATCATCAAATTGGTGAATCCACGATCCATATATCGTTTTACCGAGGCGTCTACGATATGGTAGACATGCTCGAGGAAATTCGTGATCTCCCCGTCATCCTCCAAGAACTGGATCACTGGCTCATCCAAACCGGTGAAATGGTTGTAACGCTCGTATTTACCGGGGTTATTTATCGCACGGCAATCGAATACGAATCCACCTCCGTTCCCGCTAGGGTCGTTCGGGATTCCTTTTTTATAGGCGAAGCTCATGACCTTTACTTCCAGCATATGTTTCTGGATATCATCCGTGAATTGTTTCAACCCGGTAAGCTCACGAAGGACGGAGCATAAATAGGGATATTCCGGATAGTCATTCTTCAATAACTGCCGCAGGTTCTCGATCGCGAACGGGACGCTTTGGATGAAATGAGGCTTTTTCTCGAAATACCCCCGGAAACCATAAGCCCCCAATACCTGCAAGGTCCTAAACAGGACGAAATGGCGCAGCTGGCTATGGAAGTAAGCCTCGTCTACCGGGATATATTTACGTAGGGCCGTGATATAATCCGATAGTAATTCATTCCTCAGATCCTCCGGATATTTCGCTTTCGCCTGCCAAAGGAAGGAAGCCACGTCGTAATAAACCGGGCCTTTTCGTCCACCTTGAAAATCAATGAACCAAGGCTCTCCGTCCTTTACCATAACATTGCGTGACTGGAAATCACGGTATAGGAACGTGGCGGAGGAACTGCGTAACAATACGTCGCTCATCTTCAAGAAATCATCCTCCAGACGATTTTCCTGAAACTCCATCCCGGTAGCCTTTAGGAAACAGTACTTGAAATAATTCAAGTCCCAAAGGATAGACCGTTGGTTGAACTCGGCTTGCGGATGGCAATACGAGAAATCGAAACCGTCGGACCCCAAGAACTGGATGTCGGGGAGTTTGGTGATCGTCTTGTGTAATAAACGGCGTTCCTCCTCGTCGAATACACTGCTTTTACGGCCTTTCTCGATGGCGTTGAAAAGAAGCGTATCTCCTAAATCTTCTTGGATATAAAATGAATGGTCGTCCGAGCTGGCATATACTTGCGGTACGGGTAAGCCCTTCCCCCGGAAATGTTTTGCCATATAGATAAAAGCCTCGTTCTCCTCAATAGAAGTGCCACTAACTCCAATCAACGTCTCAGGACCTTTTATCCTGAAATACCGGCGGTTAGAGCCGGATGACGGTAACTCCGTTATTTCCTCTGCCGGTGATCCGGTATATGATTGGTATAGCTTCCTAAGTTCTTCTGTTATCATACTTATCGATTTACGGCACTAAGATACCGCTTTTTAATTGAAAATTAAGAATTGAAAATTGAAAATTGGGACTTCGTCGGAAATAAGAAAGGGGAATAGCCTCTCAAAGCCTATCCCCCTCGCTTATATGATCATCAATCTCTCCTCTCTAACTAATTTTCAATTCTCAATTTTCAATTACCTAGAGTATTCCTTGTGCCATCATAGCCTTAGCTACCTTCATGAAGCCGGCTACGTTGGCGCCTTTCACGTAGTTTACGTAACCATCCTCTTGCTTTCCGTATTTTACGCATTGCTCGTGGATGTTTTCCATGATGCTCTGAAGTTTCTGGTCTACTTCCTCGCTGCTCCAGCTTAACTTCTGTGCGTTCTGAGTCATCTCAAGACCGGAAACGGATACACCACCTGCGTTAGCGGCCTTACCCGGAGCGTAAAGGATCTTGGCCTCAAGGAATGCGTCGATAGCTTCTGGCGTAGAAGGCATGTTAGCGCCTTCGGATACGGCGAAGCAACCGTTGGCCAATAAAGTCTTGGCATCGTCGCCGTTCAACTCATTCTGGGTTGCGCTCGGCATAGCGATGTCGCATTTCTCTCCCCAAGGACGAGCGCCTTGTACATATTTGCATCCGTATTGCTCCGCGTATTCACGGATACGGCCACGATACAAGTTCTTCAACTCCATGATATAATCCAGTTTCTCACGGTCGATACCATCCGGATCATAGATATAACCGTCGGAATCAGACATCGTGACAACTTTCGCTCCAAGACTGATTAATTTCTCTACCGTATATTGAGCCACGTTTCCGGAACCTGATACACAAACTACCTTGTCCTTGATATCAATGTTGCGGGTTTTCAGCATCTGCAACAAGAAATATACGTTTCCGTAACCTGTAGCTTCCGGACGGATCAAGGAACCTCCGAACTCGATACCCTTACCCGTGAATGTACCCGTATTCTCACGAGCCAATTTCTTGTACATTCCATACATATAAGCCACCTCACGTCCGCCTACACCGATATCGCCGGCGGGAACATCCGTGTCCGGACCGATATGGCGCCATAACTCAAGGATGAAGGCTTGGCAGAAACGCATGATCTCAGCGTTTGACTTTCCTCTCGGGCTAAAGTCGGAACCTCCTTTACCACCACCCATCGGCAATGTAGTCAGTGAATTTTTAAACGTTTGCTCAAAAGCCAAGAACTTAAGGATCGATTGGTTTACGGAAGCGTGGAAACGGATACCGCCTTTGTACGGGCCGATAGCGTTGTTGTGCTGGATACGGTAACCCATGTTCGTCTGGATTTGTCCCTTATCGTCCATCCAAGTTACACGGAAAGAGAAAATGCGATCGGGGATACAAAGGCGCTCGATCAAGTTGCTTTTCTCAAATTCCGGATGCTCGTTGTAAGCTTCCTCGATAGTCCCTAAAACCTCTGATACTGCTTGATGATATTCCGGTTCGTTCGGAAATCTTCTTTTCAAGTTGTCTAAAACTTCACTTGCCTTCATGACTGAATTTTATATTTAGAATGTTATACCATTTTGTTATCCGTACGCCGTTTGTTTAACGACGTGGCAAAGGTAAGCTAATTTTTGACACTAGCAAATAATTGAAAGAGAAAATGCGTAAAAAATATCATTTAGATATATTAAGTTTGAAAAAACGACGAAATGTTATTCATTTCTATGCTTGAAATTCTTATAGATCGGAACGAACACAATGATAGCGGAGGCTACAAGGGCAAATATGACGTCGAAATTGATTGTTTCGCTGTATACAAGCAGCATGTAGCATAAGACACCCCATAGTAAGGTGATACATACGGCTTGACTATTTGTTATCTTTCTGCGTGCCATTGATTACATTTGTTTAGTTTGAGGAAATAAGCGATCCGAAGTAAATCACCAAAGCCAAAAAGACAGCTATGATGACGAATAGGATCATGATTTGTTTCTCTAAGGGATATTTTCGTAGAAAAGGGATATGACGTGCGAATCCGGCGACTTGTTCTACCGGTTCCGCTTGCTCGTCTTCCCGGGGCAGGTCGTAACCGCCTTCCTCCATGATCTTCATGGCTCGGGGAACGTCGCTTTCCAGAATCTCCACCCGTGCGCCGCCTACGTCTACGTAACCGGCCATGATCTGGCTGCTTAACTCATTGCGGAGATAACATTCTATCCCTTCCGACCTCAACAGGGCCATCAGCGGTTGGGCATCCGCCGGATAGGTGAACCGGGCTATTTCTACGATCTTGTCCATGGTATTTGTTTTTCTGCAAATGTAAGTAGACAATCACGAATTAACCGTGTTTTTTATTGTAATTTACTTTTTTTATACGTGAAAATATGAAACAGTATGATTTAGCGGAGGGTATGCGGATGTATATAGCCCGATTGAGAGAGCAAGGACGTTATTCGTCCGCCAAGAGTTATCAAGATGCCTTGAATTCATTCCTGCGTTTTTGTGGGCAGGAGGTGATTCCTTATACCCGTATCGACCGGGAAATGCTTTTGAGGTATCAAGACTATTTGCGGGACCGGGAATGCTCGTGGAATACGGTGTCTACTTATATGCGTAGGATTCGCCGTGTGTATGGGTTGGCGATGGAGAATGGGGAGGCTCCTTTTTCCCGTTATTTGTTCAAGGGAATTTTCATGGGAGTGAAAAGCAAACAGAAGAAGGCGTTGCCTATGGAATCCTTGCGTTTGTTGATGACCGCTCCGTTGGATGATTCGGGGCTGCGGAAAACACAGCGGGCATTGTGTTTGATGTTCTTGTTTTGCGGTATGGCGTTTGTCGATTTCGCTCATTTGAAAAAGAGTGATATCCGGAATGGTGTCTTGAGGTATAACCGCCAGAAGACGGGTACACCGATGTTGGTCGAGATACAGCCTGTGGCCAAGGAGTTGTTGGCTGCGTTAATGACCGACACGCTTAGGGATTCTCCTTATCTATTCACTTTCTTGAGTGGGACGAAAACGGGTGAAGAGGCCTTCCGGGAATATACCTCTGCCTTGGCTGATTTCAACAGTTCCTTGAAGGAACTGGCAAATGCCTGTGGTGTGACGGAAATGGTTACCTCGTACTCAATCCGTCACTCTTTCGCCACGACCTTGAAGGAACAGGGTGTACCGATCGAGATGATCAGCGAATTGCTGGGACACCAATCGATCAAGACGACGCAAATCTATTTGAAGAGCTTCTCTTTGGATAAGATGTCTGCGGTGAACAAGGCTTGCTTCGAGAGCATATATAATAATGTATCAAAGGTGGGGTAGGCGATCGGCTACTTGGGAAGTAGCGTAAATGTTTATAACAATTATTTTTTGCCCGCAGATGACGCAAGATGACGCAGATGTCCTCCGGACAGGAATTCGTTGAATATGCACCAGCGGTGCGATCTGCGTCATCCGCGTCATCTGCGAGTAAAAATTTTCTTTTATACGATTTATCAAGGTGTGATGGGAAGATTTCGGGAATACGGGGTCAGTTCGTCTCTATTGTCACGTCCATACATCTGGGACAGAAACGAAAATCTTAGGAGAATCATACCGATAAGGCTAACAATAGGCCAATAACTGTTTGTGTTTAGTTATTTTTTACTACATTTGCGGCGTGGAAGATTACGCTACTTCCCAAGTAGCCGATCTTCCACGTCCCGATAGAAGAGATATTGACATGGTTTCTATTGCTTTAAAATTTTCGGGAATAGAAAAGAATGTTTGATTTAAGTATTAGATTATCAGTGTATTAATAGAATGTGCTGATATGGCATTGAAGTATCTATGGGTCATGATCTTCCCCCTTTACCATTGCGTGATGTCCACACCGTAAGATGGTATGTATTATCTCTTCCCGCTTGTCACAAAGGTCCAGCCAAGGGTTTGGAGAAGGAGTTAGATCGCAGGGTGCGTTTGGGCGAGCCTACGTTCGATTTTTTCGCCCCCTCTTTCGTGGAGATGCATCGCCGTGAGGGGCGTTTGGTGGAGACTCACCGTCCGTTGCTCTACAATTATGTGTTTATCCGCTCTTCTGTGTATGAGATCTTTCGTTTGAAACGAGATTTTCCCTTGTATAATTTCCTGCCTAGCGTGGATGGCCGTGGCTCATATCCTTTTGTCTCCGATCGTGAGATGGAAAACTTGCGTTGGGTGGCTCGTTCTTATTCGGATGAGCTTCCGGTGTATGTGCCGGAAGCGGGTTATTTGCGTAAAGGTGACCGGATACGCATCACGGATGGTCGTTTCAAAGGTGTTGAGGCAAGTGTAGTAATACAGCCCGGTGTTGGCGAGCGGGAAGTAATGGTATGCGTGGACAACTGGATGTGGGTTCCTTTATTGCGTGTTCAGCCGGGCGAGTATGAGGTGATCAGCTTGGCCGAGGAAGGCAAGCATGTATATACCCGTTTGGACAATTCCCGGATACAAAATGGTCTTCATGAGGCGTTGGGCCGTCATTGGGGGGATGGTGGCGTTACGGCTATAGATCGTGAGCTGGCGACTGAGACCTTGCGTGCCTATGGAGAGTTACAGCTGGATTCTGCCGTGATGCGGTGCAAACTCTATTCCCTCTTGTTGCCCGCCTATACGATACTAGGGGACGAGGAGCGGCAAAAGTCGTTGATCGGAACGATCGTCTCGTTCTTACCCTTGATCCGTGCGGAGCAGTCGTTGGCATTATTACTACTTACGCTTTATGGTTGTACGGATAGCAGTATCTATTATTATCGTTCGCACGAGTTGATCGATCCGTGGAGCCGGGAATCCTCCCCGAAGAAGAGTAAATTATCTTTGATCCGTCGGTTAGCCGACTACGACCGCTGGCTAAAACACGTGGGAATTGAAAATTAAAAATTCAAAACATGCCTTCTCTTCCTTCTGGCATTCGCTTAGTTACGTTACTAAACGAGCATCTGAGCGAGATCATGGATCGTGAGCGCACGAACCGTACCTCGATCCATTTATATTGTACGGGTCCTTATTGGGTGGCTTTCGAGCGTTCTGCCTATCAGTTGTGTCTCACCTTCCCGGATAGCGAGATCACGCCGCTGCGCCTGTTCGCCTACCCGTTCCCGATCGTGATGGTGTCCGTGACGGATCGCTCGTTGCGTTCGTACGCCCGTAAACATATTTTGAGGCGGGACGAGACGGATTACGTGGTGCTGACCGTCCCCGAATCCTCCTTGACTGACTACCGAAGATGGCATGCCGGTGAGGTGGAGGGCTTGCCCCAGCTTACATGAACCCCAAATTTTATTCATGATGAACCTTTTTTCTAAACTCTCAACGTGGTATTTCTCAAGGAAAGCGTTGCCGTATTGGAGTATTATCCTGCTGGATTGCTTGGTGATCCTGTTTTCAGGCTTGCTGGTATATGCCTTGAATAACGGGATCTTCGCCACGATGGGCATCTTTTGGCACCTGTCGCTCACGTGGGGTGTTTGCCTAGTGCCTTATCTGGTGGGCTTTAGGCTGTTCCGTACGTATTCGGGCATCATTCGTTATTCTTCCTTCGTGGATTTGCAACGGGTGGGCTTCGCCGTGCTGTTCGGTGTGGTTTGCGTGGTGACCTTCCAAGAGTTTACGGATTTTTCGCCTTACTTGGTGTATATCCGTAAACGAGACCTTGTGCTATCCTCCCTGCTGGCGATGAGCTTGATGTGGGCGATGCGTGTGTTCGTGAAGTATTTCTACGTGACGACCTTTCGCCAGTCGAAGGCTGAGCGTGCCTTTATCTTCGGCGTGAAGCAGGGCGGTATCAGTTTGGCGAAGAGCATCCAGAACCAAGATCCCGCACAGTACGTGCTGGCAGGCTTCGTCTCGGAGGCCGGGAACATGCAGAATCGTATATTGATGGGAGTGCGTGTGTACCCTTTCGATGAGGAGCTGATCGATGCGATGCGCCGGGAGCGGGCGACGATCCTTTTCGTCTCCCCCTTGAAGAGCGACTCCATCCGGGAACAGCCGGATATGGTGGCCCGTTTGGCGGAGGCGGGGATCAAGATCTACGTGACCCCGGCGGCGCAAGAATGGGATGGAAGGAGCGATTTGACGCATACACAACTCCGGAAGGTTGAGATCGAGGATCTGCTTCCCCGGGAAAAGATAGAGATAGACATGGAGGCGGTGGGCCGCTTGCTTCGTGGTCAACGCATCCTGATAACGGGAGCCGCCGGTAGCATCGGTGGCGAGATGGTGCGCCAGATCGCCTCGTTCGCTCCGGATCGCTTGATCTTGGTAGATCAGGCGGAAACTCCCTTGCACGACATCCGCTTGATGATGGCGAGGGATTGGCGGGATATCAACGCCTATACCTTGGTGGCGGACATCGCTAACAAGTCTCGCATGGAGGAGATCTTCTCGGAGCATCGCCCCGCCTATGTATTCCATGCGGCGGCTTATAAGCACGTTCCGATGATGGAGGATAATCCTTGTGAGAGTGTGGGTAACAACGTGGACGGTACCCGTGTGATCGCCGACTTGGCCGTGAAGTATGGCACGAGGAAGTTCGTGATGATCTCCACGGACAAGGCGGTGAATCCTACGAATGTGATGGGTTGCTCGAAGCGCATCTGCGAGATTTACGTACAGAGCCTAGACAAAGCGATCAAGGAGGGCCATGTGGAAGGCGTGACGCAGTTCGTTACGACCCGCTTCGGCAACGTGCTGGGTTCTAACGGTTCCGTGATCCCATTGTTCCGTGAACAGATTGCCAAGGGCGGTCCCGTGACAGTGACGCATCCGGATATCATCCGTTTCTTCATGCTGATCCCGGAGGCCTGCCGGTTGGTATTGGAGGCGGGTACGATGGGTAACGGTGGGGAGATCTTCGTCTTCGACATGGGCAAGCCCGTGCGTATCATCGACTTGGCGAAACGTATGATTCAGCTTTCGGGCGCCAAGAACGTAGAGATCCGTTTCACGGGTCTTCGTGCCGGTGAGAAACTGTACGAGGAGGTACTGAACGACGAGGAGATCACGCTGCCTACCTTCCATCCGAAGATCAAGATCGCCAAGGTACGGGAGTACGATTATGATACGGTTTGCCAAGATATAGATGAACTCGTCGGCCTAGGCCGCTCGAGGGACGATATGGCTATCGTAGGCAAGATGAAGGCGATCGTCCCCGAGTTCAAAAGCCGGCACTCCAAGTACGAGGTGTTGGATAAATAGGGAACCGGATATTGATGTGTGGGATAGAAAATAACTAAGTTATCAAAAATACTGACTTTTAAAAGGAGATATACTGACTAGCTCTGAGAAGATATACTGACTTGCCTTGAGGAGATATACTGATTAGGACAAGTCAGTATATCTTCTTCGAAAAGCGAAAAGCGAACTTTTGTGCTTTGAGTATTATGGTACGATAAGCCAAAATAGAGGGCTGAAAATTGATCATTTAGGGAAATAGCGTTATATTTGTCTTGACGAACCAATAAACAGAGACGAAGATGGAAGGGCGGCGATTATACCCGATAGGGATACAGACATTCTCCAAATTGAGAGAGGGGAACTATGTGTATGTAGATAAGACTGAATTGGTCTATCGAATGACACACGGTGCGTCTGGTTATATATTCTTGAGCCGTCCCCGCCGTTTCGGGAAGTCGTTGCTTACTTCTACGCTCCATAGTTATTTCGAGGGGCGAGAGGATTTGTTTGAGGGTTTGGCTATCGAGTGTCTGGAGAAGGAGTGGACATGCTATCCGGTGCTTCATTTCGACATGAGCACGGCGAAGCATATGGACAAGGATCGGCTTCTGAGTGAGCTGGAGAGGAAATTGTATGGTTACGAGCAGATATACGGACGTGATGAGAGCGCTATTTATACGAACCAACGTCTGGAAAGTCTCATCAAACGTGCCTACGCCCAGACCGGTCAAAAGGTGGTTGTCTTGATCGACGAGTACGACGCTCCCTTGCTGGACGTGGTGCATGAGGAGAAGGAGCTGCCGAGGCTTCGCGACGTGATGCGTAACTTCTATAGTCCGCTGAAAGCCTGCGATCCTTATTTGCGTTTCGTATTCTTGACAGGTATCACGAAGTTCTCTCAATTGAGCATCTTCAGCGAGTTGAACAATATCAAGAATATCAGCATGCTCCCGGAGTACGCCGCCCTCTGTGGCATCACGGAGGAGGAGATGCGTGAGCATATGGGTGAGGGTATCGGTCGTTTGGCCGACAACCTCGGCGTTTCTCCGGAGGGTGCCTTGGGTGCCTTGAAATCGAATTATGACGGTTACCATTTCACGTGGCCGTCGCCCGATATATACAACCCGTTCAGCCTGTTGAACGCCTTGGCCGACAGTAAACTAAATTCCTATTGGTTCGGTAGCGGTACGCCCACTTATTTGATCGAGATGCTGAACAAGTATCACGTGAAACCCCAGCAAATAGGCGCACGCAAGGTTTTGGCAGAGTCGTTTGACGCCCCCACGGAACGGATGGTCGATATTACGCCATTGCTCTATCAGAGTGGTTACATCACGATAAAGGATTATTCCTCGCTCACGAATTTGTACACGCTCGACATCCCAAACAAGGAGGTACGTATGGGATTGATGAAGAGTTTATTGCCCAATTATTTGCATCAATACACAGCGGATGGACTTACTACGGTAGCCCTTCTTTTCGAGGCGATCGCTGGAGAGCGGATGGACGATGCCCTGCGTTTATTGCAGACCTTCCTGTCCACCATCCCCCAATGTGACAATACGGATTACGAGGGCCATTATCAGTCCTTGCTTTACACGATCTTCAGCCTGCTAGGAATGTATGTGGACGTGGAAGTCCGTACCCCGAAAGGCCGTGTGGATATGGTGATGCGCACACCGACAACACTCTATGTCGTGGAATTGAAGTTAAACAAGACCGCGGATATAGCCCTCGAGCAAATCAATTTGCGCAATTACCCGGAGCGCTTCGCTCTTTGTGGGTTGCCGATCGTAAAGGTTGGGATTAATTTTGATAGTGGGCGGCATACGCTGGGGGATTGGGTTATCGATAGTAATTTGTCTAAGTAATTATAAAAAACAAACGTTTTAGGTTCGTAACGGGTTTGAGGTGATTACTTCTTTTACCGGAAAAAGCTTGTGTTATAAGAAAAAATAAGTTATGCTCGTGATCGAATCGTAAGAGGAAAGATATGAATTCAGTTGTAGCATTCGGAAATATCTCTATGATATCCAATAATCCGTTTTATCCATTGAGGAATATTTTGGGGAGGAAAGGGATTTTATTGCTTACGAGTAAAATAAGTTGTTGCGTTGGGTAGTAGAACGTGAACTGGAGATTATAGGGGAAGCCACCAATCATTTTTTGGATATAGATCCGGATATATAAATTGATAATGGGAGGAGGGTCGTTGGTCTGAGGGACTTTGTTATACATGGTTATGATAAGGAAGATAATGTGATTATCTGAGGTGTTATCAGTAAGGACTTACCAAAACTTAAACAGCAAGTAGACTATCTTCATACGTTCATTTGAACCTGCAAGTCTTATGACCTACAACTAAAGAGTTGGATGAGTAGTGTCATCCGTGAAATGATATATGGCAATAATTATTATGAAGGTCTCCTAAATGGAGTTTATTGCAAGTAATACAAACAGAAATCACTTAATATAAAAAAACTATTATTCTATCTTGCTGGTAAATAGTAAGATGGGATAATTGAGTGCTAACATTGAAGGTGAAGAGAAATTCTAATTGTAGATAAACATGAACATTTTAGCAATTATTCCTGCAAGAGCAGGATCTAAAGGAGTTCCCAATAAAAATATCCGATTGCTTGGGCAGCATCCTTTAGTATATTACTCAATTAAAAATGCATTGCAGTCAAAGTATATTACCGATGTGATTATTTCGACTGATTCTAACCCTGTACGTATCATTGCGCAGCAAATGGGAGCGAAGGTGCATTGGCGTGATGCGGAGCTTGCTGGCGATGAGGTAACTCTCGATGCGGTTATCTATGACGCTATTCCGGCGGATAAGCAGTGGGATTATGTCATCACTATGCAGCCCACTTCGCCAACTCTCACTGTTGGTACATTAGATAGTGCCATTGAATACGCAATAAAAAGCAAACTCGACACTCTTATCTCTGCAATCAATGCACCTCACCTCTCTTGGGGAGAAAAGGATGGAAAGAAGATACCGAACTATGAAAAGCGTCTTAACCGTCAGTATCTTCCACCATGTTACATGGAGACGGGTGCTTTTGTTATCTCAAAGGCAGATATCGTAACAGAGAGTACTCGTATTGGTGTAAATGTTGATGTTTACGAGATTCCAGAGCGAGAGTCGCAGGATATTGATACCTTCGCTGATCTCTGTAGTGCAGCTGCTTTACTTGAGGCTCAGAAGATAGCTATCTATGTGAATGGTAATAACAAGCGTGGTATTGGACACATCTATCGTGCTCTTGAAATCGCTGATGAATTCTATGTTAAGCCAGATGTCTACTACGATGTAAACCAGACAGATGTTAAGGTTTTTGGTAACACTACTCATAATCTTATCCCTGTCAATGGCATTGCGGAACTCTACGAGATCTGTAAACGTGAGCAGTACAGCTTATTTGTCAACGATATCCTCACTACGTCCATTGACTATATGATTGGTTTGCGTTCAGTTTTGCCAAACGCTAAACTTATCAACTTTGAGGATGATGGTGAAGGAATTCTTAAAGCTGACCTTGTTTTCAATGCACTTTATAGTGAGCATGCATTGCCTAATGTTTATGGCGGGGAGAAATACTATATCTGTGGTAAGATCTTTATGTTCTACGAACCAATCAAGATAAAGGAAGATGTTAATCGTGTATTCATTGCTTTTGGTGGTGCTGACCCGCAGAACTACACAGACCGTTTGCTTGACATCATCTCTAAAGATGAGTATAAGAAATATGAGTTTGTTGTAGTTGTTGGGCGTGCTAAGTACAATGTTGATGCTTTACTTGAGTATAATAAGTATGAACATATTCAGGTTCTTTATGATGTTAGCAATATGCCTGAACTCATGTCTTCCTGTGATATTGCTATTACTTCTCGTGGACGCACAGGTTACGAGCTTGCACTCCTTGGCATTCCTTCAATCGCAATGGCACAAAATCAGCGTGAGGAGAAGCATGGCTTTGTTTGCAATGAGAATGGTTTCTCGTACATTGGTCTTAACCCAAGCGATGAAATTATCGAAGGTATTCTCAAAATGTATATGAATCTTTCCAAGGAAGCACGAGAGAAGTTACATGGAAAACTTCTCTCGCACAACCTTCGTGATGGCCGTAAGCGTGTGATGTCGCTTATTCGTGGATTATAAACAACATACTCATTTGTATTATGAAACCTTATGTAATAGCAGAAATGGGTGTCAATTTCTATGATACCGCTAAGAAACTCAACATCAATCCGCTCGAAGCAGCAAAGATGTATATCGATGCTGCAGCTGAAGCTGGTATTGATTGTGCTAAATTTCAATCATATAAAGCTGGCACTATCGTATCTAAGAATTCGCCAGCTTATTGGGACTTGACAAAGGAGCCGACAAAGACCCAATATGAGTTGTTTTTAAAGCATGACTCTTTTGGTGAATGTGAGTACCGTGAGCTTTGTAAATACACTCATGACAAGGGAATGGATTTTACATCTACTCCTTTCGACTATGCTTCAGCTGACTATCTTTATGACATGGTAGATTTCTATAAAATCTCATCATCCGATCTTTCTAATTTGCCATTTATTCATCATATAGGAGCAAAAGGTAAGCCTGTTTTTGTGTCTGTAGGAGCAGCTTATCTTTCGGAATGTGATGAAGCTATTCGTGCGTTACAAGAGTCAGGATGTAAAGATATCGTTGTTTTTCACTGTGTGTTATCATATCCTACTAATCCTAAAGATGCAAATCTTCGTGTAATTGATACATTGAAGAAGACATTTCCATCCGTTCGTGTTGGATTTAGTGATCATGTGGCCCCTGATGACAATATGATGACTCTTGCTGCAGCTTATTTATTGGGAGCAGAGGTTATCGAGAAGCACTTCACTCTCGACAAGACTCTTCCTGGCAACGACCACTATCATGCGGGTGATCCAGAGGATTTCAAAAAGGCTATTGCCAACTTCCAATGGATTGACAAAATTCTAGGTAATCCAGAGAAGGTTGTTCTCGATTGTGAGCAGGTTCCTCGTCGCGAGGCTCGTCGCTCATTGGTGCTTACTCGTTGCATGAAAGCAGGCGAGATTATCAAAAAGGAAGACCTTATGCCAAAGCGTCCGGGCACTGGTATCGCTCCACGTTTTGAAGATATTGTTATAGGTCGTAAAGTACTTGCAGATCTAACAGAAGATACCATCCTTACATGGGATATGATTTAATATTTTGCAACAGAAGGTTCTATTCTTTTTGTTTCAACTGATAAATCTAGATTATATAAATCTATAAGATTGTTTTAGGAAGGAGATAGTTTCCTCAAAATAGCCTTCATGATAGTAACGAACGTGGAATGAAAATGCCTACTTTATTCTACATATTAATTGAATCAGGTAAGGGGTATAATATACACTAGAATAGCATAGTGGAAACAATTGAGTGCTTACATTAGAAATAATATTAATTGATATGGGAAAATTATTATTTACCAATAATCAGGATTGGGAAAATATTCTTAGAGGTATTTATTCCAAAAATGAATTAAATAAAAATTATAGTTCAAATGGACTAACTTGTTATGCGAAGCGATATGTAGACAGTGAAAATTGTTACTTTGATAATGACGGGGTAGTTGCGATTATAGGTACTTGGGCGTATTTAAATGATGATAATCCCTTTAATTTGAATGTAATCTATCAAGATCTCAAGTCAGAAGATAAAGGTGTTGATTATGTAAGAAAACATTTGATAGGTTCTTATGCTTTAGCTTATATTCAAGATAATAAACTTAGAATATTTGTGGATGAGTGCCATACATACGCTCTTTATTATTATATAGGTAGAGAAGGTGTGGTTGTTACTAATACATATTATCACGTAGAAAAAGTTTCAAAACAAGAATTCGACGAAACTGTTTTTGCTACAATGCTTGCGAGTGTTGGACTGTGTAGCAATAGAACTCCTTTCAAAAATATATATAGGTTACTAGAAAATGAATATATCGAATACGATTTTGCTATCCATCAGGCAATTATAAAAAAGTGTGACGTTCATACTACATCCTATTCCTTTGGCTCAATGGAGGAGGCCTTGAAGGTGTTAAAGGATGAAATAGAATTGCAGACTACAGTCCTTAATAAAAGAGTGCATAAAAAATTTCTCTTTGCTACGGGAGGATTGGATTCTAGAGTAAAACTAGCTTTAGATCTATTCCATAGTAAGGAAGTTATGATTGGATATTGGAAGGGTGAAGATTCAATTACAAATGGAACTTTACAAGATGCGAAAATTAATGAACTTTTAGCTTCTGAGTTTTCTTTAAAAACTAAAATATTCGATGTAAGTCAGCATTTTAGAGAGTGTTTGAGAACTATAGATGAAGATGAATTGGATCGATATGGTGAATACATTAGCATTTATGCGCATAATCAAAAATGGTTGACTTTGTTTGATGATTTACACAAAGAGAATATCGATGAAGTAGAATTTGGAATGGATACAGATCTTTTAAGAGAAATAGGAAGTCTGGATGATTCATTTGATGAAGATTATGATAATTCGAAATTTGCAATTAAAGGCTGCTTGAGAGGAGGCTTATTTAATTATGTTTTTGATTTACCTAATGTGTGCAAATTGATCTGTGATGAAATTAAATTGGTAAACTTAGATTTACAGAATGATCTAAAAACTAAATATGCTAATATTTTTAATTATTTTAGACATGATATGGGATGCTATTTTTCAAATATGTTGAATGAAAGTTTCTTCTCATATCCTCTTTTGCACAGTAAAAGAATATGGGATATAATCTATAATATTCCATATGATTATCGAGAAGATAGTAAACTTTCATTGCGTCTAATAAATAGTTGGTGCCCTATGCTGTTGAATATACCAGTGTTTACTCATCATCATTATGGTATATATAATCGTCAGAAGGGGGTGTTGAAGAAGAATTGGAGATATTCATTGCTATTGAGAATTAAGCCCTATGTCTTAAGATCAAAGCTTTATGATATTTTATATGTAAAACTTATAGAACCGGTTTATCGTCCGCAGAATAAAAATAATGAGATCTTGTTTCAAACGAGTGTTGCATCGCTTCAGAGTTCTGAATCCTTTATAAAGAGTGGAGTTCGTTTTAGAAAAAATTTAATTGGTAAAGGATTTGATATGGCTGCTTTATGTACCATAGTGGCGAAGTGCAAGTTTGTTGATCAAGTTCTTAATGTGGTGAGAAAGTAAAGTTCTGCAATGGGTACTAGATATAATATATTAGGTCTGTTACGTTCTCCTTCATCCGTATATGTAATCTTTCGATATGGGACGTATATAGTTCAATTCTTGAATTCCATATTATTGGCAAAAGCTCTAGGTGATATCAAATATGGAATATATAGCTTTGTCTTTTTGATTATGCAATATATGTCGTATTCAAATCTGGGAATTAATGAGTCCTTGAATACGGAATATGCGGTAAGTAAAGATGGTGATAGATGTAAAATATGGAATACGTCATGGGCATTGAATTTATTGATAAATACTTTTCTGTTCATGGTGTTTGCTTTTTTAATTTCAATAGTTTCGCTATTTAGTCGCTATGAGTTCGATTCATATGGTATGTTATTGCTAATGACATGTATCGTAATTAATCTGTCTCGAATTTATATAACATATTATAAACTACATGGAAAGCTGATTAAATTGAATATCCAACAGTTCCTTCCTCATTTTGTACTACTTGTATTGGTGTTAATTATGTGGAATAAACTTACTGTTAGACAGATTGTTGTTTCTTATTTTGTGAGTAATGTGATAGCATTGATCATTTTTAGGGTGGATTTGCCCAATCCTCCTTCCTTTCAAATTGATCGATCGATCGCATCTGTTTTGTTACGTAGGGGTATTACTCTATTACTCTATAATTTGAGTTTTTATCTTCTTACGTTAGTGGCATCATCTTTAGTAAGTTCTTATTTTTCTTTAGAAGAGTTTGGGTGTTACTCATTTGTTAATACCTTGATTCATGGTATAATTATGGCTTGTGGAGCATTTTTGTTCATATTCTATCCTAAAATATTGAACAGACTCTATAGTTGTGATGAAGATAAGGCTTATGAGTTGATAAGCAGGATAAGAGGTGTTTATATTCTATTTATAGATTTGGTGTCTTTATTGTCTATATTTGTTGCGGTTGTTTTGTCCTATTTGTTACCTCAATATAGAAATGATATCACTATTATATTCCCTATTCTTATTTTGGGGCAAATAATTATGAGTTCTACTACTGGGCATTCAGCTTATCTGCTGTCAAAAAAGAAAGAATTCAGATTAGTTGTTTTTGGTTTCGAATCTGTTGTGTTGACGCTGGTTTTGGGAATCTTATGTGGTGAATATTTCAATTCATTATATGCTTTGTCGTTGGTTGTTCCTATTAGTTCTTTGTTTTATACATTCATGACGACTCGAGAATCTTTAGCAACCATGAATAAGAATCATGCGATAGCTGATGTGTTGAAGGAGATATTTGCGCTGAAAAAATGGTTTCCTTGTGTACTTGTCTTGATTTATGCTTTTGTTATTAACCAGTGGCATGTTATTTTGATTGGAGTAGGTATATATCTTTTTATTAATTATAAAAATCTAAGGATTTCAATCAAGGAAGGTGTAAGGATAATTTCTGATAGAAATTCTCTTCTGGTTTAGGAACTAACAATTTCTTTGTGAAATATAAGTATGTTGATAAATAAAAGTAAATTTCAGGGTGATATTTTGGTGTATGCTTACATGATCTTGTTAATTATGACAAGAATACTTCCGAATATTTCATCAATTAATGCTATAGTGTATGCCTTGTTTTGTTGTTTGTACTTTTTTTTACTGAAACATTCATTCTCTTTCTGTTTGAAAATATTGCCTATTTTGTTGATAATTTCTATTTTTTCTTATGCTAATGGGAGTGGTATGTTGTATATTCTTATTGATGTTTCAATTGCTTATTTCATTCTTGCATCTATTCTGGTATATGATAGCACAACTCTTGTTTGTCAGAATTTGAAATTGCTTAATAAATTGTCTTTTATCGTATTCATATTGAGTTTATTTGCAATGCTGTTTCCTGCTAACTATATTGACATAGGTGGAGATATTCGTTTTATTGGTTTTTTTAAATATGGTAATCTTTCTGCAAGTATAGTCTCTATATTGTGTGTGTTATATTGGGAAACCTTTAATTTGCTGTATAAAAATGCAAAAAGAAAGACAGTCGTTCTATTCTTTTTAATATGCTTTTTTGTTTCTTACATATTTGTATGTAAAACCCGATCGTTACTATTCTTTTTGCCTTATTGGATTTATCAAATATATCTCTTTTGTGGAAAAAGGATTTTCTTTGCTATGTCAGTTTTTTGTGTTGCGCTTGTTTCTTTTTCAATGTTCGATGAGTTGAAAGTTGTTTTGCGCATAAATGAAGATGCCTCTTTTTTAACAAGAGAATCTTTGTCTATATTTTTATTGGATGGAATACGAGAAAATTATTTCATTTTTCCTCATGGAGTTCGTAAGTCTACTGATTTCTTTCAAACTTTTTTTAATGATGAATCATTAACCCCTCATAATGATTTCCTGCGTTATTATTATGATTGGGGATTTGCTTTTTTATTATTGATTCTATTTATGTTCAATGATTTAAAAAAGAGAAAATGTTTTGATTTTGGATTTATTTTTATATCATTAGGATACTGCTCTTTTGCTTTGCATAATATGCTGTTTTTGCCTTATTTGCTTCTTCCTTATTTGTTTATATTGATTATAAAAAAACAACCAATAATTAGATTATGAATAATTCGTCAGATAAAATACTGGTAGTGGCACGAAAATATAATGATATTTTTTATGCCATTTCTACTAGTGAATGGAGTCAATGTTCAAAGCATTACCTATTAATGATTACAGATCGCTTAGATCAGAATGAGTATCCTATGCAACATTTGTTTGATAAGGTCTGGTCTGTTCATGCAGAGTTGTCGCATGTAGCAATTCTTAAGCAGGTTTTTATATTGAGTAGGATTTTAAATCAGCTAGACTATAATCTCGTTACTATTTCAAATATAGTTACTGTTGCCAATTTGTATATTTTGAATCATACTAAAACAGCAAAGATCATCATGCTTGAAGATGGGTTTATGAATTATTACAATTTTGTCCCTTCAAATAATCGTATAAAGCGATTGCTTATGAAGCTGTTATTTATTAATGTTGATCGAGTCTATAAGAAAATAGGAAGTTGTTATTTGTTAGAACCTAATCGTGCAAAATATTATTTTGGATTAAAAAAGCAGTTACGTATAGATGCAGATCACATTCTCAAATCAGTTCCCTTAAGTATGAATTTAGAAGGGAAGTCTATATTTGTGGGACAGCCATTGTATTTAATGAATAATATGAGTGTGGATGAATATTCTACTATAGTCAATAATTGTATATCACAATATGCAATTGATTATTACTTGTCTCATACCATGTCTTCGAAGAAAGAGAATGTTGTTTGTGAGCATATTGATATGTCCAGTTTACAATTAACACTTGAGGTTTTATCTTCTATATATAATATGAAAATATACTCATTCTCTTCTTCTGTTTTATTTACAACAAAACTGATTAATCACAAAACGGAAACATTTGCAGTTACTCATCCAAAAGTTGATACTATAAAATCAGACAATATGATTTATGATTATGTTAACGGATTTGTTTCTGTGAATTAACTGATTATTTATAAGCGTATGTTAGATGTTACTGTAGTTATACTTACGAAAAACGAAGAGGTGAATTTACCTGACTGTTTGGAATCTGTTAAAGATTTTGCCACCAGATGTGTTGTAATAGATAGTGGTAGCATTGATAAAACTAAAGAAATAGCAGCGAAATTCTCTGCGGATTTTTACGAGCATCCGTTTGAGAACTATGCTCGCCAGTTTAATTGGGCATTAGATAATACAAATATAACAACAAAATGGACTTTTAGGCTAGACGCAGATGAAAGACTTACTTCTGAACTAAAGATTGAACTGTCCGGACTTGTACAAAAATATGAATCAGATGATGAAGTTAATGGTTTTACTATGGAAGCTTGGTTATATTTTCTTGGTCATAAAATTAAACACGGTTGCCATACCAAGCGAAAATTGATGATGTTTAAGACAGGAATAGGTCGCATTGAAGATAGAAAAATGGATGAACACACAATTTTATCACATGGTAGATCTGTTTTTTGCAAACATCGATTTATTCATTATGATTTTAAAGATATGACCCATTGGGTAAATAAAATGAATTGGTATGCAACCCGTGAGATGCAAGATTATTTTGAATATATTCAGTCTAGAAACACAAATAAAAATCAAATCTCAAAAGATCAAACAATAGGAAATACACGAAGATTGAAATTTGGACTTTATTACAAATTACCTATTTTTCTTCGAAGTTGGATTCTTTTTTTCTATTATTATATCATTAAGCTAGGTTTTCTTGATGGTAAGGAAGGGTATGTTATGCATTACATGTATCATCTTTGGTATAGATCTTTGGTTGATTCTAAAATATTAGAACAGATGATTTATAATAAACCTTTTGAAGAAACTGGTGCTTTAAATAATTAATATTATTTTTATGCGTACAGTAACATTAAAGACAACTGATTTAACAGATTGTGAAATCGGTAAGTTTCTTGGTGCTTTCAGAGAGGTATATAATCAAGAGAGGTCTATCACTTATTTTAAAAACGAATATACTTCTACTTGTTTAGAGCATTCTTTTCATACGCTATTATATAATGAATTTGATGAAATATGTGGTAGTTACTCATTAATTCCATTTATCTATTCTGTTAAAGGAGAAGAAGTTCTTGTAGGGTTGGGATCTGATTTATTTATCAAAGATAGTTATCGGGATAATGTAAGTAATTTGTTGAGTGTCTTGAATGCTGCTATTAAAAATGCAGAAGAAGTAGGAATGGTTGCCTGTTTTGGTTTTCCTAATGATAATTCTGAAATGGTTAGCCGTGCATTTTTGAAAGAAAAGAGAATAGGTTTGCTTGATACCTATATCTTGCCGTATAAGATTGGTGATTATAAAGCATCGATGAAGCTTTTGAATCCATTCTCGATACTTTTCTCAAACTGTTTATTAGGATTGTCGCATTTGTCATCATCTAACAATATTGCCGACACAATCATCAGGAAAGTTAGGCCTCAGTTTGAGCAGACCCGTTTCAAATGGTTCAACCCTACTGATTATCATCTGTATCAAAATAATGAAATGCAGTGCGTGTGGAAAATTTCTGCATTTGAGGGAGTCAAGGCTTGCTTTCTGATGGATGTATATCCGCTTACTGCAAGGAATTTCGATAAAGCTGTTAGAAAAATGGTGAGCGATGTTAAGAAAGAGTGTGGATTGTTTCTTTATGTTGGTCATCTCCATTTCACTCCGCTATCAATGGTTAAGATCCCAAGAAGATTTGAACCTAAAGCCTTCCGCTTTGATTGCAGAATTTTGGATAAAGAAAAATTATCAAAGGTAGATGTTTTCAATATTGACAATTGGGAGGTTGATCTGTCTTCGTATGATTTATTATAAATGTATAACTTGTTAAAAGTAAAGTAGTATGGAAAAGAAAGTTTTTGATATAATTAATGAGATTAGAGCTGCTAAAGATATGAATACAGTAGCTGAACTTACGGCAGAAACAAGACTTCGCGAAGATCTTGCTTTTACTTCATTTGATCTTGCAGAATTAACTGTTAAGATTGAGGATGAGTTTGACATTGACATCTTCGAGGATGGACTAGTTAATACGATTGGTGAAATCTATGCGAAACTCTCTTAATTGCAGATGAAAAGATTCCTTTTGAATAATGGCTCTGAGTACAGCTATGAGCAGTTGCTTGCTTCGCTCAACGAGAGCGACAAGTACTACCTTCTGTACAAACAGCTAGATTTGTATCTCTTCTTCGTTAATCTTATCAAGGCATTGGCTAACAATGCTCCGTTAGTGTTACTTGACGCTGACCTAAACGAGACAGAAATCGATGGTGTAAACGTAGCTGAAATAAATGTGCCAACAAAAATTGTTTCCACTACGTTTGTTAACATGGAGGCTGTTGTAGAGGCGGTTAAGAACTCTACATCTGAAATCACGATCTTTACTTCTGGAACGACCGGTCAACCTAAGAAAGTGGTACATTGCGTGCAGACTCTTATGCGGGCGGTACGTTTTGGCGAAAAATATATAAATCAGGTTTGGGCGTATGCATATAATCCAACTCATATGGCAGGCTTGCAGGTGTTCTTCCAGGCGTTTATGAATCTGAACTTCTTGGTGAATGTGTTTAATAAGAGCCGTACTGAGGTTTATTCGCTAATTGAGACAAATCGCGTTACTCATATGTCTGCTACGCCCACTTTCTATCGCTTGCTATTGCCTTTCGAAAAAGTTTATCAGACCGTACAGCGTGTAACACTTGGGGGAGAGAAATCTGATAAGAAGCTTTATGAGTCAATAGGGATGATTTTTCCTAACGCTAAAATAAATAATGTGTATGCTTCCACGGAAGCTGGAACTTTATTTGCCGCTAAAGGCGATAGCTTCCAGATTCCAGCTGCTATTCGGGACAAATTCTTGATTCAAGAGGAGGAGTTGCTTATTCACAAGTCGCTGCTTGGTCAGTCGGATAGCTTTAAGTTCGATGGTGATTACTATCATTCAGGTGACTTGATTGAATGGGTGAACGAAGCCAATGGTTTATTCCGCTTCAGGAGTCGCAAAAATGAACTCATCAATGTGGGCGGCTATAAGGTTAACCCTGGCGAAACTGAAAAAGTAATCCTTGAAATCGAAGGAGTACAGCAGGCTTTGGTTTATGGTAAGGCTAACTCTATTTTGGGTAATGTGCTTTGTGCGGAAGTGCAATTAGTTGAAGGCTCAACCCTTACGGAATTGGAGATTCGTAACTATTTGAAAGAACAGTTGCAGGACTTTAAGATTCCTCGTCGAATTAAGTTTGTGGATTCTTTCTCATTAACAAGAACTGGTAAAATTAAACGATCATGAACGTATTGGTAACAGGTTGCTCACGTGGTGTGGGCTTGGAAATTTGTAGAGTGTTGCTGGAGCAGGGTAATACTGTGTATGGTGTCGCTCGTAGTTATACGGATGAGTTTAAAGCATTGGAAGCTGAATATGCGGGCAAACTCTTCTTCAAGAGTATTGATCTTAGCGATAGCGAGAGTATAAGAAAGTCGGTTTTTAAAGAATTTGTGGGAAATAAAGTCGTACTTGACGTTTACGTGAACAATGCTGCGATGGCTTATGATGATATAGTGACAAATCTAAACTTGGATCGACTGAAGGCGATGTATGCGGTCAATGTATTTACTCCGATGATGATGACAAAATACGCAATACGTAATATGCTTCTTCACCATACCCGTGGTTCTATAGTGCATATTTCAAGTATTAGTGCGCATACGGGTTACAAAGGGCTTGCTATGTATGCTTCTTCAAAGGGTGCACTCGAAGCATTTTCAAAGGATACGGCTCGTGAATGGGGGGGGATGGGCATTCGCTCCAATGTGGTAGTGCCTGGATTTATGGAGACAGCCATGAGCTCAACTCTTACAGACGACCAAAAAGATAGGATATACAAACGTACTTCTATGAAGGCGGCTACCAGTGTTCGTTCTGTAGCGGAAACTGTTTCCTTTCTTGTTAGTGAGAAAGCATGTAGTATCACTGGACAGAATATACATGTAGATAATGGAACAATCTAGTATGAACTATTTAGTCGTAGTAGCTCATCCTGACGATGAGGTGTTGGGTGCTGGTGCAACAATTAAAAAACTTACAAGGGATGGCCATTCAGTAGACATCTGCATTATGTGTTCAGAGGCTAAAGCACGTGCTTTTCGCCCTGACGACAATGAACTGAACGATGATTTAGATGCTAGCTCAAAGATGCTTGGCATACGTAATAAGTATGCGGGGAACTTCCCTAATATAGAGATGAATAATGCTACGCATCTTAGTTTGGTACAGTTTATAGAGAAGGCGATCATCGCATCGAATTGTGACGTGGTTATCACGCATCACCCTTCTGACACAAATAATGATCATATGCATACCTCTATGGCTTGTCAAGCTGCTATCCGTCTGTTTCAACGCCGTGCGGAGGTGAAACCTTTAAAGGAGTTCCTGTTTATGGAGGTACTCTCTTCTACTGAATGGTCAGTTAATACATCCATGAACCGATTTCAGCCAAATACATTCGTGGAGGTTGGTGAGAACTGCTTAGAGGTTAAAATAAATGCTTTAGCTACCTATCGGGGTGTAATGCGGCCTTTTCCTCATCCTCGCTCTGCGGAAGCGATCAAGGGGTTAGCGGCTTATCGGGGCGCTCAAAGTGGAACGAATTATGCGGAGGCATTTGAGTGTACTTTAAGAAGACTTTGATTGTATGTATCAGTTTGTAAAAAGAGCTTTTTGTGTGATAGCTTGTGGTGGTGCGTTGATCGTTTTATTGCCTGTGTTCTTGATAGCTATTATTGGTATTCTTATCTCTGATTGGGGACCTGTTTTTTATTGTGCGAATCGTATTGGAAAAGATAACAAGTCTTTTAGGATGTATAAGTTCCGAAGCATGACGATCGCCAAAGATGCGGATGAGAAGAGTTTCAAGGCGGATACGAACCGTATCTTCAAGTGGGGTGCCATTATGCGCGCTACAAAGATTGATGAATTGCCTCAGTTGCTGAATTGTGTATTGGGGGATATGGCGATAGTGGGACCTCGTCCAGCCGCACAAGATCAAGTGGTGATTATGCGTGAGGGTAAATATGGTATAGCTGCCCGAGTGCGTCCGGGGTTGACAGGTCCAGCCGCATTATATGATTATTTATACGGTGACACTGTAGAAGATCCTGCAGAGTATATGGAAAAAGTGTTGCCTACCCGTAGGGAATTAGAGGCGTTTTATGTTCATCACGTGAATGTCGGTTTTGACTTAAAAATGATCGTTTGGACGTTTTTGTGCATTTTAGGTAGGGTGGCTGGTAAACCGCAGAATTGGATACTTGAAAAATTAAAAGGATATGTCGAATAAAACAATACTGGTAACAGGCTCAGCTGGGATGATTGGCTGCTATCTGGTGAAAGATCTGATAGCTAAAGGTTGCACTGTAGTGGGTGTTGACCGCAGGGTATCAGATTGGACGCATGAGCATTTGAAACAAGTGGTTCTTGACCTTGCTGACAAAAATGCGTTGGAGGCGTTATTGGATGCGGAGAAGGTGGATAGATGCATTCATTTGGCCGCATTGGCACATGCTGGAGGTGGTGAAACTGACTTTAGTTTTGAGAGGTTCAAGTTTCTGAATGTGACTTGTGCTGAGAATGTGTTTGAAGCTTGTGTTAGCCATAATGTGTCTGTGTTGTTTATCAGTACTGTGGATGCCATTGGCATGGTGAAGGGGTTAATAAATTCAGGCACAGAGCTGAATCCTATCTCGAACTATGGAAAGAGCAAGGCAATGGCTGAAGGCAGGCTTAAAGAGATTTGCCCAAAGTGGAATATATATAGATTCTCCCCTGTCTATACCGCTACGCAGAAGCGTGATATTGAGAAGCGCTATTATCTGAAATATCCTAACTGGGCATATAAGATAGGTAATGGTGGTAAATTTGAGGTGCTAGAGATGAGTGGTGCTGTTAAAGCCATGGTAGATTGGGTTGATAAAGAGGTTGATAATACAATTCATATCATCAAGAATCCCGAGCTGCTGGACATCAATAACCTCATTAAGGTTGAAAAGGCGGAAGGCAGAGCCAAGCATGTGTTATATTTCCCTGAGTGGATGGTAATAGCTGGATTTTATTGCATCAATTTGATGTTTGGTAAGAGCAATACAACTTATTTGGTATTCAAGGCTCTCTGGCCTTTTAGAACGGTATAGCTTATGTTGATTAATCAAGAATTATTGGATGATTTGTTGGCTAAAACGGCAGATAGCCCTCGTTTGCGTGTGAACTTGGATTTGCGGAATAGTTCCGAGGATACTTCCCAGCGGATGCTGAACGCCTTGCAGTCGGGATCGTTAGTGGATATCCATCGTCATTCGAATACGTCTGAGACGGTCGCTATCTTGCGGGGGGCGGTCACGGAGATCTTCTATGATGAGAAGGGGGTGGAGTGCGGCCGTTATGAGTTGTCGCCTGCCATTGGGAATATGGTTCTACAGATTCCTGCCGGGCAGTGGCATATGCTGATCCCTCGGGAACCTTCAGTTATCTTAGAGGCAAAGGATGGGGGGATGAGCCTATTCTGGGAACTGACATTTGGACGAGGGAATAGGTGTAGATTGTATTAATGTAGATATGTCTTGCGGAAGATGCTTCCTTACAGGAGGCAAAAGAAGCGCAAGAGAAAGCAATGGTAGAAGGTATGGAGAATGGCCGTTTATCAGAGAAATATGCTATCGCTCGAAACCTGAAAGAGGCGGGAGTGTCTAAATCTTTGATTGTTCAATGCATCGGTTTATCGGAAGAGAAGATCGAGCGGTTATAGTTTTTTTCCTGAAAACTGTCGAAGGCAGAGATGTCAGAATAATATTATCGGGAGAGTCGGTGTAAGAACCGGCTCTCCCGATTTCGTTATATTGTGGCTCCATTGGTTTATGTTGAAAAGAATTGAACGCTTGCGCTTTATTCTTTGATAAAAATTCCGTATGTTTGCGGTGTAGAATAAACAATAGGTTTAACTAAAAATAATTAGCTATGGGAAAGTTCGTGAATCCGTTTACGGATATTGGTTTTAAGATTATTTTCGGTCAGCCGGCTAGCAAGCCGTTCTTGATCACGTTATTGAACGAGTTGTTGGCGGGTGAGCATCGGATTGAGGATCTGGTGTTTCTCGACAAGGAGGATCATGCGGAGCATGTACGTGACAAGGGGATTATTTACGACCTCTATTGCCGTACCTCCACGGGAGAATATATCATCGTGGAGATGCAGAACCGCAAGCATCTGGATTTCGTGGACCGAACATTATATTATATGTGTCGTGCGGTGAGCCGTCAGATTGAGGCCCCGCTAGCGGTGGAAGTACACTCACCGGATGACGGGGAGGAAGGGCTGGAGGTGCGGGAACCTTCGATGTCGTATGGCGCAATCTATAAGCTACATACGGTGTATGGTGTTTTTTTCATGAATTTCAAGGAGCCGGATTTACCGGATCGTTTCCGTGTGGATTCTGGAATTCTGGATCTAGAAAGTCATGAGACGCTGAACCCTCATTTCCGGCAGATCTATTTGCAGTTCCCTTATTTTACGAAGGAACTGGATGAGTGCGAAACTTTATTAGAAAGACTTTTTTATGCGTTAAAGAATATGGAACATTGGATTCGAATGCCGGATGCCTTGAAAGAACAGGTGTTCGCTCATCTATCTCGTTTGGCCGCCGTGGCGAATCTCTCTCCGGAGAATCGTCTCGCCTATGACCGTGCCGTGGATCGCTACAATGTCAACCGTCTTGCGGAAGAGACTTTCTTGCAGGAAGTAGAGGAAGCAAAAGAGAAAGCGATAGCGGAAGCAAAGGCGAATGGGATGAAGGAAGGCCTGGAGGAAGGCTTGAGGGAGGGTCTGGAGAAAGGTCGCCTATCAGAGAAATATGCTATCGCCAAGAATTTAAAAGAGTCGGGGGTATCTAAATCTTTGATTGCCCAGAGCACCGGTTTACCGGAAGAGGAGATCGAAGGATTATAGTTTTTGAAGTAAGTTACCGAATATAGGAAAGTCGGAATAAAGTAATCGGGAGAGTTGGTATAAGAACCGGCTCTCCCGTTTTTTATTTCTATTGAATGCTTGCGCTTAAAAGGCGATCGCCACCTCCGCACCAATCTGGAAGGGCTTACCCAGTTGGATAAACGGATTCCCGAATGACTCGAAATAAAATGCAGAGTAATGGGTGTTCGTTATATTACGGCTCCATAGGTTTACGTTGACGATACCTTTGCGTACGCCTACCTTTGCGTTCACCGTTCCGTAGAATTTCTGGTAGATGTCGTTTCGCTCGGTCCAGAAGATCTTTCCGACACCGCTGAATTGGGCGGAGGCGGAGAATTGGTCTATCCATGCGTTACGGAACAGGCGGGTGTATTGCAGTCCGACGTTGAGGGTATGACGTGGGGTATATGGGATGAAGTTGTTCTTGAAATCCTCTTTCCCGTTGTTGTAATCCCGGAACGTAGCATGGGTGAAACCGTAATTAACGTCGGCGGTTAGCCCATCGATGATGCGGGCACGCAAGGAGGCCTCTATACCGTAGCTTTTTGCTTTCCCGGCGTTGGTGAGGATACGGCCGTTTCCGCTATTTACGAATTTGGTCAGCTGCACGTCTTTAATGTCCATATAGAAACCTGTCAATTCTGCGCTTAGGCGTTGGAATAGCAACTCGCTACGGATACCGATCTCGTAGTTCCAGCTTTTCTCCGGTTTGTAGGCGGCTACTTCCTCGATGGGGGTAGGTTCTTTGACCTCGATCGGCATCATGTCCTTGAAAGCGCTCATCATATCGTATTGCATCTGGCTTTGCATCACGTCTGCCGACATTTGTACGTTGTAGCCCCCGGTCTTATAACCTTTCGCTACCGATACGTAAGTGAACGTGTTTGGTGAGCATTCGTACTTTAAAGATATTTTCGGAAGTACTTGCCAGAAGTCTTGGGAGACACTGGCGTCCATCACGGTGGTTGGGATCGGGAAAAGTTTCTCTATGTCGATAACCGGTCCGTTTTCTACGAAGCCGAACCCCATTCTCATCTTAGCCTCAGAATTGTAATCCATCTTTTGCTTCTCGTAATCCAAGCGGATACCGGCGGTAATTGACAGGCCTTCCGTGAACAGATTGTTATAAGTGGATTGGTGATACAAAGCAAGGCCATAAGAAGGGGTGTCGAAAGAACCCGGAATATAAAGATGATCGTCCAGTATTTTTAGATAGGGCATCTTAGGGTGATCTTTCTTCAATTGATCGAATACGGGCTGGAGGACGGTCTTAATTCCGTCTTCCTTGAAATCGACCGGGCCGTCTGTATGTAGATCATCGTAGAAACCGTAGAGTCCGAAGGACCATTGGTAATTATTTCTCGTGTTGCTCTTGATCGCCAATTCCTCGCTGAAAGCGTTTTGCTTTTGCTTTTGGTTGAGGGTGAAGATCGAGAGAGGGGAGAAGTCTTGATCCATCTTCATGTCATCCTTGAAATATTGATGACCGGTGATGCTGCTCAGTATCACGTGCTCATTCCGGTATTCGAGGGACAGGTTATTGGCGATGACCGTCCGTTTATAAGAGCTGGGATCGTTGATATTGATAGGATTTACATACTTGTGATCGGTATTTCCGGTTCCGATGAACATGCCATATGGAAACGCTCCTTGATCCGTATAATCTACGGAAAGGGAGTAGGAGGCACGGAAGTTCGGATTGAAGCGACCTTCCAACTTGAAGCGACCGCCAACGTTGTCTTCCTTATCGATCTTTTTCCCATCGTAGGCATTGGTGTAGAAGCCGTCGCTATGGTCATAGTAAGCGGCGGCGGTAAATCCGATGGTCTCGCTCAACTTAGCATAATGGGAGGCCTTGACTTTATATTGCCCGTAGCTTCCGGCCGATAGGGAGAGTTTCTTTCCTTGGTAATCGAACGGGGAGATGGTATAGATATTTACGATGCCCCCCATGGCGTTACGACCATACAAGGTTCCTTGCGGCCCTCGTAATACCTCGATGCGCTGGATATCGGTCAGCTCGAAATCGAAGGTGCTTTTATCCAGATAAGGCACGTTGTCTACATATAAGCCTACGGATTGTCCGCTACTTCTGGCTCCGATACCGCGGATATAGATGGCCGAGGTTAGTTTTGCCCCATAATCCGGCATGTATAGGTTCGGGACGAAAGAACTTATATCCTTTAATGCGTCGATCTGCCTGCCGGAGATCATTTGTGGGGAAAGGATCGATACGGAACCGGGTAACGTACGGAGGTTATTCGTCTCCTTCGTGGATGAGGTCACGATTACCTCACCCATGTTATAGGTTTTTATCGTGTCGTTCTCGTTAGCCTTGATGTCCTCGGCGTATACATTTTGCAGCCCCAACGCACCTAGGGCGATGATACCTAAGTAGTGTCTCTTCATCGAATTTCTTTTGTTAGTATATTTTTTCAATCGCGAAGAAACGGTAAAGAAACAGGATGGTCAATCACTAGATGTAGTGATTTTGAAAGCTGGTTTGTTGGTTTCGCTATAGTTCGATATCGTCGCCGGAGATGATCCCGTTCATGATGGCGTAGAAGGTGAGGCCGGATACGGTCTTGATGCCCAGCTTGGCGGTGATGTTCTTACGATGGGTGAGGACGGTGTTCAAGCTGATGTTCAGCTTATCGGCGATCTCTTTATTCGTGATGCCTTTTACGATCAGTTGAAGTACGTCTACCTCACGGCTGGATAGGTCCTTGTTGTTTTCGGTAGTGGTGTTGCCGGAGCTGTCGCTCGTAAATAATTGTTGCAATTGCTCGATAATGGTCTCTTGGGAGGAACGTAACGTGATACGGTTCGTAGACGAGAGTGCCCCGTGTTCTTCGGTGCTGTCGATGAGGAGGGCGGTCTTGTTTCTTCTCGGGAGGAAGAAATCCGCATTGAGCACAAGGGTATCTGAATCGGTGAAATAGTAATCGTAGGTGTCGCTTCCTGTGGAGGAAAGCATCTCGAAATTTGGAAAATAGCAAACCTCTACCGGGGGGAAGTAGTCGGTCAGCAAGCTTTGCAGCCCAATACTTCTTAGGGTATCAGACAGTATGATCGCTATTTGTTTGTTTCGATGCATTTCAGATCGTTAGATACATAATTTTTCCATGGCCGAGACCATGGGGGTAAGGATTCGATACCGGATCCGGTTGTGTTGTTTGATATCTTTCTCCAGACTACAGATGGAGAAGAGGACGGCATAACATAAATTCTCGTCGTAATCTCCCGAAAGATGCTTGACCATGATACTTTTTAAGTCGGCTAAAAGGGCCTCGATGGTATCTTCCGTACGTTGCTCGGAGGTGATTTGCAATCCATCGATCGTTCCCGCCGGTTCTTTTCCCAGCTTTTTACTTAACGACATGCAGTAGGGAAACCATATCTTATCATCTTTCTCAATGCGGGCGATGAGTTCTTCCTTGAACGAGGAGAAGAAGCGTCCTATCAATCCAAGAGTAGGATTGCCGGGCGTACTCATCGAGATAAAGGAACCTAGATGGCGTTCTATATTGGGGAGCTGATAACGTAAATAGTATTGGTTCGTCTTTGTCAGGTAATCAATAATCTGCGATGTATGGAAAGTTTGTAACTTCTTCTCCGGAAAATACTCCTCGTTGAGGAAGGTATTGATCACTGTCAATAAAAAGTCCGTATCCAGCGAATGTTCTTCACAGAGCGTCTTCACCGATTTGTCGCCAAGCCCGAGACGAATCCCAAACCGGTTGATTACGGGAATGAGTGAGGGGTGTTCTTCCACCACCTCACTCAATTGCATATTTGGATATACTAAAGGCATCTTATCAAGCTTGTTCCCATTGTTCACGTAATAACTTGACGGCGGCGGGGACTACCACGTTACGGTCTCCCTGACATCCGCACTCGAAGCTTACGTAGTTGTTATAACCAATCATTTTCAATCCCTTGAAGCCATTGATATAGTTATCGGCATCTCCATCCTCACCCGGCATGCTGCGACGTTTGCGGCTGGCCACGTGTACGTGTTGGAGATACTCTCCACCGGAGATAAAGGCTCCCATATCAGAGGTCTCTTCCCATGTCATATGCCAGAAGTCGCCCATGCAACGTACACCCGGATTATTGATATCCCGGCATAAAGAGGCGGCGTCGGCTACTTGACGTAGATAAAAACACTCTTTTCGGTTCAAAGGTTCAAAGATGACGCTAGTCCCATGCTGGGCGGCGAAAGTTCCCATCTCGTTGAATTGCTCGCAAAGGAAATCCCGTGTCTCCATCGTATGAGGCAAGGCGGGGACTTGACCATTAAAGGCAGGAACGATAATCACGCCCGTAGAACCTAATTCACCGGCTGCGGCGATGATCTCTTTCATCGTGTCCATGCATTCCTTGCGGATGGCTGGATCGGTAGAAAGAATAAAGCCTTTGAAGCCGGCGCAAATGGCACTCACTTTGATATTACGTCCGTTTAAGGCCTGCTTGATCTCGTTTACCCGGCCGGCTAATCCTCCGCCACCCGGCTCAAAACCTACAACGCCCAACTTCTCCATAAAATCAAGTTTCTCGTTCAAACTTTCACCCGGGGCGATTCCCTCTTGGAAAGAAAGTTTTAATTCAAGGTCCTTGCCGGTCTTGTCGCTCCCTTTTTCTCCTTCGGCAGTCTTTGCCGGCTTGGAAGAGCAGGAAGTCAAGGCCGTACTTCCTACCGCTAAAGCAGCGCCGGATAAGGAGGTTCTTAAAAAGTTTCTTCTATTTAATGTCATAAACAGTCTGGATTATTTCTTGTCGATTGGTTTACCCGGAACAGGAACGACGAAGCCGCTCATATCCATCTTTCCTAAGTTCAAATCTTTCGGAGTATAATCCAATGCAGAGGCAGTCATGGCATCCCAAGTGGTCTCGGCACCCGTGTAAGCGGACTCACGACCCATGATTGCGGCCATATTGGAGATAGCAGTCTCAGAAGCTTGCTCGATTTGTTTACCACCACGGATGCAGTTGATCCAGTTTACATGCTCTAATGTATACGGGTCAGTTTGCTTGAAGTTCGCTTTTTCGGCCTCGCTATCATATTTCCAGATAACGTTTCCTGCCAAATCCTTGATCTCCATCGTGTCACTGCTCCATGATCCCTTGGTTCCTTGGATGAATTCGCTTACATTATTTGCACAACCATCTATCTGGCGGCACATACTATGCATATGGATACCATTTTCCATTGTGAAATCAACGCTGAAGTTATCATATTGGTCGCCAGTGATACGACGGTGGCGAGAACCGAAACCTACAGCCTTGACTGGTTTCAATCCGCTGAACCAAGTGAATACATCTATATTATGTACGTGTTGCTCTACGATATGGTCGCCGGAAAGCCATTTCCAGTTTACCCAGTCCTTGATCATATATTCGCAATCGTTCCATCCCGGTTGACGATCCCGATACCAAAGCATATTCTGGTTCCAGTAAACCGTACCGCCCGTGATCTCACCGATCAATCCTTCCATGATCTTCTTGTAAGACTCGACATAACTGCGTTGGTGATGGCGTTGAGTACCGGTTACGACACATAAGTTCTTTGCCGCAGCTTGTTTTGCGGTAGCCATAATGGTACGGTAACCAACCGGATCAACACAGATAGGTTTCTCTAAGAAGGAATGTTTGCCCTTTTCTGTGGCGTATTGGAAATGAACTGGACGGAATACGGGAGGAGTGGCGACGATCACTACATCTACACCGCTATCAATCACTTGTTTGTACGCATCCAAGCCGACGAAACGTTTATCAGCCGGTACATCAATTCCTTTCTCATCTTTTAATTTCTTTGCCAAATCATCGACACGTTCTTGGAACGTATCGCCTAAAGCCACGATCGTAACGCCGTTCGCAGCGTTCAAGAAGTTAAAAGCGGCTCCGGAACCACGTCCGCCACAACCGATTACACCAGCTTTTAGTTCTTTTCCATCAGTCGCCAAATCTGGTAATTCGGGCACGTAATAAGTACCGGGTTCTTTCAAAGGCTTTATTGCGTTCGCACTTTCACCTCCACCACAAGAAGTTAATACACCAACTGTACTACCTGTTCCAATTGCTCCAAGCGCACCCGCTAGGGCTGAACTTTTCAGAAATGATCTTCTGCTAATGCTGTTCTCTTTTTTCATGATATTATTTTTTTAGATACTATTTATTAGGTTCACATACAACACGGAAACCGATTCCTCTGATGTCGGAGTACCACCAGATACTCTTCGGCTGTTGCGGATCGGTTTTTAACCAAGCTTCATGTTTGGTATAATCACGGGAAGCGCAGCGAAGATCTGCCGCATCGGAGGTGTAATTACCGCCTCTCACTACCCATTCTGTACCTTCAGTAACCAATGGATCTGTGGCGCTACTTCCGCTTTTAGCGTAAGCTTCAGGATCATACTTGTCGGCACAATATTCCATTACATTACCCAACATATTCTTTAAACCAAAGGGATTGGCTTTTACTAAATCCGGTTCTTGCGTCTTGTTTTTGCTGTTCTTGCTATAAATCACATAAGAACCTATACTATCAGTCTTAGCGTCGAAAAATTTACGCCAGAAGCCTTGATCGGAGAAGTCTTTTGGATTACCCGTAAAGAAATAAGGCGTTTCCGTGCCGCCACGTGCCGCATATTCCCATTCCGCCTCGGTCGGTAAACGATAAGTCTTTCCTGTTTTCTTGGATAACCATTGGCAGAAAGTCTCGGCCGCATAATGAGTCATTGTAATAGCCGGGCGATCTCCGCCACCCCAGCCTTGATCAGGGAAACCGAACGGAGGTGTCGGACCGGAGATGGCATCGACATTCGGATTACTGTTATTTGCGTACACGGTCTCTGGCGGGGTACGGCCCTCACTCATCGTATTCCCATAGAAAGCCCAGTATTGATCCCAAGTCACCTCGACCTCAGCCATGAAGAATGGACTAACGGTTACGTTGTGTACAGGTGACTCATCTGCTTTATGAAACGCCTCTTTTTCCTCACTACCCATTTTGAATGAACCTCCGGGAATGGCAATCATCTTGAATGAGACCATTGTTCCGGGAATTTGTTCTACATAATCGGTAAAAGAGGTTACTGTAGTTGGTTCCTTAAAAAACAGGCTGGTATCTATTGAGGTTGCCCCGGATGTGTTTTGTCCCGGTATGCCAACCATCTTAGAGTGATTGTAGTTCGGATTGTAATGTCCTGCATCCAAATGGCAACTAATACATTGTAGATCTAGCTTTTTCTCATTCTCATCATAATATAAATGTGCTGTTACACCATCATCGGTAATTCCTTCGGGGAATAAGTTCTGATGGCACTCCTTACAAGATTCATTGGGGATATATTTAACGGCGTGTTCCAACTCGGACTTAGTTTCCCAATTGAAATCCGCACTGTCTTTAGTCAAGTATGACCAAACATCTTTCATACCCAATTTAGCTTTTGCGCTATAATGTTTCCAAGTATTTGTTTGAGGTGGGAGGTGACAAGCTACGCAATGTGTCTTAACGCCACTTCCATTATTTACATGCTTGGAAAGTTTCCAACTGTTTTCTACGTGAGGATGCACGTGGCACATCATACAAGATTCATCTGTCGAGAAATATACAGATGTTTTATAAAGGGCGATCATAATCCCAGCTCCCAAAAATAATCCGAGGAACAGGATAAACGCCTTACTTTTGAAAAAATACTTTTTCCTCTCAGACGAGTATCGATTTGAAAATTTGTTAGTTGTCATCTGTTTCTATGGTATACGATTTACACTAAGTCTCAATTAGATTTAAAATCGGCAATAAAAGTAGTATATTCCTTTATATATTGAAAGAAAAAATAGTCTCTTTAACGAAAAATGTTGTCTTATTTACGCTTTTTTATCGCAATGGGAAGAGAAGGAGAATAATAAAAAAGCGGCAACACATATTCATAGTGTTGCCGCTCACGCACGGAAGGAGAGGCTCGAACTCCCGACACCTGGTTTTGGAGACCAGTGCTCTACCGACTGAGCTACTTCCGTATTGCGGGTGCAAAAGTAGTTTAATAATTTGAATATGCAAGTAAAATATGAGAAAAAATAGTCCGCTTTTTAAAAAGGCATTTAGATTATATTTAGTATGTTTGCCAAATCAAAGAAAAAGGAGTGGGAGTTTTTGTGCGAGATATCAAAGGGTTGCTTGAATCTGTGTCGGTAGATAACAGGGGAGCTTTCGAACGTTTTTATAATTTATATTATGATCAGGTTTTTCGCTTCGCTTATTATTGTTTAGGCGAGAAGGAGGCATGCCGTGAAGTTGTGACAGATGTTTTTTTCTCGGTCTGGCAATCCCGGAAACGATTAAAGGATATTGATAATATAGATACCTATTTATATATTTCCGTACGTAACGAGTCTTTTCGTTTTCAAGCAAGGAATAAAGACTTGAATAGGGTTTCTTTAAATGAGTTGTTGCCATTAATGGAAGAGGAAGATGAGGGTTCTCCGGAGGAGCATTTGGAGTTAAAAGAGATGAGAGAGATGCTTGATAAAGCGATTGACGAACTTCCTGAGAAATGCCGTCTTGTGTTTTTGATGTCTCGTGAGGAGGGATTGAAAACGAAGGAGATCGCAGAAATATTATCGGTTCAAGAGAGTACGGTTCGTGTACAGATGAAGATCGCTATAGAAAAATTGGTAGCCCGGTTGAAGCCGAGCTTCCCAAATATTTCATTCTCTTTATTGCTGATGTTTATTTTTAATGTGATTTATAGATCTGCTTAAGCTTTCTATATGGGGATATTCCCTGTTAGAAGGAAAGATGATAGTTCTTTTATATCAGTAACGATTTTGTTTGCTCCGGCATTCGCTAGTTCTTCTTCATCCCCGTAGCCGTAAAGGACTCCTATTGAATCTATGTTATTCGCTTTGGCCCCTTCTATATTATATTTACGATCACCGATCATGACTACGTCAGACCGTGTTTTTATATCGGTGCTGTCTAATACATATTGTATTACATTCGCTTTTTCGGAACGGTTTCCGTCGAATGTGCTTCCTCCAACAAATGTAAAATAAGATTCTAAGTGGAAATATTCTAGAATTTGTTGAGCGAAGGGCTGCGGCTTTGAGGTGGCTAAGTAGATTTTCATTTCGTTTTCGGTAAGCAAACGGAGTAATTCATCAATACCTTGATACAGGGTATTCTCGAAAATACCTTGTTTTGAAAAATATTCCCGGTATTTAGCAATGGCTACATCTGCTTGCTCATCTGTAAACTGATAGAAGTCCTTAAAGGATGTTTTTAATGGTGGCCCGATGAAAGGGCATAAAGATCGTAAATCTTCTACTTCTATATTGAAATAGGAGAGGGCGTACTTTACAGAACTGGTAATGCCAATCATAGGATCGGTTAATGTACCGTCCAGATCGAACAATATATGTTGATACCTTTTGTTATTCATTAGATATTAATAGGATTGAAAAAAGAAAGGCAAGATCTCTTTCAAGATTCTTGCCTTTTTGATGAGTCGGGATGAGAAGACTCGAACTTCCGACCTCCACGTCCCGAACGTGGCGCGCTAGCCAACTGTGCTACATCCCGTTTTTTTGTATCGTTGTCTCGATTACGGGTGCAAAGGTACACATTGTTTTTGAACCTGCAAGAGAAAAGTGGATTTTTTTGTAGGAAAAATAGATAATTTACTGTCCTGTGAATTTTTCTTTCAAAACATTTGCTGGATTAAAAATAATACCTACCTTTGCACCCGTAATCGAAACAACGATATACAAAACGACATGATGGTGCCATAGCTCAGTTGGTAGAGCAAAGGACTGAAAATCCTTGTGTCCCCGGTTCGATTCCTGGTGGCACCACCAAAAAGCTTTTCAATTTAGAAAACCCTTGAATTAGAGATAGTTCAAGGGTTCTTTTTTTACCCTCGCTACGCTTTTCATTACATATTTGTGAAGTTGGGTTTTGCCAATTCAGTGGCTTTTTTTAAGGCTTTGAAAAAA